>Ga0209202_1000094_pt1 | contig 104186 bp, 103 predicted proteins | sample AD_UKC032_MetaG_FD_184416 | JGI IMG/M metagenome (GOLD analysis project Ga0209202, IMG submission 184416) | Active sludge microbial communities of municipal wastewater-treating anaerobic digesters from USA - AD_UKC032_MetaG (SPAdes) (version 2) | ecosystem: Engineered > Bioreactor > Anaerobic... | reverse complement strand
TTGCTCATGAACACCTCCAAATTGTTTTAGATGTTCATGAAATGTCGTAATAGCTATTCGATTGTCAAAGAACTTTGTCCACGACCTCTTGGCACTTTTTTTGTCCACGATGTCCTGGCACTCAACACATACTTTATTAACAGATCATTCTTTCCGGCAGAAAGACTCCTTACAATCGTTTCGGTTGATTTCCTGCCGAATATTTTAAGAACTTGTCTATAGTATGCTGTAATAAAACCTTCATAGTATTGATTTTTAACGGGAAAGTCAGTAATATTAATCAATACGGAATTATTCTCCAGCCGCGCGGTAACAAAACCTCCGTCAAAATGGATCGACCAGATCTTTGGCAGGTTAGTTTCGACAAATGTTTTTAAATCTTTTGTCTGCATCAGATAATGATAAAAACCGCCCTCTGAAAGGGCAAATTTAGCGGCAATCCTTCCAAACAACACATAAGAATTCTTTTTGTCACCGTTAAAGAATTCATCAATCACCCCGTCAAGGAGCAGGATAGATTTTTCCACAGGAACAAGCGTGACGGTCACGATAACATTGTCTTTGAAATATTTGTCCTTCTCCACCATTTTAACCATAAAATTGTTCCATTTTTCCAAACCGAAAGCCGCTATGACAGTCGATTTGGTTATGGTTAAAAATGTGCCTTTTATGTTCATATCAAAACCTCCTTTTTCCGAGCGGCTGTTTAACAGTTTTTTTGATTATTTCCAATTAAAAAAAAATCTGAGGACTGGTGAATTGATAATGAGGGTCAAAGATTGCATTTTTTTTATTGTAGCTATATATATCAAACCATGCTTTTGAAAAGAATAAATAAAACCTATAATATTTACAAAGAGACTGTTAGTGAATAGAAATGGATTTGTTGGAAGAACTCAAGAAGATAGCTAAGAAATTACATCAAGCTGGCATTGATTACGCTTTGTGCGGAGGGTTGGCTATCGCCATTTATGCAAGACCCCGCGCAACCCTAGATATTGATGTGATGGTTCAGTTGGATTATTTTTCTGTGGCCAAAAAGATAGCTCACGAACTTGGTTATACGATGACTTCCGCGATGATGGAATTTAACGATGGCGCCGTCAAGCTTCAAAGGTTGAGCAAGGTTGATAAAGTTTCCGGTGAATATTTTATTTTGGATTTTCTTATTGTAACGCCGGCAACGCAAGAAGCGTGGGATAATCGTAAGACGATAGAATGGGAAGGATGTCCTTTGAAAGTACTGTCTCCTCAGGGACTGATTTTACTGAAATCTTTACGCAACAGCGGTCAGGATAGGGATGATATTGAATATCTGAGGAGCTTGGAAAATGAAAATTGATATGAGTCCCGATGCTGTTGCAAAAAGATTGAAGCTGGTAAATGAATTGAGGAAAGTATGTCTTTCTCTGGCAAAATCCAGCGCAGGAAGGGAAATAATTGAAAGGAATCCAAAAAACAACACGGTGCAAAGAACATTGGCTGCTCTTGGAAATAAAAAATAATGCAAAAGGAAATGTATGAATCAGTTATTTGATAAAAATGAATCGTTAGAACAGAAGAAAAGAAAAAAAAAGCAGGATAAGGCGCTGGTGGAGATGGTGAAGCTTGGTTACGAGAAATCGGCTCGCCTGAAGAAGATGCTTGATGATGCCGGTATCAATCCCGCTGAAATAAAATCACGTGAAGATCTGGAGAGTCTGCCGGTTACATCGCGCGAGAAATTGGTAGACATGGAGATGCAGCAGCCGCCTTATGCGGGGTTGGAAAATCCGGATATTAACGTTGACCGGATTTTTACTTCTCCCGGACCGGTTTACGAGCCGCATCTTTCCGAAACCGATTATTTATGGGCACGGGCGTTTTTTGCCGCTGGTATTGGCCCAAAGGATATAGCACTCTGTGCCTTTTCGTATCACCTGGTTGCGGCCGGCTTGACATTTCATAATGGCCTGCGCAGGGTCGGCGCAACGGTTGTACCGTCGGGAGCATCATCATCTCAAATTCAGGTTCAATTAATCAAAGATTTGAAAGTCACCGCTTATGTCGGAACGCCCAGTTTCTTAAAAGCCATCATTGAAAAATCAAAAGAAATGGGCTTCGATTTCAAAAATGATTTTCTGATCAGGAAAGCCTGCTTTGCCGCCGAGCCGCTGCTGCCTGCTTTGCGCCGGAGTTTTGAAAATGATTACGGTATTGATACGTATCAGATGTACGGCGCGACGGAAGTCGGCGATGTGGCGTATGAGTGTCCGGAGAAAAAGGGCTGGCATATCTGTGAAGAAACAATCGTCGAAATCGTTGATCCGGCAACCGGCAAGAATGTTCCAGACGGAGAACTTGGTGAAATCGTGGTGACCAGACTCAACGATATTTTCTTTTTGCTGCGCTTCGGAACGGGTGACTTGTCGCGTTTGATTAACGAACCTTGTCCCTGTGGACGGACATCATACCGTCTGGCCGGAATTGCGGGCAGGGTGGGGGACGCGGTAAAGGTTCGCGGATTATTTGTGGCGCCCAGCCAGATCAAAATGCTTCAGGCGAAATTCAATAATTTGCCGTTGCAGGTTGTGGTCAGTCGAAGCGGTCATGAGGATGTCTTAAAATTGCGGATTGAAAAAATATCGCCGGAAATCGGCAGCGCCTCATGGGAGGAGAATTTTAAAAAAGTATTCCGCGAAATCTGCACGGTGGGAATCAATAATCTCGAATATTTGAATACCGGCGAAATCAAACCGGAGGAGAAGCTGATTGTTGATCAGCGGGCGTATTAATATTTGACATTTTCTTCCTGCCAATCAAATAAGCATCGATGATGGATAGAATCCACAGGAATATTATTAAAAACGTTACCGGCACGATCTGAGAATAATTTGCCGATTGTAAAGTTTTCATCGTTAATTCGATAATCAGAGCCGGATTAACGGTCCCTTTTGGCACAGGTGTCTTTTTTAAAATTTCAAGAGTGGCTTGAGATATTGACCAAACAATAGATAAAAGACCGGCCAAGATTCCCACGATGATAAAAATACCTCTCCAGTATTTTCGCAGATAAATATGTCCCCATCCCGGGAACAGCAGGGCGTTCAACATGGCCGCTCTGGTGGACAAGTTCATATCTTTTTGTCTCCTCATAAACTCAAGAGATTATGTTAATATCTTTGATTTTAAGTTGTACATCCTGAGAACCGTTCCAGTTGTTGATTTGCGGCGTGAAAACCAGGTCAAAGGCGGTGCCGTTGAGCGTGTGGATATATTTGCCCATATTAAACCAGATGGAATCGCGGGACGCGCCATTGCTGTTGAGCGACATCTTCAAATGATTATTGCCGACAATAAATAAAGAGGAGGCTCTAACATCACGGGCGTACAGTAACGGTTCGGGATTTTTGCTGCCGAACGGCGCCAGCAGTTCAAACTGGGTGATCCAATCGGCGCGGGTGTTGGCGATCGGACATTCCGCGTCGATGTTCGTTTGAACGGACACATCCGAAATCTGAGCGTTGTCCAGGGTGATCTGATCCAGCAGAGCGGCAAATTCGGCAATGTTCTCTTTTTTAATCGAGATGCCGGCGGCGTGATAATGGCCGCCGTAAGACGCAAGAAGATGCGCGCACTGCTGAATTCCCTTGTAGATATTGAACCCGGAGATGCTTCGTCCGGAACCCTTGCCCATTCCGTTTTGCAGACTGATGACAAAGGCGGGACGGTTGAAAAGCTCCACGAGGCGGGAGGCAACGATGCCGATGATGCCCGGATGCCACTGGTCGGACGAGAAGACCAGTGAATTCATTTTATCCATCGTGTCGCTGCGGTTGATCATTTCGAGAATATCACTGAGGATTTTCTTTTCCATGGCTTGACGGTTGCGGTTGTAGGAATCGAGCTTCTCAGCCAGGACGCGGGCTTCCGAAAGATCATCGGTCAGCAGCAACTGGACGGCATCGGACGGCGACGCAATGCGTCCGGCGGCGTTGATTCTGGGGATGAGAGAAAAAGACGCCTTGAACGAATCGATCGGCTGATTATCAACGCCGCTGACTTCTTTCAGCGCTTTGATGCCGGGTCGTTTGCCTTCGGTAATCAATTCCAGCCCGATCTTTGTAAAGATCCGGTTTTCATCGATCAGGGGCGCAATGTCGCCGATGGTTCCCAGAGAGACGATGTCCAGATATTCTTTCAGGTTGGGATAATTTTTATCTTTCCAGAAGCCTTCCTTGTTTAAGGAGCCGCGCAGGGCGATGAGAAAATTATAGGCAATACCCACGCCGGCCAGTCCCTTAAAAGGAAAGGGGCAATCTTCCCGGTTGGGATTAATGGCCGCGACGGCCGGAGGAAGCTCGCCCGAAATTTCGTGATGATCCAGAACAATCGTATCAATCCCGATGGATTGCGCATAAGCGATTTGTTCCACGTCGGAAATGCCGCAATCAACGGTGATGATCAGACTGACGTTACCCTTTTTGAATTTATCAATAGCCGGTATTCTCAGACCGTAGCCTTCCTGAATTCTGTCGGGAATATAGTAGTCAATCAGGGGCGTAACCTGTCTGATGAATTTTAAAAGAATCACAACGGACGTAATGCCGTCCGCGTCATAATCGCCGTAGATGACAATTTTTTCCTTGTCATGGATGGCTTTCATTAAACGCGCGATGCCCTTTTTGATATCTTTCATCAGAAAAGGGCTGTGCAGATCATTCAGTGACGGGTGAAGAAAACGGCGGGCGGATTCAATATCCCGGAATCCTCTGTTCATGAGAATTTGTGAAATGATAGGATGAACGCCAAACTCCCTGCTTAACAATTCCTCTGTATGTTTATCGTCTGCTTCATTTATGTTCCACTTGGACAGCGGCAACGGATTATTTATGGTCATTACAATGCTTTCTTATATTCTTTTTTGCTATCATATCAATGCTTATCTCTGTGTCAAGCATTTGCTATTTTTTCTCAAAAATAATATTTTTGACCGATGATTCATGCTTCTGCAATTCCTCGGCATATTTCTTGAATTCATTAATATTATCAACAGGTACGGTATGGTCTTCATTTTTTGATTCCACGGAAACCTGAAAGCTAGAACCGTCAAAGCTGTATTTTTCGCTTCTGAACCGGAAAGGCTTTTTAAACGTATAGTTCCGGGGCAGCCTCTTGATTTTAAAGCCGGCGGGAAATTTATAGGAATTGTTTTCAATCGAATAGACTGATTGAGTCAGACTGATGGGATACTGTCTGTTGTTGGCCGCCGTAATATCCTTATATGCGTCAAACGCTATAATATTGGATAAAACCATTGTTTCTTCATCCAGCACCTGGGCAAGGTTTTTCATCGTGCCGGTTAGTTTAATATTGAAAGGATTTCTTGTCTCCGTGAAACTCCCCAGTTGGAGTTCCCGGACCTCAATACCGCTGTTTTCAAAAAACTTTTTTCGCTGCTCCGGTGGCGCGTATTTAAAGGAATATCGGATGGATTCGGCCGCCTTCCCGAAAAAATGATAGTCGTAGTCAATATCGGCATTGCCCTCGCTGTTGATCGTGAAACCGATATTCAATCGATAATAATCCTTTTTGTCATTTAATGGCGGGGTGGTTACAAAACAATACGAGCCGTCTTCATGAATCAGAAAAACTTTTGTTGGGAGGGTAAACGGCGGCGAATCAAAAGAAGCCGCTTCATTGGTCGCATCCAGCCAGTAATATTGATCGCTGATGGGAACGGCGGCAATAACGTGATTGAACGCGCCAATCGTCGGAATGGAATCGTCAAAATATTTGCCGTTGGTGGGGACGAGCGCTGGCATGCCCTGAATGCCGGCGATTTTCAGCATCGTCAGCAGGAGGACGGTCTTGTCTTTGCAGTCGCCGTATCTTTTCTGAAAAATCTGATAGGCCTCATGAGGCTTGTGGGTGTGAGGTCCCAGCAAAACGGCAATATAGCGGATATTCTGGGAGACGAAATTGAAAATGGCGTTGATTTTATCCTCATCGGTCTTCTGGTCGGCGACCAGTTTTTTCGTGAAAAGCTCCAGCTCTGCGCTGGTTTTCATCTGCTCCCGGAAAATCTTTGTATACCACCGGGAAATGGTGTCCCAGCGATCCAGCGTCCAGAAGGTAAGTTGGGGAAACGTTTCACGATCCTGAAGCGAGGGCATTCTCGATTCCGGGATGATTTCCTTTTGGGATTTGTTCACGAAGACATATTTTGTTTTATTGCCGTCCTTGCGGATTTCCGGCGTAATGTCCGTTTGGAATTTTTTGTATTTCAATTCGGTGTCTGCCGGCAAAACGACTTCGGCGATATCCTCTTCGATCGGGAAGAGATTCCGGCAGAAAAAAGTGTCCGCGTAATCCATGCCCAGGATCGGCTGGAGATTTTTAATTTCATAGGCGACCTCTATAACGCAGTCATTTTCAATAGCCGGCATGGTGAATTTTTTGACTTTGATATCGGTGTAGAATTCATATCCGGCGTGTTGAGAGGCATCGATGATATCCTTTTCATCCAGGGAGATCATCGTTCCATCCGGTTTGATCGTGTTGGCGAAGATGATTTTAACCTCCTGATAGCCTTCGCGATAAGGAATGGATTTAGAGGCAAAGCTACGTCCGCGCTCGTTGAATATTTTATACCGCTCCAGGACTCTGGTCGTGCTGGTGCCGTCTTCAGAAAATTCGACATTACTGTAGGAATACAAAAGATTGGCGCCGGCGTTGGGGTGTTCTTCGGATTTGGGAGTTTTATCCAGAAAAGAACGGACATCTCCCCCGGAGATGCTTCTGATATTCGGGTTGCCGGTGGAGCATGATAAAATAAAAATCGATAATAAAATTAATAATTTTCTATAAAAGCGCATAAATTATCCTTGCTTTTTTCGCGATCATACAGTCTTTATCTGGCGGCGTCAAACGTTAACTGATAAAATAATAAAATGATGATCCATACATTTTTTCAGATAGAAAGGAAACATATCGTCGCGGTGCAGTTTATTATCGAAGGCTACGATGGCATGGCGACGGTTTCCACGATGGATGCTCAAAAAGCAATTCTTCGTATCTCCATCATGCCCGATTTCCTGCCGGCAATGAATGGATTGATCGATGAGCTTCAACGACAATACGGACTCAAAGAAATATCGGACGATCGGGAAACTTAACCATGTTCATGCTCACCCATACTTATTTTTTACAGCAGGTCTTGACCGCTGCCGGTTTACGGGATGTGGAACCGGATATTTATATTTATAATGTCGCTCCGGATCTGCTGGCTATTCATCCCCGGATCAGCTCCGCCCGAACGCATAACCTGCGGCGGTCTTTGCAGGCGCCCGGCCAATATCCCAAGTCGGATTATGTGATGTATCATCTGCTGATCGATGATCTTTCTCACTACGGCTACATCTGTGCCGATTGTCAGGAAGAATTCGACGTCAATTCCCGGGGATATTCCTATCTCAAAGGCAACCGTCTTGTAAAAGCCATCATGGCCGTCCACGAAATCATCGGTAAGGACATTTCTTTAAACGATGCCGTTTATCAGTCCCATCTCATTATCGAGATGATTTATGATCTGGTCATTTTAAAGCATATCCACGCGTATAAAACCATTGATGTGCTGGTGGAGGCCGTCCACTACACGGCGGAGAAGAAAATGGATGAGTTTGTGGCAACGATGAACTGGCTCTATGGCCTGCCGGAACAGGAGATTATCGATGTGATGAATAGCGCTCAGTATTTTATCACGAAGGAATCCATGAACAGTCTGATGAATATGGAAGGCCGGATCAATCTTTATAAAGATAAATTCGGCCTTCGCAGGGATGAACCATTATGTGATGATGGTTTGAAAGATTTGTTTCAGCGGGCGATGGATCTGATTGATGACGAGGAGCTGTTTTTTGCCGAAACGGTAAAAGCGATCAAAGAATACAACACGCTGGCTTTATTTAAATAGCCTTCTGCACAAATCCGGAGCGGATGCAGCGCGTGCAGACCTTGACTCTCTTCACGGATCCTGTTTTTTTATCAACACAGCGCAGGCTTTGCAGATTGGGATGCCATATCGCTTTTTTTCTGTTGTTTGCGTGGCTGACTGTGTTACCGATGGACGGCTTCTTTCCGCATACTTCACAAATACGAGACATTTTTTCATTCCTCCTGAAAATGTGCGTCGTTACTAAACTATAAGGCAGCATTTTGCAAGCATTTTTTCGCTCAAATTCCATTTTTCATGATTTTGGGACGGATGTTGTCTGATGCGCGAAGAATAAAGCGTACAAATATTGTAAATATCTGATATTATAAATTATCAGTCCAAGACGACTTAATTTTTCATGGATGCGGGCTGCCCGGTTGTCTCCAGTACCCTGAACCAGATATCGCTTTGAGGATCAATTTTTCTGCCGGATTCGACGGCCTGCAGCGGCAGATGAACATATTCGTCCCTCATCAGGGCCACCAGAATTCCCGTTTTTCCGGCCATTCCGGCATGCACGGCGTATTGCCCGAGCATATTGCAGTAAATATCGTCCGAAGCATTCGAGGGAACAGAGCGGATCAGATAGCTGGGCTCGATATATTTCAGGTTTATTTCGATTCCGATTTTTTTGAAGTAGCCGGTGATGGAATTTTTCAGCAGCAATCCAATGTCCTGAAGGCGGATGTTGCCGGACGGATCTTTTTCGACAGAGCCGGCGCCACTCGTAAAAAGATTTTGTCCCGCGCCTTCCGCGACCAGGATGACGGCGTGTCCTCTCGTTTGCATGCGTTTTCTCAGCGCCGCTAAAAAGCCGTTTTTCCCTTCCAGATCGAAAGAGACTTCCGGAATTAATACAAAATTGGCATCGTTTTGCGCCAGGGCGGCGTAAGCGGCAATATGGCCGGAATGCCGTCCCATGATTTTAATGAGGCCGATGCCGTTGAATGCTCCCAGCGCTTCTACATGCGCGCTTTTAATGGCGTCCGCGGCCTTTTCGATGGCCGTGTCAAAACCGAATGATTTTTGAATCAGGTTGAGATCATTGTCGATGGTTTTGGGTATGCAGACAATGGCGATTTTCAGATTTCTTTTCTTTGCTTCAGCGGTGATTTTTTCGGCCGCCCGGATCGTGCCATCGCCCCCGATGCAAAAGAGAAGATCAATCTTCATCTTCACCAGATAATCGATCACCACTTCCGCATCCTGTGGTCCGCGGGAGGTGGAAAGGATGCTACCACCGACGCTGCTGATATCATTTACCGTGTCCGGATTAAGTTTGATCAGCTTGTGTCCGAATTGCGGATTCAAGCCCCGCAGCCCGTATCGGACGCCGACAATATTTTTCGCATGATAATTGTGATAAAGAGCATTGGTAATGGAGCGGACGACATCGTTGATGCCGGGGCAGAGTCCGCCGCAGGTGACGATGGCCGCCTTTGTTTTGGAAGGCTGGAAGAATATTTTTTCGCGCGGTCCGGCCAGTTCCACGGAAAGAGGCTGGCCTTTTTTATCTTTCATTGAAGCAAAATCATCGGCGTGAGCCCGAAACAATAATCTCTTGCGGTCCTCCGTGAAATTGCTGATTTTCAAAGGCGACAAAACGGTTCGCCTGCCGAGGTTGGCGATGGAAAAATCGTATTTCATATTCACTTCCTTTGTTCTGATAATTGCCTGACGGCATTAATGCCCGAAAGAATTTCCCCGGCGAAACCGGCGTCCGCGAGCCGTGACGCGCCGGTCAGGTAGATATTGCTGAATCTTGTTTTGTTGGTTTTGGCGGCAAAACCGGAGAGCAAAGCGTTCCGGATCCTGTATTTCGGATTGACGACGCTGCGCTGTTTATGAGAGATGCTGATGGACTCCTGGATGTCGAAAAATTTGATATTTTCCCTCAGGAAGGGCAGGAAATCGTCCAGATGATCGATGATGGCGTCACCCCTTTTTGCCAGATTGTTTTCGGACCAGACATCCGAATGATCCGGCAGGAAAACCGTGGCCGAGAGCGGAATCTGGGACGTGTCCGCCGCACCGGTATTTTGAGCCACGCCGGATTCCAGAAGAATTAGGTTGTTGTCGTCGTAGAGATCTCTGCCGACATCGGAGACAACCGCGATGTGCCGTGCCATTTTTTCGGGAAGACACTGAGGGGTGATTCCCAGATGAATGGTAAAGGGATAGTACGCGATTTGTGCCGGCCTGAAAAAATCACTCCAGTGGAATTTCCTGCCGCGGTCCATGATGTGATGCATATTCTGCCACTTGTCGCTGACGATCAGCTTTTCAGATTCCATTTTTGCAGCAATGCTGTTTGCGTCTTTGTAGGCAACTTCAATGATCCGGCCTTTTTTGACGGACAGGATTTCATGGTTTTTAAGATACAGTCCGCCGGCCGCTTCCAGCTTTCTGATCAGGTCATTGAAAAAGATGTATTTGCCGTCCGGAAAAGTATAAACGCCGCGCAGCGCCGTGCCGTAAATGAAATCAGAGAAAAGGCAGTCCTTCGCATTGAGCTGAAAGGAAAGCAGCGCCTGCTGCGCCTCCATCGCTTTCTGAAAGCATGGATATTGCGAAACAATCTTTTTAAATTTAAGCCGTTCCGAAACGCGTTTAATGAAATAGGGGGTAAGCTTGAGAAAATCAAGAAAGTCGCTGAAGCTTTTCGGTTGAATACCGGGATGTCTGGCCAGCCAATCTTCCGTGATGACCGAGTTTATTTCCAGCGCGTCATAATAGGCTTTGATCTCGTTGGCCAGCTCCGGAAATTCCCTGATCAGCTCTTTGGTGAGGTCGTCCTTGTCATTGAAAAAGTCGATTCTTTTTTCAGGAAGAATGACCTGGTAAGCGGGATTCAGTGAAGCCGTTTTCGGCAAAATGCCCAGTTCGTTGAAGAATGAAACCAGAAATTTATTGTCGCTGATGCCGGTAAACGGCGTCGGGTCGGCATTGAACGAAAGATCGCCGACGCTGATGTTGGCCCCCATGCCCGTCTCTGAAATCAACGCTGTCGCGATCCCTTGAGCGGAAGCGGTGGCGGCGGCAACAAGGGAAGAAAGATCATCGCCTATGATAATAAGTCCGTACATCGAATCAATGATTTCCTGGTCAATAATTGTAAAGATGATGCCCGACGAGAATTACCGGTTTATAATTTTTACTTTGCGTCCATTTATTTCAAGCTGACCGTCGGCAAAAAGCTGAATGGCCCGGGGATAAATTTTGTGTTCTTCCTTTAATATTCTGGCGCCCAGCGTATCTTCCGTATCGTCATCCATCACCGGAACCGCGGCTTGAATGATGATCGGTCCCGTATCCACGCCCTCATCAACAAAATGAACGGTGCAGCCGGAAAATTTCACGCCATAATCTACGGCCTGTTTTTGTCCATGCAATCCGGGAAAAGAGGGCAGAAGCGCCGGATGAATATTCATGATTCTGCCGGGAAAGGCTCTGAGCAGGGTCGGCGTGATAATGCGCATGAAACCGGCCAGAGTCACCAACTCCACGTCACAATCTTTCAGGATTTTCACCAGCGCCGCGTCAAAATCGTCTTTGCTTCGATAGTCACCGTTTTTCAGAATCGCAAAGGGAATGCCGTGCTTTTTTGCCCGGGCAATTCCGAAGGCATCAGGGTTGTTGCTGACCACAATTTTAATCACCGCTTTCAGCGACCCGTTTTCAATATTGTCGATGATGGATTGCAGGTTGGAGCCGTTTCCGGAAATCAGGACGCCCAGTTTCAACAAATCAGCCATAAGCTTCCTATCCTTCAGCAATCAAGACCTGATCCGCCTGATCATCTTTCTTTTCCAAAAACCCGATGGTGTAAGCCTTTTCACCCAACACGTGCAGACGTTCCAGCACCGCGTCGCATTCTTTTTCCGGCACGATGATCATCATGCCGATACCCATATTGAAAACCCGGAACATCTCTTTTCCCTCGACGTTGCCGATTTCCCTGATCGCGTTGAAGATGGGCGGAATAGGCCAGGTGCCTTTCTTAATCACCGCCCGGCAAACTTGAGGAATGATTCTCGGAATGTTGTCGTAGAAGCCCCCGCCGGTAATATGGACAAGCCCTTTGATGTTAAAGTTTTTAAAAAGATTGAGCAGAGGCTTGACATAAATTCTGGTCGGCTCCAAAAGCTCCAGCCCGACTGTTTTTTCCAGCCCGGGGATTTTATCATGAACGCCCAGCTTTCCTTTTTCCAGAAGAACTTTGCGCGCCAGGGAATAGCCGTTGCTGTGCAGACCGCTCGAAGCAATGCCGATGATGCGGTCATTGACGCTGATGGTTGAGCCGGTAATGAGCTTTTCCGATTCCACAACTCCGACACAGAAGCCCGCCAGATCGTATTCGCCCGGCTGGTAGAATCCCGGCATTTCCGCCGTTTCCCCTCCCAGCAGCGTGCAGCCGGCCTGACGGCAGCCTTCCGTAATGCCTTCAACAATCTGGACGCTCTTTTCCAGTTCGATTTTCCCCGTGGCCAGATAATCCAGAAAGAACAGAGGCTCGGCGCCCTGCACGACCACGTCATTCACCGACATGGCGACCAGATCAATCCCGATGGTGTCATGTTTATCCATCATATGCGCGACGCGCAGTTTGGTGCCGACACCGTCTGTTGAGGAAACCAGCACAGGATTTTTTAAATCCACCGTGTTCAAGCGGAATAATCCGCCAAATCCGCCGATTCCCGAGACGACCTCTTTGCGGGCCGTTGTTTTGATCGAGGTCTTGATGCGCTCCACAAATTCATTGGCAGTGTCAATATCGACGCCGGCATCTTTGTATGTCAAATTATCTGTCATTTTTCACCTGTATGTTAAATTGAAACTTGGAATTTCAGCGCTGCCTGTGTAACGTAAATTAAAATTTAAGTCAATCATTCCTTGCGTGAATAAAATATATTTGTTAACAAAATCATCAGATTCACTCATGAAATTAATGTTTGCCGGATTGCGAGCACGGAGGCCGCAATGGATTCGAGAAAAGACATTCTGCAGAAAATTGAAAGTCCGCTGACCTTTGCTTTCCGTGATCACTTCAAAAATCTTCCCCAGATCAAAGATCTGGGCAAATCGCTTCTCCATCTGCTGCAGAAGCTCAAAGATTTGCCGTCACCCGAACCTCCAGAGGACGTCCGCCACAGTATCGATGAGCTGATGGAAATATTTGCCGATTTTGATCAGCAGGATCCGGAGTCAAAAAAAATTAAAATTGAGCGGGCCATCGGGCTCACCGGAAAAATAAAATCGGCCGTGGAGGCGTCAGCGGCCTCAACGCAGGCCCGTCCTGAGGATCCGAAAATTGTCGAAAGGCTGTCGGAATTAAAGGATGACGAGGCCAAACTCAACGTGCCAGTGCAATACCTCAAAGGCGTCGGACCGAAAATGGCGGCCCGGTTTGCCGCCAAGAAAATCGCCACTGTGGAGGACTTGCTTTTCTTTCTGCCCCGGGCCTATGAGGACCGCCGGGAAATCCGGAAAATCAACCGGCTGGAGGAGGGAAAAAATCAGACGGCGGTCGGCGTTGTCGTCAATACACGCTTTCGCAATTACGGACGCAAGAGGATTCTGGAAGCCATCATCAGCGACGGCACGGCCAATATGACGGCCAAATGGTTCAAGGGGCAGATGGCTTATCTTCTCGATACTTTCCAGAAAGGAACCAGAGTGATCTATACCGGCGAAGTCAGGCCGGACTACGGCGGCAAACAGATGATTCATCCGGATTATGAAATTCTGGATGAGAAAGACGAGGACAATCTTCTAAACTTTAAAAGAATCGTGCCGCTGTATTCGGAAACGGAAGGCCTGCATCAGAAGTATTTCCGCAGGGTCATGAATTTCGCGCTGGAAAATTACTCCCGCTATGTCGCCTCTCCCATACCGGAGAGCCTCTGCGAGAAAAGAGCCCTGATGAACATTCACGAAGCGCTGTGGGCGGTTCATTTTCCCGACCCTGACGGCGACATGGAAAAGCTTTTATCCTTCCGCTCTGAAGCGCACCGACGGCTCATTTACGACGAGTTTTTCTTTTTCCAGCTGGGGCTGGCGATTAAGAAATCGGGCAGAGTCCTGGATCAGGGCATTGCTTTTGCGCCGGCCGGTCCGCTGCTTGAAAAATTTTATTCGATTTTGCGTTTTGAGCTGACATCCGCCCAGAAAAGAGTCATTGAAGAAATTCAAAAAGATATGGCCCGGGAAACCGTGATGAACCGTCTGCTGCAGGGGGATGTGGGCAGCGGCAAGACCATTGTCTCGATGACGGCCATGATCACCGCCTGCGAAAATGCCTTTCAGGCGGCCATCATGGCGCCGACCGAAATCCTCGCCAAACAGCATTATGAAAATATCCAATCCTGGGCTGATCAACTGGGATTAAAAGCGGTTCTGCTGATGGGCAGTATGAACAGCGCCTCTCGAAGCGACGCGCTCAACCAGATACAAAGCGGCGAGGCCCATATCGTCGTCGGCACCCACGCGCTGATTCAGGACGATGTCCGTTTTCATCGATTGGGGCTCGTCGTGATTGATGAGCAGCACCGCTTCGGTGTGATGCAGCGGGCCACGCTACGTGGGAAGGGCATCAACGCGGATGTGCTCGTGATGACGGCGACGCCGATTCCGCGGACGCTGGCGATGACCGTTTACGGGGATCTGGACGTTTCCGTGATCGATGAAATGCCCCCCGGAAAAAAGCCGGTCCGGACCATTCTGATGTCGGAGAGCCGCCGGGACAGGGCGTATCAGATGATCCGCGCGGAGCTGATGAATGGCCATCAGGCTTTTATCGTTTATCCCCTGGTGGAGCAGTCTGAAGTGCTTGATCTGAAGGACGCGACCAACATGGCTAGACATCTGCAGGAAGATATTTTCCCGGATTACCGGATCGGTCTTGTTCACGGCAAGATTAAGGAAAAAGAAAAAGATGAAGTCATGAAAGAATTTATGGAGAACAAAATCCATATTCTTGTCGCCACAACGGTCATTGAGGTCGGTATTGATGTGCCGAGAGCTTCTCTGATGGTGATTGAGCATGCGGAACGTTTCGGCCTTTCGCAGTTGCATCAATTGCGTGGCAGAGTGGGGCGGCGGGATATTCCGTCCAGCTGTATATTAATGGCGGATTACAAATGCTCAGCCGATGCACGCAAACGGTTAAAGGTCATGGAAAAGACAACGGACGGTTTCGTCATTGCCGAAGAAGACCTGGCCATCCGCGGTCCGGGAGATTTTCTGGGAACGAGGCAATCCGGGCTTCCCGATTTCCGCATTGCCAGCATCATCCGCGACGCAAGAATAATGAACGATGCCCGGGAAGACGCGTTCGCGCTGGCGTCGCGCGATCCGTTTCTGAAACATCCCGATCACCGGATATTAAAGGAAACCCTGCTTGCGAAATGGCACGGCCGGCTTGACTTGGCCAGAACAGGATGATAGATAGGCTTCAAGCAGGAATCAGTTAATAGACTACAATTTTCCAAGGAGAATACATATGGAAGAATTGAAGATGAAAATCATGGCGTTAGGAAGCATATTGAGCGGGACAATCATCATCTCCCTTTTTGCCGCCATCGTCGTAGGCATTCCGTATTGGGTCATCAAGGCCATTTTATAGATATTAGCCTGACAACATCCTGAATGAACATCAGGCTTCGCAGCAGATCCTGTTTCTGCCTTCGTTTTTCGCCCGATACATAAACTGGTCCGCCCGGTTCACAAACAATTTCATGTCTTCATCCGGCCGGTACTGTGCGACGCCGACACTCATCGTCAAAAAGATCTCCCGGTCGGGAACCGGCGTGAAAACCTCCCGGCTCAGCTCATCCTTGATGCGCTCCGCCGTTACAAAGCCTTCCTTGCTTGTGGTCATCGGAAGCATCACGGTGAATTCCTCGCCGCCATAACGGTAGGCCGAATCGGAATCGCGCAGACACCGTTTAATGACGAGGCCAAGCCGCGCCAGAACATGGTCGCCTTCAATGTGGCCGAAGGTATCGTTGAAATCCTTGAATTTGTCGAGGTCCAAAAGCAGAAGCGTCAGGGGCTGCTCATAGCGTTTTGACCGCTCAATTTCTTTTTGCAGCTGCATGTAAAAATGCCGGGAATTGTAAAGCTGCGTCAGGTCATCCATGATGCTCAACTCCAGGTACCGCTGCTCGCTTTTCTTGAGCGCTTCTTCCGCAATTTTTCGCTCGGTGATGTCTCTGTAATTAAGAATGACCGCTTCTACAGCATCATCCTTGACCAGATTGCTTTGCACCACTTCCAGTGTGCGATAGGTTCCATTCTTGTGGCGCAGCCGCACTTCACCTCGAATAGGAGGAGTACCGGCATCGCCGATGAGCGCAATGAAAGATGAGACCAGAAAATGAGCGTCATCCGGATGGACAATTTCCAATCCCTGCCTGCCGATTCTTTCTTCAGGATGATAGCCCAGCACCTTTTCTACGGCCGGATTTTCATAGATAATGAGTCCTTCCGGATTAACGACCACGATGATGTCTGACGCGTGCTCCACAAGATTACGGAATCTTTTTTCTTCAAACCTTAATTTTTCTTCCATCTCTATACGTTTGCTGACATCATTCACAATCCCTAAAAAGCCTGTTTTGTTGCCGGACGAATCTTTGAGCAGCGATATGGAGCCTTCAATGTGCCTTTTTGATCCGTCTCTCGACTTAACCTGCCAGTTAAATGCCGTGATGGGGCTCTCCGTTGCATAGACCTGGTGATAAGCTTGAAAGACTTTCTTTGCATTGATCGTATCTGTATAATTCCGATAATTCATTCCCATCAGTTCTTCACGGGAATATCCGAGAACACGGCAAACCGAGGCGTTAAAAAAAGTGAAATTTCCGGCCAGATCAACCTCAAAGTATCCATCGTTTATCATTTCAATAATATTCGGATGCATATCATTTACTCCTGCTGTCCCTGTTCGGGGTCAGGATCCTCTCCGCTGATTGTTGTTTATTTTTTTACAGAACTGTCGGAAAATTTTCTAATGATGCCCGGCAGTTCTGCCGCCGTATCTTCATGGGAGACTTAGGCCGTTAACTTTGCGCCCCGCTTTTTCAATGCGGTTTACCTTTTTCAAGCTTGGTTGAATAATGCCTGATGATCAAGCGCTTGTCAATCCCTCTAAAGGGGGATTTTTCAGTTTTTTAAAGACAATGATTTGCATATTATAAATTAAAAATAACAGGAGCTTAGGATAAAAATAGATTAATTGCTTGTTTTTATAATGAATCTGTGAGCGTAAGAAGACCATTATTTTTTTAGGATGATAGGAATGAAAATCAAAACTCAGGAGCTGTTTAATTTCTATTCACATTTTGCCGGCATGATTGCCGCTGTCGTGGGCACTGTCGTTCTGGCCATTGTCGCCAGTTTTTCAACATCGGGTCTGATCACCGCCCTCATTTACGGAATTTCCCTGGTGTTTCTTTTTTCGGCAAGTTCACTCTATCACGCGTTTAAAAAGCAGGAAAATGAGCTTTCCTTCTGGAGAAGAATGGATCGTCTGGCCATATTTTTCATGATCGCGGGAACCTTTACCCCCGTATGCTATTTCTGTCTGGAGGGCACGGCCAGATGGGCGATGATTGCCTTCCAGTGGAGTCTGGTCGGCGTTGGTGTGATTTCCCAGATTTTTTTCCCCAGAGCGCCCCGAACGTTCTACGCGATTATCTACCTGTTTATGGGGTGGTCAGGTCTTTTCACCATCAAACAGTTCCTTGACAAGATGTCCGTTTCTCAGACAGTGCTTCTTTTCACCGGCGCCATTGCGTTTACGCTGGGCGGTATTATCTATGCCGTCAAAAAACCGAAATTGGTTCCGGGCATTTTCAGCTTTCATGAGCTTTTCCACATTATGGTTCTGATCGGCGGCGTTCTGCATTACGCCATGATTTTCGGGGTCTATTCCCGGTTCGGCGTCTAAATGATGCGGAAAGTTGAATTCACAAAAAAAGACGACACCCTGGATGGCCTTCTTGCTGCTGAAGCATCGCTATTCCTTCAGGAGTATGAAAAGCATTTTTCGACAGGCGAGAGCAAACCCACCGCCATTGGAATGCCTTTTTTTCTTCAATCACCCGGATCCGAAACCGGCGTTCTGCTCATTCACGGGTTGATGGCCGCGCCGGAAGAAGTCAGGGAGTGGGCGGAGTTTTTGCACCAAAAAGGTCTGACCGTTTATGCCCCAAGGCTTTCCGGCCATGGAACCTCTTCCAGCGATCTCGCGGCCCGCAACTATTATGACTGGTTGGATTCGGTTGATCGCGGCCACGCTATTCTAAAAAAATGCTGCAAAAAAATCATCGTTGCCGGCTTTTCTACCGGAGCAGGCCTCGCGCTGCAGACGGTTATTTCCAAACCCCGCGATTTTGAAGCGGTGATCTCCGTCAGCGCGCCGCTGCATTTCAAAAGATTTTCATCGAAGTTTGCCGAGACGCTCAATGCGTTTAACCGTCTTTGCCTTCGCCGGGGATTGGAGGGCATGGCAAAAGAGTTTATGAAAAACAACGCGGATAACCCCCATATCAATTACCTGCTCTGTCCAGTCAGCGCGTTTGTCCAAGTAAAAAAACTGATGAAGAAGGTCCACCGGTCGCTTAACAAAATCAGAATTCCCGCGCTGGTGATTCAGGCCAATCGTGATCCGAAAGTCGCGCCGCAAAGCGGCCCAGCCATCTTTAAGCATCTGGGATCTGAACAGAAGCATTTTGCCTGGGTGGATTATCACATGCATGGCGTTGTTCGCGGCCAGGTTGCAAAAGAGGTATTTCAGGAAGTGGATATGTTTCTGGCGCGTTGCGGCCTGCTTCAGCCCGAAAAATAATTTTATAAATAAAGCTTGACTATTATCCGATGTTAGCATAGGGTCGCTCCAACTTCGGATCTGGAAAAAAAGATACGGAGGAGAGAGTTGAATTTAGACATTTTGAAGCACAAAGGTTTACCGCCGGGCTTTGGAGTCTTGGCGGTTTTTTTAGTTCTGTCATTGTGCTGGTTCGACTTTTGAAAATTTATGAAAGGAGGATTAGAACTATGTCAGAAGGTACAGTCAAGTGGTTCAACGAAAGCAAAGGCTTCGGCTTCATCCAGAATGAAGAGGGCGGCGATGTTTTCGTGCATTTCAGCGCGATCCAGGGCGATGGATTCAAGACATTGCAGGAAGGCCAGCGCGTAAGCTTTGATGTTACTCAGGGCAAAAAAGGTCCGTCGGCTGAAAACGTCAGAGCTCTTTAATTTGAGCTGACAATTGAAAAATTAGCGCTCCGGCTATGAGCAATCATGTCGGAGCGTTTTTTTTGGCCAATCCCGGTTTTATCGAGGCAGCAGCGTCAGGGTTTTCGTGTAGTGCTCTTTTACATTTTTCTCCTGAAACGGAAAATTCTGATACTTGCCTTCCCGGAAAGCGGCGATGCCGTCGTCATAAAACGGGCTGGAAGGATTATCCGACTGCCCGGTGCTGTTGATGCCGATAATGGGCTCATCACTGCCGAAATCCACGATGACGCGCATAGCCGGAATCAGCCAGGTTTCAAAGTTTTTGCCCGTCTGATATCCGGCAACATTCAGCGTTGTGTGGTCGCCGGGCGCCGGGTAGGGGCCTCTGTCAAAATATCCGGAGAGAAATTTAATTCCCGTCTTTTCCATCAAATCCATGTAATCAGAAAATAATGTGGCATCGGTTTTCCAGTGATAGGTGTGCAGCTTCCCCCACTGCCATTTTTCAGGATCTTTGCCGCATTGATTCTCCAGAATGTCAATCGCGTCCAGCACAGTTCTGGCCAAAATCTGATTGCGCGTTTCAATGAGAGGCGTTGTTACATCATCCCAGAAAGGGCTCTGTTTACCGCGCTCGGTCAGGTGATCATGAAGGGCGGAATAGGACGTTAAAGTTGATTCCAGAAGAGACTGATAGGGCAGGGAGTCTGTGCCGCCAAGTTCATCGGCAAATAGATTTTTACTCAGTGAAGACAGAAAAGCGCCGCAGAAAGCCGCTCCCCCCGAATCAACGCGCATATCCCCGTCAAAATCGCGCAGCAGGATGATGGCTTTTTGAGCGATCTCGGCCCGGGGTTTATTCTGCCAGACAGATGCCATATCCTTCAGTGCGTTTTCCTCCAGGAGCGCCGCTTTAATGGTTCCAACAAAAGGGGAATGCACATCAAGCTGCATGGCCCTGGCGTTTTCCACCGTATAATTTTTTACGCCTTGCATCATCTGATCAATGCGCTGGGCTCTGTCGGGATAGTACCAGGAGGACGTAAGGATATGGGGAAAATCCGCCGGCACTGTTCTGTGATTGGCTGTGCCAAAGTATCCCTGTCCGGGATTTTTTAAAGATGGATGCAGTGAGGGATCGAGAAATCCTTGCCAGTCATATTCGCCTGTCCATCCCGGAGAGGGACAAAGACCGCGTCCTTTCTTGCGCAGCGGGTATCGTCCGGTAACCTGCCAGGCAATATCTTTTTCGTCCGCCATAACCAGATTCAGCGGCATCGAAGATGTGTGGCTGCCGGTTATTTTAAGGATTTCATCAACTGACTGCGAACGCATGATAGCAAAGAACGTATCCATTGTCCTGTCTGGTTCCTTCCCGGCCCAACTCAGCGCGATGCCCAGCGTTTGATTGACCGGTTGGGGAACAAGTTCATGGCGTGGATCATCAGTCAAAATGCTATTCAAAAGCACACCGTGTCTGGTTTCAAAGTAAGTCCGCGTAACATCCTTCCGGCCTTTGACGCGAAAGGTTTCCGTTCGGCTGTCCGCTTTGAGCCACTGATCTTTGTAGAGATAATATAGTCCGTCTGATTGTTGTTTTAGTTTTTCCAGAAAGAGATCCTGATCATCGGACATCACCATCGTCATGCCCACAGCCGTTCTCCCGTTATAGCCGGCAATAATACCCGGCACTCCGGCAATCGCAATGCCGGCGCCTTCAATTTCGGGACATTTTACATGAATCATGTGCCAGATGGAAGGCATGGTCAGAGGCAGGTGCGTGTCGTTGGCCAGAATCGGCTTGCCGGATTGGGTCAGTTTGCCGGAGACCACCCAGTTGTTCGATGCCGCCGTTTCACGGATCAGAAGACGGTTGGCCACGGAAACAATTTTCCCGAGATGTTCAATATCCGCTGACGCTTTTTTTAAATCCAGACCGGAAAGTTTTTTCATTTCCTCAAAGGGGAGCGGCTCGTCGGGATAGATGGGAAATAGCCAGGCCATTTTTTCCGGTTCAACCGCCTGAGCAATATTGAGCATGTTGATTTCTTCATGAAGATTTTGTCCAAGCCCCAGTGTCAGAACAAGAAACACATAGACGGAATCAATCGGTTTCCACGGCTCCGGCTTGTGGCCGGCCATTTTGAGCGTCATTGGAAGAGGGGCGTAGGCCAGATACGCGTTGACCCCGTCACTGTAATTTCTCAGCAATCGATGAACTTCCGGAGAGGCCGATATGTAAAGCGTTTGAGCCGCCTGATTAAGATTTAACGCCCGGAGATAGATATCCATTTCCAGTGTGGCGCTGCCCAGCAGTTCGGAGAGTCTTCCTTTGCCCACCAGCCTGAATCCCTCCATCTGCGTGAAGCGGTCATAGGCGCTGACGCAGCCCATCGCAAAAACAAGGTCATCCATATTGTCTGCTTCAATCATCGGGATGCCCATGTTGTCCCGACTGACGGTGACTTTTTCTTTGAGGCCGGGGACAGTCTGTTGACCTTCCAGCGGAGGACGAGAGTCATTGAAAACGGTATTAAGAACAGGAGCGCAGCCGCCGATGACCAGGCAAAGCGTAGCGGCTAAAGCGAAAGAAACCTTGAGATGAAAAAACCGAACCAGGACATTGAATTTCATGGAGATCTCCTTGATTTAAGAAATGAATTTGTTGACCTGTGCAACCTTATAGTAACATACGCTTATGACCGTCAAGAAAAAAGTTCGGTCATACAGTGCTCTGATAATAGAATTTTATTGAACGCTTGACTTACTGAACAAGGAGAGATAATTTCTCCGAAAATATTTATTCGGGGAAAGAGATTGAGAATAGGCATCATCGGCATCGGCGGAGTCGGAGGGTATTTCGGCGGAAAACTGGCTCGCGAATATGAAAAATCTGAAGAGCATGAAATCATCTTTATCGCTCGCGGTGAGCATTTAAAAACCATACAGCATGACGGCCTGCAAGTATTCACAACACAGGAAAATTATATTGCCCGGCCCAAAATCGCGACCGATCATCCCGGTGAAGCTGGAACGTTCGATCTGGTCTTCTTTTGCACCAAAAGCTATTCTCTGGAAGATTCCGCGAAGGAATTCAGCGCCTCCATTCATTCAAACACTGTGGTGATACCGCTGCTCAATGGCGTCAACAGCGCGGAGAGGCTGCGCAAGATTTTCCCGCAGGCAACGGTTCTGGGGGGCAGCGTCTATATCATTTCCCACATCGAAAAGCCGGGTGTCATCAAACAGGAAGGCGGTTCCTGCAAGCTGACCTTCGGGACGGATGATTCAGAGTCAGCCCAAAATTACGCATATATTCTGGATATTTTATTGAAGGCAAAAATCAATGCCTCGTTGACGGATCGGATTTCGGAAGTTTTGTGGACAAAATATCTTCTAATGTGCCCGATTGGTTCACTGACATCCGCCACCGGCAAAACCTATGGCGGATTATTGGAAGATCCTTTGCTTCAAAAAAAGGCGAGGGGCATGATGATGGAAGTTCTTGCGGTTGCCAAAGCTCATCATGTGTATCTTACGGAAGATGCCGTTGATAAATCCATGAAAATGATTGCCGGCTTTGATTATCATTCAAAGACCTCCATGCAGATTGACCGGGAAAAGGGTAGAAAAACCGAAATCGACACCCTGACGGAATATCTCTGCAAGGCGGGCAGGGAATCAGGCGTTCCCACACCGCTACACGATGAGATTTACGAAAAACTGAAATAAAATTGGAGAAAACAAAATGAAAAAAGTTGTATTAGGATCTTTTGTTGTATCATTATTATTCATCACCGCCTGTGCGGGAAATCATATTGAAGTGAAGCAGTTGGCAAAATCGACAAAAAGCTGGGATGGAAACTATTTGCCGGCCTATTCTCAAGGGCAGCCGGAGGTAACCATCCTCCGAATCAAGATTCCCGCCGGTGCGGAATTGGATATGCATTATCATCCGGTTATCAACGCCGGTGTTCTGGTTAAGGGAGAGCTGACTGTCATAACGGAAGATCGTAAAACCCTCAATCTCAAAGCCGGTGATTCTATTGTGGAACTGGTCAACAAGAAACACTATGGAAAAAATGAAGGCAAAGAGACGGCGGAAATCGTCGTTTTTTACGCGGGCATTGAAAATAAGCCGATAACGGTCAAGTAGAGCGTTTCTTTTTGATTCTTCCCGTTTTCTTCTCTTCATTCCGGAAATTTAATTTATATTTGTTTGACAAAAAGGCTGTTTTTGTTATAGGGAATACGCCGTAAAGAAACAAACAGAAATTCAAAATTATTAAATAATATCGGGTGTATGTAATGAAAGAAATCCATATCGGGCTCATCGGATTCGGCACCATCGGAACCGGAGTCGTCAAACTGTTGAGGCAAAATGAAGAGCTGATTACAAAAAAGCTGGGTGCCCGGCTTAATTTAAAGAAAATCGCCGATATCGATATCACGACGCCTCGCGGCGTCAAGGTCGCCAAGGGTCTGTTGACGAAAGACGCACAAGAAATCATTCATGATGACGACATTTCAATCGTTATCGAACTGATGGGCGGCTATGAACCGGCGCGCACGTTTGTTCTGGAAGCCATTGCCGAAGGCAAGCACGTAGTGACCGCGAATAAGGCGCTTCTCGCAACGCACGGCAATGAAATTTTCCCGGCGGCTCAGAAAAACAAAACGCATATTGGCTTTGAAGCCAGTGTCGGGGGAACCATTCCGATCATCAAGACTTTAAAGGAAAGCCTGGTCGCCAATAGAATCAATTCGGTGATGGGGATTATGAATGGAACCTGCAATTTCATCCTGACCAAAATGACCGACGAAGATAAGCCCTTTGACGTCGTTTTAAAGGAGGCGCAGCGGCTTGGGTTTGCCGAAGCCGATCCGACTTTCGATATTGAAGGAATTGATACAGCGCATAAAATGGCGATCATTCTGTCGCTGGCTTACGGCAAAAAAGTCAACTGGAAAGATGTTTATCTGGAAGGAATCACGAAAATCAGCCGCGAAGATATCGCTTTTGCCCGGGAGCTGGGTTACCGGATCAAACTGCTGGCCATCGCTATGCTCAGAAACGGCTCGGTGGAGGCAAGAATTCATCCGACGATGATTCCCTCCGGCCATCTACTGGCCAACGTGAATCAGAACTACAACGCTTTTCATATTGTCGGCGACGCCTCAGGCCCCGTGTTTCTTTTCGGGCAGGGAGCGGGCATGATGCCGACCGCCAGCGCCGTGTTCAGCGACATCATTGACTGCGCGCGTGATGTCATCAACCAGACCAACAGTCGGGGACCGTTGCGCTCCATCAATGAGGGCACGATGACACCGATTAAGCTGGTTCCAATGGATAACATTGAAACGAAATATTTCTTCAGGTTCGCCGCCCTGGATCGTCCCGGCGTTCTGTCCAAAATCGCCGGAATTCTCGGCAAGCACAACATCAGCATTGCCGCCTGTATTCAAAAGGCCAGGGGAAAGAAGGGGGCCGTTCCGATTGTCATGACGACCTATAAGGCCCGGGAAAAAGACGTACGGAAAGCGCTGCAGAAGATAGACAAGCTGGATGTGGTTCAGGATAAGACTATCCTGATCCGGGTGGAAGATGATCTAAACTGAAAGAAGACGATAGCCCTATGAAATACGTTATATTGCTCGGCGATGGCATGGCCGATTATCCGACTGATAAACTGGGCGGCAAAACGCCTCTCCAGGTTGCCTTTACGCCTTTTATGGATCAGATGGCAGCCGAAGGAACCATCGGTCTGGTGGACACTATACCTCCCGGCGTCAATCCGGGCAGCGATGTCGCCACGTTGAGCGTTCTCGGGTATGATCCCCGGGAAACCTATACCGGTCGCGGGCCCCTGGAAGCGGCCAGCATGGGCATTGAGCTTGGCCCTAATGATATGGTTTACCGATGTAATCTGGTCAACATCGGCGATATGGATACGCCCGATGCTTTTATGGACGATTTCACTGCCGGACATATTTCCAGCACGGAAGCCGCAGAGATTATATATGATTTAAATAAAGAATTGGGAAAACCGCCCTATGAGTTTTTCCCCGGCGTCGGTTACCGTCATTTGTTTGTCTGGCGCGAATCTCCCGCCGCTCCGGAAACCACACCGCCGCATGACATCACCGGCAAAGCGATTGCCGGCTATCTGCCGCGGGGAAATTCGTTTGAGGAAATCAATTCCATTATGCGGCGCGCGGCGGACATTTTAAAGAATCATCCGATCAATGCCAAAAGGAATGAGGCCGGCAAGAAACAGGCTAATTCCATCTGGCTATGGGGGCAGGGCAGAAAGCCGCAGATTGTTCCGCTCACTCAGAAGTATTCCATCACCGGCGGAATGGTTTCGGCCGTGGATCTGCTCAAAGGCATCGGCGTCATTGCCGGATTAAAAGTCTGTCCGGTGGAAGGCGCGACCGGCTATATCGACACCAATTATGAGGGCAAGGCGAATATGGCTCTGGACATCCTGAATTTTATGGATTTCGTCTTCGTTCATCTGGAAGCGCCCGATGAAATGGGCCATGAAGGAAACGCCGAAGGAAAGATCAAATCCATTGAACTTTTTGACGAGAAAATTGTCGGACCGATCTTGAATAGGATCGGCTCATTCGGCGATTACCGGGTGATTGTTTTAAGTGATCATCCCACGCCGCTGGATGTCCGGACGCATGTCAGCGATCCCAGTCCCTTTGCGGTTCTGTCTTCCCGCAAAGAGGAAAACATGGCTTCCGGCGTGTCTTTTAATGAGATCAACGCCAGAGAAAGCAAACGGATCATTTCACCGGGACATCTGCTGATGGAAAAATTCATCAATGACTGGAGGGCTGTTGCCGGTTCATAATCTGACAAAGGCACGGGTGCTTTTTGCCGATACCGATGCCATGGGGGTCGTTTACCATACAAATTATATCAGATGGTTTGAGCTCGGACGCGCTGAACTGATGCGCCAGTTGGGCGTTCCCTACAATGAACTGAGAAAACTCCATCTGAATATGCCGCTGATCAAGGTCAGTTGCAATTATTTGAAACCGGCAACCTATGATCAGATCTTGACCATCGAAACAGGATTTGATTACATTAAAAAAGCGACCGTGAAATTCAATTCGCGGATATGGGATGAAAACAGGGAAAATCTGCTGGCGGAAGGTTACACGATTCACGTCTGCACGAATGATGAAGGCAAGATCAGAAGAATACCCGGGCTGCTTCTGGGGCTGATTGATCAATATAATATTCATAAAGGGGATTAAAATATGTCGACAAAATTAACAAAAGAAGAATTGCAGGGACCGGATGCGTTTCAATCCACTGTAGAATTAATAACCGATTATATTTCTGAAAATAAAAAGCGGTTTTATTCGATTGTGTCCGCGGTCGTTGTGGCGATTGTCATCGCTTTCGGCATTTACATGTACTGGGATAATTATCAGACCGCGGCCAGAGACATTTACGCGAAAGCTCAGAAGGAAATCGCCATGGGCGCGGAGACGCCGGATATGGTTCAGAAGAAAATCAAAACCTATCAGGAGCTGATTGAGAAATATCCCCATAGCTGGAGCGCCAGAATGTCGCATTACCATCTGGGAAATATTTATTTCAACGCGGGCGACTACGAAAAAGCGATTGCCGATTACAAAAAGTTTGTCGCTTCCCGCATCTCCGATCAGGGCGGAATCAAATTCCTCGCGCTGACGTCCATCGGCTACAGTTATGAAGCCAAAAAAGACTACAAATCCGCGCTGGAGTATTTTGAGAAAGCGCAAAAAGGAAACAATATCGGTTTTGAATCGGTCGGGTACAGCAATATTGCCCGTATTTATGAACAGATGAACGATAAGAAAAACGCTCTGGAGAATTACAAGAAAGCCCTGGAGAAATCCGCGGACTCTTCCAAAGCTATAATGCTCAAGTACAAAATATCGTCGCTCAGTTAATACCGGAGGTTCAATCAGTTGAAAGCTTTAATGTCGGGAAACGAAGCGATCGCCCGTGGCGCCTATGAAGCAGGGGTCAGGTTCGCTGCTGCCTATCCGGGCACGCCCAGCACGGAAATTATGGAACAATTCTGCAAATATGAAGGTGTTTACGCGGAATGGTCAACCAATGAAAAAGTTGCCGTTGAAGTCGCCATCGGTGCCGCGCTGGCCGGCGAAAAGGCGATGGCGGTGATGAAACACGTCGGTGTCAATGTCGCCGCCGATCCGATTTTTACCGTCAGCTACACGGGAATCAACGGCGCACTGGTGATCGTGAGCGCCGATGATCCTTCGATGCACAGTTCTCAAAACGAGCAGGACAACCGCAACTACGCCCGCTTCGCGAAGATTCCAATGCTGGAGCCGGCTGATGCTGACGAAGCCAAACAGTACATCAAACTGGCTTTTGAGATCAGCGCGCGGTTCGACACGCCGGTCTTCCTGCGTTCAACCACCCGCGTTTCACATTCCAAATCCGTCGTCCATCTTGACGAGCCGGGAAAATATGAGGACAAAACCGGATTTGTCTATAATGCCCAGAAGTATGTCATGGTGCCGGTGAACGCCCGTACGCAGCGGGTGGAAGTGGAGAAGCGCGAACGCCTTTTAAATGATTTCGTGGAGACTTTTCCGGAAAATAAAATGGAAATCAATAATCCGGAAGTCGGCATCATTACCGCCGGAATGCCCTACAATTATTCCAAGGAGGTTTTTCCCGATTATTCCTATCTGAAACTGGGAATGGTTTATCCTTTGCCGGAAAAGATGATTCGTGATTTCGCGTCCAAAGTGAAGAAAATTTATGTGGTCGAGGAGCTTGATCCCTACCTGGAAGAACAGATTAAAGCGTTGGGGGTCAAAGTGATCGGCAAGGAAATTTTCCCCTACACAAACGAATTTGATCCCGGTGTGATCAAGGACGCGATTGAGGGGAATCTTCAGAGGGCTGCTTCCCCTTATAAGGAAAGCCTTGCCGCCCGTCCGCCCAATCTTTGTCCCGGCTGCCCGCATCGCGGATTGTTTTACGCTTTGAGCAAACACAAGGCTTATGTCCATGGCGATATCGGCTGCTACACGCTTTCCTATATGAAACCGCTGCAGGGATTGCATTCGTGCATCTGCATGGGCGCCAGTATCGGTATGGCACACGGCATGAGCAAAGCGATGAAGGCAAAAGGGAAGGGCAAGGTCGTCGGCGTTATCGGCGATTCCACTTTCCTTCATTCCGGCATTACGTCTCTTTTGAATCTGGCTTATAACAACAGCGACGCCTTAATTATTATTCTGGACAACAGCACAACCGCCATGACGGGGATGCAGGAGCATCCGGGAACAGGATATACCCTGATGGGGAAAGAGGCCAAGAAAGTTAATCTGAAGGATTTGGTTTCTGTTTTAGGTATTGAAAATATAGAGGTTATTGATCCGCTTGACTATAAAGCCACAAGAAGTGCGATCAAGGAAGAACTGGCCAAAGACGGCCCATCCGTCATCATTGCCCAAAGACCGTGCGCCTTGTTTAAGAGAGGCGGTATTAAACCCAAACCGGCGCTTAAAGTTGACACGGATAAATGCGAAGGCTGCCGGTCATGCATCGGTTTAAACTGTCCGCCCATAGCTTGGAAAAAGGGCGTGACAAAAGAAGGATCGAAAAGAAAGGGCGTATCCTACATTGATGCTGCGCTGTGCAATGGGTGCGGTTTATGCGCGCAGATCTGCAAATTCGGCGCTATCAGTTAAGTTAGAGGAATGGAATAAATGTCTGATCGTGAAGTAAAAAGCATATTGTTTGCCGGTGTCGGAGGGCAGGGAATTTTACGGGCCAGTGACATTACCTGTGAAGTGATTATGGAAGCCGGTTTTGATGTGAAAAAAAGCGAAGTCCACGGGATGGCTCAGCGCGGCGGCTGTGTGACCAGCCACGTCCGCTACGGGAAAAAAGTCTATTCGCCGCTAGCGAAGACAGGCAGCATCCAAACGCTCGTTTCCTTTGAAAAAATGGAGTCTTTGCGCTATCTGCAGTTTCTCCGCAAGGATGCGGCTATTATTGTCAATACCGAGGAAATTAATCCGCCGGCCGTCAACATGGGTGATGATCCGTATCCTGAAGATATTATTGGATTTTTAAAAAACCATTACGGGAAAGTCATCGGTTTGAACGCCGCCGAACTGGCGCAAAAAGCCGGCAATATTAAAACAGCCAATGTTGTTCTTTTAGGCGCCCTGTCCAATCTCATGAATATCGACAAGTCTGTCTGGCAGGATGTGATTAAGAAATCATTTCCGGAAAAGCTGGTAAAAATGAATTTAGCCGCTTTTCAAATGGGAATTGATGCTTAAATTAAGGCTCGAATGTTCAATGAGAACATTACGATAATTAAAGGTTAACATATGGCAGAAGACTACTATCAGGTTTTAGGCGTCGATAAGAAAGCGTCGGCGGATGATATTAAAAAGGCATACCGCAAGCTCGCTCTCAAGTGGCATCCCGACAAGAATCCCAATAATAAAACGGCTGAAGAAAAATTCAAAAAAATAAGCGAAGCTTATGCCGTACTGAGTGATACGGAAAAGCGCCAGCGTTACGATCAGTTTGGGTCAGCCGATCAATTCCGTCAGCAGTACTCCCAGGAAGACATATTCCGCAACTTCGACTTGGATGAAATATTGAAAAGCTTCGGATTTGGAGGCTCGAGAGGCGGAGGCCGGACAACTTTCCGGACTTCCAGAAGGGGGGGCGGCGGCCGCGAAGATTATGAAGACCCTTTTGCCGGAATTTTCGGCGGCGGAATGAGGGGAGGCCGTCAGCAGTATGCCAATATGCCCCAAAAAGGCCAGGATGCTGAATACAACCTATCGATTACACTGGAAGAATCTGTATTCGGCGCCGAAAAAAAGATTTCTTTTCAATTGGAAAACCACATTGAAGATATTAATGTAAAAATTCCGGCTGGAATGAGCAGCGGCAAGAAGCTCAGACTGCCCGGTAAGGGTCTGTCCGGCTATAACGGAGGTCCCAACGGCGATTTATATCTAAATATTAATGTTCTCCCTCATCCGATCTTTGCCCGCGACGGTAATGATCTCTATATTGAAAAAACGATCAGATTCACGCAGGCGGCTCTCGGAACGACCATTGACGTACCGACTCTGGATGGGGCAACAAAACGGTTGAAGATTGCTCCCGGCACGCAAAACAACACGAAGATCCGTATGAAAGGTTTCGGCGTTCCGGCTTTAAGAGGTTCATCCATCAAAGGAGATCAATACGTAAAAATAAATGTTGAAGTACCCCGAAGATTATCCGATCGTCAGATGAAACTTATTCAGCAGCTTGCCGACGACGGAATCTAAATAATCGATTCTTGATCTCTTAAACGTTTAGACAGTCAGTCATTTCTTTTTAATACTTATGAAAAAGACCTCAGCCCCGACGAATCTAAATTTCAATTCAAGGTCTCATAATATATGTTATGTAAACATAGAAGGGATTTTAAATTAAAATTACCGGACGAGCTCGATTTTTCCAATAACCCCCATTTCATTGCCTAGAATGATAATGATTCCTGAAACGCCCGGAATATTCATTCCATATTCCAGTGCCGTCCGGATGTCCTTTTTGTTTTTGACTCTGTTGCCGATGGCCGAGGCTACGGCATCAGCCAGTGTCGCTGACGGTGAGATGACACAAATCGCGTCAGCCTTCCCGAAGCTCAACGATGGCCCTACCGTCGCCGATGAGGTGCAAATTCCCAAAGGCGTGTCCTTCGCTTTAACGATGAAATTGACTTTATAGCTCAAGGGAGATTCGCCGGCAAAAACAGACACGGTGACATCATATTTCGTTCTTAAAAAAATATCTCCTCCGTTTTCAATAATCAGGTTGTCGGTAAGCTGCAGAAGATCCCTGGCGACAAATTCAGAGACGGCGCCGGCAACACCTGCCATCGGACCGACGCCGCAGGTTTTCGATTTGGACAGCATGTCCCGGACAATCGGTGGAGCCAGAGAATCCTCATCAAGAGGAACAAGAGACTCTTTGAATTCAGGATGCTTTTTAATATAGACTTCGAGAGAATGACGATGTCCGGCAAGCGATTTGAAGGCTTCATCCGATAAGTTCATCTCTGAACTGATGAGCAAATCGCTTTCTTCAATTTTTACATTGCGCGAAAGAAGACGAGACTTATCAATAATTGACCGGTAGGTTCTTTCTTCATATTTATTCATATAAAGAAGTAGAAAGGTATCCTTTAATCGTAAGTTGTGGCGCCCTGCCCCAATATCGCTTCGGCTTCTCTCTTCATCCGGTCATTGATGTCCAGACGGAATTCATCGCCGAGATAGACGACGGTTTCGCTTTTGCCGTTTCGGATATGCATGTAGCTGTCATATTTACCGCGGTGTTTCTTCATCGAAGTAATCCAGGACGCGATATTTTCAGCGGACACCCTACCGGCATCAACCATAAAATGAATATTTTTATATGGAAATTCCATGGCCTTCGACAGAGTCGTCACTTCCTGCACGATGACGTTGATTTTCTGGCTCTCTTCGCCTCCGCCGATGTCAACAGATCCCTTGATGACCAGAGGCTCTTCCTCATGCAGCAAAGCGTAGTTTTTCTGATAGAGTTCGGGGAAGAAAACCGTATTGATGGAACCCGTCAGGTCTTCAAGGGTAACGTAGCACATCGTATCGTTTTTCTTTGTTTTTTTCTCACTCAACCCGCTGACGATGCCGGCGATGGTCACAACGTCCTTATCGTTTTTAGTGTTTAAATTGGACGAATTGGCGTTGGTGACGAATTTCAGGCTATCCGCATAACGAAGCAGAGGATGGCCGGAAATGTAGAAGCCCAGAGTCTCTTTTTCAATGGACAGGATTTTCTTTGGGTCCCATTCGGGAACATTATCCGGTATTTCGTAGGCATTTAAGCCGTTTTCTCCCAATGGCGCTCCGGATGTGAGCTGATCAAAGAAGCTTGATTGATTGCTCTGCTTCGCCTTCTGACTGCGCTGCGCTTCTTCCATCGCCTTCTCATAATGCTCAGTCAGCTGGCTTCGTTTATAGCCGAGCGAATCAAAAGCGCCGCATTTAATCAGGCTTTCGATGACCTTCTTGTTGACCTTGCGCAGGTCAACACGCGTCAGAAAATCCATAAAGGATGTAAACTTCGCTTCTTTCCGCACGGCGATGACCGATTCAATCGCCGCCTCCCCCACATTTTTCACAGCGGTTAAACCGAAACGGATATGTTCTCCGGCAGTGCTGAAATCTTTGTCCGATTCATGGATGTCCGGCGGCAGAATGTTGATGCCCATTTCCTTGCAGTTCGACATATGCTTGATAATCTTGTCACGGTTATCTTTTTCACTGGTGAGCAGCGCGGCCATGAACTCAACCGGATAATGCGCTTTGAGATAGGCGGTCTGGTAGGTGATGATCGCGTAAGCGGCGCTGTGCGATTTATTAAACCCGTATTCGGCGAACTTTTCCATCTGATCCCAGATGATTTTGGCCTTGCTGTCGGGGATTTTATTTTTCTTGGCGCCTTCCAGAAATTTCGGCTTCTCCTTTTCCATATCGGCGACCTGCTTCTTGCCCATCATCTTGCGCAACGTATCGGCCTGAGCCATGGTATATCCGCCGATGACATTGGCAATCTGCATGACCTGTTCCTGATAGAGAATAATGCCGTAGGTTTCCTTGAGAATCGGTTCGAGCTGAGGCAAGTCATAGGTGATTTTCTTGGTCCCCTGTTTGCCGGCGATGAAATCCGGAATCATTTTCATAGGACCGGGTCGATAGGCGGCGATCAGCGCGATGATATCTTCAATGCGGTCGGGTTTGAAATTAATCAGCAGATCCTTCATACCCTGGCTTTCCAGCTGGAAAACGCCGTCCGTTTCTCCCTTCATCAGAAGCTTGTAGGTATCCGGATCATCCAGCGGCAGATTATCGATGTCAACTTCTATGCCTTTATTTTCGCGAATAAACTGAATAGTGTTCTTGATGACCGTCAGTGTTTTAAGGCCCAGGAAATCGAATTTGGTCATCCCCACCGCCTCAATGTCCTTCATGGAATATTGAGACACGATATTCTCATCCTTCGGCGCGAAGAGCGGCACCCGTTCGACCAGCGGAACATCCGAAATCACGACGCCCGCCGCGTGCACGGACGAGTGGCGGTTCAATCCTTCCAGGATAAGGGATAATCTTAACAGCTTATCGATCTGCGGATTTTTTTTGCGCTCTTCTTCAAAGCGGGGCTCCGTTTTGAACGCTTCCGTCAGGGTGATGTTGGGCGGTACACTAGGGACCAGTTTGGCGATGCGGTCAGCGTCACCGTAGGGAATATTCAGGGCGCGGCCGACATCCCGGATGACGCCCTTGGCGAGCATTTTCCCAAATGTGCATATCTGGGTGACTTTTTCCTTGCCGTATTTTTCCGTCACGTACTTGATTACCTCACCGCGTCGTTCCTGACAGAAATCGATATCGATATCCGGCATGCTGATGCGGTCAGGATTCAGGAATCGCTCAAAAAACAGACCGTAGCGCAGCGGATCGATGTCGGTAATGCGAATGGCAAACGCGACCAGCGACCCCGCGGCCGATCCGCGGCCGGGGCCGACCGGAATGTCGTTATGTTTGGCATGCTTGATAAAATCGGAAACAATCAGAAAGTAGCCGGCAAAGCCCATTTTTTTGATGATCGCGAGCTCTTCGTGCAGCCGTTTGCTGTATTGTTTGCGGACGGCCGCCTCATCTTCTCCGGCGTATTTGAGAATTCCCGGCATGCGCTTTTCCAGACCGTTGACGGCTTTTCGGTCCAGGTAGTCTTCCAGCGTTTCTTCCGGATGCTTGAGTTCATATTTCGGAAAATGAAACTGGCCGAACTCAAAAGTCATATTGCAGCGCTCGGCAATCCTGACCGTGTTTTGAATCGCTTCCGGCGTGGCGGCAAAGAGTTCGTGCATCTCCCGGGGCGATCGCACATAGAATTGATCCGTTTGCATGCCCATGCGGTCTTTATCTTCAATGGTTTTACCGGTCTGAATACACAGAAGGACGTTGTGAGCTTCCGCGTGGTCGGCGTTGAGATAATGGCAGTCGTTCGTGGCAATCAGCGGAATGGAAAGTTCTTTGCTCAGCTCGATGAGGCCCTGATTGGCAATCTTCTGATCGGGAATGCCGTTTTCCATAATTTCCAGAAAAAAATTGTCCTCACCGAAAATTTCCAGATATTCGCGCGCCGCCCTTCTGGCTTCATCCATATTGCCCCGGACTATCCAGGAGGCGATTTCGCCATGCAGACAGGCGCTGGACGCGATCAATCCTTCGGAACATTCCCGCAGCAGGGCCTTATCGACGCGGGGGCGGTAATAAAATCCTTCAAGATGCGCCAGAGAGCTTAATTTCATCAGATTCTTATAGCCCTGTCTGTTTTTCACCAGAACCACAAGATGCCGGGTGGCCTCCCCTATCGTGGCCGGCGTTCTATCTTGGCGTTTTTTGGGCGCGACATAAAGTTCGCTGCCGATAATGGGTTTGACGCCGTTCTTGAAAGCCTGCTTGTAGAAATCCACGGCACCGAACATATTGCCATGGTCCGTGATGGCAACGGCCGGCATCGCGTATTCCTTGACCTTTTTAAAAAGCTCGTCCAGACGGATCATGCCGTCGAGCAGGCTGTACTGGGTATGGAGATGCAGATGCACGAAATCAGAGTGTTGTTTCATAAACTCACTTCAATGAAGGAAAAATTTAATCAACGGAGGTTGGGAATTTAATCCAGCCAGTAATTGGGCGCTTCCTTGGTAATAATCACGTCATGGACATGGCTTTCTTTCAGGCCCGCCTGTGTGATGCGCACAAAGCGCGCTTTTTCAATCATGTCCGGAATGGTCTTGCAGCCGACGTAGCCCATGCCGGCTTTGAGTCCGCCGATCAGTTGAAGAATGCTGGCCGACAGCGAGCCTCGGAAAGGCACGCGCCCTTCGATGCCTTCGGGAACGACTTTGGCCGGCCCCTCGATATCGTCCTGATAATAGCGGTCACGGCTGCCCATTTTCATGGCTTCGAGGGATCCCATGCCGCGGTATACTTTATAGCTCCGCCCTTGAAATAATATGGTTTCTCCCGGACTTTCTTCGGTTCCGGCAAACAACCCGCCGATCATCACACAGCTGGCGCCCGCGCCGATGGCCTTAACGATATCGCCGGAATATTTGATGCCGCCGTCGGCAATCACGGGAATGCCTTTTTTGGAAGCGATCTTATACGTGTCGCGGATTGCTGACATCTGGGGAACGCCGACGCCGGCAATAATGCGGGTGGTGCAGATCGAGCCCGGCCCTACCCCGACTTTCACGGCATCCACACCGGCATGGATCAGCGCCTTGGCGCCTTCTGACGTCGCCACATTGCCCGCAATCAATTCACATTTCGGAAAATTTGCTTTGGTTGCTTTGATCGCTTTTAAAACGCCTTCCGAATGTCCATGAGAGGTATCAATGGAAATGACATCCGCTCCGGCCGCCAGCAGCGCCTCGACACGCGCTTCCCTGTCGATGATGCCCACGGCCGCTCCGACGCGCAGCCTGCCCAGGGAATCCTTGCAGGCGTTGGGATAGCGGCGTATTTTTTCAATATCCTTGATGGTAATTAAACCCTTCAGCCGGTACTCGTCATCAACCACAAGCAGCTTCTCAATCCGATGCTGATGGAGCAGTTTTTTGGAGTCTTCCAGAGAAATATTGGAGGAAACCGTCACCAGATTTTTCTTGGTCATCACATTGGACACCGGCTGGTCCAGATTTTCTTCAAAGCGTAAATCGCGATTGGTGAGAATGCCGACCAGTTTGCCTTTCTTGACCACCGGCACGCCGGAGATGGAATACTGATTCATCAGGGCCAGGGCGTCGCTGACTTTCCGATCCGGATCAATCGTGATCGGATCAACGATCATCCCACTTTCCGATTTTTTGACTTTATCGACTTCAATCGCCTGCTGTTCAATGCTCATATTTCGGTGAATGATGCCGATGCCGCCTTCCTGCGCCATGCAGATCGCCGTCCGTGATTCGGTCACCGTGTCCATAGCCGCGGAGACGATGGGAATTTTCAGCGATATATTTTGGGTTAACAGCGTGGCCGTGTCGACGTCCCGCGGCAGAACATTGGAAGCCGCCGGAACAAGAAGAACGTCATCAAACGTTAAAGATTCTTTTACATTGTCATCAAGCATTTTTCCCTCCGTATCTAATCAGCCTGATCGTGATCAATAAAAAATTGTTCACCGTTTAAAGCGATAAAAAAGCCGTTTCCGTTTTCCGCCTGCTCAATGAATTCGGCAATCTGATAATAGCTCTTGCGCGAGAAGCGGGCTGGATATTTCCCCTCCTTGACGCGGCAGTACAAAACATTCTCTTTGCCTACATAGAGAGATTGAACGTTCAGGATTTCCGAAAAATCATCGTTCAGAACAATTTCCAACTGTTCCCTGTTATCCTGACAATTATTGGTCTTATAAACAGCCACCACAACAAACGCGGTGTCTTCCACGTCCAGGTAACAGCGCTCCGGTCCCAGTTCGATCAGGTACCGGCCGTTTTCATCCAGAGTCAGGTGTTCAAAAAAAACGCCGAGAATTTCTTTGCGGAACATATGGGCGCCTTTATAGAACCAGACCCCTTCCCTGTCTATTTTAATATCACAATCGTCCATTTAAGAAATCTTTCTGCTGTCCAGCAGGATGGTCACCGGTCCGTCATTGACCAGTTCAATTTTCATCATTTCCTGGAATTTTCCGGTTGCCACATGCCTAACTTTTTCCCTGGCTTTACTCACAAAATATTCATAGAGCTGATTGGCTTTCAGCGGTTCTTCCGCCGCCGTGAAGGAAGGACGCCTTCCTTTAATGCAGTTGCCCAGCAGCGTGAACTGCGAAACCACCATCATGGCGCCCTGAATATCATGCAGCGACCGGTTCATTTTATCGTGGTCATCTTCGAAAATGCGTAGATGAATTGATTTTTCCAGGATGTAGTCCGAATCCGCCTCTGTATCGTCCTTTTCCACGCCCAACAATATCAGTATTCCCTTGGGGATGGAGGATATTTCGTAATGGTTAATCCTGACACTGGCACGGTCAACTCTCTGAATTACTGCGCGCATGGGTCATTCCGTCAAAAATTTTGCTTACGTCTAGCAACAAATTGTTGCGCATTCAAGTTATTTCTCAAAAAAATGAAAAACTGCTTTTATTTTCAAAGGTTCAATTTTGCTTGACAGGTCCTGTTTTTGTTGTTAAGGACACGCCGGTTTTCCTGGAGGAAAAAGGGGGGACGTTTCCGTTTTTTTCTCTTCAACGCCTATAAAAAACAGAAATGACAAGGGAGGTTCTTCAATGATTTGTAAAACGGTTAAAGCGGGATTTGAATGCGCTTTTATGACTAAAAACGGATGCGGTTTTGTCAACGGCAAATGCCAGACGATCAGTGAACAATGCGAAGGCTGCGGCAAAGTATTCGAGTTCGAGTCTGAAAAATACTGCAAGGTTTATCCCGAACCTTCCGCCAAGTGGATGACCGGAAGATGCCCGACGGCGACCCACGTAAAACTGGAAATCAAGGAAGCGCAGAAAATCAATCCGCTGAAAGCTTCCAAACGGGCCAGCAAAAAAGCCTAAACCAGATAAAATCATGAAAAATAAAAAAGCCGGCTTTCCAAAGCCGGCTTTTTTTAACTCATCATATCTTTAATCTGCTGCAGCTCCCTTTTAATGCGCATTAAAAATAACTTCTGTTTTTCATCATCCTTGATGGCCGGTTCTTCATTGCTTCGGAGCTTTTGCAGCTGCTTCTTGGCGCCGTCAATGGTAAACCGTTGAGCGTAGAGCAGGTTTTTAATCGTTAGCAGCTCCTGAACATCTTTTTTTCTGTATAGGCGCTGAGCCGTCTTTGTCCGGACGGGGCTGACGGTTTTGAATTCGGTTTCCCAGTACCGGATGACATAAGGCTCGACATCAAGAATCTTGCTGACTTCACCAATTCTGAAATATGCCTTGTCGGGAATAATTGTTTCCATAGATTTCCCTGCAAACTGATGGCTCTATAAAAGGCAAACTTGAATTTATTCTAATGCAAGCCTGATAGCGCCGCTGGCGCAGGAAGCCTAATTCAAAGCCTTGCGCAGAACCTGTGAAGATTTAAATGTCAGCACTCGCCTTGCTGTAATGGAGATTTCCTGCCCGGTCTGGGGATTGCGGCCGCGGCGGGCTCTTTTTTCCTTCACCGTGAAATTACCGAAGCCGGAGATTTTCACCAATTCGCCTTTCGCCAGAGAATCCTTAATCAGGTCAAAAACAGATTCGACGATATCGGATGAATCTTTTTTGGAGAAACCGAGCTTTTCATGAACGTTCTGAATAATATCAATCTTCGTCATATTTTTACCTCCATTGAACTTTATATGAATTTACGATCTTATTTTTGCACCCGTCGAAGCGACGGTTTTCTGCACTATTTTTTCGTGAATGGCGCCGGCTTCGGCGTCCGTCAGAGTTCTGTCGGCGGCCCGGTAAGAAAAACGCAATCCCAGACTTTTGGTGCCTTCCGGAAGTCCTTTGCCTTTATATACATCAAAAATGCTTATAGTTTCAAGCAAATCTTCTTTTTGCTGCCGGATCGCGTCGAGCATGGCGTCCGCTTCCGTCTGCTCGGGAATGACAAATGCCGCGTCCCGCGTGACCGCCGGGAATTTGGAAAGCTCCTGAAAGAAAATCCGGCTATTGAGAGCCAGCGCGCTTAAAAGGTCCAGATTGATTTCAAATACGTAAGCGCAATTTTTTAAATCAAATTTTTCCTTGATATCGGGATGCACTTCACCCGCCCAGCCCAGCTGTTTTTCGTCGAGCATGATTTTACAGGCTTTGCCCGGATGTAGAAACGTTTCTTCCGCCGAGGGAACATAGCGGGAATGGTTGATCTTTAAGTCGCGGAAAATATTCTCCAGACATCCCTTCATATGATAAAAATCAATCGGATTGGCGGCATCCCAGAAATCTTCGGTCACTTTTCCGGTCAGCAGTCCGGCTAGAATATTTTTCTCCCGGGGCAGTTCCCCCGCTTGGCCGGCGATAAATATCCTGCCGATTTCAAAGATTCTCAAATCAAAGGAGCCGTTGTTGGCGTTTCGTCTGGCCGTATCAAGCAAACCGAAAATCATGGTGGTTCGCATGGCGGAGAGTTCTTCGCCCAGGGGATTCTTGATTTTCACAACGTTCCGTCTCTCATCGCCATCGCGCAAAGACAGCGTGTCAGCCGCCACGGGCGTCCCGAAACTGTAATTGACGACTTCGGTAAAGCCGCCGCTGATCATCAATTGTCTGATTCTCTCCTCCAGATCCAGACGGGCAATAGGTTCCTGCTCCGAGACGGAAACGTTCGGCAGCGTCATCGGCACCAGATCATAACCATAAAGCCGGATCACTTCTTCGATCAGATCGATTTCTCTGGTAATATCCACCCGGCAGGTCGGAGGCGTGACAAGGTAAGATCCCCTTCCCTGATCCTGCACCCCCATGCTGATGGCCTTTAATATTTTCAGGACATCTTCAGCCTTGATGTCTGCGCCGATGATCTGATGGATTCGCTCCAGACGCAGCGGAATATTCTGCGCGGCAGGAACTTGGCGGGGATAGACGTCAATATAATTTTTGCACACGGAGCCGTCGGAAAGATCGGCCATAAGCTGCGCCGCCCGATTCAGGGCTTTGACAACACCCTCCGGATCAATGCCTCTTTCAAAACGAAAAGCCGCGTCCGTCGGCATTCCCAACTTGCGCGCCGACCGGCGGATGGACGTGGGATGAAAGTAGGCGCTTTCCAGAAGAATGGTCCCGGTGTCTTCTTTGACTTCGGAATTCAGGCCGCCCATAATGCCGCCGATGGCCACCGGCTTGACGCCGTCGCAGATCAGCAGGGTATCGGGGGGCAGCACTCTTTGCTTTTCGTCCAGAGAGGTGAACGTTTCATTGTCTCTGGATTTGCGCACGACTATTCTCCCCTCTTCCAGAAAACGGAAATCAAAGGCGTGCAGAGGCTGTCCCATTTCCAGCATGACAAAATTGGTCACGTCCACGATGTTGTTGATCGAGCGCAGACCGGCTGCTTCCAGGCGGCTTTTCATCCAGACCGGCGAAGGCCGGATCTCCACATTCTTGATGATTCTGGCCGTGTAGCGGGGGCACGCGTCGTCGTCGATGATCTGCACGGACGTCAGAGTGTTGATGTCTTCCGAAGTTTCCGTCATCTTTATGGCCGGCAGTTTCATGGGTTGGCCGGTGATAGCGGATACTTCCCGTGCGATGCCGATCATGCACAGGCAATCGGAGCGATTGGGTGTAACGTTGACATCGAAAACCGTATCTTCAATATGCAGCGCCTTTTCCAGAGAAATCCCCAAAGACAGTTCCGCGGGAAGATGCATAATGCCCGATTCGTCTTCACCGATTTCCAGTTCCGCTTCCGAGCAGAGCATGCCGTCCGATTTTTCTCCGCGCAAGACAGATGATTTAATCGTGTATCCGCCGGGGATCACGGCGCCCACTCTGGCCAGCGGAACAATATCGCCCGCCGCGATATTCTTCGCGCCGCAGACGATTTTATAGGTCTCAGTGCCGTCGGTTACGTCGCAAAGCGACAGCCGGTCGGCTGACGGATGAGGCCGGACGGACAAAATCTTTGCGACCACCACACCGCTGAAATTAGGGCGCACGGTCCGGACATCATCAACTTCCAGCCCCGCCATGGTGAGCCGGTGGGCCAGCTCTTCGGATGTCAACTCTATGTCCACATAATCTTTAAGCCAATTTAAACTGACCAGCATAAAGAAACGGTTCTCCTAAAATTGTTTGAGGAAGCGGATATCGTTTTCAAAAAACAACCGGATATCGGAAATGCCATATTTCAGCATGGCAATTCGCTCCAGGCCAAGGCCGAAAGCGAAGCCAGTATAGACTTCCGGATCGTAATGCACATTTTTAAAAACTTCCGGATCGACCATGCCGGATCCCAGTATTTCCAGCCAGCCGCTCTGACCGCAGACGCGACAGCCATTGCCGCCGCACATCACGCAGTGGATATCCACTTCCGCCGAAGGCTCGGTGAAAGGGAAGAAACTGGGACGGAAACGCAGCATGGTGCCGTCTCCGAAAATTTTCTTCAGAAAAGCCGTGAGAATGCCCTTGAGATCGGCGAAGGTCACGCCCTTATCCACTAACAGTCCCTCAATCTGATGAAACATCGGCGTATGAGAAACATCGGAGTCGCGACGGTACACTTTTCCCGGCGATAAAATTCTCAGCGGGGGCTGGATTTTCTCCATAACCCTGACCTGAACGGGCGACGTATGCGTGCGCAGAACGATATTGTCTTCGATGTAAAAGGTGTCCTGCATATCCCGCGCGGGATGATCCTTGGGAATGTTCAGCGCTTCAAAATTGTAGTAATCGAGCTCTATTTCCGGACCTTCCACAATGGAAAAACCGAAAGAGGCAAACACGGAACAGATCTCTCTGCGGATTTGAACAACCGGATGAATCCGGCCGCTCGGGACGTATTTTCCCGGAAGAGTCACGTCGATTTTTTCTCTGGAGAGTATGTCTTCCCTGTTGCGGCTCGCCTGTTGCTGAAGCACTTCGTCTATTTTCGCGTTCAGAGAATTTTTCACCTCATTGCATAGCTTTCCGAACAGAGGCTTTTCTTCATCCGAAACCTGGGCGATATTCCGCAAAAGGCCGGTTAACAGGCCTTTGCGGCCGAGATATTTTGTTTTGATATTCAAAAACTGGTCTTCGGTTTTCGCCGCCGCCAATTCGGCCAGCGCGTCCTTCTCCAGTTGTTGAAGCTTGTTTATCATGCCGTTTACTGGCCTTTAGCAATGGCCACAACCTGGGCGAATGCCTGCGGATCATTGACCGCCAGATCCGCCATGATTTTGCGGTCCAGTTCAATGCCGGCCTTTTTCATTCCGTCGATTAACCGGCTGTAGGTGATGTTATTATTGCTGGCTTCCGCGCTCATGCGGGCAATCCATAACTGGCGAAATTCTCTTTTTCTCGCCCGTCGATCGCGGTAGGCGTATTTCATCGCCTTGTTGACGGCTTCGGTGGCCGTTCTGAGCAGACGGCTGCGTGCGCCAAAGAATCCCTTGGCCAGTTTCAATACTTTTCTTCTTCTTTTGCGGGCGTTGACGCTCCTCTTTATTCTGGACATTTTGAATTTTCTCCTAATTTACAAATGATGCTTGGTTCAATCCCGACTAAACGTAAGGAATGAGTTTTTTAATTTCTCTGGAATTGGCCGAATCAACCAGCGTTGATTTTCTTAAATTCCTTTTTCTCTTTGTCGTCTTCTTGGTCAGGATATGGCTGGCGAAAGCCTTGCTGCGCTTGACCTTCCCGGAGGCGGTCAGTGAAAATCGTTTGGCCGCTCCTCTGTGTGTTTTTACTTTTGGCATTTTCTTATCTTCCTTTACTTATTGTTTTTTCGGTGACAAAATCATCACCATATTGCGTCCTTCCAATCTGGGCTCCTGATCAATCACACAATCATTGGCCAGTTCGTTTCGTACCTTCTCCATCAGCTTTCGCCCGATATCGGTGAAAGCAATTTCCCTTCCCCTGAACAGCATTGAAACCTTGACTTTATCATGATTGCTTAAAAACTTCCGGATATGCTTCACCTTGACCTGCACGTCATGATCTTCCGTTTTGGGCTTCAATTTAATTTCTTTAACTTGAATGATCGTCTGGCTCTTCCGGGCATCATGCAATTTTTTATTCTGCTTGTAGCGATACTTGCCGTAATCCATGATTTTGCAGACAGGCGTATCGCCGGATGATGATACTTCCACCAGATCCAGACCAGCTTCCTCCGCCTTGGCCAGCGCTTCTTCCATGGGCAGAACGCCGAGCTGTTTTCCGTCGTCGCTGATGACTCTGACGCTGGCGGATTTTATTTCTCTGTTGATTCTCAGATCCTTTACTATGGGTCACCTCCTGAACATGATTGATTGAAATTAATTTCTACTGTTTCTTCTCACACTGGTCTTTGATCATATTGATAAACTCATCAACGGCGATGGATCCCATATTCTTGCCGTCACGGGATCGCGGCGCCACCGTGCCCGCTTCCACTTCCTTATCGCCGATCACCAGCATATAGGGAATCTTCTGCATCTGCGCCTGACGGATCTTATACCCAAGTTTTTCATTGTCGAAATATCTCTCCGAACGGATGCCGGCTTCGATCAGCCGGTCGTGAACCGTCTGGGCGTATGGGATATGCTTGTCGGTGACCGTCAGCAGGATGCACTGCGTGGGCGACAGCCAGACGGGAAAAGCTCCCGCGTAATGCTCGATCAGAACGCCGATGAAGCGTTCGATGCTTCCCAGTATAACCCGGTGCAGCATGACCGGCCGGTGTTTTTCTCCGTCCGCTCCGATGTAATGCAGATCGAATCGTTCCGGAAGCGTAAAGTCGCATTGAATGGTGGCGCACTGCCATTTACGCTTCAAAACATCCTTGAGCTTAAAATCGATTTTAGGCCCGTAAAAAGCGCCGTCGCCCTCGTTGACTTCATAAGAAATGTTGTTGTCCTTGAGAGCATTTTCCAGAGCCGAGGTGGCCAGCTCCCAATCGGCATCCGAACCGATGGAATTTTCGGGCCTCGTGCTCAATTCCACTTCATATTCAAATCCGAAGATTTTCATGGCATATTTGACGAAGTCGGCAATGGCGATGATTTCCGAATTCAACTGCTCAGGTGTGCAGAGGATGTGCGCATCATCCTGCGTAAACTGGCGCACCCTCAATAGTCCGTGCAAAACACCTGTTTTCTCGTGGCGGTGCACCGTGCCCAGTTCAAAATAGCGCAGCGGCAGGTCGCGATAACTTCTGATTTTTGATTTATAAATGAGCATATGCGACAGACAATTCATGGGCTTGATGCCGTAATCCTGTTCGTCCACTTCCGTAAAATACATATTGTCGCGATAATGATCAAAATGGCCGGATTTTTTCCAGAGGTCCGCTTTCAGAATCTGCGGTCCCATGACCATATCATAGCCGCGTTTGAGATGTTCCTTCTTCTCCCAGTCTTCAATCAGATAGCGCAGCATCATGCCTTTGGGATGAAAAATAATCAGACCCGCGCCGGCTTCCTCATTGACCTGGAAGAGATCAAGCTCCCTGCCCAACCGACGATGATCTCTCTTCTTCGCCTCTTCCAGCAGTGTGAGATAATCCTGGAGCTCATTTTCATTGGCAAAGCCGGTGCCATAAATGCGCTGCAGCATCTGATTTTTTTCATTGCCGCGCCAGTAGGCTCCGGCGACACTCAACAACTTGAAGGCTTTAATGATGCCGGTAGAAGGTATATGCGGACCCCGGCACAGATCAATGTAGCCTCCCTGTTTATAGATGCTGACCACTTTGATGTCTTCCGGGAGGTCATTAATCAGTTCGACCTTGTAATTCTCGCTTCTTTCTTCAAATAATTTTACGGCTGATGCGCGCGGCAGTTCCTCTCTGATGAAAGGATTATCGGCGGCAACAATTTCCTTCATCCGCTTCTCAATCTTGTCGAAATCATCAACGGTGAACGGCTCTTTATACTCAAAATCATAATAGAATCCGTCTTCGATGGAGGGCCCGATGCTGACTTTGGCGCCGGGGAAAACGTCCTGCACGGCCTGCGCCATTACGTGCGATATGCTGTGGCGCAGGATTGACAGGCCTTCGGTCGAAGCGATGTCTATCCCCTCCACTCGGGCATCTCCCTGAATCGGATAGGATAAATCAACAGGCTGCTTATTGATTTTTACCGCAACCCAATGAGGGAGTGTGTCCCCGCTCCACGCTTTAACGGCTTCGGCGGCCGTCGTGCCGGACGGAAAGGAGATTTCTTTGCTGTCAGGAAATAAAATTTTAATATCCATAAAACATCCATCTTAATTTTTAAAGGGCATCACTGTCTTGCTGATGCCCTTTAAGCATATAACTGGAGACTTTTCTCTAACAAAAAATGGTAGGCAAGCAGGGATTTGAACCCTGGACATCCACCGCGTCAGGATGGCGCTCTCCCCCTGAGCTACTTGCCTATGCAAACGCCAGTCAATTTAGGGTTGGCTAATTAGCAGCAAAATGCGATCGTGTCAAGCTAAATATCTTATATATTAGCTTATTTTTAAGATTGCTGATTCAGGATCTTAATGCCTTTATAGATATAAACAAGACCGGACAGAATTGTAAAGGAAGCGGTCAGCCAGGAGACAATCTTCACAACGTCGTAATAATTGATCAGCTCGGAGGTAAAAGACTTCAGAAACAGCGCCAGAAAAACGGTGCCGATTTGCAGACCCGTGGTGACTTTGCTGACGAAAACCGGTTTAATTTCATAACTTATGGACATCATGGACAATGTCATGATGCCCATCAGGATAATGATATCCCTGCTGATGACGATGACCGTCAGCCAGCCGGGAATCAAGCCGAAGATGGACAGCGTGATAAAGCTGGTCGACAAAAGGATCTTATCCGCCAGAGGATCCAGAAACGCCCCTAACTCGGTTTGCTGCTTCAGCACCCTGGCCAGCGTGCCGTCCATGGCATCCGTCAGACCCGCGGCAATAAAAGTGATTAATGCCTTGGTATATTCGTTTTGAATCAGGAATATGACGATGGCGGGGACCAGAATAATTCTTAATAAAGATAAAAAATTAGGTATATTCATGCGATTGTTTGTTTAAAATTTTATCCCGTGTGTGGATTTTCGGTTAAGCAATTTTAAAATATTTGCCGCCCCGTTACTGCTCCGTTTCAGTCTCTTTCTTAATTTTTTCAATTTCCGCCCTGATCATTTTTTCGGCTATTTCTGGAACTACCTGTCGGGCGATTCTTTCAACGACGGCCTCGGATCTTTTTAGAATCTCTTTGTATAAATTCTCTCTGGCTTGGGGATCGTCAACGACATCCAACAGGGTAAAGACTTCTTCCTGCTCAAAATTACTCTTTTCATAACCGCGGCCGTCAACGATGATGACCTCCTGAGTGTTTCCATTTTCCGCATCCGTGGACACATCGGTCAGATCATAGATTTTTTTGTTGTCTTTGATGATGGAATTTGAATCCATACGCACTTCCTTAAACAGTTGCCCTCAATCACAAATTTTAAATTTTGAAAATCCCTACCACAGAGATTCAAACACTTCAAGGGATATGTCAGAATAACAGGCCGTAAGATCATTCCGGCAAAATGATTACCGTTGACATAAGGAATATTTATCATTTTAATAGAAAAAAATTTTTAAATGTTGTAAGCAAAAAGCATATGAAACGCATACTGATTACAGGAGGAGCCGGATTTCTAGGTTCTCACCTCTGCGAAAAACTGCTGCGCGAAGGCCACGATATTATCTGTCTGGATAATTTCTTTACGGGCAACAAAAATAACATTGTCCATCTTCTGACGATACCGCGTTTTGAATTGATTCGCCACGACATCATCAATCCCATTTATCTGGAAGTTGACGAGATCTATAATCTGGCCTGTCCGGCATCGCCCGTTCATTATCAATACAACCCGATTAAAACCATCAAAACCAGCGTGATGGGCGCCATCAATGTTCTGGGCATGGCCAAAAGGACGAAGGCGAAAGTGCTTCAGGCATCCACATCGGAAATATACGGCGATCCGGAAGTGCATCCGCAAAACGAAGCCTATTGGGGAAAAGTGAATCCCATCGGCATCCGCAGCTGCTATGATGAAGGAAAAAGAGCGGCGGAATGCCTGATGATGGATTACCGCCGCCAGAATGCCGTCACCACAAAGATCGTCCGCATCTTCAATACCTACGGCCCCCGGATGGCATTAAATGACGGCCGTGTTGTCAGCAATTTTATCATTCAGGCGCTGCAGAACAAAAAGATCACCATCTACGGCGACGGCTCTCATACACGCTCTTTCTGTTACGTGGATGATTTAATTGACGGGCTCATCCGGATGATGAACGCGGAAGACGACTTCTTCGGTCCCGTGAACATCGGCAACCCGGGTGAATTTACGATTATGCAGTTGGCAAAGCTGGTCATTCAACTGACCGGCAGCCGTTCGGAAATTGAATTTCTGCCGTTGCCGTCGGATGATCCCGCTCAGAGAAGACCGGATATCCGTCTGGCGACGGAAAAACTGGGATGGCAGCCGACAACCCCTCTGGAAGACGGCTTATTAAAGACAATAGAATATTTTCGCGGCGCGCTGGAAAAATTATAAATCATGATGGAGACTAAAAATCGAATGAACTTTAAAAAGAAAATTCTTTGTATCGGCGCCGGCTATGTAGGTGGTCCTTCCATGGCCATGATCGCCTTTAAATGTCCTGATTACCGGGTGACCGTGGTGGATGTCAATTCCGAACGCATCGACGCCTGGAATTCCCCGCAGCTTCCCTTTTACGAGCCGGGGCTCGAAGACATCATAAAAAAAAGGCGGGGCAAAAATTTATTCTTCAGCACGGATATCGAAAATCAGATTCGGGAAAATGACATCATTTTTGTTTGCGTCAACACGCCGACCAAAAATTACGGAGCGGGCGCCCATATGGCTGCGGATCTGCAGTACTGGGAAAAAACCGCACGGCAGATTTTAAAGCATTCGCGATCCTCAAAAATCGTGATCGAGAAGTGCACACTGCCGGTAAAAACAGCCCTGGCGATGGAAAAAATCCTCTCATCTTCCAGAGGAAAAATAAAATTTGAAGTCCTGTCCAACCCGGAGTTTATGGCCGAAGGCTCCGCGATCAACGATCTGGAAAATCCCGACCGCGTGCTGATCGGCTCGCATGAAACAAAAAGCGGTCTGAAAGCCCGGACGGAATTAACTGAAATTTATCAGCGCTGGATTCCATCCAGTAAAATCATCACCTCCAACATCTGGAGCAGCGAACTGTCCAAACTGGTAGCCAACGCCTTTCTCGCTCAACGGGTCTCCTCCATCAATTCCATTTCCGCGCTCTGCGAAAAGACGGACGCGGACATTTCCGAAGTCGCCAGAGCCGTGGGCACAGATGACCGCATCGGCCGGAAATTTTTAAACGCCGGCATCGGCTTCGGCGGGTCCTGCTTTAAAAAGGATATCCTCAACCTGGTTTATTTATGCCGGCACTACGGCCTGGACGAAGTGGCCGCCTACTGGGAGAGCGTCGTTAAAATTAATGAATACCAGCAGCAGCGCTTTATCGCGGCGATGCTGCACAGCATGTTTCATACCCTGGCGGGCAAAAGAATCTGTATTCTGGGTTTCGCTTTCAAGGCCGACACGAGCGACACCCGCGAGAGCCCGGCTATCTACATCACCCAAAAGCTGCTGTCGGAAAAGGCTGAACTGGTGATCTCCGATCCCCGGGCCTTGAAAAACGCCGCCGCGGATCTTTCCGGCGCGGAAGGAAATGTGCAATTTATTGAAGACCCTTACGAAGCGGCCAGGGGATGCCACGCGCTGGTGGTGCTGACTGACTGGTCTTTATACCGGATGCTGGATTACAAAAAAATATACCGCTCGATGACCAAGCCGGCGTTTATCTTTGACGGCCGCAATATCGTTGACCGCGAAAAATGCTTTGCCATCGGCTTTAATGTTTACGCGATCGGAAAACCGGCCCTGACGCACCTATGAGTTTTGTTAATCCACAAAGTCGAAGGCGTTTTTAATTATCTTTACGTCGCCGGACGCTTCGGACAGCGTGACGGCAACCACATCAAAACGCGCCCGGGAGCCGCTTAAATTTTTCATTTGCAGATAAAATGAAGCCAACCGTGAAATCTTTTTCTGCTTTTTGGCGTCCACTGCCTCTTCAGGATAGCCCAGCCTCTCGGACTTTCGGGTTTTCACTTCGAGAAAAACAAGGTCTTCCCCGTCGCGCGCGATGATGTCAAGCTCCCCCAGAGGACAGCGAAAATTTGTCTCCAGAATCTCGTAGCCGTGTTTCTTCAGATAATCGGCGGCGATGGCTTCGCCTCTGCGGCCGGTCATGATCCTGACCATGTTTTTCGGTTTAAGCATGGAAATCAAAGCAGGACTGCTTCAGGTTTTTGACGTGAAAGGATTTGCGGTGAATCTTGCAGATGCCGTATTGTTGGATCGCCCGGATGTGCTCTTTCGTTCCATACCCTTTATTCTTTTGAAAATTGTAGTGTGGAAACTGGCGGTGATACATTTCCATAATGCGGTCGCGCGTCACTTTGGCAATAATGGACGCGGCGGCAATTGAAATGCTGAGGCTGTCTCCTTTCACGATGGGTTTTTGCGGCGTGATGATGGGAATGCGGTGGACGCCGTCCACCAGAAGAAAATCCGGAGACGCGGAAAGCTCCAACACGGCTTCGCGCATGGCGCCCAGGGAGGCCTGGAGGATATTGACGTTGTCAATGACATCGGCGTCAATCACCCGCAGGCCGACAGCCACCGCATCGTGCTCGATGACTGCGTAGAGCTTTTCTCTTTTTGACGCCGAAAGCTGCTTGGAATCATTGATTTCGGCATTCAGATAATCGGGCGGAAAAATCACTGCGGCGGCGACGACAGGGCCGGCCAAGGGTCCCCTGCCCGCCTCATCAACTCCGGCGACAAGCTGATAGCCGTCTTTGCGGGCGATTTTTTCAAAAGTATTCATTCTAAAAAAAGGGAAGCTTCCCGCAATTAAAAAATCTTCAGTTCCTTTAAGACTTACTGTTTGGCCGCTTCTTTAATTCTGGCTTTCTTGCCCCGCAGTTCGCGCAAATAATAAAGACGCGACTGGCGCACCTTACCTCTGGTGATGACTTCAATCTGCTCAATGATCGGTGAATGCAGCGGGAAGGTTCTTTCGACGCCGACGCCGTAGGAAACTTTTCTTACCGTGAAATTAGCGCGGCTCTGGGTACCTCTTTTGCGGATAACAACGCCTTCAAAAGCCTGAATTCTCTGTTTCTGCCCTTCAATAATGCGCACATAAACCTTAACGGTATCACCGGTTTTAAAACCCGGAATGTCACCTCTCATATGTTCTCTTTCAATCATTTCCAGAACGTTCATATATTTCCTCCTGCAAAATTGCTTATTTTTTAATTCATGCCTTTCAATCTGTCCATAATGATGGCCGCGGCCGACCGGACGGACAGGTGATTGTAATCCGTCACCCCTTTTATCGGCTCCAGCCGGTAATCGGCCCTTTCACAAATCTCCCCGGCTATGCCCGATCCCGTGCCGAAAACAAGCATGTAAGGCTCGTGACCGGTTTTCAAAATCCTTTTGAGCTCGTTAAAGCTTATGACTTCTCCCGAGAGATTCGCACCCGTAACGATCATCTTCGGCGATTGCCCCGTTGCCGAACTGATATCCACGATCACATCCCGGAGAGTTCCCCGGATGTGAATCAGTTCAAAAGCGATTCTCCGGTCTTCGTTAAATCCCGCCCCGAAGCCCTTCAGCCAGTGATGGACAATTTCCAGAGCCAGCCGGCGCTGTCCGGCTGCGGGATTAACGATATAAAATCCGTCAACCGCGTAGGTTTTTGCCAGTCTGGCGATGTCGTGAATATCCATATTGGCGATGGCAGTCGTTACAATCCTGCCTTCCCTGTTATAGACAGGGTAATGTAAAAGAACGATATACAGCACAAGCTTTCCGACTATTACAGCCTCATCAGAATATAGGGCGAAACCCATACATTAAAAATTTCTAAAAATCAAGACTTTATATCTCGTCTAATTTAGCGTCATCCAGAATTTTCTTATCCTGTGCCGAAAGCTTGACTTTTTGCAGCAGATCCGGACGCCTCCGGTAGGTTTTTTTCAAGGCCTCCGTTTTGCGCCACAGCTCAATGTCCGCGTGATGGCCGGAGAGAAGTACATCCGGAACTTTCCACCCTTTGTATTGGGCGGGCCTTGTATATTGCGGATATTCCAGAAGATCATGGGAAAAGGATTCGCTTTCCGCGGATTGGGGATTTCCCAGAACATCGGGAATCAATCGCGAAACCGCGTCAATCAAGACCATGGCCGCCATTTCTCCGCCGGTCAGAATATAGTCGCCGATGGAAATTTCCCGGTCCACAAGATGCTCCCGGATTCTCTCGTCAACGCCTTCGTAGCGGCCGCAAATGATGATAATCCTTTTTTTTGCAGAAAGCTCTTCCGCGATTTTCTGATTGAGCACCTCGCCTTGCGGCGTCATCAGAATTACCGTCGGTTTTGTTTTCCTTTTCTTTCGGAGCTCCGCCAAAGCTTTCTCCACCGGTTCCACCTTCATCACCATGCCGCATCCTCCGCCGTAGGGCGCGTCATCCGTCATCCGGTGTTTATCGTCTGCCCAATCGCGGATATCGTGGAGAGAAATCTTCACCAGCTTTTTTTTCTGAGCTTTTTTCAGCAGGCTGAAATCAAGGGGAGAAACAAACATTTCGGGGAAAATGGAGAGGATTTCAAAATGAATCACTTTTCTATAATCCTTCTGGAATGACCACCGTCATTCTTCGCTCATCCACGTCAATGCGTTTGATGAAATCAGAAACGGCCGGCAGCAGAATTTCCCGTCCCGCCGATTTGCAGACATACACATCATTGCTGCCGGTTGAAAAAATGGATTCGATGACGCCGATGAATTGGTCTTCCCCGGTATAAACATTCATGCCGACAATATCGTGGCGGTAATATTCGCCTTCCGGAAGCTTTTCCAGAATGTCTTTGGGGAAGTAGACCTTGCGGCCGATTAGAGGCTTTGCCGATTCGACGTCCTGAATGTCTTTCAGCTCTATGAAAAACGCCCGGCCGGCCAGTTCAATCTTTTTGAGTTCGTAGGGTTGCCTTTGATCCGGTCCCGATTCGATATAAATGACATTACACGGGAGAACCTTCCTGCCGGCCTCCAGGTAAGACAGGACTTTCAAACAGCCACGGAGACCGCGGGTTCTGACAATCTCTCCGGCCTCAAAAAGATCCATTTGTTGCCTATTCAATTATTTCTAAGACAGCCCTCTTATGAGCCTTGGCTGATGCGGCGCTTAAAATCATCCGGATCGCCTTGGCGGTTCTGCCCTGTTTTCCGATGACCTTACCCAAATCCTCTTTAGCCACACGCAATTCAATAACCGATGTCTGTTCGCCGACGATTTCAGTCACTTCAACCTTATCCGGATAATCTACCAAAGCCTGAGAAATATACTTGATCAATTCTTTCATCGCCATAACCTCCGCTGATTTTGATGTGTTCTGTTAGAAGTAATTTTTAACAACAAATCGCTCGCTTACAAAATTGTGGCCGTGAGTCGTTATTTAATTTTGGCTTCAATACCTTTCTTCTTCAGCAAATTAGACACTGTCAGAGTTGCCTTGGCGCCTTTGTTCAACCAGTGATTCACTCGTTCTTCCTTGATAATCACTTCCGCCGGATTCTTTTTAGGATCATAATTTCCCAAAATTTCCAGAAATCTGCCGTCTCTCGGATAATCTGTGTCAGCCGCTACAATTCGATAAAAAGGTTTGCCTTTGGCGCCCATCCGGGTCAGTCTAATTTTAACACCCATTGATTTTTAATATGACCTCCTTAAAATAATAATTTTTTTACAAAATTTTTTTATCACACTTTTTTACATTTTAAAAGGGAAATTCCTCATCAGCGATTTTATACCATCTTTTTTATTGAATTTTTTCATGATTTTTCTGATCTCCGTATAGTTTTTCAACAGGAGATTGACGTCCTGAACCGTTGTTCCGCTGCCCAGAGCGATTCGCTTTCTTCTCCGTCCGTCAATCATCAGATAGTCATAGCGCTCCTCTTTCGTCATCGAATCAATGATTGCGGTAATTTTGACCAGTTCCCTGTCATCCGGTTCCAGATCTTTCAGGGCCTTCATTTTGCCCAGGCCAGGAATCATGCCCAGAATATCTTTCATGGAGCCCATTTTCTTGATCTGCGCCAACTGGTTGCGGAAATCTTCCAGCGTAAAGCTGTTCTTGCGGATGCTCTTTTCCAGTTCCAGCGCGGCTTTCTGGTCAATATTCGCCTGTGCCTTTTCCACCAGCGTCAGAATATCGCCCATCCCCAGAATACGCGAGGCCATTCTGGCCGGATGAAAGACTTCCAGATTATCGATTTTTTCACCGATGCCGACAAATTTAATGGGCTTGCCGATGACCTTTTTCAGGGACAGGGCGCTGCCGCCTCTCGCGTCGCCGTCCATTTTCGTCATAATGACGCCGTCAATGCCGATCACTTCATTGAATTTTGAGCCGACATTCACGGCGTCCTGTCCGGTCATCGCGTCGGCGACATATAGAATTTCCGCCGGATTCACCCTGGCTTTGATCTTCTGCAATTCCTCCATTAACGGATTATCAATATGCAGCCGTCCGGCTGTATCGATAATCAGAACTTCGTATCCGTTTTTGCGGGCATCCTCCACGGCTTGCGCGCAGATATCCACCGGATCTTTTAATTTCTTATCTTCAAATACACCGGTGTTGATCTGTTTGCCGAGAACAGCCAACTGCTCGATCGCGGCGGGGCGGTAAACGTCGGCGGAAACCAGACAGACCTTTTTCTTTTCTCTGGACAGCAAAAGAGCCAGTTTGGCGGCTGTGGTCGTCTTGCCGCAGCCCTGCAGTCCGACCAGCATAATCACCGACGGGATGCGCGATCCGAACCGGATGCTGGTGCTGACGCCGCCCATCAATTCCACCAGACGGTCGTGAACAATTTTGACAATCTGCTGGCCGGGCGTGATGCTTTCCAGGACGTCTTTGCCGATGGCCAGGCCGCGCACATCTTCAATAAAATCTTTGGCGACCTTGAAATTGACGTCCGCTTCCAAAAGCGCCATGCGGATTTCTTTCAATGAGGCGTTGACGTTTTCCTCGTTAAGAACTCCCCGCCCTTTTAATTTCTTAAAAATGTTATCCAGTTTTTCTGAAAGATTTTCAAACATAATCACATAACCGTATTTTTTTTAATTTTTCTTCACTTCCGCGTCATTTTTTCTGACGATGCATTTCGTTCCCGTTTTCTGTGCGATCACACCAGCAACTTTTTGCGCTTTTGTCTGGTCATCGAAGCCTGATGCGATCACCCGAAACATCGTGCCCTTCCCTTTGATGTCGGCTTTAACGATTTGGGTGTGGTAGCCCATCGCCGCCATCTTTTTATTGATTTCAGCGGCCTTCGATTTCTCCTTCAGGGCGGCAACCTGCACAATGAATTTATCGCCGGCTTTGCCCCTGGCATTATTTTTTTCTTCTTTTTTATTGACCACAACCTCTTTCTTCTCTTCGTTTTTGGTTTTAGCCTCTTTTGTCCCTTCCTTCACGTCTTCTTTGGTGATGATTTGTTCAATCGATTGAGGCTCTTCTTTTTCAACCTTTTTATCGTTTGCCCCTGTGGTCTGGTTGTTGCTTTCAATGTTGAATTTTCCCTTATTCGCTTCTTCTTCGCTTTGAACAGGCGTTGCCGTCGGCTGTTTTTCCATTGGCGGCTCCATTTCAGATACACCTTTCTTGCTGGTCAGAGCCTTGTGATAGTTGAGATTGATATTTTCCTCCGGAACACTTTGGGCCATTTGCAGTTTCGCCGGCCGCCAGACTAGGGCGAGCGCCCTCTGCGGGAGGGATGTTATTTTTCCGGGATACGTATCGATATTTTTCCCAACGTCAATACCGAACAGAAATGACGCGCACAACAGGGCCGTCATTCCGGCAATGACGATAATGATTCCCGTTTTGCCGATCTTTAATTCAAAATTTTTTTCGTTGCCTGTGGCCATATTGTGTTCAAATCAGTTACATTTTTTCCGGCGCGCTGACGCCCAATATACTTAAAACATTTTGTAGAACGATTTTCATCATTTTAATCAGGAAAAGCCTGGCCCCGGTTAAGCGCGGATCATCGGAAATCACCTTGTTTTTGTTATAATAGCTATGAAAAACGCCAGCCAGCTCATTCAGATAAAAGGTCAGTCGATGCGGCTCCAGGGAACTGGCCGCTCCGTAAATCATTTCCGGATATCGCACCAGCATTTTAATCAGATTTTTCTCTTCGGGCTCCTGAAGCAGCGACAGATTCACATCCGCGCCAACCGGCACGGCGATGCCGCGATCCTGCGCCATTCTGATAATGCTGCAGATTCGGGCGTGAGCGTACTGAACATAATACACAGGATTTTCGTTGGATTGTTTTTTGGCGACTTCCAGGTCGAAATCCAGGTGGCTGTCGGACCGGCGCATCAGAAAATTATAGCGCGCGGCATCCTTGCCCACCTCGTCGAGAACTTCCCGAAGCGTCACAAACTCGCCCGAGCGGGTGGACATCGCGACCGGCACGCCTCCGCGAAGCAGATTCACCAGTTGGACCAGAATGATTTTTAAAGCGTCTTTTTCGTGTCCGAGGGCCTGAATGCCCGCCCACATCCGCGGCATATAACCGTGATGGTCGGCGCCCCAGATGTCGATGACCGCGTCAAAACCGCGGGCGAATTTATTCTGATGATACGCGATATCGGCGGCAAAATACGTCGGGTCGCCGTTCTGGCGAATGACCACCCGGTCCTTTTCGTCGCCGAAAGCGGTTGTTTTAAACCACAGCGTTTCCCCGTCCGAATAAATAAAACCCTGCTTCTGCAATTCATCCAGAAGTCTGCCCACACCGTTGTCTTTATAGAGTTCCTTCTCGCTGAAATATTCATCAAACGTGACGCCGAAATCTTTCAGGTCAACCTTGATTTCTTCCATAATGGCACTGCCCGCCACTTGTGTGAAATAGCTGATTGTTTTCTGCTCATCCGCATGAAGGTATTGATCCCCTTCCCTTTCAAGAATGTCGCGGGCGATGTCTTTAATATAATCGCCGCGGTAACAGGTTTCGGGAAACTCGATTTTTTCGCCACTGAGTTCCCGATAGCGGAATAAAACCGATTTGCCCAGATTGTTCATCTGGTTGCCGGCGTCGTTGATATAATACTCTTTGGAAATCTGAAATCCCGCCGTCGTCAACAGATTGGCGATGACATCGCCGACCACCGCGCCGCGGGCATGCCCGATATGCAAAGGCCCCGTGGGATTGGCGCTGACAAACTCCACCTGGACTATTTTCCCCTGTCCCAGATCGACGCGTCCGAATTGATCTTTGTCTTTTTCAATTTCTTTCAGCATTTCATGCCAGACATTATCTTTGATGAAAAAGTTAATGAAGCCCGGCCCGGCAATCTGTATTTTTTCAATAATATTTTCCGGATCGGAAATATTGTCCTGAATAATTTGCGCGATCTTTCGCGGATTCTGCTTGACCTGAGAAGCCAGAATCATCGCCGCGTTGGCCGCGTAATCACCATGCTGAGGATTGGCCGGCGGCTCCACTTCCAGGTAAGGCAGTTGGAAATCGGCAAGATACCCGTTTTGCACGGTAGCCTTCAGGGCGTTTTCCATTATTTTTGCGATCTTATTTTTCATCATTGCTCTCATTGATTGGTCTCATTGGTATCATTGGTGCAACCCGTTCTTCATTATAAAAAAATGACAAGCGGCGTTTATTACCATTTGCCGCTTGTCACTGCAAGATAAACCGTTGAAAAGAAAATTATTTACTTCAATTATCTCCCGAATTTATGTTTTCACCTTCCAAAACATGAATTAATCCTTTTTGTATGTCAAGTATTATTCACTCTTTTTTAATGTAAACGCCTGTCTTTCCAGTAAAGGATATTTGTCATATTGGATTCTTTGGGCGCTTCGCCCATGGTCTGGGTCAGGGCTCCCGTACCGGCTCCCCCGCTTGTTGTCGCATAGATGTCCGCATTCGTGAATCCCGGACGGTAAGACACCAGAATGGAAGACCCTATCCCGTGCCCCATCGATCCAACCGAGCGGTCTCCGGTCATATAATTGAGTTTGTAAAGAAAAGCATCTCCCGCCTGACCGCAGGCCGCATCTCCTCCCTGATGGGGCACATAAGTTGCAAAATAAACCAGACCGCCAAATATGGTCGGATCAGAAATCATCTTTTCACCTTTCGGATTGGAAATCGTTGTTCCGTCGGAGCGTGTCAGAGGATTGGTGGCCAGATTGACATACCATCCGTGTTTGTTGTCGGCATCTGCATACGTTGTCGACGTGATGTTCTGCAGATCCGACAGGGTGTAGGTGTCCGTAAAAGCAGGATCTTTCAGGTCTTCCTTGACCGCGTAAAGTCTGTTTTTCGTCAAACCGCTTGGATCCGCGGCGAGTTCCGCATCCGTGGGCCGATAGGTGGGATCACTATTCTCCCCTGTTCCAAAAAATATCCAGAGGTTGTTGTTCGTGTCATAAGCGGCTGTTGCCATCGTAAAGATTTGCTTATGCGTATTGGTGGGCGTGGGCAGGCCTGAGCCTCTCTCGGCGTTGTTCGATACATAAAGAAGACTGCCCGTCCAGTCAGATGTTGTGCAGGAGGTACACTGAGAAGTGTTATAACTGGCCAGGCCGCAGGTAGCGCAGTTCGGATCCTTGGGGCAAAGCCGGAAACGCCACATATTGCCGCCCAGGTCACCCATATAGACCGTGTCGATAAATCCGTCGCTATCCGTATCCACGGGATAAGGAGACGCGGCGGCAGAAAAATCCATGCTGGCGTTACTGGCGTGGGTGTAACTCCAAATGATGCTGCCATCGGTCAAGTCAACAACAAAGAATCCCTTGCCGGCGCGATAGGGCGCAGAACCGTCGGCTGCCCCGGCCGTGCACAGATAAGAGGTGCCGTTCGGCGCGAGACAGGCGGAAGCGTTGTAGCCGCCGCCGACGAAACCGACAAATTTCTCGTTGTTGCCGATTTTCACCCGGCCTGTCTGGAATTTGCTCCAGGCTTCACCCAGATACGGAGCCTGCGCGGTTGTCGGGTTTAAATGCCATTTATACACAGGTCCGTTTGAGGCATTGGTCACGTCCAGAGCGTGTAATCCGCAGTAGTAACGATTCGTATCCGAATACGTGGCGCTGAAAGCGGCTGTGCTGGTGGAGTAGCAGTTTGATGAGGAGCTCCAGAGATATGCACCCGATCCCGCCCCTTCTCCGAAAACGGCGAGCGTTTTCCAGTCACTGGCCGACTTCGTTATGCCGCTTCCGGAACCGAGCCACGCATCAAAGACCTGAATGGGCCCGTCAACGAAAAAATCATGAGACGCCAGTGAGGCGCGGTCGGCATGAGAGTTATGGGCTATGGGAGAAATCTTCTGGAGAAAATTGGGAGGAATGAAGCTCCAGACTTCGTCTCCACCGCTGGTGCAATCGGTACCGGTACCGGTGCGAATTGCATGCAGTTGACCGTCGTTGGCTCCGACCAGGATTATCTGTTTGCCGTTTGCCGCAGTCCGGATGTTGTTGCTGACGAAACTGTTATGCGATGATGTTGTGCATTCCCGCGGGTCATAAAAGAACTGCAGAGGCGTTTTGATGATCGCGGGATTCGTATGAAACAAGTCTCCCAGTTTCCAGTTTTCCAGATTGTATGCCGGTTCTCCCCGGTAAAAACCCACCACCAGATTTCTGGCCGCGTCATCGGCGACAGCCAGATCCGCTGCCGTGATATACGACGTGTTAAACAAAGTCATTGCACCGTTTTTCAGCGTATACATATTCCGGTTCGCGGGATCGGCAATCTTCAATAGCTCACCGGCATCCCAGCAGTGGGGTGTAATCACCGAACCGGAGTCGCCGATCTGATATTTTTTCAGATGTCCGGTCCAGAACGGTTCTTTGAGTGTTCCCGAGTTATTTTTGGGTTCAAAGGAAGCTTCATAAATAAAGTTTTCCTCCTGAACACGCGCCGCGGCCACCGAAGCCTGGGTCGAAAACGAATACGTGGCTTCCAGAATCGACGACAGGGCGGTAGCCAGAGAAGACACCAGTTCTTCAGGGTTGCTGGCCATGAAGGCATAACCGCGGAGCGTCTTTCCCGCGGGGTCCGTTCCATTGGAGCAGGGATTGGTACCTACGGTCACCGCCGAGGTGTCGCCGCTTTGCGTCGCGTTCGGATTTCTTGTTTTTCCGTAATAAGCGGCCCAGTTCAAGGTATCCTGTAAATTGGTGGGCATGTCGGCGCCGAATCCCACCACATAAACCTTGAAATTGTTATCGGCCGCCTGTTTCGCCCAGTAAATGGGGGCTCTGCGTTGCGATATGTTCGTATCCGAGCCGTTTCCGTTGCAGGCATAGGTATCCTCGCCGTCGGTAATGAGGATGATGGATTTCTGACGGCACGTCGACGCGGCATCGATGGTCTTGTGATACGTTAAAAATTTCTTTGCTTCTTCAAGCGAGTCCCCGATGGGTGTGCCGCCGGATTTATCATAGCCGGCGATACATTCCTTGGCCGGACTGGTGACGGTACAGGCGCTGACCGTCGAGGCGCATGATGCATTATTGCAGAAAAGGCTCCCATAAGGTGTTGTCGTGGTATTGTCACTTTGCGTCATGCTCCAGGAAAGCTTAGTACACCCGTAGTTCCAGGGATCTGTGTGTGAGGTATCATTATCTTCACTGCCGCAATTATAATAACGCATGAGGCCCAGCCGTATACCCAGGGAGGTTATATCCGTTGCTGTGATATCGTCTGAATCATTGGCATCCATAAGTTGGTAGAGAGAGCGTTTGGCAATGGCAAGCTTGGAGCAGTCGCTTCTGGCGCCGCTGTTGGAAGAACTGTAGAAGGGACCATCGCAACTGGCTGTGTCACTCCACCTGTAGGTTGTTCCGGAGGGCGTGCATGATGTTGTGCAATTTTGACAGATGGTCGTATGTCCGGATCCCGATGTCTTGTAGAAAGGACCGGCGGTGCAGGTTGTTTCCGTATAAGCCGGTGACGGAGAATCGCACTGTTTAGACGTGGAACCACCGCTTCCGCAATATGTGGTATGACCGGCGCCGGATGTCTTGTAGAATGGACCGGTGGTGCAATCGGTTTCGGTGTAGCCGGTTTCAGGGGCATCGCATTGCTTGTATTTCGTGCATGTTGTGGTGTGACCGGTGCCCGATGTCCTGTAAAAAAGACCTGTTGTACAAGTCCCCGTATCGGATTTATAGACCGGAGTGGGAAGTGCAGGATATCCCTCTGATGTTACCACCCATTGCGAATCCCACTCGCAGCAGTTTCCCCACCTCCACCAACAGCCGTATCGAACACAGACATTTTGCCACTCCCCTTGTGCTGCTTCTCCGGCGACCTTGCAGGGTTTCGTATGGCCGGTACCGGAAGAAGGATAAAAAGGGCCGTCAAAACCGCAGGATTGATTCGTGTTAATATATACATAAGTTCCAAGATTCAGGGCGTCCGACGGTTTGGTGAGATAAAAAGGACCATCAATATAGCAGGTGGATCCCTCAACCCAGAGATCACTGGTCGGCATATCGGGAGTCGCCGCCGGTGGATTGACCGTGAAAGGGCCGTCAATATAGCAGCTGTCGCCTGAAACATAGAGTTTGGAGGGGACACCGCTTAACTGAGGAGTTTCATAATACGGTTCGTTACAACTGCCGCCGCAGGCGTATAACGTGGGTTGCGAACCGTGAGGAAGCCATGCCATACTGCCCGATAGGTCCAGGACGATCAGGGCATCGGGCGTTATTGTGGTCGTCCAGAGCGCATCGTCATCAGCGCTGGATATTCCGGCGGATGACATCATCAACACGACAATTATTATCATCCATAATAATTTCCTACGCATAATCATTACCTCCTTTAATTCCCTCCTATCGGTACGGGACCGAATCCGACACCGACATCTAGTTTTGTTTCTGAATTATATACTGTACTTCTTCCTACGGCTGTTGTGTCGTAGCGCATGTAACCATATGAAACCGTGCTTCCGCCTCCTCCGCCCAGGGCATAGCCCGGCGCGGGCATAGAGGGGCGAGTGCTGACCCGGGGCGCGCAAACCGCGAATTGCGTCGTTGTATCCGTTGAATTTTGAACGGGGAGCCAATTATAATTGGTAAAATTGGACGCTCCGCAATTGTTATCCACGGTGTAACCATTGGCTGCCGTCCAGTTTTCCGGGAACCCGTCATTCATGATTTTGGTGATGCCGCTTTCCGAGGCGATGATGGCTTTCTTCTGACCCACCAGCGCGGACGTTGTGAATAACTCTCCCGTGGACATGTTGATGACCAGCATGCCGATCGCCAGAAGGATCAGACAGGCAAGCAGCGCGGCCATCAGCGCAAATCCTTTTTCATTTTTAATGATATATTTTTTCACGGCCATTATCTCCTGTACTTTAATAAACCGTCGCAAAATGGTTGCGGGGAATGACGCTTGTGGAATAGACAATCCGCCGGCGAACGCCGGACCCCACGTCAGCGTCCGCGGTATCGGCAACCAGTGTAATCTGTACTCTTCTGATGGCCGGTATTCCCACCGTGAGGTCGGTCGGATTGGCCACCACATTGGCTGATATATCCGTGCCGGCGCCGTTGAAGTAGCGGAATACCGGTATTCCCGCCGAATTATTTTCCACCAGAACCGTCTTGCGATTTTGATTGGCCGTTGTATCTCCCAGAAAAGCCTGCGCATTCCCGCAATTGGTGGATCGGGATATGAACCTGTTGCCCGGATCATAAACGTATCGGATGACTTCGTTCTCATCACTGCCGGCATTGACGATGATGCCATTATCATTAATATCCATTTCAACGGTTATCGCGTTGGCTGTTGCTTCCCGAATGCCCCTGTAGTTGAGATTGGCGCCAGCGATACTGGCGCAATTTACCGACGTGTGATCAACCCAGATATTGGACAGGGAATTCGGATTGTAGGAGGCCATTTGTATCTCCGCGGACATTAATTCCAGAGCGCCGCGCACATCCTGCTGGGCGACGCTTCTTTTTTCAACGCCCGAAGCAGAACGCTGCGCCGTGTTTACCGTTGAGAATATGGCCATAAACACCAGACTGGCAATAAAAAGAGCCACGATAAGTTCCACCAATGAAACGCCTTGATTCTTTTTCATGCGTTCGGACACCCCGCTGGAAATCTGTAAATTCCCTGACGGACAACGGTCATTGTTTCGGTAAGACCTTTTGTGTTGCCCGGCCATGTCACGTTAAGCCATATGGAGTAAGTTTGCGGATCCGCATCGATCAGCGTTATATTCGCACTTAAACTATAGGTGATGTCTCCGCGTATGGCGGCGCCGCCGCTGGTTGTAACGGTTGTCACATTTTGCGCTCCCGTGGTTACAGCATTGCAGGGATTGGCGATGGTGGCTTCGTAAAACTGCATCCGGTTATACAGAATTTCTGCGGCCCGTCCCACATAATCCGCTTTGGCCATTGATCTCCATCCTGTGGGTTGGAGCGCCAGAAGCGACAACACCCCCAGAGACGTTAAGACGATGGCAATCAAGACCTCCAATATGGAAACCCCTTTTTTATCGCATATTATACGTAACATATGTTTTTCCCGTCATATTGCTTGTTATGGTTGCATTGGATCCCGTACTGCTTGATAAAACGACGCTTCCCGCTGTAATTGTTCCCCGCGTTTGAAATTCTATGTCATCACCGCCATAGGTCGTGCTGGTAATATTCAATCCATCCCTTAAACCTAATGTTGAGGGACTTTTTGTTTCCAAAACGGTAAACGCGGCTGAGGCGCAAGTTCCGGAATTGCCCCGTTCAAGCGTATATTTGTTGCCGTTTGACGCCGTATAAATGCTGATCCGATAGCATAATTCATCCCTGGCGGCATACTGTTTCAGCTTCGCGATATCGGATGTTATTTCTCTGGTCAATGTCCGCAGATCGGCGTTGCGAACATAATGATTCCAATTATAAGACGCAATGACGCCGACAATTGAAATAATCGCCAGTACGATCAACAGCTCCAGCAGTGTAAATCCTTGTTTTGTATCAACCTTCACATTTACCTCAACAAAACAGCTTATCTTTAATACTTAAAGCAATTCATATGCCATTAAACAACTTTCTTCAGTATAAATCTCGGTATTGCAACGTTCCATAATTGTTTTGAATCAATATTCTTTTCCTGAGAATGCCTGGTCCATTCTGTCTATCTTTTCACTTAAATAAATGTATTGCCTTTTTTAACCATATTTCCCTGTTATTTTCACCATTTTTTTAATCATTCATTATTGCGGAAGTAAAAATTTCATGAATGCATCTCCCGCGAAAATATAGGCCACTGCGGCTGCGGACAAAAACGGGCCGAACGGGACCGCATATTTTGTGTCCTGTTTTTTAATAATCATGGCCGCAACACCGATAATCGCTCCGGAAAAAGAACTGAACAAAAGAAGAAAAATCAAAGATTTCCATCCCAGAAATCCCCCGATCATCGCCAACAGTTTGATATCGCCGCCGCCCATGCCCTCGCGCTTTGAGATGAGTTCATAAACCAGCGCTATGGTCAGAAGCACGCCTCCGCCGATTAATAAACCCAACAATGCTTCCATCCAGGGAAGTTTGACAATAAAAACCGCGGCCAGAAAGAAAAGAGGGATTCCGGGAAGAGACAGAACATCAGGAATGATCTGATGATCCAGGTCAATGAATGTGATGACGATTAAAACAGCGGTGAAAATGAAAAAAGCCAGAAATTTTAAAGTCAGGCCGAATTTGATAAATAACAATAAAGATAATAAGCCCGTAATGAGTTCCACCAGCGGATAACGCCATGAAATTTTACCTCCGCAATCCCGGCACTTACCTCCGAGCAAAATGTAACTGATGATGGGAATGTTGTCATAATAACGAATGGGATGCCGACAATAAGGACATCTGGATGACGGCTTTACGATTGACGTTTCCGCGGGCAGGCGAAAGATGCATACATTCAGAAAACTGCCGATGACGGCGCCAAAAATAAAAGCAAAACAGTTCATTAAAAAAAGCATATTCACTTACCGGGATATTGTCTTTATTTACTTTATAAATCGGGGATGATTTCGCGGAACTGCTGGACTACTCTGATGCTGCCAGGCGGTTCTGCCACCCTATCCTCCTATTGCGAAGACTTAGGTCAGTAACTTTGCGTCCCGTCTTTTCAGAACGGTTTGCCCTTTTCAAGCTTGGTTATACTTTAAATCTTAAAGCAGCCAAAGTCAAGGGAATTTATTGAAGCAAAATCATAATGAATTTTCAGGAATTCAATGTATCCGCCCTTATCTGTCCTCCCGCAGCAGTTTTGGTATTTTCTTATCATAAACTCCCGCCGGTAAACAATAAATATCTTTGCATTTTAAAGGTAATGAGGTAAGTATTCACTTATGAATGATGAATACTACATGAAGATGGCGCTTCGGCTTGCCCGCAAAGGTCGCGGACGTGTCAGTCCCAATCCTATGGTGGGTGCTGTGATCGTCAAAAACGGCCGGGTCGTCGGTAAGGGTTACCATCAGAGTTTCGGTGGAAACCATGCCGAAATCAATGCAATCAAAGATGCAGGCGGCCATGTAACAGGGTCTACTCTGTATGTTACATTGGAACCGTGTTGCCATGAAGGCAAAACGCCTCCATGCGTGAATAGCATCATTGAAAACAAAATAAAACGGGTTGTTATCGGCGCCATTGATACCAATCCTCTGGTTTGCCGTGAGGGGGTCTGTTGTCTTCAAAACAACGGCATTGAGGTAAAAACGGGCGTTCTGGAAAATGATTGCCGACAACTCAATGAAGCATTTTTTCATTATATGGAAACAGGAATGCCCTTTGTTACGGTCAAGTACGCTCAAACTCTGGATGGCCGTATTGCGACGGCAACAGGAAATTCTCAATGGATCAGCTCGCAGGCTTCTCTCAAGTTTGCTCATCAACTCAGAACCGACCATGACGCTATTTTAGTCGGCAGGGGAACTGTGGACAAAGACAACCCTGAACTCACGGTGCGGCTAGTACGGGGAAGAAATCCACTGCGAGTGATTGTTGATTCGGAGTTAAGTCTTTCCCTGAAGGCCAAAATTTTTAATCATCAAACGTCCGCGCCGACGCTTATCGCGACGGTTAAAAAACGAAACCATCCCCAATATAAGAAGGTGGCCTCTCTGGGTGTAAAAATCATCACCGTCAAAGCGGAAAAAAACGGGAAAGTTGATCTGATCAGTTTGTTTAAAACGCTTGGGAAAAATAAAATATCATCCGTGCTGGTTGAAGGAGGATCTCAAATTATTACGTCCGTGCTAAAAAATAATCTGGCCAATCGATTGGTTACTGTTGTGGCTCCGAAAATTATCGGCAGCGGCATTGAAGCCGTGGGCGATCTGCATATCAGCAATCTGGCTTCCGCTAAGCAATTATCATTTCAGAAAATCATCAGGCGCGGAGATGATGTGATTATTGACAGTCGTTTTATGTCATGACATCGGAGAAAATCTTATTCAAACGGCCAGATGACTGATTAAATTTTGAGCGGCGCTGATGCCATCAAGCGCCGAACTGATAATGCCGCCTGCATATCCGGCGCCTTCCCCGCAGGGATATATCCCCTTGATATTGACGCTCTGTCCGTCTTTTCCGCGGCAGATCCGAACAGGAGAAGATGTCCGGGTTTCAACGCCTATTAGAAGCGATTGCTCAATAAACAATCCATGCATGTTTTTGTCGAATTCCCGAATCCCCGACTTTAAAGCATTCACTGCGAATTCAGGCAGTACATTCTGAAGATTTGCGGATTGAACTCCCGGAAGAAAACTTGTCTGTGCTGCAACATCACTTGTTTTACCGTGAAGAAAATCAACTGTCTTTTGAGCGGGGGCATGAAAATTATTTCCCCCCTCCATAAAAGCTTTCCGCTCCCATACTTTTCGAAAAGTCAATCCGGCGAGAGGGTTCTCATCCGTCATGAAATCATCAGTGCGAATATTCACGACAATGGCGCTGTTGGCATATTGTCCTGATCTTCGGGCATTGCTCATCCCGTTCGTTATGATCGTACCGGGAAAAGCAGAGCAGCCGATCACCGAACCTCCCGGACACATGCAAAAAGTATATACGGATCGATTCCATTCCGGCAAAGAGGCTTTTACGAAATATTCCGCCGGCGGTAATTGCGGGTGATGACGCCATTTCCCATATTGAATGGCATTAATCAGTTCCTGGGGATGTTCGATACGAAGCCCCATGGCAAATGGTTTGGCCTGCATGGCAACACCTCGCTCAAAAAGCTTTGCGTAGGTATCATCGGCGCTCTGGCCAATCGCCAGGATAAGATGATCGGTTTTTATTTCTTCTTTGTCATTGATGACAATGGCTTTGATTTTTTCATGCGCAATGACGAAGTCGGTCACCTGGGCATTGAATTCGATTCGGCAACCCATATGGATGAGTTTGTTTCTTAAATGAACAATTATCTGTCGTAGTTTATCCGTGCCAATATGAGGTTTAGCGTCAATGAGAATGTCGGGAGACGCCCCCATGTCGACCAAAATTTTTTTCACCCATTGCCGGCAGGGATTTTTTGAGCGGGCAGTCAATTTGCCGTCAGAGAATGTTCCGGCTCCTCCTTCACCGAAAAAAACATTGCTCCGGTTGTTGAGTAATCCTGTCCGCCAGAATTGATCAACGTCTTTGACTCTCTGTTCTATCGGTGTACCTCTTTCCAGAATTAATGACGGAATACCGCTCAGGGCAAGAAAATACGAAGCAAAAAGACCTGCCGGACCGCTACCGATAATGATAACAGGCAGACGGGGAGACGATGCCGGCGGTCTAAACTGGATTTGCTGCATGTTTTCCGTCTCGAATAACTGAACCCCTTTGTCGAATTCCCTCTGTAAATTTATTTTTTTATCGACTACGATTTTTAAGACATAAACAAATTGCGGGGGTCTGTTCCGACGGGCGTCTAATGATTTTCTTACAATTTCTACATTTTCAATATCATCTGCTTTTATCTGCAAAGCCGATGAAACCTTGGCAAACAGCAAATCCTCTGTTTCACCGAGATCTAGTTTAATGCCGCCAAGTAATAGAGCTTTCATTTATGGGACTCTGGTTGAAATAATCACACGATTATTGTGATATGTGACACATAAGTTAACGATATCGATGAACTCATTTTATTCAGGAAATATCTATCAAAGTCAAGCTGACAATGAAAGTCTTTTATCGCTGAGCCTGTCGGTAAAAAATAAAACTATAGACACCATCAAAAATAGTTGAGAAACAAAAAAATAGTTTATGGTATAATAAAAAAAGAATCATACATTAATATAATGGAGAGGATGAAGTAATGAAAATATGTCCTTTTTGCGGCGAATCGAATATCGATGAGGTTATTCAATGTCGTCATTGCCATGAATGGCTGGACCTGGAACCGACGCCCAGGAAAAAGACATCTGTTCCATCCACTGAAAAGCAACAAAGTCAGGCGGAATCTGATGAATTGCAGAAAAAAATAATAAATATTCTCAAGGAGTATAAACTGATCATCATCGCAATGGTTGTTTTCTTGTTGATTTTTATTTTACAAAGACCGGACAAAAATATGATCAGCGGGGGAAAAAAAGAAATCAATGAATCGCCCAAAGTTGATGTTCGCGCTCAATCGGCAATACCGCCTGCCCAAATGCCGGAATCCGTCAAGACATCGAATGCCGTCAATGATTTATTGAATAAGGCTTATGCCCTGTGCTCCAGCGGAAAATGTACTGATCCACAGAAAGCCATTGAATACTTGGACGAAGCCATTAAAATAAAACCTGATCTTGCAAAGGCTTATAACAACAGAGGAAATGTTTATCATGACATCGGTGATTATCAACGTGCCATAGAGGAATATAACGAAGCCATACGTTTAAAACCGGATTATGCTGATGCATATGGAAACAGAGGAGTCGTTTATGAACGCCTTGGCCAGCATAATCAAGCCATGGAGGACTACAATCAAGCAATCCTGATCAATCCGGATTTCGGCAATGCACTCCTCAATAGAGGAAATGCTTATTTGATGAAAGGTGAAAAAGAGCTTGCGTGCAGGGATTTGCAGAAAGCTTGTGACCTGGGAATTTGTTCAGGCTTGCAGAATGCAAAAAATGGAGGAAAGTGCCAATAACTTAATCAGGATGGATATGGCATTGCCCGTTTTTTTCGTTTTGTCTGAGATAAATTGTATAAATTATTTTAAAATGTTTTTAACCAGGAACCCGATAACTAAAAAAATGAGGATAAGGACCAGGATGACCATATCCCTATTCTTTTTCCATATTCCTGCCAGACCATTCTGCTGCGGTTGCGGTAACTGATCAGCATCTGCACCACAGAAAAAACACTTTGTTGTACTATCCTGAAGCTGTTTTCCGCAATTCAGACATTGTTTCATAGCGAATTCCTTTATAATGGATTTTTTTGTATTTTTGACTATAACAGATTCAGCATATGATTTCAATGTAGATTTCAATTTGATATCGTGTTAAAATTATCATAAAAAATGATTTGAGATACATTCATCCCGAATAGTCAGGTTGCCGATGTTCGTATCGCTCGCCTTGAAAAAGGTGACGTTGTTTTGATGGAAAGGAGAACAAAATGAGAAAAATAGTTTTAATGTTATTCTTTCTGTTGGCTCTAGCAAGCACTACTTTTGCCGCCACATTATATACATGCACTGACCTTGATGGTAATCCCATCATCACGAGTAATCCGCAAGATGGAATGACAAAATGTGTGCCAAAGGATTTTTCTGCTGATATGACATTTCAGAAAAAAGATCAGCAGCAAGGTTATGATTTGCAAATCAACCCAAACAGCGACAATCAACCATCACCTGATGAACATCCGGGTAATCAAGTCGGAATTTCATCATCAAGTAAAAGAGGCGCTGATAATCCTGACAATGAATTAAATGAAAGAGGCCGCAATACAGGTGATGGTTTGCCTGTCAGTTCATCACGATCGCCATCAGAACCCTATAGAAATTCAATCGCAGCGCCCGTCAATATTCCTCCTGCTTCGTCAGTGGAAACCGTCAACATTCCCGCTTCATCAGCGGAAATGCCGAAAAAAAGGAAGTCCGGCGGCTATCGTCCGCCACCGAGTGACAGCGCAAAAGATGCATCAACAAGTTCTTCTTTACATTGAAGGATAAGATTTCGATATTGGCTCCACGAAAGCGTATGTTGAATTCCACACCCCCGGTGTGAATCTATCCTGAACAAGATAATTGTTAAAATGCTTGACTTTCTCATCATTATGAGCAAAATACCTCGTTCTAAAAAAAGTTAAGATGTGAAGTTTTTATAACCAAGAATAATTTATCGTATACAGGTGATATTTTGAAGGGACGCATTATCATAAAAAAGGAGCTTTGCAAGGAATGTCTGCTCTGTGTTCATTTTTGCCCCAAGGATCACATCATCCAGTCCAAGGAATACAACGCGCAGGGATATCGGCCTGTAGACACGGATGATGAAAAGGAATGCAACGGCTGCGCCATCTGCGCCACCATGTGTCCTGAAGTAGCAATCGAGGTATACCGTGAATAAAGTATTAATGTCGGGAAATTTTGTTATCGGTGAGGCGGCGATTCGTGCCGGCTGCCGTTTTTACGCAGGCTATCCCATTACGCCGCAGAACGAACTGACGGAATATATGGCCGAGCATATCCGCAACGCCGAAGGAGGCGTTTTCATTCAGTCGGAAAGTGAAATCGCGGCGATCAATATGATTGCGGGGGCCAGCGCGGCCGGAATTAGGGTGATGACCTCTTCGTCCAGTCCGGGCATATCCCTGAAACAGGAAGGCATCTCCTCGATGGCGGCATGCGAACTGCCCGGCATCATTGTCAATATTATGCGCGGCGGTCCCGGATTGGGCAATATCCGCCCCTCTCAGGGTGATTATTTTCAGGCGACCCGCGGCGGCGGTCACGGCGATTACCGGACCATCGTTCTGGCGCCTGCGAGCGGCCAGGAATTGGCCGATTTGACGATGGACGCTTTTGATCTGGCCGACAAATACAGAACGCCGGTGATGATTCTGGCCGACGGCATGATGGGACAGATGATGGAACCGGTGATTTTTAAAAAACCCAAACCGCGCCATTACAACGAAAAATTTATGCTTCGAGGAGCCGGGGATGGCAAAAGCAAATTCATTCGCGGACTCCTTCTCGATCCGATTGACAGTGAAGAACACAATTGGAAACTGTTCCGTAAATACGAAATCATTAAGAAAAATGAGCCCCGTTTTGAGGAGCACCGGATTGCTGATGCCGAGGCGGTGATTGTGGCCTATGGAACGGCTGCCCGCATCGCCAAGGGTGCCATCAAAAGATTGCGGGAACATAATCTCAAACTCGGTCTTTTCCGCCCGATCTCTCTTTGGCCTTTCCCGGAAATGCAGTTAAGATCTCTGGCGGCGCAGGTGAAGAAATTCATTGTTTTTGAAATGAGCACCGGCCAGATGCTGGAAGATGTCCGTCTGGCTTTGCAGGGCTATGCCGATGTGGAATTTCACGGACGGCCCGGCGGCGCCGTTCCCACACCCGCGGAACTGGCCAATGTGATCAGCAAAATATGCGACAAAAGGGATTAATTAACGATCGTTTAAAGGATCAGAAAGATATGTCTAAAATTGTTTTCCAGCATCCACGCAGTCTGAAGCACAACATTTTTCATTACTGTCCCGGATGCGGCCACAGTATTGTTCACCGCATCACCTGCGAGGTGATTGATGAAATGGGGATCCGCGGCATTACCATAGGCGTTCCTCCGGCAGGATGCGCCGTTCTGGCGTATAATTACTTTGATGTGGATATGATCGAAGCGCCGCACGGCCGCGGACCGGCGATGGCTTCCGGCATCAAACGCTCTCTTCCCGACCGCGTGGTTTTTTCCTATCAGGGCGACGGCGACCTCGCGGCTATCGGCATGGCGGAAAGTTTTCACGCCGCAAACCGCGGCGAAAACATCACCATCATTTTTATCAATAACGCCGTTTACGGCATGACAGGCGGACAGATGGCGCCGACCACCATGCTCAACCAGAGAACCACAACCAGTCCCCTAGGACGCAAGCAACAACTTGATGGTTATCCCGTCAAAGTCTCTGAAATATTTTCTAAAATCGGCGGCGCGACCTATATCGAAAGATGTTCGGTCAGTTCGCCGCTGCACGTCAATAAGACGAAAAAAGCGATTAAAAAAGCGTTTCAATGTCAGATCGACGGACTGGGATTTTCCATGGTTGAAGTTCTTTCGATGTGTCCCACGAACTGGAAGATGTCATCGGTGGATTCCTGTAAGTGGATTGATGATGTTCTGGGAAAGGAATTTCCTCTGGGCGTTTATAAAGACGAAATAGCGGCACTACAGAATGAAGCGGAGGCTCCAGCGTGATTATTAAAACTTTCTTTTCCGGATTCGGCGGCCAGGGCGTGTTGATGATGGGCATCAGCCTGGCCAACAGCGCGATGAACAAAGGCTATCACGTGACGTATCTGCCGGCCTACGGGGCGGAAATGAGAGGCGGAACGGCCAACTGCACGGTGGCGATCGGCGATGAAGAAATCGCCTCTCCCGTTTCCTCGGAACCGGATTATCTGATCGTAATGAACTCCCCTTCCCTGTTTACTTTTCAGAACAAAATAACGTCCGACGGGACCATCTTTTTAAATTCGTCCATCATCAACGATCGTCCGAAGCGCCAGGATGTGAAGGTTGTCTGTGTCCCCTGCGCAGATATCGCACTTGAACTCGGCAACAGCCGCGTCGCCAATATTATTATGATGGGAGCGTTTATCAAAGTCTCTGATATCGTTACTTCTGAAATTTACTTAAAATGTCTGGAAACGATTATGGGCAGCAGAAAAAAAGCTCTCGCCGAAATCAACCGCAAAGCTTTTGCCGCCGGCTATGATTACGTCAAAGCCTGATTGAGGAAAATAATCTATGTCTGTTAAACAAATCTCTGTTTTATTAGGAAATGTACCCGGCTCCTTCGCTAAACTGACGCATACGCTTGACGCGGAAGATATCAGCACCATCGCCGTATCGGCCGCCAGCATCGAACATGACAGCCGTGTTCGCCTGGTCGTCAATGATCCGGACAGAGCGGCCGCGCTTCTGGAAACCTTTAATTTTAACTTTGAAGTAACACCCGTACTGGCGGCTGAAGTCCCTCTCCATGCGGGAGGCATTAATGCGATCCTGAAGCCTCTGGCCAAAGCGGATATCAACATTCTTTATCTCTACACCACGATTAACCGCATCGGCAAGGAAACCATCGTGATTCTCGGCGTCGATAAACTGGAAGAAGCCAAAGAAATACTGGCCGAAAACTGGATTCATTTAATTACCGACGAAATCTACTCCATCCCCTGATGTTTACTACGTTGTATGCCCGTTTCTGCTGATAAAGAGAAGATGATCGCGGCCAGAATGCTGGATCTGGGCGTGACGGAAAGCGATCTGGAAGAATCATTTGTCCGCTCTTCCGGACCGGGCGGGCAGAAGGTCAATAAAAGCTCATCGTGTGTTTTTCTGGTTCATCTTCCCACCGGTCTTTCCGTAAAATGTCAAAGAGAACGTTCGCAATCTTTGAACCGTTTTCTAGCCAGAAGACTGCTGCTGGATAAGATCGAGAAAATTCAGAAGGGTTTTATTGCTGAAGAGAAAGATAAGCTGGAAAAAATCCGTCGACAAAAAAGAAAACGCAGTAAAAGAGCAAAAGAAAAGATTCTGACGGCCAAGCATATGCAGTCAGAGAAGAAGATTTCGCGCGGAAAAATAGCTATTGACGAATGATGGGCAAAACAGTCGGCGGATGAATGCCGCCGCATTCTTTCGGCATCATTCGATGCACGCCTTAAATTTTAATTTTTCTTTTAACGGATTTTGGATAAAAAAAGGGGAAGAAGTCCTTTATTATTTGCCTCTTCCCCTTTTAATAATAGCTGAAAAACTTTTTGTTACATGCCAATAATCTTGAGCAGCGGATTGGCGAACAGGATAACCAGAGAAATAACCAGTGCGTAAATTGCAACGGATTCCGTCATAGCCATACCAACCATCATGGTTAACATTACTTTGCCCTGAGCTTCAGGATTTCTACCTACGGCATTGCTGGCTCCGCTGGTTGCCTGACCAAGACCCAAACCGGCACCGATTGCGCCCAAGCCGATGGCGAGACCTGCGGCCAGTGCGAATATACTTGCTACGATTGCTTTGGTGTAATCAACGGTTCCTGCGGGGGCTGCGGATGCCTGAGCAGCGGCTTCGGGGGAAGCAAAAACAAAAGGTGCACTCACTATTACCATTACCATCGCCATCAATACATACAGTATACTTTTTTTCATTTAAATTATTCTCCTTTTTTATTTTTTGATACAGTTGTCAAAAATCCCCGATTTTTTACACCTCCTTTCTTTAAATTTATTGCTGAATGATTTTTGACTAATAGTCATTATAATGAGTCAAAAAGAAATTGTCAAGATAAATTTTACCCAACAGATAAATTTTAATCCATCGAGCAACTTGATTTTTTTTTGAGATGCAGTATAGAATCTGTTTAATGAAAATATTAACGTCGAAGCAAAAAGAAATCGCGCACCTGATTCAAAAAGATATTTCCGTCACAGGATTCCCCTTTAAGAAAACAGGTGACATTTTGAAGCTGACCGAAAGCGAAATTCTTAGCACCATCCGTCAATTTATCGAACAAGGATATATCCGGAAATTCGGCGCAATCCTTCGTCATCAGAAAGCCGGATACAAGCTGAATGCTCTCGTTATGTGGTCTGTGCCTGCCTCTCAGACGGAAGCGACAGGCAATCTTTTTGCGGCCTTCCCCTTTATCTCTCACTGCTATGAAAGGAATCCCGCATTTCTGGGCAAATATAATCTATTTACCATGATTCATTCGGACGGGCGGAGTATTTCATCGTTGATTAAGGACATGGTCAGTGCTACAGGTATCGCAGATTATATGATTTTAAAAAGTCTCAAAGAATATAAAAAAACATCCCCGGAGTATTTTTAATGAATAAAACGACGTCCATCCATTTTTCAAAGGCAAGCCGGGTCATCTCCGGCGGTGTCAATTCCCCGGTAAGGGCATGGAAGTCTGTAGGATCGAGTCCCCTTTTTGTCGACCGGGCCCGGGGAAGCAAAATTTACGATGTGGACGGTAGGGCTTATATTGATTACGTTCTTTCATGGGGGCCGATGATTCTGGGGCACGCCCATCCGAAAGTTATTGCGGCCATCCGGGCAGCAGTGAAAGAAGGCACCAGTTTCGGCGCCCCGACGCGGCCTGAAACCTCCATGGCCGAAGTCATTGCCTCGGCCTTCCCATCGATCGAACGGCTACGCATGACGTCATCCGGTACGGAAGCGGCGATGACAGCCATTCGCCTGGCGCGGGGATATACCGGCCGCAAGCTGATTGCAAAATTCGACGGCTGTTATCACGGACACAGCGATTCCGTTCTGATTAAAGCCGGCTCGGGCCCCACGACTCTCGGTATTCCCGGTTCTCCGGGCGTCCCGGAAGATATTGCCCGTCTGACGTTGAGTTTGCCTTACAATGATCTTGACGCCCTGGAGAAAACCATCCGGCGATATGGCTCAAAGCTCGCCGCTATTATCGTTGAGCCGGTGGCCGGCAACATGGGCGTCGTTTCGCCTCAAAAAGAATTTCTGGAAAAGCTCAGAACACTGACCGCAAAGAACGGAATAGTTTTAATCTTTGACGAAGTAATTACCGGATTCCGATTTGCATTCGGCGGTTATCAGAATCTCATCGGCATCAAACCGGATTTGACATGTCTTGGCAAAATCATCGGTGGCGGACTGCCTGTCGGCGCGGTAGGCGGAAGCAAAAAAATTATGGAGAGGTTGGCGCCGACCGGAGATGTCTATCAGGCGGGAACGCTTTCCGGCAATCCCGTGGCAATGATTGCCGGCTTGACGACGCTTAATCTTCTCCAGGCAAAAAAACAATCCTTTGCGTCTCTTGATAAAAAAACCGGTCAGCTTTGCCGGGCCATGGAAGAAATGTTTTTTAAAAAAGGAATTCCTGTCTGCATCAACCGCGTTTTTTCGATGTTCACCGTTTTTTTTCAGGAAGGCCCTGTCGTCAATCTGCAAACGGCATTACAGTCGGACACGAAAATGTTTGCCCGTTTCTTTCACGGTATGTTGAAAAACGGCATCTGGCTGGCGCCTTCCCAGTATGAAGCCGGTTTTCTGTCTTTTGCCCATACCGAAAATGATCTTCAAAAAACCCTTGAGGCTTGCACAAAAACATTGAGAAATCTTTGATCGTTTCATCTTGAATCGTTTCATTGACAAGCATTCATCAATCCGGTATTAAACCGGATACAAAACTTCTGCGGTCACAGGGAGATCAGATGAAAAAAGCTTTTCTAACCGGCATCACGGGGCAGGACGGTTCTTATTTAGCGGAATTTTTACTGAACAAGGGATATGAAGTGCACGGTTTGATCCGACGGTCGAGCACATTCAATACCGAACGCATCGATCATCTCTATCACGATTTTCATGATCCCCAGGCGAAGCTGTTTCTGCATTACGGCGATTTGAGCGTGTCCGCGCAATTAATGGATTTGCTCCATTCCGTCAAACCCGATGAAATTTACAATCTGGGCGCCCAGAGTCACGTGCGCGTGAGTTTCGATATGCCCGAGTACACCGGCGACGTCACCGCGCTGGGAACTTTGAGGATTCTGGAGGCGATCCGCAAAACGGGCATTAAAACGAAATTCTACCAGGCATCGTCGAGCGAAATGTTCGGAGCCGCGCCTCCGCCTCAGAATGAACAAACTATTTTCCAGCCCCGCAGTCCGTATGCCGCGGCGAAAGTTTATTCTTATTACATTTGCCAGAATTACCGCGATGCCTACGGCATTTTTGCGGCCAACGGAATTCTTTTCAATCATGAATCTCCCCGACGCGGGGAAACTTTTGTCACCAGAAAAATCACCCGCGCGGCAACGCAAATCAAATTGGGGCTGAAGGACAAATTATTCCTGGGAAATCTGGAAGCGAAAAGAGACTGGGGATTTGCCGGCGACTACGTGGAAGCGATGTGGCTGATGCTGCAGCAGGAAAAGCCTGAAGATTTCGTCATTGCAACCGGTGAAACCCACTCGGTCCGGGAATTCGCGGAAATGGTGTTTCGGAAACTGAATCTTGACTATCAGAAATACGTGGAAATCGACAAGCGATATTTCCGCCCCACGGAAGTTGACGCGCTTCTGGGCGACGCGACCAAAGCGAAAAAGGCGCTCGGCTGGCAGCCCAAAGTTTCGTTTGAAAAACTTGTCGATATGATGATCAACGCGGATATGGAACTGGCCCAAAAAGAGAAAACGCTTCTGGACGCCGGATTTGGTTGCAACAATAAAAATAAATAAAATGAAGGATGCTTTCTTGCTGACTGAAAAACGAATCACTGTTACCGGGGGCAAAGGATTTCTGGGTCGTCATCTGCTGAAGAAATTCCAGTCTTCCGGGTGCGCCAATGTCACCATCGCCGACCTTCCCGAATATAATCTGACGGACATCAACGATATCCGGAGAATGTATGAAGAAACAAAACCGGACATCGTCATTCATCTGGCTGCTAAGGTAGGAGGCATCGGGTTCAATCAGGAAAAACCGGCGGAACTTTTTTATGACAATTTAATCATGGGATCGCAGCTCCTCCACGAAGCTTATTTGAGAAAGATTGAAAAATTTGTCGTCTTGGGGACGGTTTGCGCCTACCCGAAGTTCACCCCGGTCCCCTTTAAAGAAGATGAGATCTGGAACGGATACCCTGAAGAGACCAACGCACCCTACGGCCTGGCCAAAAAAATGATGCTGGTCCAGTCGCAGGCCTATCGGCAACAATACGGGTTTAATTCGATATTTTTACTTCCGGTCAATCTGTATGGTCCGGGAGATAATTTTGATCCCGCATCTTCTCACGTGATTCCGGCTTTAATCAAAAAATGCTTCGACGCCATGGACCAGCAGTCCAATGAGTTGGTGGTATGGGGAACCGGTTCGGCGACCAGAGAATTTTTCTATGTGCAAGACGCCGCCGAAGCCATTTATATGGCCACAGCGCTGTATAATAAAAGTGAGCCGGTAAACCTTGGCGCTGGAGCGGAAATATCGATCAAAGATCTCGTCATGTTGATTGCTGATCTGGCCGGTTTTACCGGAAAAATTGTGTGGGATAAAACCAAACCCGACGGACAGCCCAAGCGCATGCTGGATACATCCAAAGCATTGAAAGAATTCGGGTTTGTTGCAAAAACGGATATTCGAACGGGCCTGACTAAAACGATAGAATGGTATAAGAATAATCGTCATTTGTTAAAAAAATGAACGCCGGTCATTTTTTTATTGACTTTAATGGCTGCAGGTGCTAAGGAGCCACTCAGCGAATGGATCAAGAAACGCGAAAGTACGCGATGCAAATGGCTTTTGCCAGCAGCATCGGCATTGCAATGATTCTGGCAGTTTTTGGTTGTCTTCTGCTGGGAACATATTTGGATAAAAAATTCGATTCCGGTCATGTTTTTACGGTCATTTTTTTATTCATAGGGTTAGCGGCCGGTTTTCGTAATTTATATGTTTTAATTCAAAAGAATTTTACGGATGAAGAAACCATTATAAAGAGTTTAAAAAGTGAACCTCATCGTCAAAGACCCGTTCCAAAAAAGGATTGAGATTGCCAACTGGATCATTTTGGGCGTAATTTTCATTCCATCCCTGTTTTTCGCTCCATTAAAATTTTCTCTCGGTATATTGCTTGGCGGTTTTGTCAGTATTGTCAATTTTCACTGGATGGCCAAAGGATTACTAAGTATTTTTAAAAACCTGCAAGGGAATCCCAAAGGCACCGTGATGGTAAAATATTACATCCGCCTGGCCATTATGGCCGTTGTGCTGTATCTTTTGATCTCCAATCATGTCGTTGATATCATTGGACTACTTATCGGACTTTCCGTCGTGATAATCAATATTCTGGTAACGATGATTATCGCACTGGCAAAAAAAAACTTTATTGAGGAGGTTGTATAAAAATAGATGGAACCTTTAATTTTTTTCCATACCACTTGGCTTAAAGAGTATGGCGTCGACATGACCATTGTGTATAACACACTGTTTGTGCTTGTCATTCTGGCTTCGTTATCGTTCCTTGCGACAAAAAGACTGGAGGTCTATCCCGGAAAAACCCAGAACGTCATGGAAGTCATCATTGGCGGTTTCGATGGTCTGCTTAATGAAATTATGGGACATAACGGAAGAAAATTTTTCCCTCTTATCGCGACGTTGGGACTTTTTATTCTTGTCTCCAATCTCATTGGTATCGTTCCCGGATTTGAGTCCCCGACATCCAATATCAACACCAATGCGGCGATGGCGCTTATCGTGTTCTTCTCCACGCATGTTGTCGGACTGAAAGAACATGGATTCAAATATTTTAAACAATTTATGGGACCGGTATGGTGGTTGACACCCCTGATGCTGCCGATTGAAGTCATCAGCCACATTTCGCGGCCTCTGTCTTTGACATTCCGGTTATTCGGTAATATCAAAGGTGAAGACATCGTTGCGCTGGTTGTTCTTTTCCTGGTTCCCTGGTTCGTTCCTCTTCCCGTTTTTGTTCTGATGATTTTCACATCGCTGGTGCAGACGCTCGTTTTCATGCTGCTCTCCATGATGTATATCGCAGGCGCTATGGAAGAAGGACATTAATCTTCTAACTTTTCGCTTTTCGCGGCGGGAAATCGTATCTTCCAGGGTATGATTTCCCGCCTTTATTTTTGTCTTTTTCAATAAACTAAAAATCTTTTTGAAGAATTTTTAAATTTTTTTCATCTGAAACTTGACGATTACACCTAATCGTAATATTTTACCGGACAACATATGATTCATTGGAAGCTGAAATAGTTGTTTATGTTTACTTTAGGAATCAACATAGGCTCATCCAGCATCAAAGTCGTCCTTCTGGATGAAGATCGGATGGTCAAGCACAAAGTAGAGCCTCATGAGGGGGACTTCCTTTACACCTTAAAAAGCCTTTTATCCGACCTTCAGATTCCCGCCGGAACCCGGGCCCTCGTCACCGGCACGGAAGGTAGGCATTTATTAAATATCAGCAGCGTTATCGAACCGCTGTGCATTGAGGAAGCTCTGCATCATCTGGATCAGCGGGTGGACGCGCTGGTTTCGTTGGGCGGCGAAGACCTCGTGGTTTATACGATCGATGAAAACCGGAAAATCATCACCAGCTTTTCCGGAAACAAGTGCGCTTCGGGTACGGGCGAATTTTTTAAACAGCAGCTCGCCCGGATGGACATGACGCTCGATGATGTGAACGCTATTGGTGAAGACAGCAGGATCTTGAAGCTCTCTTCGCGCTGTTCCGTCTTTATGAAAAGCGACTGCACGCATCGTTTGAATAAAGGCGAAGCCTGTCGGGGCGACATCGTCTTGTCCCTGAGCGACGTTACGGCCACCAAAGTGATAGACTTCATCAAAAAGGCGAAGATCACCCGCAAAAAAGTGCTGCTCATCGGCGGCGTCACCGAAAACAAGCATCTCGTGCAGTTTATCCGGGAGCGGATGCCTGAAAATAAATTCACCATACCTGACCAGGCGATCTGTTTTGAGGCTTATGGAGCGGCGCTGCTGGCAAGAACTTCAGGCACACCCTTGCCTACTCTTGAAAAATTATTCAAACCCAACAGAGTTCAGTTTAAAACATTTCAAAGCCTGAAAACGGCGGAAGGAAAAGTCACCTACCTTGAATCCCGCAAAGCGAAGGTGACAGCCGGTAAAGAATACATTTTGGGAGTGGACGGCGGTTCAACCACCACCAAAGCCTGTCTGATTGACATGGAAACCAACGAAATCACGGCCTCTTTTTACGGACGGACCCACGGCGATCCGGTGAAGGCGCTGAAGAATTGCTTCATCGAAATGCAGAGACAGATTCAGGAAGACACGGGCGGCAACGGCATCAGGATTACGCTGGCCGCGACCACCGGATCCTCCCGGGAACTGCTAGGCGTTTTTCTGGAAACGCCTGCCGTCTATAATGAGATTATCGCGCACGCCGTCGGGACGACTTTTTACAGAGAAAACATCAATACGATCTTCGAAATCGGCGGACAGGACGCCAAATATGTTTTTCTGAAAAATAAAGTTCCGATTGATTACGCGATGAACGAGGCCTGCTCCGCCGGAACGGGCTCTTTTCTGGAAGAATCGTCTCAGGGCGACTTAAATATTCAGCATGCATGGGAAATCGGAGACATCGCGCTGCAGGCCGACACGCCCTTGAAATTCGGCGAGCACTGCTCCGCTTTTATCAATTCCGATGTCCGTAAAGCCATCCAGCAGGGCGCATCGCGTGAAGACATTACGGCGGGCATCGTTACCTCCATCGTGTCCAATTATCTCAACCGCGTTGTGGGCAACAGAACAATTGGCGAAAATATTGTTTTGCAGGGAGGCGTGGCCAAAAACAAAGCGGTTCCCCTGGCTTTCGCCATGCTTCTGAATAAGAATATTCTGGTGCCTCCCGATCCTGAACTGATGGGCTGCTTTGGCGTGGGAATGCTGGCCAAACAGAAGCTGCGTGACGGCTTGCTGGCGAAAGCGGAGTATGACCTGGAAAAAATTCTGGACACGGATATTGTGTACGAAAAGGATTTTAAATGTCAGGCCTGCGATAATTTCTGCCCGATCCGCATTTTAAAAGTCAACGATCACAAATATATGTTTGGCGGGCGCTGCAATAAATACACGAACATCCGCAAAAAGAACATTTTCAATGAAGCGGACGTGATCGATTATGTTGAAAAGCGCAACGATATTCTTTTCCGCGAGTCCGCTCCCGATCCGGCAAAACTGATCCGCAAAAAAGACTTCATCGTCGGCATTCCGAAATGCTTTTCCTTCTACACACTCTGGCCGTTTTATTCCTGGTTTTTCCACACGCTGGGCATCGAAACTCGGGTGTCCGAATCGATTTCCCATGAAGGCGTCGCACGGGTGGAAAGCGCTTACTGTTTCCCGGCGGAAATTGCCCACGGGGCGGTACAGGACATTCTGGACAGCAAAGCGGATTATATTTTCCTTCCTCACTGCAAGGATATGGAAAGCTACGAAGAAAACGCGCCGGCCAGTTTCTGTCCGATCACCCAGAGCCTGCCCTACTATATCAAAAAGGCTTTTCCCGAAATTCCGGAAGAAAAATATCTGATGCCGGTGGTCAGCTTTATGTACGGGACGGAAAAGGCAGCCGAACCGTTTATTTCTCTCGGCGAAAAACTTGGGTTCAGCCCCGCGGAAGCCCGGCAGGCCTTTGACGAGGCTCACGCCAGACAAACAGAATGTTTCAAGAAGTTTTCCGAACTGGGCCGGCAGGCGCTGGCAGAATCCCGCCAGGCCGGAAGGCCGGTCATCGCCCTTCTGGGGCGGCCCTACAATTCTTTTACCGCCGACGCGAATATGGGCATCCCACGGAAATACACGTCCCGCGGCTATACGGTCCTGCCCTTTGATATCCTGCCCTTTGAAGATCAGACGATCTATCAGAATATGTACTGGTATTACGGGCAACAGGATATGAAATCCGCCGCGCTGATCAAAGGCGAGGACAATATTTTTCTAACCTACATTTCCAATTTTTCCTGCGCCCCAGATTCGTTTATGCTGCACTATCTGAAATGGATGATGGGGATGAAGCCCTTTCTGATTCTGGAGCTCGATTCGCATACTGCCGATGCCGGCGTGGACACGCGCATTGAGGCGTTTCTGGATATCATTGAAGGCTACCGCTCTAAAATCACCGATATGCGTGAAGAGCGCTACGACAACCATCTGCGCTTTGTCAATCAGCCGGGCGAAGAAATTCACATCAGAAATAGGACGACCGGCGAAAAAATACCGATTAAAAACAACCCCCGCGTCAAAATGCTGCTGTCGAATATGGGACGGCTCTCCGCGGAGCTGGTCGGCGCGGCCATTCGCGGTTTTGGAATCAACGCGGAAACCTTGCCCGTTCCCGATATTTACACGCTGCAATTGGCGCGCAATCATGCTTCGGGCAAGGAATGTCTGCCGTCCCATCTCGTTTTGGGAAGCCTGCTCAAGTATTTCTCATCGGACAAATACCGCAAAGACGAAATCTATCTCGTTTTCGTTCCCACAACGACCGGCCCCTGCCGCACCGGACAATATTTTGTTTTTTACGAAAATCTCTTCAGGGACCTGCGCAAGGAAAATGTCGTCATTTTCACACTGGACGCCGATAATTCCTACAACGAACTTGGCAAGGATTTTGCCAGATACGCATGGTGGGCCGTTGTCATCGGCGATTATATGAAAGACATCGAAACATCGCTGAGAACCTGCGCCGAAGATCCTGAGAAAGCCATGATGGCCTATGATCAAATCTGGCAGAAGATGATTGCTGTCGCGGAGCGGGACATCACTGGGATATTGCCGGTTTTGCGGAAGATATCTTCAGAAATTGCCGCGATACCCTTAAAGAAAAACATTGAGAAATGTCCCAAGGTATTGATTGTCGGAGAGATTTACGTCCGGCGCGATGATTTTGCCGTTGATGAATTAATCAGACAATTCAGCCACCGCGGCATCATCGGCAAAGTCTCCAGTGTTGCCGAATGGATTTATTATTGTGACTTCGTGCGTCATTACGAACTCAAAAAACGCCTGGCTTTGATTCCGCGTTACCGGCAGGTTTTTGCAAGCGAGTTTAAGGAGATTGTGCAGTGGAAAATCGAGCACGCCTATAAAAAGAAAATTGAAAAAGATATCTATGAGGCACTGTCGGGCACAGGGCTGATTCCTGAATCACCTCACAATATGGAAGAAATCATGGGCAATACCGAAAAGTATTTTGTCAATCATGAGCTGTATTCCGAAATCAGCATTTCCAGCGGTGTCGCCGCCACAGCGATGATGGACGGCTATTCCGGCATCGTCAATATTTCACCTTTCGCCTGTTTGATCGGCCGCGTCATTGAAGGCGTTCTGACGCCCTGGGCCAGGGAAAGAAAATATCCAGCCATTTCCATTGAAATTGACGGAAATCTTCTGCCGCCCAATGTCATCAATAAACTGGAAATTTTCATGCTGAATGTGTCAAGATTCAGAGCCAATAAAGACAGCAACGCCATGCTTGAATGATAGAAGGTCAACGGAGTATGCAACAGAACATGACAGGCATTATTCTATCCGGCGGTAAGAATTCGCGGATGGGCGTCAATAAAGCTTTCATTGAAATCAACGGCGTGCGCCTGATCGATCGCATCCTGTCTGTTTACCGGAAAATATTTTCCGAAATCATTATTGTCACCAATGAACCTCTGGCCTACGACGAATTTTCCGATACTACGATTGTTACGGACATTTTCAAAGGGAAAGGTTCCCTGGGCGGCATTTATACCGGTTTATTTTACGCCAGGCACGATTACGCTTTTGTTGCCGCCTGCGACATGCCTTCTTTAAATCAGGCCTTTATCCTTTTCATGATGGAGCAGATCGATCGATACGAAATTGTCGTGCCGGAAGTCCCCGAGGGTTTTCAGGCCCTCCACGCGATCTACTCGCGGCGCTGCCTTCCCGCCATCAAAAAAATGATACTGGCCGACAGGCTTAAAATTGCGGGTTTATTTAAAGAGGTGCGTTCACTGAAATTAACCAGTGATAAGATCAAGCCCTTCAATCCCGACGGTCGCCTATTTCTGAACATCAACACGCCGGAAGAGCTGCGCGCGTCAACAAACGGCCTGTTGCCTGAATAATTATTTTTGATTGGATGCTATTTTTTCAGCGCAATGGGCTGAAGCCATTTACTTTTGTCGCCGTCATAATACCATTTATCCGGAAAGCCTCGGCGTTTGACATAGACGGGATGATCCGCCCAGCAAAGAAATTCTTTGTAGGCCGTGTGAATTTTTCTGAAGGTTGCCGCATGACCACCCAGATCAGGATGATGTACCTTGACCTGTTTCCGATACGCGGCCTTGATAATTTTGCTTAATTCATGAGAATGGAGATCCGCTCTGTCTATTTCCAGACAGTTCAGCCAATCCGTTTTGATCGTGGGAATGTGCGTTAATTTCGGCCGCTGTAATCCATCACCGATCGCGTGACGCGTTGCCAGTTTCAGCACATGCATCGACGCGACATAGCCTCTGTTGGTGCGGTTTGACTCCGCCCACCAGGCCTCGCCCAGCTTATTGGTCATGAGATGAAAATCCGCGGCCGGATTGCTGCCTTCTTTTCGTTTCCCGATGTAGCGAAAAATTTCCCTGCAGCCGTAAGGAACAATGTCCAGAAAAATTCTGGTGTCGGAAAAATAAAAAACGGCATAGCGCGTGTTGAGCGTCTGCAGGAGTCCGATTTTCATGTTCAGCTTCTGGCGCAAATGCTGGCGGCATTTTACTGAACAATAACGGCGGTTGTTGATATTCTTTGTCGTTCCACAGGAAAGGCAAAAATGATGTTTGATATCCTGATCAGCTAATTGAACTAACATGGTTTTGTGAAATACAGCCCGTCCGTCTTTCACTGTGGACAGGCTGTATGTTGTCCTGTTTAAAAAATATTTATTTGGCAGCGAGATAACCCTTAGCCAGCGCCTTATTCACATGCAGAACACCTTTGTTCATTTCCTTCATTGGATAGTCCGCTGTGATCACCGGCAGAGCATCCGCGTCCGCCTGTGTTTTAATGATGGATCCGGCCTGAACATAACGGCCATCCGCCACTTTCACGCCCATTAAAATCGCACCCGGTTCAATCACACAATTTTTTCCGACAAAAGATTTGAACACCAGCACCTTCATGCCAACAAAGGTATCATCCATGACCACAGCCGGTCCGTGAATCTGAACCTGATGCGCCAGAGAAATCCGCTTGCCGATATAAACCGCATATTTTTTGCCGTCGACTTCCATCTGATTTTTTTCCACCGGTTTGCCGTCCAGCTCGGTTTCCAGCGCGTGAATAACGACGCCGTCCTGCACATTGGAATCGTCTCCGACATGCAGCGGCTGGCCCTCATCTCCGCGCACACAGGCGGTCGGAGCCACCATGATGTTTTTGCCTAAAATGACGTTCCCGATCACCGCGGCCAGCGGATGCACAAAAGTGCCTTCGCCGATCACCGGTTCGCATACTTTCGAACTAAAATCTGTCTGGACATTTTTCTCAATCATTTTTTTCCTCCATGCTTATGTTTAGAAATCTTTTTTATTTTTTTGTTTTTCCAGCTTCAGCAATTGATGCCATGTTGCTTCAACGATCTTTTTCGTCTCCGAAACCGCGCCTCCGTTGTCAATGACAATGTCCGCCAGCGCTTTTTTCTTATCGATGGGCATCTGGCTTTTTAGCCTCTGTTCCGCTTCATCCCGGGTGATCTTATTTCTCCTGATCAGACGCCGGATCTGCTCTTCCGGTTCAATCACCACCAGCACAGTCACATCAAAGAGATGCTGCTTCTTGCCTTCGAATAAAAGTGGAATGTCCGCGAGCACGATCACGTGCGCGTCTTTCCTCTCGATTTTCTGCAACCGGGCTTTCCATTCGGCGTAAACAAAAGGATGCACAATTTTATTGAGCTCGGTCAGCCTGTTGTGATCTCCGAAAACAACCTTTCCCAACCTGACGCGATCGATGGTGCCGTCATCGGCGAGAATGCCGTCGCCGAAACAATCCACCACGCGCTGCCAGGCCGGCTTCCCTTTCTCCTGAACATGGTGCGCGAGCCGGTCAAAATCGATGAGATGAGCGCCCCTTTCAACAAACATCCGGGCCACGGTTGATTTGCCGCAGGCAATACCCCCTGTCAGTCCGACATTCAACATGGCTTACTTCTTGTTGAGCTCATAGATAATGCGCAGACCGTCGAGCGTCAGCATTTCTTCTATCTTCTCAATCGTTTTGGTTTCCGGCGCGATGATGTTGGCCAGGCCGCCTGTCGCGATGACCAGCGGCTTTGTTTTTACTTCGGTTTTCATTCTGGAGACGATGCCGTCCACCAGTCCGGCGTAGCCGAACATAATACCCGCCTGAATAGCGCTGACCGTATCTTTGGTCAGGACCGTTTTGGGTTTGCTGAATTCCACCCGTGGCAGCTTGGAAGCTCTTTCAAACAGCGCTTCAATCGAAATCACGATACCCGGAGCAATACAGCCGCCCATATATTCCCCTTTGGGAGAAACATAGTCGAACGTCGTGGCCGTGCCGAAATCGACAATGATGCATTCCTTGCGGTATTTATTGTAGGCCGCAACGGCGTTGACGATCCGGTCCGCTCCCACTTCCTTGGGATTATCATAAAAAATCGGCATACCCGTTTTGATGCCCGGTCCGACAATCAAAGGCTTGAGATTAAAATACTTCATACAGAGCGGCTCCAGAATGTTGAGCATCGGCGGGACCACACACGAAATAATGATGTCGGTGATCGCCTTGATTTCTTTTGCCTTCATTCGGCTGGATTGATACAAATTGTAGATCAAGACGCCGTATTCATCAACCGTATGATCGATTTCCGTCCGGATTCGCCAGTCGAGCAGCAAACGTTCATCATCGTAAAGCCCCAGCACTGTATTGGTATTGCCCACATCAATGACTAAAAGCATAGATCACCTCTTGATTGTAGCGTCTCCCGCCGAGACTGTGATTTCTGTGTTTTTTTCAGTCAGAAGGATGAGGGCGCCGTCGTCATCAAGGCCTGTCGCCTTCCCTTCCAGCCGTTCATTTTTAAATGCAACCTGAACCGTTTGTCCGATCATCGGCGTCAGGTCAAGCCATCTTTCTTTGATCGGATCGAATCCGTTTTGCAGTAGCTTTTTATACCATTTCTCAAGATTTTCATAGAGGCTAATTATCAATTCCAGGCGGGAAATTTTCAGGCCGGTTTCGATGCCAAGGGATGTGGCTATATCCCGGATTTCTGCTGAAAAATCATTTTGTTGTATGTTGACATTCATGCCAATGCCCAGAACGATGAAATCAATCTTTTGATTGTTTATTCTGGCCTGCGAGAGAATCCCGCAGACTTTTTTCTGATGAATTAACACATCGTTGGGCCATTTCAGCCGGACCGCGTCCGGGCAAAAGGCTCTTAAAGTTTCGGCAACGGCAACGCCTGCCATCAACGGAATTCGCGAGGCCTGCGCTGATGATATATCCGGTCTTAAAATGACGGACGTATAAATATTGGCTCCTGCCGGAGAATGCCATACTCTCTGAAATCGCCCTTTTCCGCCGCTCTGGCTGTCGGCCAGCACTGCCGTTCCTTCAGCGGCGCAGTCTAGCCCCAGGGCAAAGGCTTCATCATTGGTTGATCCTGTCTGTGAAAAATAATAAAGAGGATGGCCGAAAGATGTCCGTGCAAGTCCTTCTGTCAGCGTTTTTAAATTCCAGTCCATATCTTCAGACTTGCCGCAAAAAAATGATGATTCTTCGATCAAGAAACTAACGGGACATGATTTTTAATGAAATATCGGCAGCCGTCACGGAATGCGTGAGAGCGCCCACCGAGATAAAGTCAACACCGGTTTCCGCTATCGCGGCAACAGTTTGAAGAGAGACATTTCCCGATGCTTCCAGAAGCGCTCCTCCGGCCACACGTTTGACAGCCTTCTTCATGGCCGAAACAGTCATATTGTCCAGCATAATAATGTCGACACCGCAGGCCAGCGCTTCATTCACTTCCTGAATGTTTTTTGTTTCGACCTCTATTTTCATCGGACGTCGAAGATTTTTCCTGATCGCCCGCACAGCCGCCGTAATACTTCCCGAGGCCTCAATATGGTTATCTTTGATCAGGACGGCGTCATACAAACCGATGCGGTGATTCGTGCCTCCGCCCAGCCGCACGGCCATTTTATCCAGAACGCGCAGTCCGGGAGCCGTCTTGCGCGTATCCAGAATCTTCGCGTTTGTGCCCCGAACGGCCTGAATATATCGTGACGTGAGCGCGGCAATCCCGCACATACGCTGCAGCAAATTCAAAGAAACTCTCTCTGCCTGAAGGATTCCCGATAAGTTGCCGGATACTTCCGCGATGACATCGCCTTTCTTCGCCGCAGAGCCGTCGCGGATGAGTTTTTTTACTTTGATGGTCTTATCGATGGATTTAAAAGTTTCTTCAAAAACATCCATTCCGGCGACAATGAAATGATCCTTGGCTATGGCGAGCGCCCTGCCTTTCTTTCTGCCGCTGACCGTGGACAGCGTGGTAACATCACCGCTGCCGATATCTTCTTTCAGCGCGTTCGCGATTATTTTTTTAATCTCTCTTGAAACCATGAATCCCCTTAACTATTCAGCCTACACGCTTTTCAGTTTTTTCAGCGCTCCTTCCAGCGTGGTGAATTTCTTTTGAAGGTCTTTGAGCTTATCTTCTTCCTTCTGAATCACGTCCGGCGCGGCTTTGGCCCGGAAATCGCGGTTGGCCAGTTTCTTCGAGCATTGCTCCAAATCTTTATTGATCTTGCCCAGCTCTTTTTCCAGTCTCGCCATTTCCGCGGAAATATCGACCACGCCGGCCAGCGGAACATAGATCTTTGTCGAACCGGCGACGGCCGTGGCCACGCCCCGTGGTTCGACCATATTGATTTCCACTTTCAGGGCTTCGAGATTGGAGAGATTGACAACATAGCTGCTGTTATTTTCAATCATGTTCCGATTCTGTTCATCGGCCGCGGAAATCAAAACATTCAGCTTTTGCGACGGGGCGATGCGCATTTCACCGCGGATGTTGCGAATGGACGTAATGATTTCCATGATCGCCTCCATCTCTCTTTCCGCCGCGTCATTTTTCCAAGCTTCATTCACAACCGGAAAATGGCTGACCATGATGGAATCCTTGTCACTGCCATTGAGCACATGCCAGAGTTCTTCTGTCAGGAAAGGCATAAACGGATGCAGCAAATGGAGCATTTTCTGATAGACTTCATACAGCGTCTTCTGAGCCGCAAGTCTCTGCTGAGGCGTTCCCTTGCCGTAGAAGACCGGCTTGCTCAACTCCAGATACCAGTCGCAGAGTTCATGCCAGATAAACCGGTAAACGGCAGCGGCGGCATCATTGAAGCGGTAGTCGTCAAGGCTTACAGTCACTTCTTCTATCGCTTCATTGAGTTTCGTTTTAATCCATTGATCCGGCAGAGAGTCTTCAACCTCTATCGCCGCCGATTCGTCAAAGTCTTCCAGATTGGTAAACGTCAGTTTGGAGGCGTTCCAGATTTTATTTACAAAAAATTTGTATCCCTCGATGCGCTCGGGCGACAGGCGCACATCGCGTCCCTGAGCCGTGTAAGCGGCCAGCGTGAAGCGAAACGCGTCCGTGCCGTACTGATCAATCATCAACAGCGGATCGATGATGTTGCCTTTGGACTTGCTCATCTTCTCGCCCTTTTCATCGCGGACCAGCGCGTGCAGATACACATGCCGGAAAGGAACGTCTTTCATCACGTAAAGGCCCATCATCATCATGCGGGCGACCCAGAAAAAGAGAATATCGAAGCCGGTGATGAGCAACGACGTCGGGTAAAAGGTCTTCAGTGCCTCCGTGTTCTCCGGCCAGCCCATCGTGGAGAAAGGCCAGAGCGCGGAACTGAACCAGGTATCCAGCACATCTTCATCCTGCTTCAGGGAAGCGCCGCCGCAATCGGGGCATTTGTCCGGATCCACCGTGGCGACAATGACCTTCTTGCATTGGTCGCAATACCAGACGGGAATGCGGTGCCCCCACCAGAGTTGACGGGAAATACACCAGTCGCGGATGTTGTTCATCCAGTCAAAGTAAGTGGCTTCCCAGGTTTTGGGAATAATCTTTGTTTTTTCTTTGACCACGGCCGCGATCGCCTGTTTGGCAAGGGGCTTGATTTTGACAAACCATTGCTTGGACACCATCGGCTCAATGTCTGTTTTGCAGCGGTAACACTGCCCGACGTTGTGCGCGTAGGGTTCGGTTCCAACCAGATAGCCGCCCTGCTCCAGATCGGCAATAATTTTCTGGCGGGCTTCATAGCGGTCCAGGCCTTTGTAAACGCCGCCGTTTTCGTTGATAAATCCCTTGCCGTCAATGACCGTGATGATTTCCAGGTTGTGTCTCTGCGCCATGGCAAAGTCATTGGGATCGGACGCGGGCGTAATTTTGACCGCGCCGGAACCGAAATCCATCGTCACATAATCATCGGCAATCACCGGTATCTTTTTGTTCATCAGCGGCAGAATCACCTCTTTGCCGATGAGATTCGTGTATCGCTTGTCGTCGGGATGAACCGCCACGGCCGTATCGCCCAGCATGGTTTCCGGACGGGTAGTGGCCACAACGATTTCCCCCTGGCTGTCGGCAAACGGATAGCGGATATTCCAGAGGAAGCTCTGATCCTGCTTGAATTCCACTTCCAGATCGGAGATGGCCGTGTGGCAGCGCGGACACCAGTTGACAATGTAGTCGCCCTGATAAATCATGCCTTCGTTGTAGAGACGGACGAAAACTTCACGCACGGCGTGAGACAAGCCTTCATCCATCGTGAAGCGTTCCCGTTCCCAGTCGCACGAACAGCCCAGTCGCTTGAGCTGATTGATAATGACGCCTCCGTATTGTCTGCGCCATTCCCAGACGCGGGCGATGAACTTCTCACGCCCCAGTTCGTGGCGGGACGTGCCTTCCTTGAGCAATTGCTGCTCGACAACATTCTGCGTGGCAATGCCCGCGTGATCCGTGCCGGGCATCCACAGGGCGTTGCATCCCTGCATTCTTTTGAAGCGGATAATGATGTCCTGCAGCGTGTTGTTCAGCGCGTGCCCCATATGCAGCATGCCCGTGACATTCGGCGGCGGAATCACGATCGAGAAAGCCGGTGCGTTGCTTTTATCCTGCGCGTGAAAATAATTATTTTTGATCCAGTATTCGTATAATCTTTTTTCGGCATCGGCCGGTTCAAAAGCCTTGCCTAACTCTCGTTTTGCCATTTGAATTTTACACTCCTTCAATGCTTCTCAAACTTTGGTCTCACTAAAAAAGGGCTTGACGCCCCTATCGCATTTCATTTTATATTTCAATAATTTATTTATTAAATACAAACTTCTCCTTGAGCTTGCGGATGATGATCAGCGCGTCCAGTCCGGATAGCGGCTTCAAGGGAGCGAACTCCCCTGTTTTTATGTTTTTCACATTCATGATGTCGAGCGAAGTCACCGTCATAATCGCATTGTAATACGGCATATCCGCCGGCACATCCGGAAATGCCGATTTTGTTTTTAAATGTTTGGTGGCCAGATTTTTTTCGCCGGTTATTTTGATTAAAATATCTTCCAGCATCAGGGCGTATTCACCGCGGGATATGATTTCATTAGGTTTGAAATTTCCATTCGGGTCATTCTCAAGACCGCGCACGCCTGTTTTCAGAATTTCATCGATATAAGACTTGTTCGGATGATCGAAAATATCATTGGCCAGCGGAGGCACCGGCGCGCGGAGGATTCCACCGGTCACAGCCGACTCTGCCTCTTTTAGCTGAACCGGAACTTTATCCGCTGATTCTGCCTTTTTTTCTTCAGGCTTGACCCCCGGTCTGACCATCAATTCTCTGATTTTCAATTCTACGATGAAAAGAGCCGCAGCGTCCGCCCTGGTCATTTTCTCGGCGTTGGCGATTTGTTTGCCGGCCTGCGTAGTCGGTTTGGCCAGAATATACATATCGATAAACTTCAGCTGCGCTTCGGCTTCCGTCACATGATCCGAATTCAATTCAGTCACTTTGGTAAACATTTGATTGGCAAAATTGAATTCCAGCGCCTCTTTGTAAGCCAGCCCCATGTAATAATACGCCGGCGCGAATTTGGGATCGATCAGCACGGCCACGCGAAAATGATTTTTAGCCAGCTCCAGCCAGTTCTGATCGGATTTACTCATCGTGTAGTAGCGAATTTTTGCCAGATTGATAAAAAGCTTTTCATCATCCGTCTCTGCATATTTCAGACCTGACTTCAGATTATCCGCCGCGTCTTCAAATTTACCCGTATAAATATTGACCATCGCCAGGCCGGCATGAGCTTTGGAATAATTGCTGTTGAGCTGGATGGCCATCTTGAACTCGCGCTGAGCGTCGGTATATTTTCCGAGCCCCAGAAGCTTCAGACCGGCATAGGTATGATGACCGGGCGTGTCCAACTGGCTGACCGCCTCCCGTGTGGCAGTGCCGCAGGAAGCCAGAGACACAACCAGGGCGTAGATAACAATCGGGAAAATGAGTCTTTTGATTCTGTCAGGTTTCATCATGATTTCTTCCTAAAACCGGTGATATCATTATCTTTAGAACCGGTTTAAGTCAAGCAATATTGCAGGCTGCAGGACAGGCGCGTTCCAATGATTTTAATTATTGAGGCTGCTCCATCATCTTTTTCCCCGGCGAGATTTCCACCAGCCATTCCTGACCAAAATAGCCCGGTTTCGTCTTGATATGCAAGGTTTTGCCGGTTTCCACGCTGTAATACACCACCTTGCCGATGGAAACCTTCTCGGTTTCGCCGGGCGTTTTCCATGAATCAAGGACCACGTAATAGTTGTAGCTGCTTTTATTCTTTGTACAATACCGGTTCGTTATCCTTGCCTCATGCTCGCTGACCGTACCGCGGTCAAGATAGCCGTTGAAGAACATCGTCGAGGAAACTCCTCCCAGCAGAAAACCGATCAGTGAGAAAATGGCCAGAGGAATAAAGATTTTGTGGGACGATGAACGGCCTTTGACCATCTGAAACGCGACGTAGAGAAAAAGCATCACCGCGGGGATGGAGTAATTTAATGATTGCATCGTAAAGCCCATCCGCAAAGGCTTATAAAGATTTAATCCGGCTATCAGCAGGCCCACGGCGGCCATATTCAATAAAATCACTATAACGATTGCCCCGATCGACCGGGCGGGAACCTGCGCTAGCATGGTCCGCGCCGGCTGAATAGTTGACGGCGGCAATCCGGCGGCCAGAAAGGCAAGCTTTTCCAGAAACATTTCCACAGGCACCTGAGCCGTTTCATCCGATGACAATGGCGAAATAACGGCGCTGATCCTGTCGTCATAAAAGGAAACCTCTTTTACGGGCATTCTGATGGTAAAGACAGACTTGATCGCCTCCCGAACTTCGGCGTTATAGATATAATTTTGCGGCGCGGAAGAGTAGCCGTCATGATTGATGAAATAGGTTGAATCAAACGCCGGATCGCCGGTCTGAATTTCCGATGTGAGGCCGATGTTTTTGGAAAACCTCTCCACGCCCCCTTCTCTGGTCACGCTGAGCCTGAACGAGGATGTACAGAAAACGGAAATCGTAAACGACGGGGGGCTGTTTTTGGAGCCGGGAAAGTAGCGGCATTCGTAGCGGCGCCCCTGATAGTCTCCCTCCAGAGAATTATTATTGACTGTTCTGACATTATGGGTGGCACTGAGTTTCGCGGAAAGCTTCTGGAAATTTTCTTTCTGCCCCCTGTATGTCTTCCAGAGGATAAAGGCGCCAATCATAATGCCAATGAGCAGAATAATGCTCGTCTGAGTTATACACATACTGTTTTCCAGAATTCACTCACCTTGTTTTGGATTGCCTCCGTCGCTTCAGGAGCAAACCATTTGATTTCCTTATCGGCGTTAAACCAGGTCATCTGCCTACGGGCGTACTGCCAGGTGTCGCGCTTGATTAAATCAACGCAGCCCTGCCAATCATATTTTTTATTGATAAATCCGATGACCTGTTTGTAGTCGAGCGATTGCAGCGATTTCAGGTTTTCGCTGTATCCCATTGCCAGAACCTTCTTCACTTCGTCCAGCAAACCGTCGGCAATCATTTTATCCGTTCGTTGTTCGATTCTTCGCTTCAATTCTTTGCGCTCCATCTGAATGCCGATTTTGCATGTTCGGTAAGGGCTGTCCTGAAAAGCATGCTTTTTCTGCTTGACCGTAATGGATTCCCCCGTCTGGTCCAGAACTTCCAGAGCCCGGATGACCCGTACCGCATCGTTGGGATTGATTTGCGCGGCGGCCGCTGCATCCCTTTGCAGGAGCAGGTCATATAGATATGGCTTCCCGCGCGTGTCCCGCAGGCCGCGGTAATGATCGCGGATCTTTTCATCCACATCCGGCGTATCGATAATTCCTTTGAGCAGCGCACGGATATACAGCCCCGTGCCGCCGACGACAAAAACCGGCTTCCCCTGCCCGGCCAGCTCATTGATCAGCGTCCGCGCTTTTTCCGCGAACAGGGCGGCGTTAAATTCCTCATCGGGATTGACCACATCAATCATGTGATGCCGAATGCCCCCGCGCTCTTCCATCGTCGGCTTGGCCGTGCCGATATCCAGATAGCGGTAAACCTGCATGGAATCGGCGCTGATAATTTCGCCGCCGAATTCCAGCGCCAGCCTTACAGCCAGGCCCGTTTTACCCGTGGCGGTCGGCGAATTGATGATGACCAGCGGCAGCTTTTCCATGGCTGATGTTCACTTCCTTTTGAACATTCTTTCAATTTCGCTCAGGGGAAAATGGATGGTGATGGGACGTCCATGCGGACAGGTCAGATTGAAGGGCGTGGCCTCCAGCTCCCGGCAAAGCGCGAAGACTTCTTCATGGGAAAGAGCACGATTGGCTTTGATTGCCGCTTTGCAGGCCAGCGACGCCAGAATCTTTTCCCGCTTTTCCTGCAAGGACGGCGTTTGATTCTGATCGCCGAGCTGGTCGGCAAGATCGGAAATCATCTCGCTGATTTTAACTTGAGACAAAGTGGCAGGCACCGCTTTCACGGCCACAGCGTCGCGGCCGAAGATTTCCACTTCCAGACCGATCGTTTGCATAAATTCCAGATAATCAGAAAATAAAGTTATTTGTCCCGGCGTCAGGTTGACGATTTCCGGCATCAGCAACCCCTGACTGACAACTTTTCTGCTCTGTGCTTTTTTCAGCTTTTCCAGAATAATCCGCTCATGCGCCGCGTGCTGATCAAGAAGAACAAGGCCGCCCTCACCCTCAAAAATCAGATAGGTGCCGGCAAACTGCCCGATATATCGCATGCCGGTGAAAGAAATGGTTTCCTTTGCCTCAACCTGATTGCTTTCCGCGGGAATAAAGTTTTTGTCGGCAGGCGGACGCTTCAGCAAATCGTCATTAATCGCCCGCTGCAGATTCTGCCGGGAAAACATGCCAAATGGCACGGATGGCGATTTCTCCCGCAGTGGTGGCTCGGAAAAAGAAAAATTGTTTTTTTCTCTGGCCGCCAGACGGTAAATGAAATTGCCTTTGGATGTTTCGGCTTCAGCCAGATTCCGCGATATTGTTTTGGAGACGAGATCATAAACATCGTGCGCGTTTTTAAACCGGACTTCCATCTTGGCCGGATGAACATTGACATCCACATCCTCCGGAGGCATATCCAGAAACAGTACGGCGGCGGGGTAGCGTCTCGGTTCAATAATCTGGCGATAAGCCGACAACACCGCGTGGGTCACGCTGTTGTCGCGGATGAACCGTTTGTTGACAAACAGATAAACACTTTTGGAATTGGATTTGGTGTATTCCGGACGCGAAATAAATCCTGTCAGGCTCATATTGTCTCTTTGCGCGTCCACGGCAATGCAGTGCGCGGAAAACTCATCGCCCATCACCATTGAAATCCGTTTTGAGATGTCCCTGACTTCCGGCGCGGTGAAGACCTCTTTGCCGTTGGCCGAAACCCGGAAGCGGATTTCCGGATGCGCCAGCGCAAGGCGGGTAATCACATCCAGGCAGACACCGTGCTCGGTGGCCTCCGTTTTCAGAAATTTCCTGCGAGCGGGAACATTGGCGAATATTTTCGTAACCGAGATCTGCGTGCCTTCCGGCGTTCCGGCGGGCGATATCTCTTTCACTGTTCCGGCTTCCAGCGCGGCTTTCGTTCCGGACAAATCATTTTTCCGCCGGGTGAGCAATTCCACCCTTGCGATGGAAGCAATGCTGGGCATCGCCTCACCGCGGAAACCAAACGACACCACATTGAGAATGTCTTCAAAATGGTGAATCTTGCTGGTGGCATGGCGTTCAAAAACCAGCGGCACATCATCCGGTTCGATGCCCGAACCATTGTCAATTACCTTGATGGACTGGCAGCCGCCCTTCTCCAGTTCCACTCGGATATCGGTCGCGCCGGCGTCAATGGAATTTTCCAGCAGTTCCTTGACAATCGAAGCCGGCCGCTCCACTACTTCCCCGGCAGCAATCTTATTGGCAATATCTTCAGATAAAACGACAATGCGTTTAGACAAGCTTTCTTTCTCCTCATCAATTTAAACGCATCATTATTACAATATATTAAAATCTGCAACTCCGATTGCGGGGTGCTTGAATTTATTCCCGTCTTGTGTCAAAAGATTCCCGCTGTATAAATATAGAAGGCAGAGTGAGCTTGCATGGAAAAATTCTTTAATCCGAAATCTGTCGCCGTCATCGGCGCTTCCAATGCCCCTTTCAACCTCGGGGCCACCATCTGTGATGTACTAAAAAATTACCTTAAGTATCCAGGTACTGTTTACGCAGTGAATTCAAAAGGTGAAACCGTGAGCGGCTATCCGGGATATAAATCACTGCTTGATCTCCCCGAAACACCCGATCTGGCGGTCATCATCGTGTCGGCAAAAAACGTTCCCGGCATCATCAGTAATTGCGCCAATAAGGGAATCAAACGGGTGATTATTGAAAGCGCCGGCTTTTCCGAAGGCGGCGACGAAGGCCAGGCTATGCAGCGCGAGATCGATGATATTGCCAGAGCCAATGGCATTCGCATCATGGGGCCGAATTGCCTGGGAACGCTGGACACCCGCAGTAAATTCTGCAGCTTTTACGGTGTGAATCCCAGCCTGGTTGAAATGAAGCGGATATTTGAGGCGCCGGGCAACATCTCCTATATTATCCAGAGCGGCGGGGTTGTCGTCCTGGTGATTGAGTCATTTTATTACGACCTTGTCGATGTGAACAAGGTGGTCAGCATCGGCAACAAGTGTGATGTCGATGAGGCGGACCTCATCGATTATTTTCAAAACGACGAGACTCAGGTCATCGGCATCTATCTGGAAAATGTGACTGATGGCCGCAAGCTGATGGAAGCCGCCAGAAAGTCGCGCAAGCCGATTCTTATTTACAAGGTGGGACGGACGCAAGAAGGCGCTCTGGCCGCGATGTCGCACACGGCGGGAATGGCCAGCAACGATAAAATTTTCAACAGCGCCTGCAAACAGGCGGGAATCATCCGCCTCCAATCCATCGACGAACTCCATTCCCTGCCCAAGATATTCACGGAAATGCCTCTTTTAAAAGGCAGAAGAATTGCCGTCTTTACCAACTCCGGCGCTTTCGGCAGCATCAGCGCAGATCTGCTGGTAGAAGCGGATTTGCAGGTGGTGCGCCTGAATCCGGAAACGCAGGAAAGACTCAAAAAAGCGGGGCAGGTTTTCAATATCAAAAATCCCGTCGATATCGGTCCCGCTCCGCCGCAAACCTATCTCGATATTTACGAAATTCTTCTTTCCGCCGACGAAGTGGACGCTCTTCTGCCGCTTCTGAGCGTCTGGCAAACCTTCGTCATTGATACGCTGCTGGAGCTGCTGAAGATGTGCAAACATTACGGAAAACCGGCGGCCATTTACACGCCCAATGCCGTGGCCAAGTCCATTGCCATACGCGCCAAACACCGCATCCCGATCTTTGAAACCGTCGAGCAGGCCGTGCGGGCGCTTTCCGTTTCCAACTACTATTATGAATCTCTGCGGAAACGATTTGGTGATTAAATGACTTTATCCGTATTCTTTACATTCTAAATGATTGACACGGCAAAGAATCTTCTATAGGGTCTTCAAAACAACACCATATATTTTCAATCATTTTCTCTTGAGGGGGGGGACATGCAGGAAGGATTTGATTACAATACTTTGAAATCGCTGACTATTTTCAGAGAACTCACCAAAAATGAGTTTGATGCGGTGTGCAAATTTATTTTCATCCAGAAAGCGGCAAAAGACTTCTTTTTATTTTCACAGGGCATGCCGGGAGAATTGCTTTACATCATCATATCGGGACGCGTGGAGATCATCAAAAAGGCAAAAAACAACGATAAAATTGTACTGGCCACAATGGGCGCCAATGACATCGTGGGAGAATTGTCTCTGATCGATTCCGAACCTCGCAGCGCGACCGGCAGAACCACCGAGGATTCCGTTCTGCTTGGCATCACAAAAGAGTCTTTCAAAAGCATGCTGGAAACGGATCCCCGGATAGCGGCCAAAATTCTGATGTCCCTGCTGAAGATCATGAGCAAGCGCTTAAGAACGACAACAAACCAAAAAATAGAAGGATCCAATTCCTGAATAATTCTTATCAGTCTTCGCTCTGACCGTTTCAATCGTTCCACGTTTGAAACGGTTTTTTCTTTTCGTGTGCTGCGCCTTTCGAAACGCCGCCTCCTTCCCGGCGCGTTCGGCACAAGCGGGACAAGATCCGATTTATTTCTATTTTCCCGTTCTTTCTTTTGTGTTATCATAACACCAAAGTCAGATTAAAAATTGAATGCTCCATCTCTTTTGTGAACTGCCGCGATCTTTCTCCTTTTGACAGGATAGGTTCTGTTAACAATTAACCGTCTCAACAAGATTAAAAGGAGGTCTGTTATGCCATCGAAAAAAATGAAAGAGTTTCTGGACAACCAATCGGTTAAATACACAACGATCAGCCATTCAACGGCCTATACCGCGCAGGAGATTGCCCAGTCGGCGCATATCCATGGCAAGGAGATCGCCAAAACGGTCATGGTCTTCGTCGAAGGCAGGATGGCGATGGCGGTTCTGCCGGCTACGTATGCCGTCGATTTCGATTACTTCCGGAAGGAAATCGGAGCAAAGAAAATCGAACTGGCTTCCGAAGAACAATTCAAGGATATGTTTCCGGATTGCGAAACCGGCGCCATGCCTCCCTTCGGCAATCTTTACGGAATGGATGTTTATGTTGACCGGCATCTGACGGCGGATGAAGAAATCGCCTTCAACGCGGGCTCACTTTCAGAATTGGTCCGGATGTCATACAAAGACTTTGAAAGGCTGGTGAAGCCCAAAGTGGTCAAACTGACCTGATGATTCCTTATGGCAAATTCAGGCTATCAGGAAATTCAGGTGGAATGCTATAGCGGGTTTAAAACTGACGAGCGCCCGGTGGCGTTTATATGTGAGGGCAAACGCCGGGAGATCATTGAAATTATCAACCGCTGGTATGAGGACGGTCTGGATAGCAGCAAACCGGTGACCAATTATTTCAAGGTGAAGTCAGCGGACGTCGGCGTGCATCTTCTGCGCTACGATTCAGATTCTGATTCCTGGTCTATACGGCTGTAATTCAAAAAGGCAGGATCATTGCGACCCTTCTTTTTTTCACCGTCCTACAAAATGAATATTTTCAATATTAAACGGATATTGTATTTCAAGACAATTATTCCAGGAATAAACGCTCATCAAAATCCCCGTAATTCAGGGTATCGGATACAAGCTGGTTATCTCCGCAAATATCGTATCACTTTTCTCTTTTAACATAATAAAACTGGTCTTATAATACGGCATCGCCATGTGGATGATACTCCCGATATTGGAGCTGAACCCGAAAGACTCAAAATCGCTCAGATGCGTCATGTTGCTCGCGACAATATCTGTATCTATACTGGAAGCAGGGTATTTCTTATACAGGTCCGTTCTAATCTCTAACCCGTGCTTTGAAAAATAAGATATTTCTTTTGTGAAGTTTTCATTTCTAATATTTTTAATTGATTGTTTCATCCGGAAAGCAAGTTGAGGAATAGACAATGAGTCGATTTCATTTTTCGTGAATTCTATCAAATGGACAAAAACCGCATTCCCGATATATAAAGGATCAATATCAGGATTAACATCTCTGATGCTGATGGGGTGTTTTAAAAATATTTTATCTGTCTTCGGCAAAATATGTTTGTGATATTTTTTCAATAAATATGAAGTGATGATTTGGTTATTGGAAAGGATATACTCTTCGTTTTCCATTCTTGCCTGGTTCTTTATTTGATTTAGAAATTCTAATGTGAAATATTCTCTCTTAGAGTAGGTTTTGATATCACTGGCTTTAACCCTGTTTTGTATTTCCTGACTCAGTTCGGATAAAGGAGGAATCAATGCCTTATCGATCTCTTCAAATGAAACAGGTTTTCCCTTGAATAATCTTTGATTGGACGGCAGCGGAATATTTTTTCCTTCGATGATGCACATCCACGAAAACAGGAAGAGCATGATTGAAATCCCATCCGATATGGCGTGAGAACAACTGATACCGCCAAATACGCCATCTTTTATCGGTATTCCTGTGACGGCAAAAAGAGGCTCTCCCGGCAATGTTTTAACGCGCACCATCATCTTCTTGATATCTTCAATATCAATGTGATCAAATGTTTCATCAATCGATGGCAAAACATTGATGACAAATCCGTCTGTACAGTATTGTAAGGCAAATTGATGATCATCGATCATGATGAGACGGCTTGAAAAAAGATTGTAGTGCTCTATCGTTTTCAGCAGACTTTCTTTCAGTTTTGAGATGGAGGTTTCCTTCTTATAGAAAAGCAAAATCTCAGTTTGTTCTGTGCCGATCATCGATTGTTCCGCTGCCGATAATGGGATAATATTTTTTCCATAATGATCTTCCAAATACGCAGCTCTTGCTTGTTTATCCATTTTATTGATTTGCGCCATAATTATCCCATGCAGGCTTTCATTAATATCGATATTAACAGATTATACATTCATATTCAGGTTATTTTTTAACACAGATGAAGCCTGAATCCCTAACAAATTTTTCGAGCAATTTTCTTGTTGACAAATTTTAACAAAAAATTAAAATAACCTAAACTGTAACCATTTTAACCAATTTTAAGAATGAAAGGAGAAAAGGTATGAAATTTGTTCATGATTGTCCTCCATGTGGGGAGAAGTGTCCGCCAGCGTCTGGAAAGTGTCCTCCATCAAACGAATGTCCTCCAACCGCAGTGTAGAATTGGAAGGAAAGGTTAACTTTTACATCTGATTTCATTTAAAGTTACAAGATAAATAAAGCCAGGGTAACATAATCATTTACGCTGGCTTTATTGTTTGTTGATGATTGAGGTTGTGTGATTTCAAAAAGCAACGTTTTCTGATCTTATCTAATGTCTTCAAGGAGCGTCTGCCGGCAACCTTCGCCGCGAGCCAAATGTGTTCCGCCTAAATACTTCATTTTCTCGATATTGATCTGCAATGGCTTGAACAGCCCATGGGAATGTTGAGTGTGAAATACTGGAAAAAGGCGGTTTTATATACTCAAATTTGCTTTTAGAACCTTTCAGTCTCCATAGCAGAGCTTTCATAATCATAAAGGTCCAAAACACAACAGATGCTATCGGGAAAAAAAAGATCTCCTGTCTTGTGCATAGATTATTTTTTGTCAAATATCTGTAGTATTCTTTTCGTAATCGCGGATCATAAGGACGATTCGGAATCAGCCAGAATTTCCAACCGCCCTTCTTTACATATCCAAAGGCTTCTCTCGGGACTCCACTTTCTTCCAGGATTCTTCGGGGGATGGGTCTGTTATAGAGACCGCCTATGGACCATCGTTTCATTTCTTCAGAGTTGCTTATTTCCAAAAGCAAGAACCTGTATTTTTTCAACCAGGATAGAAAACAACAATGAATAAATCCTGCGTGAAGCCTGATTTCAGACAGTGAAATCGCTCCATAATCGTAATAGCTGTCATTAGGGTCGCTGCCCCACGCATAATCCCCCCCGATTCCAGTAAACAATATGGATGGCTTATTTAATCTGTCAAGATAATTGATCATCGGGAGAAAATTCGTCAATCTTGTATTGGGCATTCCCGGGAAAAGGTAAATTTCATTGGCAAGATCCTTCTTGAAGTCGTGCTGATCAAACTTGATAATTGAGATTGCCTTGCTGATATAGCGTGCTATGTCGCTTCCATCATCAACGATTTTACGCTTACTCCTTATAAATTTGGGCCCCATTTCACTGGATGAAACACACGTAAATAAATGGTTGCATCCGGTCTTAACCGCTAAGCAGGAAACCATCGCAGAATCGTATCCGGTTGAAATAGTTGAAAACGTCGATAATTTATTTCTTCTGGAGGGACATTCCCAGTTATTCCTGAATTTAAGAAATACATTAGCCATAAAAACATTCAGGCTAGCAAAGTCAGAAAAATGCTTCTTCTGAGGCTTTGCTTCAACACTTTGTTTGCCGGACAAATAAACAAGATTCTCTCCCATGATATTCAATATTTTCTCGCACCCGCTACGAACAGGGAGTTCTTTCTGATAATCCTGGCAATTATTTTCAATACTTTTGAAAAACCCCGCATAATCCAACAAGGGATCCATCGTAATATCCGTAAAAGAGACTAGGCAGGGTAGAGAATTGCTGACTAACAATCTGTTTTGATCAAATGAATAATACAGCCGATCCGCTGTAGAACTGGATGAAACAAAGACGATCCTTTCATCCAATACTTTCATGCCTGTTCCAAAGACCAGATCGGTTTCGTGGAAATCGCCGACATCAAAAGGTCCATCCCAGATGCCCTCAATAAACCAATTTTCACGGCACTCAACATATCGACCGTGATAAACGGTTATGAAGGACTGTTTTTTATCCACAACAGCCAGCCACGCCAGTTTGGGGAAGATGTTGATCATTTCATAATGAATTTGTTTCATTTTGCTTCATTTCATTATTATATGTATCGCGTTTGATAAGGCTTGAGTGGAAGTCTATTATTGTGTTTATACTATTTTAATCGAAAGCAGTTTTCGTTATCGCCTTGAGATCAATGTTTTTTTCATGATTATGCTCCGTTTTTTCTCATAAATGGATCATAATCCGTCATGATGAAAACATCTTTATTGTTATCTTTCAGGCGGAAATTTGGAGAACATACCTTCATTTAAAGAAAGTTTATTCGGTGACGGCGAATAATATCTTTATTTTTTCGCAGCCCAGTTTCCAGTCAATGTATTCTTCCAGAATCTGGATCGCGTAAATGGGCGCGTTGACGAATTCCACGCCGACCTCATAGGACTCATCTTCGATGACGACTTTAATCCATTTGACCTTGCCGATGGCGTTGATCTTGTCTTCCAGATCCTTCAATTTGAAATTCATGCTCAGCAGGGTATTGACAGGCAAAATAATATTGGTCTGAATTTTAGCGCCGGTGGCGGAAACATCTTTGGTAATGATTTTTTCTTCGGGGGGATGTGTTTTCTTAGAGATGACGCTAATGACCAGCTCATTCTCGCTTTCTTCATCTTTCAGTCTGGGCTTGACTCTCTTTTCTTTCATAATGGATTATCCTGCTTTAGGGTTATTCAAATTATCTTTCCGCTCTCCTGAAATCCGGCTGATTTTTGCTTTCATTATAATCAACGCGGTTTTATATGTCAACGGAATACAGGGCAACGAATTGCCTCAAATAAAATGTTACCCAAGGGTTGCATAAAAGGGATACGTTGACTCATAAATCGATGTTACCGAAGAAAGATTCGGAAACGGAGGTTTAGCGATGAGTCCCAAATCCAAGGAAGAGTATTTTGAAGTTCTTTATAAGCGATATAAAGAGGCATCTCGTAAAGAAAAGACCGTTATCATCGATGAATGTTGCGCTGTTTGCGGTTATCATCGGAAACACGCCATCCGGCGATTAAAAGGGTATAAGCGGTTTACCAAGCCCAAGGCCAAGAAAAGGGGAAAGCCTTCTGTTTACAATAAGGAACCTATTATCCGGCCGCTCAAACAGATCTGGC
>Ga0209202_1000091_pt1 | contig 104977 bp, 109 predicted proteins | sample AD_UKC032_MetaG_FD_184416 | JGI IMG/M metagenome (GOLD analysis project Ga0209202, IMG submission 184416) | Active sludge microbial communities of municipal wastewater-treating anaerobic digesters from USA - AD_UKC032_MetaG (SPAdes) (version 2) | ecosystem: Engineered > Bioreactor > Anaerobic... | reverse complement strand
TCAATGTGCTTCCGAATCTTCCTCAAAACGGAAGTGGCTGGAATACGATCATCAAGATTAAATGAATGATAAAAGAGTTTCGGCTGTGCATCCGGTTGATAGCCCATCATAACGGTTGCTCTCCTAAATTGTGTTGCTAATTTTATATCCGCTCTTTATAAGCTTTGCAAAACTTATTTGGGCAACAGACCGTTTATTCTTGACATTTGAAGGAATGGGGCGTCACGCCAGGCGCCTTGGCCGGAAGTCCGGCACGACAAATGTGGAAAAAAGAGAAAAACGGGGCACAAAGACACGATATAATTTTCAGTTATCTTAAATATGTTCAGCGAGTTTTTTTAATCTGGCGACGGGATTTTCCCGATAATGGATACGGATGATTCTTCGTCCGGCTTCCGTCAGCGCCTGCCGGTCGCCCTTGGCCTGCGCGGCTTTGAGCGCGCCGAAGGTCAGAGAGGATTTGTCTTCACCGATCTGGTCGGGAATATCAATGTCCGTTGAGAAATCCTGTGTGAATTGAATAAACAGGCCGTTGCCCGAGTCACCCTTGTGTAATTGCCCCGTGGAATGCAGGTAGCGCGGGCCGTAGCCGCAGGTCACCGGAAGAGAATATTTTTTTGAAATGGTTTCGCGTAAAAGCTTAACGGCTTCGTCAATCTCCGGCGTCGGGCTGAGATATATTTGCAGACATATATAATCCCCCGCCTTGGCCTGATTCAGAAAATTCTTGAACGCGTCCGCGGGACTGGCACCATTAACTTCACCAAAAATTTCACCCTGTTCAAAAGTAATAACCGGCTTCTCATCGTTCATCGTCTTGCTTTTTTCCAGATCGGCAATCACGGCGCGGGTATGCTTCTTGGTGGCTTCGACATCCGGCTGATCGAAAGGATGAACACCCAGAAAATGCGCGGCAATGGCTGTAGCCACTTCCCAGATATACATCTGCTGACCCAGATCGTAATCGTCGTTTATCCCAACAATTATGACCGGATGGCCTGCGTCCGCCAGAGATTTTATTGCCGCGGACTGCGCGCTTTCACCATTCTGGAAAAAAACGAAAACGCGGTCTTTGCCGTAGGTGTTCTGATCACGAACCGGCTCATCCAGAACCGGCAGGATGCCTTTCCCTTCCTTGCCGGTGCTTTCCGCAATCAACTGTTCCAGCCAGTCGCCAAATGATTTCCAGTGCGGCGGCAGGATAATCGTCAGTTTGTCGCGTCCCGTATTTGCCAGAGTTCCCAGAGCGGCGCCCAGCGACGCGCCGATGTTCAGCAGGGATTCCGTATTGGATGAAACCTTTTGCAGGATCTTTGCTATGTCAGTGCCGATGACCGCCGCGGGAACCATTCCCGTCAGAGACAGCGCCGTATAACGGCCGCCGATATCGGTGCTGCTGAAAAATGTGAAATGCGCCGCGATATCTGCTGCGGTCTTCACCAGCGGGCTTCCCTCGTCGGTAATAAAAATAAAACGGCTGCCGGCGCTTTGGCCGGAATTTTTAAAAGCAAGATTATAGAAATATTTAAAGAGGGATGCAATTTCCAGTGTGGTTCCCGATTTGGAGGAAACGAGAAAAATAGCGTTTGCCGGATGAATGCCTTGAGCCACGGAGGAGATTGATAAAGGATCGGTGGTGTCCAGAATGTGCAGTTTGGGGAAGCCGTCTTTTCCGCCGATGACTGTGTTAAAGACGTCCGCCGCCAGCGAAGAACCGCCGATGCCCAGCAGGACGGCATCCCGCAGATTTTTCCCCAGCAGAGGCTCCAGAACGGTGTGGATGTAGTTTACTTTTTCAAGTGTTGCCGCGGGAGCGTCCAGCCAACCCAATCGATTGACGATTTCATCGGGCTTCGGTTTCCAGAGTGTGTAATCTTTTGTCCGGAGGCGGTCCACAACATTATCCTGACGCAATTTTTCGAAAGCGTTGTGGACAGCACTCTGGTATTTGCCCAGAGCATAATCAATCATTGCTTCAGTCATTAATCTGCCTCAGTCAGGCTTGATGAAGTAATTCCTGCGCTGCTTCTAAAATTTTTTCAACGGTGATGCCGAATTTTTCATAAAGCACCGGCGCGGGAGCGGATGCCCCGAATGTTTCCATGCCGATGATTTTTCCATTCAGACCAACATAGTGTTCCCAGCCGAGTTTGATGCCCGCTTCGATGGCGATGCGTGCGGTGATTGCCGGCGGCAGGATGCTGTCACGATATTCCCTCGGTTGTCGGTCAAATATTTCCCAACTGGGCAGCGAGACAACTCTGACCTTGATGCCGTTTTCCGCAAGCTTGCGGGCGGCGGTTAAGGTCAGCGAGATTTCCGAACCGGTGGCGATCAGAATCAATTCGGGATCGGGTGATGATTCCCAGAGGATATAGCCGCCCTGTTTTGTACCGGATGCGGCATTGCAGATGCTTCTGTCCAGCACCGGCAGATTCTGACGGCTGAAGATCAGCGTTGTGGGGCCTTGAGTATTAGTAATGGCTATACGCCAGGCTTCCAGTGTTTCATTGGCGTCAGCCGGACGGATAACCGTCATATTTGGCACTTGACGCAGATTCATAATCTGCTCAACGGGCTGATGCGTCGGGCCGTCTTCTCCCACACCGATGCTGTCATGGGTGAAAACAAAAACAGAGCGCAAACCCATCAGCGCGGCCAGGCGCATCGGCGGGCGCATGTAATCGGCAAAGGTCAGAAAGGTTGCCGTGTAGGGGATGAATCCGCCATGCAGAGCCATGCCCACGGTAATCGAACCCATCGCGTGTTCCCGGATGCCGAAATGAATATTGCGGCCTGTGTAATCCCACGCTCCTCCCACCATGCCGTGCAGGCCTTCTTTGGAAAGCTGCGGACTTTGAAAATCGCCCATGCCTTTGAGCCAGGTAAAGCAGGAAGGATTGAGGTCTGCTGAACCGCCCATCAGCTCGGGAACTTTAGCGGCAAGAGACTGCATGACGATTTCACCGGCTTTGCGCGTGGCCACATCTTTGGAGCCGTTGGGAAATTCGCTCAAAGTGGCTTCCCAGTTTTTCGGCAGCTGGCTACTGATGATGCGCTCAAATTCCGCGGCCAGGACAGAGTCCTGTTGCCTGTAGGCGTCGAAAGATGCCTGCCACTGTTTTTCCGACTTTTTGCCGCGGGCAACGGCTTTGCGGAAATATTGATAAACCTCCGCAGCAACATAAAAAGGCGAATCTCCCAGCCAGCAGAGCGACTCTTTTGTCTTCTGCAACTCGTCAGCGCCCAGCGGCGAGCCATGTGCCTCGCAGCTTCCCTGCCTGCCGGGCGCGCCGTAGCCGATCGTCGAGGCAATGCAGATCAGAGAAGGCTTTTCGGATTCCCGTTTAGCTTTTTTGATGGCCCGGTCAATGGAGGCCACATCATTGCCGTCGGCGACTTTCTGCACCTGCCAGCCGTAAGCCTTGAAACGTTGTTCGATATTTTCCGTGCACGACAACGCGGCGGAACCGGCCAGCGTTACCCGGTTATCATCGTAAAGAACAATCAGTTTTCCCAGACGCAGATGGCCGGCCAGCGAGCAGGCCTCGGCCACGACGCCTTCCATCATATCGCCGTCGCCGGCCATGACGTAGGTGAAGTGATCGACTATTTTTTCATCGCCTTTATTGAATCGCGCCGCCAGATGCGCTTCGGCAATCGCCATGCCCACGGCGTTGGCCAGTCCCTGACCCAGCGGGCCGGTGGTGACTTCCACACCTGGAGCGTGTCTGTATTCAGGATGACCCGGCGTCCGGCTGCCCCACTGGCGGAAATTTTTGATGTCGTCGATCGTCAGATCGTAGCCGGCAAGGTGTAAAAGAGAATATAAAAGCATCGAAGCGTGACCGGCGGAAAGCACAAAACGGTCGCGGTCGGGCCATTGCGGATTTTTCGGGTTGTGTTTTAGGTGTCTGGTCCAAAGGGTAAAAGCGGCAGCGGCGGCGCCCAGCGGCATGCCGGGATGGCCGGATTTGGCCTTTTCAATCGCGTCAGCCGCCAGAAAGCGGATGGTATTAATGCACTTATTTTCCAGCTCAGTTTTATCAGACATGGTGTCTCCTTAAAAAAAATGTCATTCCCGTCCCGCATCCGCGGGATTTCACTCCGGCGGGAACCCAGTAATTTCAGAAAGTTAACTCTGATTAATATAAATTATTCGTCAACATTTACGCTCAACTACTGATATGGTTCACCTCCTAACATATTTAAAGTCATTTTAAAACTTTTCTTCAAAGATATTTTAGATGTCATTTGCATAAAAAATATTGTAAAATGAATCTGAAGAAATTACAAAACATAAACAATAACTTATGGTTTCAGAAGCAAGGAGGATGTCATGAGTAATTATCAGATTGCTGTTGTCGTCGGAAGTCTTCGCAAGGATTCATTCAATCGCAAGCTGGCTGATGCTATTGTGAAACTGGCGCCGCCGGAATTCTCTTTCCAGCAGGTACGAATCAGCGATCTGCCTTTATACAATCAGGATGATGATGCCAATCAGGCTGAAGCCGTAAAGCGATTGAAAAACGAAATAAAAAATGCCCACGGCGTTTTGTTTGTCACGGCTGAATACAACCGTTCAATCCCCGGCGTTCTCAAAAACGCCATCGACCACGCCTCCCGTCCATACGGGCAGAACGTCTGGGCAGGCAAACCGGCCGGTGTGATCGGGATTTCCATCGGCGTTATCGGTACGGCTATGTCCCAGCAGCATTTGCGCAACGTTCTCGCTTTTCTGGATATGCCGACCATGGGGCAGCCGGAAGTATTTCTTCAGGCAAAGGATGGATTGTTTGATGAGATGGGTAACATCGGCGCCGACAGCAAACAATTTCTGCAGGACTGGATGAACAAATATGTTGCATGGGTGAAACAGCACGCGACCTTATAATAAAAACAGAGCCGCACAACACGGCCGGCAACAGCTAACAGCCGCAGAATATTTTCTGTTTAATCCAGATCGAATCCGTATCTCATCGATGTGAAGGGGATCTGAATATAGTCGAGGACGGTTGTCTTGGCGTAATTTTGCAGAAGCTTGCTGACGTTAAATCCGAGGCCGACATAGATATGACGATGGCGATGATCCGGTTCGTCTTCATCATAATCTTCGTAATCGTGAGCCTTATACCCCAGATGAAACTCCAGATACTTTAAATAAGGATTTTTAACAAAATCGAATCCATCGGCTTTCGCCACCAGAAGATACGTCTGTCGCTCATAATTCGTTCCGATTTTTAAATCCTCAGAATCAAATTTAGGCGTGATTTCCATTCGGAAATCAACTTTTCTGGCCAGATCCGGATACGCTCCCAGAACATAACCCAGCCCGCAGCCCAGAACATTCATCACCATGTCCTCATACGAAAATCCCTGAGACGGACTGAAACCGTCGGCAATTTCCATAAACGTATTGACGCCCAGACTCGACAGTGTGCCATAAAGATTAGCTTCCTTATCTGTGTAATCCCACTTGCGATACAGATAGGCAAAAAGGTGGCTCATCGCGTAGGAGGACCAGGCATGGCTGAGCTTGTCCATTCCCCCGTATTCCGTTTCTCTGCCAAACCAGTGTTCATTTTCAAAATGGAAATTGGAGTCGTTATAATCCCATTCAGCCATGCCATAAATCATAATGGCCGCCCACGCGCCGACATTCAGCAGCACGGTTTTCTCCCCGCGGGTAAAAAATTCTTTTTCCTCCGCGGAGACATTATTTTCAGTAACAACAGAAACACCTTTTTCTGCTTTTGTCTGCGGAGAGTCCTTTTGTTCCGGCACAACGGAAACTTCTTTACCTGCATTTGTCTGTGTGTCGGAAATAAGAGGCTGATCATTGACGGATGGGGCAGGGGCCGATGCGGGAAGATTTTCCGGCGCCGCCCATGCTAAGTTTAAAGTGAAAAATAAGGTTAAGAAACAGACAAATAATTTCAGGGATATACTTCTAAACAATCGCTTCATTTTCTCTCGCCTTTTATGGCTTTTCAGACATGTCTTATCTTAAAGGCGAAAGGACATAAACATTAAATGAGGAGCCTGTCAAGCGGGGCGTTAGGATTTGTTATTCGCGTGTTTATCATTGGGGTATTTCCAATATTTTCCGCTGCTTTCCCTTCGCTCTGCCACACCAAGCGTCGCGGTGGGCGAAGTTTTATCGCAGGCAATTGCAGTTTATAGCTTTAGTGTCCATAACTCTTTTCGGCAGGAATGTTTTCGAAGACTCTCTGAGCGTCTGAGCGGGTGATGACCGTGTCGTACAGGCCGATATCTTCACCTTGATGCTTATTGATACCGGCATAAACCAGACTGGCATCTTCGTAGCGCTTGAATTTATACACCGCATCGTTCATCAGAGCGCTGTTGAAAACGCCCAAACTGACCAGCAACTCAAAGTCCTTGACGGTCAGGCCGGTAACCTTTTTAAAAAGTCCTGGTTCGAGTTGTGTGATGACATCCCGGAGCGTCCGTTCGCGGTAATCGGTCAGGTACATGAAGATGGGAATCCGTGTGGCGAATTTGATGAGTTTCTCCTGAATCATCTTCCGCTTGCTCTTGTATTCCTTTTCCTCCTCGGAAAGTTCTTTCTTCTCTTTCGCTGACAATTCTTTGTCGTTTGCTTCCTTGCGGGCCTTCTTTACGGCCTCCGACTTGTTGATAATTGTCTCGATGTCCTGATTTAGATTGCGGAAACCTTCGATGCTTTCGAGGGCATCCATCGCCTTCTTGTCGTCCATCAGGCGGCGCAAGGTGTCATTGTCCACATTGACCAGCAATGCGCTTTCCCAGCGCCGCGCCAGCAGGGTTGCCGTTGTGCCGCTCATCGCCATGTCAAGAATACCGGCAGCGTCAATCTGCTTCATGGAACTGCCGTCGTAGGCCAGAACCGGCAGGAAGCTGATGAACTCCTCCACCTTCTTTTCGGGGCTTGCTTCATTCACGTTCAAGCGACAACTGTAATCGGCAATTTGCCGCAACGCCCGGTCCGGCGCGAAATCAAACACATAGCATTCCTCCTTGATGATCTGTTCCGCGTTCGGAGAAGCGCCATCGGGATTCCGCACTGTCCAGGGTGATTGCACACGGAAGGCCGCCTGAAAATACGTTTCCGGGCTGGAAGAGTTGCGCAGCATGAGAATCCCCGTCCACGGTTTCACCGTTACACCCGTCGTCAACTTGCCGCAAGACAGCGTGATGGTCTTTGTTGTCAGAGGATCGTCCATGGCGTCCAGAACCGGCGGCAAAGCTGCCACACCAATTCCCGCGGCGCTCCCCGCGGCGACGATGACCTGATAGTCGTGGTAGAACCGATTTTGCCTTTTCTTCAGCAGATTGCGCATTGCGTGACAGGAGGCCACGCTCGGCAGAAACCAGAACGTGTGCGAAAGGACGTTCAAAAGCCGGACATCGGAAAACGGCATCGGCGGTTTCTGTGCCCCCAGTTTCAGATTGTCCACGCTGGTCGGCATGAACGCGCCGCGAATCAAATCCAGCCATTTCTGAACTTCATTCTCATATTTGAATTTTGCCTTGGCGCCGATTCCCTCGGCGAAAAAGAAGACATTCAAGTCGAACTCGTTGAATTCGCCCTGCATGGCAATTTCACGGATTGCATCCGGCAACTGGTAGGTCAAGAGCACCATCCGGGGCAACGCGGCGTAGGGGTTAACCGGTTTCTTCCATTCTTCCTTGGCCCGCTGCTCGTCGGAATAGGTCCAGTTGTAGATCTGCTCTTCGATAAACTCGCCGGAAGCAATGGCCCGAAACGGCGTACCGGACAGGTAGAGATAGCCATCCGTGGTGATCGGCATAATGTCTTCAATTTCTTCATCTCGCTCTTTCAGGAATTCAGCGCCTTGCCCGGCACCGAACGCAATCTCCTTCTCATCCTCCGCCTCAAAGAGTTCTTTGGCGTTTTCTCTCCATGCGCCGTAATGATACTCGTCCAGAATCACGCAATCCCAGTTGGTGGTGTGCACCCATTCATTTTTGGTTTTGATACCGCCCGTGCCGGGGTTGCGTCCCAGGTAATCCTGAAACGACCCGAAACAGACAAACGGCCTTTTCTTATCCGCCTCATCGTATGTCAGGCCGCCCGGTTTGATGAACTGCCAGCCCGCAAAATCCACATGGCCTTTCAAGTCTTCTTCCCAGGCGCTTTGCACGGCGGGCTTGAATGTCAGCACCAGAACTTTTCGCCAGCCCATCTTCTTGGCCAACTGGTAGGCGGCAAAAGTCTTACCGAACCGCATCTTGCAGTTCCATAGAAAGTGCGGCGGTTTATTCCGATTGCCCTTTTCCCTGCGCCAGCCGGTAAAATAGGCTGCCGTCTTTTCAACTGCGGCACCTTGCTCGGGACGCATCTTGAAATCCAGCGAGCGGTTGTCCTCGTTGAGTTGACCGGTGCGCACAGCGATGATTGCCGCTCTGACGTGCTCAACTGCGCACTCGAACCATTCACCGCCACGATTTTTGATCCCGTTAATCCGCAGCATCCGGTGAACATCATGGTCGGTGAAGACTGTTCCGTCTCCGCGCATGGCGGATTCTTCGAGAAGAATCCGGTACGGCGGCAGGCCTGGCGTTTTGACCGGATAAATTTCGTCGAGACGCTCTCCAAGCGTCCGCGTGGTGTAGCCGACCTTGAGTAGACCCGCGAACTGTGGATTCGTATCCTCGTAGGCGTAGATCGTTGGCCGCGATGCCGGGCGTTGGGGAAAGAACTCCTTACTCATGATAGCTCCCCTTCCGGCAATTCCCGCCGCTCCTCCATCGCCGCCTCGATCAACCGGCGTTCCCTGTTGATTTCCAGACGTAGTTGTTCTTCGCTGGGCAGGTTGGGCAGGTATTTTGAAGCAAAAATCTGTTTACGGTCGTTGAGTACGGAATAACGGGCAACGGTGTCGCTTTTTTCCGTGCAGAGAATCAGCCCGATCGTCGGATTATCATCCGGAGCGGTAAAAAGACCGTCGAACATACGGACATAGCCGTCCATTTGCCCGACATCCTCATGCGTCAGCTTACCTAGTTTCAGATCAATCAACAGATAGAACTTTAATCGGCAGTGATAGAAAACGAGATCAATAAAGCGGTCATCCTCTTCGATGCGGATATGCTTTTGGCGCGCAACAAAAGCGAAGCCATTGCCCAACTCCAATAGGAAGCGTTGCAGATGGGTGATGATCGCCATTTCCAGGTCCGATTCGCGCAGTTCAGCAAAGTCAGGATAGCCTAAGAATTCCAAAACATAAGGATTTTTGAGCATATCGGTTGCGCATGGGGCCGTTTTCTGTAGCTTGCGTCCTTGGGCGAGAATTCTTGCTGGTTGCTGGCTGTGCAGACAACGCTCGTAGTATTGCGTCTGAATTTGCCGTTCCAGTGTGCGCTTATCCCACCCGCCCGCAATCGTCTCGCTCTCGTAGAAATCCCGCGCTTTCCGGTTCTCCACGCGCATCAGAGCGCGGTAGTGCGACCAGGAAAGTTGCGACGAAAACCCTTGGGAAAATTCGCTACCCACCGGGTGACTTTTCTTCACGGGTATCAATTCCGCGCTCGCCGGGTAAGCAATTTCCATGTTTCCAGATTCGTCACCCGATGGGTGACGAATTGACCTGATTCGATCTGAATATGCCTGATAGAAAAGTCTGAAATACTTGAGATTCGTAGCTGAGAATCCCTGTCCATACCTCTCTGTCAACCGCGCCGAAAGATCCGCGATGACCTTATCGCCGTACTTTGCCCGCCCTTTGCCGCGCTGGATTTCTTCCACAATCTCCCGTCCGATCAACCAGTACGCCAGCACCATGTTCGTGTTGACCGCCCGGACGACATTGCCCCGTGCCTGCTCCAGTATTGAAACGATACGGTCGAAGAGGGCATCCGGTTTTGCCGCAGGGATTTTGCTTTTGGGATTACTCATCACTCGCCTCCATGGGGCGGACAATGGTCTCAATGAAGGCGATTTCTTCATCCGTCAGATTGAAATGTGCGTAAAGTTTCTGATCAGTCCATGTTTTTTTCATTGACATACTTGGAACAAATGCAAAACGGTCTTTAGTTATATGTTGAGTGTTTTTACGTAATCCAACAAGAAATCTAAGAAATCTGGTGCGCAGAAATGCCGCCAGATTACGAGCCTCTTCTTCTGATTCGTAAACACCAACTACCAGATAAGTCTCCGTACAGGCGCTGGGTGGTTTTGCCACAATAGGTTTTCCGAGAATCATTCGTGGGTAATCACGCGCTTCTCCTCCTTCACCATAACCCATTGATATTAAAACCTTCCAACTGTTTACCATTTCGAGTCCAACAGTAATGTCAGACTTACTGATTTTGCCTACGGTTTTATTTGCATACAGAGTTAAGTTTCCCTGATTTGATGGCTTCACAAAAGTGCGTAAACCGAAAGGTTTTTGACGGGAAACCTGCTCACTGATGGAGGGATGGTTTTTTGTCCTGACTTTTTCCAAAATAGAAATAGCCTTATTGAATCGTACAAATGTATCAAATTGATCAAGCGCTCGCTGCATGGTGTCTTCAAGGCCATTCATGCACGTCTTTACAATACATGGCCCTTGATAATCACGATCCCAGAGAAAATAACATACTCCGCCGATCACTTTGACACCGGGGAAAACGTCTGAAGCGATGGGATAATCAACCAGATGAGAAATGCGATGATCATGCAACATTGCATCGCGGAAATTATCTAATCCTTTGCCGCCCGCAAACCAACGTGATGGTATAATCATCGAAAGAAAACGGGGATTCAGCTTTTTGGCTTGCTCTACAAAATTATGGTATATCGGCGATGCTCCGGTGCTATCTCCTGCGTCGCTAAGTTGATAAGGTGGATTGCTTATAATGACATCGAATTTCATCTTGAAGACCTCCTCTAAAGATTCAGTGTGGATGAATTGATATGCATGACTCTCCAGCTCAGTGCCACGGTCATATTCTTCTTTACTGGCATGACAGAATACACACCGGCCTTGTTCCCAAGTGTGTTCCACGCGTCCGAAAAGTATATTGCCGTCGGGATTGTCAAAAGTATTGCAGACGGAATACTGACCGTTGGCTGTCTTGGAGCAGTAAACGGAGCGGCGCGACAGCAGGGCGGTCAATTCCGTGATGGCAAGACCGAAGAGCTGATTTTTGAAGATGTGGTCCAGCCGTTTTTGCCGGTCGGGAATTTGCTTTTCCAATCCTTTATCCAAACGCTTGGCGATCTCACGCAGGAAGACACCCGACTTGCATCCGGGGTCGAGAAACGTGGCTTTTTTATCGCTCCAGAGTTTTTCCGGCAGCAGATCCAGAATGCTGTTTACCAATTGCGGCGGTGTGAACACCTCGTCGCTGCTCAGGTTGGCGATGCAGGAAAGCACATCAGGGTTGTAGTTATTGCTGTACATGGGCAATCTCCATGAAGTGGACCGGCGGATATTCCTTTTCCGGCGTGGGAATGAAAACGTCATCGCCAAGATCGGAAAAGAGCGGCAGTTGCTCTACGCTCTTTTTCTTTAGCTCCGGGAAAAGCAAATACTCCCGGGTTTCCTCATGCTGAAGCAACCGGTGAAACGTGAAGTCACGCCGCTTTAACAGACTTCCTTGAATAAACGACCATTCGGAAAAAATGATCGGTTCACGTGGTTTGTTGCACGTCTTGAGATCAAGCGCATCGCCCCAGATGATGTTGCGAGCAAGAATAAATCTGACGGCGTCCCGGCATCCGGCTTTGGAGCTGGACGGGAAAAGCCGCTCATAGGTTTCATCAAAAACGTCAAACAAACGTTCCCTGCATTGCGATACATTGTCGGAGAGAATATCGATTCCATAGAGACTGGAGATTGCTAAAACGGCGTAGCGCTCGAAGTCCAGTTGGCTCATACCGTAGCGTTTCTCCACGACCGCCAGCTTTCTCTCCAGAATGACTGCAAGAAAATTCCCGTTGCCGCAGGCGGGCTCGAGGAAACGGGATTCGATGCGCTCCGTCTCCTGCTTTACGAGATCGAGCATGGCGTTGACCTCGCGCTTGCCGGTCAGCACCTCACCATGATCCGCCACTCTCTTTTTCGATATGACCTGTTTTTCCATCAAATCTCTTCCTATCGCATCCGGACACGAACAAAGCTCACACGGAGCGGCGCCGGATGCTGTGCAAGTGTGGAACAGCTAGTTGGACAATAAATTTTTAAATTGCCGAAATTGCATTTACGAGATCTTGGCACCAATCTTCGTAAATCGTTTTACCTGTTGTTGGATTCCTATGGAATAGAATCTTGTGTGGTTCGATACCAACTTCTCCATAGTTATTTCTTACAATAGTGCGATATTTTTGAAATGACGTTGGCACATTATGGACAATCGCATTTCTAGTCCACCTCACTTCGTCTATTTTGGTAACTGAACCAAGAGCGTTTTGTATATCTGAAAAGCACTTAACATCAAGAAGGCGGGCCGCACGTATGGCATTTGAGGGAATATGCCAGTCAGGTTCCCAGCCTACATCCATTTGCCTACGTCCCCAATTTGAGCGCAGAAAATTAATCATACAAGATTCAGACTTACTATAATTGTCAAGCACAACTTGTCTGGATCGGAAGTTCCATTGATCATGTAGCCTAATAATAATAAAAGAACATAAAATCTCCTGTTCCTTCTGATCGGTACAATGTGAGGCCTTAATAAACACATTGTCCAAATAATTTAGAACAGTCTTAAAGCGGATAGCCGATCTGTTCACATCATTCTCCGAGTGCCTCAATAAAGCTTCTAATTCGAACCAATCTTGTTGTAATGCGTTGAGTTGTTGCACTTGAAGCCTTTACAAAATCAGTGTTTTGCTCTTCGTCTAAATCCCTTTCTAATTGTGACAATCTATTTACGATTTGATCATTTTGGGCCATATTATTACGTTCTGGTAGGCTATTTATCCGCGGAATTTTGTTTTGTATATAAAGCAACGCAGCACTTAGGCAGTAAACTTGATAATGTTTTCCAAGTGGCCCTTTGAGAAAGGCACCAAGATTTGTGTCCAAGGAGTTAATTATTTGATCAATAGTATCTTCAGCCATTCTTTGCTTTTGCTCGTTAAAATCACTATCAGATGTCACCTGGTAGAACTTCGTAATTTTTTCGGCACCACCGTCTTGTATTCCGTCAACCACAAGCCTTGTCAAATCTGCAAAAAATTCATCGTCCTGCATTCGAAATCTTTGTTTAATTGTGAATATTCCATGCTTTTCAATAAACCATCTGTATTTTACTGACATGCGGCGGACGAAAAATTTAAGTTCCGTCTGATATTTTGCATGCCTTTTCTCGGCAGCGTTTAGGGCAACTGTGTAAGAATTTAATCTGGCAAAAATATCTATCACATCATCGTCGGTTGCATTTAGAAGTTGTTCAATTGTAAGCGTGTATCCAAGAAATATTTGCTGAGAATCTTCGCTAAGATCAGTGTACTTCATCCCATGATAGTTTTCCGATTTATTGTTTAAAGTTAAATCGTTATTTGCAAATTCAACAATTGTACGGATTCGCTGTTGACCATCAACGATCTCTTTTACCGACTTTTGTAATTTAGGATCGATTTTCGTTCGAATGAAAATCTTTGGAAGCGGAAGCTCATTCAATATTGAATCAATTAGTAGAGTCTTTGCCTGCAATGACCATACAGAGTGACGCTGGAAACTTTCATTAATAATGATTTCCTTCTTTTTAAACCAATCAATTACATCATTGATGGACCAAGAAACAGGCTTGGAAGTTGCCATAATTTTCTCCTTTTTTCACATTATCGTTAGTATAAATTATTTTCATAGTTTAAATCTGGTGTGCGGCTGGTAATGAGATGGGCCATTGCGGCTGATTAGCCTTTCATTTTATATCTTGGTAAAGATTGATTGGCCCGTAATATGTCTGGCAGGTAAATAGCCCGAAACAGATACTTCATGAAATTTTGTTTTTGTGCCTTGTTTATTAAGCAACTCGATACCCTCAACTAAACAATGTTCAATTAAAGCTTTTTCTATAATGCTAATAGATTTCTTTTTGTCCTGTCCTGGTTTAGGAATGAATTGGCCAACAATTAGGATTTTATCTCCACTTAGTGAGTCTTTTATGCCATTCATAAGTTTGACACTGTTAAGATGTTGTTTAATTCTACTACCTATATCAATAGCTTGACCTATGTATAGAGGAACAACTGATTTGCCATATTTTCTGCAAAACATGTAAACACCTGCAACATCATCCCATTGGTCTATCCCTTGAATCTCGTATATGAGGCCATTGTTTGAACCATCTTTTAATTTTTGAGGTAAATGCCACTTTAATTCGAGCTTCATTATAATATATTCCTCCTTATGGGCTTATTCCTCCAGCTAACATTGTTTATATGGTTATCCAATGTCTTTGAACAGCACAATACCTACATTTCTGTTAGTATAACACCCCTTTTCAATTTTGCACGATGTTAAGCTAATAATGCAACATCAAAACATTTACAAGAATATTTTCATTTTTTAGTCGGGGTATTATTTAGATCGGTATAATATCTACATCCTTTAGGCGTTTTTCCGTGTTGTCATTTAGCCAGCTTAAATATTCCATGCTGCCATTGACAATTGGTAAGGCGATGATCTCCGGTGTTTCGTAGGGGTGCAGTTGCTTAATGGCAGCCTCGACCAAGCCGAATAAAGATTCACGGGTTTTAATCAGACAAAGATACTCATTGGCTGTTTCCACTTTGCCCTTCCAGCGGTAAATGCTTTCAATGGGACCGGAAATCTGCACGCAGGCAGCCAGTTTCTGCTCTACTAGATATTTTGCGATTTTCTGAGCCTGTTCTTTCGTTTCGGTGGTTGTGGATATTTGGATGTAGGCTTTCATTGAATTACCTTCCGTTAAACGGCCTTGAAAAAAGCTTCAGAGGCAAGGCGCGCAAAGCCCGAGGAGTGAGACGTACTATTGGTGTACGTCGCAACGACGAGGGATGTAGCACAACGCGGCATATGAGTTTTTTTCAAGTTCGTGTGCATTCGTACATCATTATCGCCGCTGCCTGGGGTAGGCTCAGGGATTCCGCCCTGCCGCTGCCGGGGACGCTCCATTTTTCATCGGCCATTTCTAAAAGGGATTCCGGCAGGCCATGGCTTTCATTACCCAACAGCAGGGCAGTTCTTTTTTGAACCGGATGAGGCATGATACCATCGCGCACGTCGGAGCCGATGAGAAAAAAACTTTTCTTAATTTCCGCAAGGACTGCGGTTAAGTCAATATAGGGAATCACTTTCAAATGAAAAATTGTGCCCATGGACGCTCGCACGGCTTTGGGATTGGTGTAGTCAACCGAGTTGCTGCTCAAAACGATGCCTTCAAAACCGAACCACAGCGCGCTGCGCGCCAGCGCTCCGAGATTGAGCGGGTTGTTGATGTCATGGAGGATTAAAATGTTGCCGGATGTTTGGGTCAGCCACGAAGTAAAATCCGGCCCGGTCTTCATGGAAACCAGAGCCATGATGCCTTCCGGCTCTCTGTCCTGTCCGATTTTTTCCCATTGTGAACGCTTCAACTGATAGATCGGGATCTTCCCGTCCTGTGGCAGATGAATCTTTTCCCAGTATTTTGCCTTTTCGGGAATAATCAGAAACGCCCTGATCTGCCAGTCACTTTTCAGTAGCTCCTCGACAACCTTGACGCCCTCGGCCAGAAAAACTCCCTCTTCCTGACGAATTTTTCTGTCGTCCAGTCGGGCCCATTTTTTGAGCTGAGCCTGAGAAGGAATTAAAAAGTCCGTCTGCATAGGATCAATCCTTCATGGTGACGTTGGGAATATCTTCAAACTTGGTATCCGGCCAGATGATGGACGCGACAATGGATAAAATCAGAATGGAAGAAATAACAATCAGAGAAATTCCGATCGGCACATGGAAAAAATCCACAATCAGCATCTTCACGCCGACAAAGCTCAGGATGGCGGCAAGACCGTAGTGCAGCAGGTGGAACAGCTTCATCAGACCGGCAATAGCGAAGAACAGGGAACGCAGTCCCAGAATCGCGAAGACGTTGGACGTATAAACGATAAAGGGGTCTGTGGAAATCGCCAGCACCGCCGGGATGGAATCAACCGCAAACAGGATGTCGGTGGTTTCCAGCGCCAGCAGAACCGCCAGCATGGGGGTGGCGAAGCGCTTGCCGTTTTTGATGATGAAAAATTTTGCTTCCTGAAATTCTTTGGTCACGGGGATGACGTAGCGCAGCATTTTGATCGCGATGTTTTTTTCCGGATGCACTTCCGTCTCTTTATTCAGAGCCAGTTTGATGCCGGTGTAAATCAGGAAAGCGCCGAAAAGGTACATGATCCAGTGAAATTTGTTGATAAGCGCTACCCCCGCGAAAATAAAAACGCCGCGGGTAATCAGCGCCAGCAGAATGCCCCAGAAAAGCGCCTTGTGTTCATAAGCGGACGGAACGTTGAAAAACCGGAAGATCAGCAGGAACACGAAAAGATTATCGATGCTCAGGGAATACTCAATGAGGTAGGCCGTAAAAAATTCCAGCGCCTTGGAGTGGCCGTAAAAATAATAGACGCCCGCGCCAAACAGGCAGGCCAGCGTGATCCAGAAAGATGTCCATAGCATGGCCTCTTTCATCTTGATGACGTGTACTTTGCGGTTGAAAACGCCGAGGTCTAACGCCAGCATCGCGAAAATAAAAACACCGAAAATTATCCACCACAGGGTCATTTGTCCGAACCTTCTTATTTAATCGCGACTGAGGCGTTTTTGCGCCAGAAAAAGATCATCAGTCCGATGGCCATCATCACCGCGCAGAGCGCCTGGCCGATGCTGATCGGGCCGACCATAAAGTCCGGTTCGCGGAAAAACTCACACAGGAAGCGGGCGAGACCGTAGCCGAAAATGTATAAACCCAGCAGGAATCCGTAGCCGTAATTCTTTTTTCTCATCAGCCACAGGAAAACAAACAGAATGATTCCCTCAAAGAAAGCTTCATAAAGCTGGGAGGGATGGCGCAGACTCTGTGTCTGATCCAGAGGAAAATACATTCCCCAGGGCACTGTGGTGATCCTTCCCCAGAGTTCACCGTTGGTAAAATTGCCGATGCGCCCGAAGGTGTACCCCAGAGGGATCGAAGGGACAATCAAATCGGCAAATTTCCAGAAGTCGATTTTCCGTTTGCGCAGGAACAAAACAGACGCGACGACAACACCGATGACGCCTCCGTGATAGGACATGCCGCTCAACCCCGTGAATTTGATGCCGTTGGAAAAACTGAAGGGCAGAAATATCTCGAGCGGATGATGTACAAAATAAGCGAAATTATAAATAAATACCTCTCCCAGCCGCGCGCCAAGAATCATGCCCAGCATGGCCCAGACCAGATAATCCTGAAGGGTTTCCCAAGTGTATTCGTAGTTTTCGGTTTTGATCCTGTAAACGCTGACACCATAAACGACGAGATAGGCGACAATATACATCAGACTGTAATAGCGAAGCTGGAAAGAACCGATGCTGAACAGAGCGGGATCAATATGAAAGGGGAGATGTTGCCAGGTGTTGATGAAAGACTCCATAAGTGAATAATGCTTTCCTTAAATAAGTTAAGTTAAAAATAAATGATTTTGTCACTTCGACTGAAGGGAGAAGCCTTGTGTTGAAGATATCTCTCTGCGTTCGATATGACAGGCATTAGTATGTCTGACCCTTCAATTCGTCAACGTATAATTCGGCGCTGTGCATGGCGTTGGCGCCGTCTCCCGCGGCGGTGACCACCTGCCTGAACTGCTTGGCGCGGCAGTCTCCCGCGGCAAAAATGCCGGCGGTGGACGTTTTCATGTGATCATCCGTGATAATGTAGCCGCCCTTATCCAGATTCAATAGGTCACGGAAGAGAGACGTGTTGGGCGTCAGTCCGACAAAGATGAAAACGCCTTCCGCTTCGATTTTCCTGACCGTGCCCGAATCGACGTCCGCCACTTTCACGCCGGTAACAAAATCACTGCCGTTGATCTCCGCCAGCTTTGACTTCCACGCAAATTCGATTTTTTTTTCCGCAAAAGCTCTTTTCTGGAGAATGGCCGCGGCGCGCAGCCTGTCGCGGCGATGAATGACCGTAACCTTCCTGGCAAAATGTGTCAGAAAGAGCGCTTCCTGGATGGCCGTGTCTCCGCCGCCCACAACGATCACATCCTTGTTGCGATAAAACGGACCATCGCAGGTGGCGCAATAAGACACGCCTTTGCCGGCAAAGGCTTCTTCACCGGGAACGCCCAGTTTGTTCCATTGCGCGCCGGTGGAAGCAATAATGCTCAAAGTTTTATACGATTGGTCTCCCGCGGCAACTTCCCAGAGCACGGGAGCGTTGGTAATCTTCCGTACGGCCTGCACATCGCTGGCGGCAATTTCCAGACCGAAATGAAGCGCCTGTTTCTTGAAGAGCTGCATCAGATCGAATCCGTTGATGCCGTCGGGAACGCCCGGGTAATTTTCGATCAAGTCGGTAATGGTGATCTGGCTGACCGTGGCCGCGCCTTCGATTAACAGGGTTTTCATTCCGCTGCGGGCGGCGTAGATGCCCGCGGTATATCCGGCCGGCCCTCCGCCGATGATGATCGTATCGTAGTCATATTGAGGCAAGTTTGCTTTGCTCACGAAAAACCTCCTGTTCGAATTGACGGTACTTTAATCAGGATAAACGAAATTTGTAAAGTCCAAAAAACCTTAATTCATGTTTATAGTTTTATGGAATTATGGTAAGGGGTTTCCATCAAAAGGAAAGTTATGGATAAACTCAAAGGTTCACAAAAAAAATATCTGCGCGCGCAGGCGCATCATCTGAAACCGCTGGTGATTGTCGGGGCCAAAGGCGTCACGGAACAACTGATCGGCTCCGTGGACAATGCGCTGAAGGATCACGAACTAATCAAGGTGAAATTTGGCGAGTTCAAGGAAGAAAAAAAAGAAATCGCGGCGGAGATTGCCGCTGCCACGAAGAGCGAACTCATCGGGCTCATCGGCAACATCGCCATTTTCTATCGTCAGCATCCCGACCCGGAAAAAAGAAAAATTAAGTTAGTCGATAACGGTTGACAGATCCTCAGGCCTCTGCGCCTTATTTTTATGCTGTATTTATAGCCAGGATAATGATAAAGAACTTCACGCAATTCCGTTACAGCTAGGTGGTTATGTTAGAGGGACCTTCCCGCTACGAGATTAACAGAAAAGTCCGGCAAATCTTTGTCAGCCATAACGCTGATATGACGAAAATTTCCTATAGCTGCGCGCATAGAACCATATACATTTACGGTAGTCTTGTTAAAGATCCCAAAGGCGAGTTTAATATTTCCGGCATTCAGACCCTGGTGTCGGAACTGATGAAACTGCCCCGGATCAGTAATGTTCAATTCGATCTGGAAAACTGGCTTATATCAGCCGAACCGGGCGAGTTAAACATTATCAAGGGCGGAAAATTCAGCGAGGCCGCCAAAAGACAGCTTAAATAAAATTTCTATTTTGAATCCACTCGGTCAATCTTATGCGTCGCCAGATAACGTTCCACGGCCTGTTCGATAGTCGGAAAGAAATTATCCTCACCCAGCCTCGTGAAAAGACCATAGCGTTTGAGCAGGTCCTTGACCGGGTCTTTCATTTCAGCAAAAAATAAATCCATCCCCGCCTCGTGGAGCTGATGGTCCAGTTCGGCCAGAATGTCGGCGGCCGTTGTGTCCACATCGGTAATCGGCTCAGCCGTCACGACAACCCACTTTGTCGGCGTCGGCGCTTCACTAATGGCTTGCAGGACGTTTTCCCGGAAAGCTTCGGCGTTGGCAAAAAAGAGCGGGGCGTCCCAGCGGAAAAGCACCAGTCCCGGAATCAGTTTCGCTTCCGGATGGCGGGAAATGTCGTGATAGCTGTTCAATCCTTCGACGTGGCCGAGGACGGCGTCATAGGGATGCCAGGCCCTCCAGATGAAAGCCAGCAGCGCCAGACCGATGGCGATAAAGATGCCCTTGATGACGCCCAGTGAAATAACACCCAGAAAACAGACCAGAGAGAAGATGAATTCTTCCCGGCGTAATTTATAGAGACGCGCAAGGATGCGAACTTCGACGATACTCAGGCAGGCGCAGATGACGACGGCTCCCAGAACAGCCTGCGGCAGATTCTTGAACAGATTCGGCGCGAAAATCAAAAGCATGGCGATGCACAAAGCTCCGACCAGACCGGTGACCTGCGTTTTCGCTCCCGCCGATTCGGCGACCGGCGTGCGCGAGGCGCTGCTGGTGACGGGAAATCCCTGAAATAATCCGGCAGCCAGATTGGCGGCGCCGAGCGCGATGATTTCCTGATTGCTGTCCACGTCCTGACCGGCGCGCAAGGCGAACGTACGGGAGAGCGTGCTCATATCGGCAAAGGATACCAGCGCAATGGCAACCGCGGCTGCAGACAGGGCGCTCAATTCGTCGAAAGAAACGGAAGGGATCTGGAATTGCGGCAATCTCTGCGGCAGCGGCCCGACCACGGCAATGTTTGCGGTTGCGGACAGATTCAGCCAGGAAGAGATCATCGTCGCGCCGGCCACGGCAATCAGAACGCCGGGAATTTTTGAGAACCACTGCCGGCAACCCAGAATAATGATCAGACAGGATAATCCTATCATCAGGGATGTTCCGTTGATTTGCCCGCCGGTGATACCCTGAAGCAGACCGTTTGTTTCCTGCAGGAAATTATTGCCGCTGACAGAGAAGCCCAAAATTTTGGGCAACTGTCCGATCAGGACCGTGAGCGCGATTCCGTTTAGATAGCCGATGCGAATCGGTTTGGACAAAAGATCCGTGATTAAACCGAACTTCACAAGACCGGCCAGAATACATAACGATCCGACAAGGACAGCCAGTATTCCGGCCAGAGCGATGGCCTTGCCGGGATCGCCCGCGGCCAGCGGCAGAATGGCCGCCGCGATGAGACCGGCCAGCGCCGAATCCGGTCCCAGAACCAGAATCCGGCTGGGTCCGAAAACAGCATAAGCAATCAACGGAATGATGGAGGCGTAAAGACCATAAATGGCGGGCAAACCGGAAACAGCCGCGTAAGCCATCCCGACCGGCACGAGAATCGCTGTCAGGACAAGACCCGCAATCACGTCGTGAATCAGCCATTCACGTTGATAACCGCGCAGTGTTGCGATCAGGGGAATCCATCGTAATAAACTACGGCGGCTTTTATGAACCAAAGGTTTGACGTAAGATTTTTTTGTTTCGTCCAAGAATTGACCTCGCGGCAATACAGCTTTGATGCGCTTGATTATTTAGCCGATGTATCATAAAAAATAAAGCGCTTTTCATAAATGACGGTAGTTTTTCGGAGTGAAACCTTATGATGTTGAAAGCTCTGTTGACCATTCTGATTTTGGATGCTGTTTGCATTATTGTTGCTGTGCCGCTGGTTTTGCGCAAGGTGCCCAGAAATGTGGTTTACGGTTTTCGTGTCAGAGCAACGCTGGACGATGATTTCGTCTGGTATGAAGCCAATGCTTATTTCGGCAGGCTGTTCATCATCAGCAGTCTTGTTTCCGCGCTGCTGATTATATTTCTTTATTTTTCGGGACTCATTCCTGAATCTTATTTTCTGAATGTCAGCATTGCTGTTTTGGCCCTTCCATTGCTGATTCCGGTGGTAATGACGTTTCGTTATATAAAATCAATTCAACAATCCGGTAGATGAATGATGATCGAAGTGGCGGAAGAAAGCAGAAAACAGGATGAAGATAGTTCGCTGCTGATTCTTACAGATGATCGCCAATAATGTTCTCTCCGGACAAAAAATCTCAACGTTTCATTCAACGGTTTGCACGTTTCATTACAGAAAACGACTGGAAACGGGCATTGAATATTCTGTCGTCCCGGTTAATATTAATTTATAATCCTTATCTTTCAATAAGATACAATAATATTATTTTCTTCTTCAATATCTGGCACGGTATTTTCATTATCTAAAGGCAAATCAAACAAATAACCCTCAAGGAGGTAACAGATCATGAAAAAAACATTAGGAACCATCATCGTAGCGGCGGCAGTAGTTCTCATCACGGCATCTTTCAGCTTTGCTGAATATGCGGCAGCAGGAGCAACCAATTTCCCCTTCTTCCAGCTGGGATGCCTGATTGTGGGCGGGCTGATTCTGGTTTCTCTGAAACGCAAATATGAGAAGATGTATGTCGGCGAAGTGGTCGGCGTGTTCGCTCTGTATGCAGTTCTGATGGCTCTCTTCACCAACCCGGTAATTGATGCTGTCAAAACGATCGTCAGCTAGGACAAAGCAGTAGAAAAGATGGAGCTCAAGCTCCGCGAAATCAATCAACGCTCTGTGAACATCATATCCCCCTCAAGCTTTCAAAAACTTGAGGGGGTTTTTTTATTGATTTATGTTATGCTGTTCGCGAATGAATCGCAAATGAAATGATACATCAGGATATTGAAAGCTTAAAATACGCGAAGGAACTTCTCGAAAATCCCGGTCTGGCGGCCAGACTGACGAATGTTATCGGTATGCCGTTCGAGAAGGCTTTCGACTACCTGCCGGAACAATGGATGGGCGCCATCCAGACCGCTACGCAGAAGTCTCTGCGGTATGCGCTGGATGCTGCCGTTAAAACCATTGATCATCACGACAGGAACTCCTCCAAAGATATTCTGCACAAACTCATGGTGATGGCATCCGGCGGAATCGGGGGCGCCTTCGGCCTGCCTGCACTGACGGTCGAGCTTCCGGTCACGACCGTCATTATGTTTCGGTCCATCGCCGATATCGCCAGAAGTGAAGGCGAAGATGTCAGAAATATGGCAACCAAGCTGGCCTGTCTGGAGGTTTTCGCGCTGGGAGGCAGTTCGGGAAAAGACAATGCCGCCGAAAGCGGTTATTTTGCCATCAAGGCGCTGCTGGCCAAACAGGTTTCCGAAGCGGCGAAATACATTGTTGAAAGAGGCATTGCCGAAGAAGGGTCGCCGGCGCTGGTCAGGCTAATCGCGACCATTGCCTCACGGTTCGGCGCCACTGTTTCACAGAAAGCGGCGGCATCGGCCGTTCCGGTGATCGGCGCCGCGGGCGGCGCTTTAATCAATTCCATTTTCATGGATCATTTTCAGAATATGGCCAGGGGGCATTTTATCATCCGGCGGCTGGAAAATAAGTACGGATATGATGACGTCCATAATACCTATTTGAAAGTTTAAAGTGATTTTTTCCACAGGCCAGGAAATAAATCCCGCGTCGCTCAGCGGAGATATTTTTCTTCAAACAGGTTGCCGATGTTTAAAATTCTGCCAGGATCGAAAACAATCTTTAATCCGGCCATTTCACGAATAACCTGCTCTCCATACATCATCATCAGATAGTCCCGCTTCATTTTGCCGATACCGTGCTCCGCGGAAACCGTTCCTTTCCGGCGAATGGCCTCGCGGCAGATTTCCGCGTAGATATTTTTTGCTTTCATAAAATCATTTTGGTCTTCCGGCAGCATGTTCAGGTGGACATGGCAGTTTCCAAAATGGCCGTAAACGACATATTGCAGACGACTTTTTTCGACGAGATCAATCATCCACTGGTAAAACGGCCTGAGCGATTCCAGCGGAACCGCGACGTCCGTGCCCACTTTTCTTAATCCGCGCCGGGCCACATAATCATTGACCTTCCAGGAAATCGCGTGGCGGAAATCCTTAAACTTCTCCCGATCCCTGTCATTAACGGCCAGCCAGGCCGTGTCCGCGTCTCCATGATGCTTCAGGATTAATTGCAGCCAAGCCGCGGTGATCTCATCTTCCCGGTCCGGCAGCTCCTGCTCCAGCCAGACGGCGCAGGCGTTTGGCGGAATCGACGGATAATCCGGACGCAGAAAATCCAGCGCGGACTTGTTGAAAAATTCCAGACCTCTCGCCGCGATATTCTTCTTTTGAACGGGCGCGTCTGACGCTGTTGCCGCGCGGACGTCATTCATAAAATTCATCGCGTCTTCTTCATCATAAAAAAATACGACACAGGACAGGATGTTTTCTATCGCGGGTAGCAACTGGAGCTTTAATTCGGTGATGATGCCCAGCGTCCCTTCGCTTCCAATGAACAAATCAATCAAATCCATGTCGGCCCTGCAATAATAGCCGGAGGCATTTTTCGTATCCGGCATTTCAAAGCGGGGGATGGAAAATTCGTATTTCGTTCCCTGATCCGTGGAAAAAGAAAAAGTGAAACCGGACGCCATGATTTCTCCGCGTTCGATGCCAAGGGTTTCTCCTGACGGCAGAACCACCCTCAGTCCGATAACGTAATTCCTTGTCGGCCCGTATTTAAAACCGCGGGCGCCTGAAGAATTGGTGGCCGCCGTCGCGCCGATAAAGCAGTTTCTCTCCGTTGGATCGGGAGGATAGAACAATTTCTTCTCTTCAACATAATCCTGGAGTTCCTTCAAGATCACGCCCGGCTGGACGCGCAGATATTGTTCAGATTCATGGCATTCCATGATCCTGTTCATTTTTTCCAGGGAAATCACCACACCGCCCTCGGGAACGCGGGCGCCGGTCAGCCCCGTGCCGTTGCCGGAAACCGTTATTCTGGTTTTCCCGGTATGACATTTTTTGATGAGTTCGATTAATTCCCGCTCGCTCTCCGGCAGGTAAACGGCCTCGGCCGTTCCCTGATAATTGGAAGCGTCAGAGAGATAATTCTGGAATTCATCGGGATTCGTTTTAACAATCATTTTTCTGCTCGACGTGATTCATGGACCAAACTATAGAAACCGTGGTCGTGGATGTCAATACAATCTTGCGGGCGCAGTCAGGATAGCGGCCAATCGGCGGCCTTGTTCAAAAACAGCAAAGGGGTCAGCCGGAAATCAGCTAACCCCTCATTTCTATTATGGTGCCGAAGCCGAGACTTGAACTCGGACGGCTTGTGGCCACTACCCCCTCAAGATAGCGTGTCTACCAGTTCCACCACTTCGGCATAAAAAAATCAAATATCTTTAGCTTTCCGGCCCGTTCATTGATCTTCGAGTGCCGGCCGGAACATTCTTCGTATGAAAGAGCTCTTACTTGCTTGCCGGTGCGGGGGGTGTTGCGGGAACTTTTGCCGCAGCCGGAGCCGCTACAGGAGCCGGAGCTTTTGCCGCGTCAGGAGCGGTTTGTACAGGAATCGTTATCGGGGCTGCATTCTGTTTTTGTACAGGAATCGTCTGAGCCGTATTCGGTATTTTCCCGGGAAGTGTCTGTTCCGCGGCGGGCATTTTTTGCTGCTCCATGAGGGATGAAGAACTTCTGTGGGAAGCCATATAAGTCAGTGTCATGGAGGTCAGCATAAAGACCACGGCTACGCCGGCCGTCAATTTTCCAAGGAACGTGCCCGCTCCGGTTGATCCGAAAACCGTTTGACTGGAGCCGCCGAATGCCGCTCCCATATTGGCGCCCTTGCCTGCCTGCAGGAGCACAATCGTAATCAGGACAAAGCAGACTGCAATGTGTATAACCGTTATCAATGCAAACATAAAATTTCTCTTCGTAAAATATTTTATTTTTTAAAGCGGCTGGGACAATACCAAAACGGTATGAGGTAGTCAACCCTTTTCTTTTTAAAGTAATATTAATAACTTAAGCGTCTTTTAACAGATTTTTGTATATCGGTTTTCATCCGGGATGATTTTCCCGTTCTTTTCCAAGTACTCAATATGTTTGACAACCAGTGCCCGTTCATTAAATTCAAAAAAATCCTTGGGCTCCCGCGGCCTGCCGTAAATCAGCCAGGCGGCGGCAATTTCCTCCAGCGTTTTGGGTTCGGTCAGGAAGTGGAGAATCCGCTCTTCACGCTGATAAATTACATTTTCGTAATCATCCCAGAGCTTGCCCGGATTTTCCTGAAACAATCCCGTGTTATGGGATGCGATCCATCCGCGTGCCGGAATGCTTTTCAGTTTGTGAATGGAGGCGATGGTCTGTTCAATGCTGGAATAAAGGTCGCCGTACCAGGGGCCAAAAGAAGTCAAATCATAATCTCCGAGAAAAAGGATTGCTTCGCCAGGAAAGAAAAAGGAAAGGTGCCCCGGCGTGTGCCCCGGCGTCGCGATCACCTGAACCTTGAGCGAACCCAGATCGATGACGTCTTCATCCTGAAGAAATAAAGCTTCCCGTCGCGGACGATAGTGGAAGTGATTGAGCATGACATTTTTCCAGAATTCGCGAAGATTTTTTTCCTGAATGCCGTACCAGTCCAGGAAGATCTCCATATCCGTTAAAGGCGGAAAATCGCTTTCAGAAATGCGCAACCCGCAGCCGTCAAAAAGATTTAAAAATCCTATGTGATCTTCATGCCAGTGCGACAGCCAGACCTGGTCCACGCCATCTCTTTGTTTCAGATCCGTAAGCTTTTGCAGACTGCACGAGGGATCAAGGACAACGCGGCAATCCTTTCCTTCCAGATACACAGAATGATTGAAAGGATATTTGCCGTCGTTTTCTCCCCGGATAAAACGAATCCGGCCCAACTGAACATCCATGATGAATTGGTTTTCCTTTAAGATTATTTACCTTGAACTATACTGGACTTGACAGAAAGAGTCCAATTAAGTCTTGTCTTAATCACTGACTTCATCTACAATTCCACAGTATTTAAGAATTGCTAAAATTAAAGATTACTGGTTGAAAGGTGTATAAAAAAAGCAGGGCCATTGCTGACCCTGCCCTTTGTTTTTCATCGAATCAATTTTCTTTTTACTTTTCTTCCAGCACGAGAAGCCGTTTTTTTAAGTTTTCATTTTCCGTCTTCAATTCTTTGACCGCTTCCACCAGCACACCCACCAGACTGGCGTAATTGACACCGGTGACATTGCCATCGTTGTGCGCCACAACTTCCGGCACAACCTTTTCCACTTCTTCAGCAATTAATCCTACTGACGGTTGCCCGCTGTCTTTCCAGTCAAAGCGAACACCCCGAAGTTTGTTGACTGTCTCTAAAGCATTTTCGTATGTTCGGACGTTGTTCTTGCTAGCAATGGAACTGGTCTGAACTAATGATTTTACTGTGACAGTACCGTTTTTATCTATTTTCAAACGATTAGTTCCTCCACCGGATACGGCACTACCCAAATCGTTGATCACAAAGGAACCACCGTTAGTGGCATCATAATTGGTACCCACCACAAAGGTCTGCTGGGGAGTGCCGCTGCCATCTGTACGTACCATCAGGAAGGCTGCTGTATCCATTGTTCTGTCCATGCGGAAAACGGCGTTGTCACCGACGAGGTGCAGCTGCCTGACAGGGGTTTTAGTGCCGATACCAAGGTAGCCGGGAGTGGAGAGTATATTGCTTGAAAAATCTCCGTAGATGAGGGGAGTGAATGTATCGGAGTTGGCGATGTAGAGTTTTTGGGAGCCGGTTTCGAAACGTCCGGCCATATAGCCGAGGAAGACATTAAAAGAACCGGTGCTTGTGTAACCGGCAACCGCTCCAATGTAAGTGTTGCCATGACCATTTATGTTGGAAAACCCGGCCTGATCCCCCATGAAGGTGTTCTGGATACCCTCAGTGTTGGAGTAGCCGGCATCACGCCCCATGAAGTTGTTGGCGTAACTGCCGGTGGTGAGACTGTGTCCTGCCTGATAACCAAAGGAAGAGTTGCCTAATCCGCCCCCGCTGTTCCCGGCCTCTAAACCGAAGTAGGTGTTGACTCCTGTCTCGTTTCCGGCTAAGGCAACTCCTGCAAAAACCATCATCATCAAACTTACTAAAACCATCATTAATGGTTTCTTCATCGTGTTATCCTCCCTTTGTTATTTTTATAAAGACCTTGAATGAATAAGCTTGTGTGCAATATTGCAGGATGGAGAAGTAAAAGTCAATCCCCTTCGGGAGGGGGGTATCGCTATTTCCGATTGAAAGGCAGTATCATTTCCAATATTGACGTTGTGAGGATTACCGGAAGTTTTCGATAAAAAAGGCAGAGCCAATTTACCCTGCCTTTTTATCATTATAACGGATGATTTCCTGTCACATCTTGCCGTCAATGAGCTTTGTTAATTCTTCCTCCGGCCTGGCTCCCATGCGAAATCTGCCATCCGGCAGGATAATGGCCGGTGTCCCATCGATCCCCAGAGATTTAGCCAGTTTCAGGTTGTTGTCAATTTCCTCTGTATTGCAGTCAGTTTTTGCTATTTCCTTTTTATCAAAGCAATCCTGAAGCAATTGCAGGGAATTATTGCAGACGATGCTTTTTGATTTCCAGCCCGCGTCTTTGTGGAATGGCATCGGAAGCATTTTAATATAAAAGACAATATCTTTTCTCTTGTCACTGATTTGTTTGATGACTTTATGAAGGTCGCTGCAAAATGGACAGTCCGGGTCGGTAAAAATAATGACTTTTTTTCCTGCTTTGGCTTCACCCAGAACAAGCGCTGACGTTAAGGGGATCTTGGAGGTATCAACCCGCTTTTTATCCTTGATTTCCGTGATGGACTTGTCGGTGAGATTGGTCATGGTCTTCACTTCCACGAGGTTGCCGAAAATGAGATGAGTTTTGGCAATATCAAAATAGAAAACTGCGGTTTGTCCGCCCTTTTCCACAGCAGCTTCGCATATGCCGGCCAAAGGAGATTTTTTGATATGCAATATTTTTGCATCTTTGGCGTTGATGTTTTTTAAAATGGCCTCAACTTCCGACTGTGAAACGGCATCGCATCCTTTTTTCTTGGCGCCGGGGCCGGCGAAAGCCGGATAAGCCACACAAAAGATAATGAATAAACATAAAATTGAACTCGCTGAAATGTATTTACGCATTTTTGTAATCCTTTCTCTTAAGTTAAGTATTTTCAACAATTGCTTTTTGCAGAGACTATAATTTAATGCCGTTGTCTGTCAATTAATATTGTCCGTCAGATGCAGAATGATTCGTCAATTATAAATTTGTTGCTTTTAACTGTTCATTCACAGTATATGTTATCTATCAATCAGCAAGTATAACATCATAACAGCTTATCGCATCATAAAACATTTGAATATATGACTCGTAAAAAACTTATCATACTTGGAATGATTATAGGTTCTGTTGCCGGCGGTTATGTGCCTTTCTTATTCGGCGTTGACGATTTAATGCTCTCTCTTCTGGGAAGTACGGTGGGTGGAATATTGGGCATATGGACCGGCTACAAGCTTGCATAGTCTGCTGTTGATGACGTATTTTTTCAGTCAGGGATTGAACTGCGCTTTAAAGGGACGCGCCGTCTGGTGGCTATGGGCGCGGCTGGCCGTCTGGAATCCCTGATTTGCGAATTTATTTAAAGAGTACGGAAGGCTTGTTTAATCATAACGCTAACTCAATTAAGGTGGGAGGTTTTTATGAAGCGAAAGACATGGTTCATGATGGCCCTCGCTTTCTTCGCGATGTCGTACGCGGTGTCGGCGCAGGAAGCCAGTTTGCAGGACTTCGCGAAGGCCATGGAAACGCTGCCGCAACTCGTCATCTACCAGGCAAAGGAAATTGTCACACTGGATCCGGCGAAGCCGACTGTACAGGCGGTGGCCGTCGTGGGAGACCGGATCATCGCCACCGGTACGCTTGACGAGCTGAAAGCAGCGGCCGGCACACAGCCCTACCGGGTGGACACGACATTCGCGAACCAGATTGTCGTTCCCGGCCTCATCGCCCAGCACGATCACCCGCTCCTCGCCGGGCTTACGATGACGAGCGAAATTATTGCCATCGAGGATTGGGTTCTCCCTAAAGGCACGGTGAAAGCGGTCAAGAGCCACGAGGAGTATCTGAAGCGGCTTGCCGAGGCGAACCAAAAGATGAAGGATCCGGACACGCTTCTCCTCACTTGGGGCTACCACCATTACTTTCACGGCAAATTGAAAAAAGCCGACCTCGATGCCATCAGCTCCACACGGCCCATCATTGTCTGGCACCGCTCCGCGCATGAGTTCTATCTGAATTCTGTGGCCGAGAAGAAATACGGAGTGACGAAAGAATGGTTCGACAAGCTGTCCGAAAACGTGAAGAAACAGTGTGACTTTGAGAACGCTCACTACTGGGAGCAGGGCTATTTTGCCCTCCTGACCCTCGTCGCCCCGGCGATGGCCTCACCCGAGCGCGTGCTGGCCGGCCTCACGTTTGTCAAGGAATACTACCACGCCAACGGCGTGACGCTGGGCTGTGAGCCGGGCGGCATTGTCTCCAAGCCGCTGCAGAACGCCCAGAACGCCGTGTTGGGCAACTCGTCCTCACCCTTCCGCTTCTACTTCATCGTTGACGGCAAGTCGATCACCGGCGCGTTCCCCGACGAGAAGGTGGCTGAGGAAACCGAAAAGCTTCTTTCCTGGGGTCAGGGCATGACGGCGTTTCTGCCGAAGCAGATCAAGCTCTTTGCCGACGGCGCCATTTTCTCGCAGGCCATGCAATTGACCGGCGGCTACACGGACGGCCACAAGGGCGAGTGGATTATGGATCCCGACTTCTATGCCCGGACGTTCAAGGTGTACTGGGATCTCGGATACCAGATCCACATCCATGTCAACGGTGACGCCGGCCTGGACATGGTCCTTGACCAGCTCGAACTTAACATCCGCCGCCACCCGCGTTCCGATCACCGTATGGTGGTTGTCCACTTCGCTGTATCCCGGCCGGATCAGGTGGAGCGGATCAAGCGGCTCGGCGCGATTGTGAGCGGCAATCCCTATTACCCGGTCGCTCTGGCCGATAACTACCGGATGAACGGTCTCGAACCCGGGCGCGCCGATGTGATGGTGCGGATGCGCGACGTCGAAAAGGCCGGTATTTCCTACTCGTACCACGCGGACATGCCGATGGCACCGGCCCGTCCGCTGTTCCTCATGTGGGCGGGCGTCAACCGCATCACCAACGACGGTAATGTGCGCGGGCCGGAGCAGCGCGTGAGCCGCCTCGGCGCGCTCAAGGCCGTCACGCTCGAAGCCGCCTACTCGTTGCGTATGGAGAAGGACGTCGGAAGCATTGTGCCGGGCAAGCTCGCCAACTTCACGATTCTGGCCGAAAACCCGCTCACCGTGGACCCTGTGAAGATCAAGGATATCGCGGTCTGGGGCACGGTTCATGAAGGCCGTATCCTGCCGGTGAAGAAGGCGGCAGACGCCACTGGAAAAATATCCGTCCTCGGTCCCGTGCTTGACGAGCCGACGCTCGCGGCCGTGAATGAAGCCGACCGCCATAATCATGACGAAGGCGACCACAGCGACATCTGCATGGTGTCACAGGCACTCGAAGCGGCGGTCTATCGAACGAAATAAACAGGTGTACTTTTCAATCATCGCATCAGCGGAAGCGGACAGACCGCACCGCTGATGCGAAATGTTATGACTCATTTCAGCAGACAAAAATATTGATACCGGCCATTTTATAACAGCGGTTTTTCACAATTTAGGATCTTCTTGATCATGCTGATTCCTCCTTTTGGTCCTCGAACGATATTTATGCCATCTGTATAAATCGTTTACCGGCTCAGGGTCACGCCGATGCGGTCGCAATATTTGTTGACCGGGCACCGGCTGCAAAGAGGCGAAACCGGCTTGCAGGTCTGGCGGCCGAAGGCCACCAGAATCGTGTTGTAAATAATCCAGTGGCGGCGAGGCAGTCTTTTGCGCAGAGCAAATTCTGTCTCGTCCGGCGTTTTGGTTTTGACGTAACCCAGACGGTTGGAAATTCTGTGCACGTGGGTGTCGACACAGATGGCGTCTTTCCCGTAAGCGAGCGAGACCACAAGATTGGCTGTTTTTCTCCCCACCCCTTTGATGCTCAGCAAAGTATCAAGGTCATCCGGCACTCTGGAATCAAAACGCTCGATCAATTCCTTGCAGGTGTGATGAATGTTTTTTGCCTTGACGCGGTAAAAGCCTACCGGAAAAATGGTTTTAGCGATTTTATCCAACGGAACCTTCAGCATTTCTTCCGGCGTGGAGGCCAGCTCGAATAGCCTGTCGGTGGCCACCGCCGTGACCTCGTCTTTTGTCCGCAGACTGAGCAGCGTCGAAATCAGAATGACAAAAGGATCGCGTTGATTCTCCGCCAGATGCGAAACAATCGGCATCGTCCCCACAGCCAGTTCTTTTTTTAAGATTTTGATGATTGTGTTGATATAAGTATCTTTCATAAATCTTTAAAATTAAACGGCGGTTCAGTGAGGACAGATTGAATCAGCTCCTCGGCCGCCTTTTCCTGCGCCGGTTCTCCGCTGACAGCCAGCCAAACGCTGCCTTCCGCGCCGCTGACCCCGCCCGCGGCCACCAGGGAAGTCTGCGCGCCGGTCAACAGTTCAATGGCGTCCAGTTCGGTAAAGACTTCCCCCGGCACGGGCAAAAGCCTGGGGCCCTGAGCACCCGGGGCGTTCATCCGGGCGGCCAGGGCGTCCAGATTTTCCGGGACGCGCTTTTCCAGTCCGACCGGTATAATCAATTTTACGCGCCGTCCCACCACGGCCTGCAGAGAAGCGCCGATGGTTCCCCCTTTGGGGGCGCCAATCAGAACCGCCGCTCTTTTTTGCAGCAAATCGAGAGTGTTGGCGCCTTTCAAAATGACATCCCCTTCCTTTAAATCATCCACCGCGCCAAAAATGGTCTGCCCTTTTTGAAGCACGCCATCGGTGATCACCACGTCTCCGAAGAATTTGCTTTCATCATAGCTACCGCCGGATGCGGCTTTCGCGCGGCGGGGCGGCAAAATGATTCCACGATAGAAATGATCCCGCAGAAATTCTTTCTGATAGCCCAGACCTTTCAGGATTTCCTCTGCCACATAACCGTTCGTTGTTCCGGCGATAATGACAAGGGTTCCTTTTTTCAGAACTTTCTTTATTGCTTCATGTTTGGCCATGCCTTTGCCGATCAAGCGTTTCCCCGCCGCCGGCGTCAAAACAAATTGCTTCATCCAACTTTCTCCTTTAACCTTCTAAAGTGATCATGTTGCGCGATATAATTTAAATCGATCATTCCGGATGACAGCCGATTTCCTCAGGTGCATGTTTTAAATTCTTCCGGCTCCATAATCGTGATGCTGTTCCGCTTTAAATATTCGAAAAAGCCGTACAGGGGTTTGCCGCCGTATTCCATGACCACGGCGCCGGCCGGACAATTATTGAGACAGCCGAAACACGCCAGACACTTACCGCGATCAACCGTCTGGTTATAGGGATTAATGGCTTTGGTCGGGCATTTTCTGACGCAGGTTCCGCAACTGATGCATTTGGAGGCATCGACGGTATGTCTGTTCATCAATCTTTTGTTCAGCGAGGGCAGCGGCAGAAAACGCAAAGGTTCTCTCAGGGCGAATTCATATCCGATGGGGATGGTTTCTCCCCGGGAAATCCGTTCCAGCGTGTGCGCCGTGAAGCGGCGAACCTGTGCAAACGTTACCGCGTTGGGCAAGTGCTGCCCTGATCGCTGGTTGGCGCTGTCCCATTTGGGCGTGGGATATGAGGGAATATTTCTGAAGGCATCCCTGCCCACGGGCACGCCGCCTTTTTCCGCCAGAATCTTCAGGATGTGGCAGGAAGCGTTATGCTGATTACCTTCCGGTCCGCCGAAAGAGACAAAAGCCGCCACGGGAGTGCCTTTTATCGATGGAATGGTCTCCAGCCAATCGCTGATGTTCGATGGCGTGTCATAATAAAACACCGGTGTGCCGATGATGATGAGATCGTAACCCGGAAGGATTTCTTTATCGGTGTCCTGAATTTCGCGTTCATCGACAGTGAGTTTTTTCCCTTTGAGAATGCAGCCGATCAGGCGGGCATACCGCTGCGTGTGGCCGGTCTGGCTGTACCATAAAATCAGAACTTTTTTCGGTGAACGTGTTTTCAAATCCGGATAGGCTGCAAGGCCTTCACAGGTCAGGGATAACGGTGTGCATAACGCGGCTCCCATCACTGCGCTCTTCTTGATAAAGTCTCTGCGTGTATCCATTCTCAGCTCCCCTGAAATTTTTTGTTTCGAGTCGACGGCGACACTTTACTGAAGTTGCCACTGTTTTATCAATCGATATTTTCATTCCATTGATTAAAAGGAGCGGCGGCCAGACTGGAATTGAAATAGCGCGGATCAGCGGTGACTTCCCGCCCCAGCCATGAGGGCTTTTCGAAAATCTGATCTTCAGATTCGAGTTCCACCTCGGCAATGACCAGGCCGGCATTGTCGCCGAGAAACTCGTCAACTTCCCACTTCAGACCTTTGTGAAAAACTGCGTATCTGACCTTCTGGATTAATGATCCTGTGCATAATTTCAGCAGTTGTTCGGCATCGCTTACCGGAATCTCATACTCAAATTCATTGCGCGAAGCGCCGATGGAAATGCCTTTGACACAAATAAACGCCTGCGTCTCTGTCAACCTGACCCGGACCGTTCTTTCTTTGTCGAGATTGAGATAGCCCTGAAGGTAAAGGCTGCCTTTGCCCTGAGGCCATGCTTTTCCTGATACAAGAAATTTTCGTTCGATTTCCACAGACACGTCAGAATCCCTCTGGGTTAAGAGTTTACAAAACGATAGTTGTTTTTGCCGGCGTTTTTGACTTTGTACATGGCTTCATCCGCCAGTTTAATGAGATTATCCATATCTTCACTGTGATCGGGAAAAAGCGAGATGCCGATGCTGGTGCCGACGGTAGCCTGCCGGCCGTTAATGATAATCGGCTGAGAAACGCTTCGAATTACTTTTTCAGCAATCTGCGCGGCATTATCGGGAGATTGGATTTCCGTCGCAATGATCAAAAATTCATCACCTCCGACGCGGGCGACTGTATCCGTTTCGCGCACGCTGGAAAGCAGACGTCGTGCGACTTCTTTGAGGACGTAATCGCCGACATCATGGCCGAGCGTGTCATTGACCGATTTAAATCCGTCGAGGTCGATAAACATGACAGCGGCGCCTTTTTTATAGCGGCGGGCCAGATTCAGCGCCGATGACAACCGGTCCTTGGCTAGCCTCAAACTGGGCAGGTCGGTCAGCAAATCATGGGTTGCCAGATGCTTGATCTGTTCCTCCGCCTTTTTGCGCCGGGTTATTTCCCATGCCACATCCGCCAGCACGGAAACGGTATTCATGTCTTCTTCATCGTAATCGGAAGGCTTGTTACCCACACCCAGGATGGCCATGACCTTTCCGCCTCTCATAATCGGCACAACCAGTTCGCGGATGACAGCGGCATGTCCTTCCGGCATTCCTTTGCGGTGGGGCAAAGAAAGATAATCATTATGAATGACGGCCCGTTTCTGCAAGACGCAATCAGTCCACACGCCGGCTTGATCGATAGCGTAATGCATGCCTTTGCCCTCAGCTTTGCAGAATTCATTGAGCGTGCGTGTTGACCAGGCCTGAAGAGAAAGCGTTTTCTGATCCTCTTCCACAAAGTGATAGAAGCCGATGGGGCTTTCCACCAGGTCTCCCACTTCATCCAGTGTTTTTTGAAGAACCTCATCCAATGAATGCGTCATCGCAAACTCCAGCAAGGACAACCGGGTCCGGATGATCCTTCCTTCCTGCTCACGCTGAAGACGTTTCTTTTCCAGCTCTATGGACAACCGGCGGCTGACCATGAGAAAGAGAGCAAAGGTCAATGCAACAAACAAGATCTGGTACATCATCACGGCGAAAATTCCGAACAAATTAGAGACAATGAAGGTATGTGTTTCCGGAACAATCAGATTGACGATGACTTGAACCACACTGACCAGACAAAAGAAGGCAAAAACGATGCCGGTTGTCCGCGTCGCTGACCGAAGCGAACGATCGGCTCCGCGCAGCATCAGCCAGGAGGCCTGCGCGCAAATATAAAACAGCGCAATGCATAGATTGATCGTCCGCCACGCCCCGTCCGGATAAATATAGGTGAAGTAGGTCTGAACAGCCGTAAAAACGGCCAGCATGATGTAGTTATGAAACTGTCGGATATTTTTTTTCACATAGCGGCCAAGGCCGATATAGAGAATAATGGTTCCTCCGATGAGGAAGATATCAGCGACAATGATCGAAAAAAAATCGGGGATGACGTCGCGTAACGTAATCAGCAGAAGCCCCATGAACTGAAGTATATAATCGATCAGCCACAGGGCAATTTCCGGAGAGCGTTTGCGGTTATACCACCACAAGGGCGCAATAACGGCAACGCAAAGGGCGATAAACAAAACATAACTGACAAAAAATGTTCTTAAATAAATGATATTCATTACGAATCACCTTTTGTCTGTGTTATGCAGCTCTTTTAAAAATCTCAGATAAGATAATAAGGATACACTAACCGCGGCGCGAACCACCCAAAATCGATCCCAGCACCCCTCGGATAATTTGGCGTCCCAATGAAGAACCGATGCTGCGCGCCACGCTTTTGGCCGCGGCCTGCACCATGCCATCTTTCTGGCCGCCACGGGGACCTTTGCTCCCGAATATAATTTTGCTGAGCGTGCCCCCCATTCCTTCGCTGTCCTTTTCCTCTTCATCCCTTGCCGGAGCAGCAGACCGTTCCACTTTAAGGGCTGGTTTTTCTTCAGGCGTTTCATCTTGCTGTTGCGCTTCCCGCAGTTTTTCAAAAGCGGATTCGCGATCAACGGTTTTTTCGTAATGCCCGTAAATGGTGGAAGCTTTGATGGCGGTCAGGCGTTCATCAGGCGTCATGGCGCCCATGCGCGAAAACGGAACGATAACATTGGATCGTTCGACAATGTTCGGGCGTCCTTTTTCATCAAGAAATGATATCAGCGCTTCCCCGACGCCAAGTTCCGTAATGGCCTGTTCGGCATCAAAGGCCGGATTCTGGCGCATCGTGGAAGCCGCCGTTTGCACCGCTTTTTGGTCACGTGGCGTGAAGGCCCTCAGAGCGTGCTGGACACGGTTGCCCAACTGCGCCAGCACCGTATCTGGAATATCCAGCGGATTCTGCGTGACAAAATAAACGCCCACGCCCTTGGAGCGAATCAGGCGCACCACCTGTTCGATTTTTTCCAGAAGCGCCTTGGGCGCGTCGTTGAACAAAAGATGGGCTTCATCGAAAAAGAAAACCAGTTTGGGTTTTTCCACGTCGCCCACTTCAGGCAATTGTTCAAAAAGTTCAGCGAGCATCCAGAGCAGAAAGGTCGAATAGACTTTGGGATTGTTATAGAGCTGATCGGCAGCCAGAACGTTCATCACACCGCGTCCCTCGCTGTCTGTCTGAATCAGATCGGAGATATCCAGCATCGGCTCACCGAAGAATTTGTCGCCGCCCTGCTCCTCAATAGTCAGCAGCCCGCGTTGAATCGCGCCGATCGAAGCGGCGGAAACATTGCCGTACTCTGTCTTGAATTTTTTGGCGTTATCCCCGACAAACTGAACCATCGCCCGCAGGTCTTTGAGGTCAATCAGCAGGAGGCCATTGTCGTCGGCGATTTTAAAGACGATCTGCAAAACGCCGGATTGCGTATCATTGAGATTCAGCAGGCGCGCCAGAAGCAGCGGTCCCATATCGGAGATCGTCGCCCGCACCGGATGGCCGGATTTAGCATAAACGTCCCAAAACACCGTCGTGTTGGAGCGAGGAGTGAATTCCTTGACGCCGATACCTTCCAGACGTTTAAGCAGCTTTTCGGAAGACACACCCGCCGCGCCGATGCCGGAGAGATCGCCCTTGACGTCGGCCATAAAAACAGGGACGCCGATAGAAGCAAAGGACTCAGCCATCTTTTGCAGGGTGACGGTTTTTCCTGTGCCTGTGGCTCCGGTAACTAATCCGTGGCGATTGGCCATTTGCGGCAATAAAGCAATTTCCTTCCCTTGCGACATAGCGATAACTAACGGTGCAATCATATTTTACTCCTTATTGATTTCGACGTTTTAAGACACAATTGAGTATAGGAACAACGGCATTAGATGTCAATAATGAAATCGGGTCGCGCCGGAATAGTCATGACGCTTTTGTTTTGTATGCGTGCTCTCAGACAAGTTCATCCAGACGGGCGGATAGGGAGCGGGATAATTTTTGCAGCAGATTGGTTTCCATGTCAGGCGTGTAGCGGGACTGAATCGCGTCGCCGTTGTTCCAACTGGCGGTATATTCGCCGTTGATTTTAAACGGTACCAGCGCCAGCGATTTGACAAAATATTTTCGATGTTCGGGAAACAGCCGGTAATAACGCGTCAGATCATTGTTGACGAGAACCGGCTTCGATCCGGAGGAAAAGATTTCCCGGAAGAAATCCGGTTTGACGATATTGAGCCTGTCTTTCAGAAAGCCGGATGACAGCATCGCTTCGATCGCGGGCAGATTTTTTTTCGTATTGGCCAGAGTCAGCCAGACAAACGGCACTTGAAACTCATTTTCAATCCCCGTCAGCAGGTTTTCAAACAGACCGACAACATTCCCGGCTTCCGCCAGTCTCATCTCAATCTTTTCGATGCCGGTGGCGATTTTCGTATTGATATTTTCGATGTTTTCTCTCTTATTCATTTTCCATTTCACCACTGAGCGTAAAGAATCAAATGATCGGAAGGCTTTTCCGCCAGTCTTGATTCCAGATCAATCGTGCAGCTTTTCGATTTTGCGGCAAGCGCTTTCGTTGCCAGAATATGATCAACCCGCCAACCCAGCTTGCGCTTGACGGAATCTTTGACGCGATAGTCAAAGAAGGTGTATTGATCGGCTACGCCCGGATAGTGATGGCGAAACACGTCCGTCAGCCCCCATGCTTTAATATCCTCAAAAGCTTTCCAGACTTCCGGATTGAAGCAGACATGACCCAGCAGTCTTTTCGGGTCGTGAACATCAATCGGCTCCGGAGCGATATTCAGATCGCCGCACCAGATGATGTCGTTCTTGGGCTGGAAATTTTTCCGCAGATGTTTATTAAAACGCGCCAGCCATTCCAGTTTGTAGGCGAACTGTTCGCTTTCCATTTCCTGGCCCTGTGGCACATAGGTATTGATGATGGTCAGATTGTCGTATGTCGCGATGATCATGCGATCGGCATCGGCCGGTTTCCCGTCAAACCCGTAAGCAACTTTCTGCGGTTTCTGTTTTGAGACAATCGCTACGCCTTTGTATTGCTTATCGCCTTTGAACGCAACGTTGTAACCCAGAGCCTCAAATTCGGCTGCGGGAAAGGCGGCATCGGCAACCTTTGTCTCCTGCATGCAAAAGTAATCCGGGCTGTTGGCTTTGAGCCATGGTACAACGATGTGCATGCGCGAACGAATGGAATTTACATTATATGTTGCAAGCTTCAAAACACGCACCGCCTTTGATAATTTTTGTCAATTAATACCACGACAAAAGGTTGCTCTCAAGTTTTTTTGCGGCAATCCGTAAAATTGTGTATGAAAAAAATATGGAAAAAGTTGATATCACCATCATCGGCGCGGGCGTTGTCGGCCTGGCCATTGCCGCCGAAATCGCCCGGCCGGATTTAAGCGTCTTTATTCTGGAAAAAAATCACGCGCACGGCGGCGGTATCAGTTCGCGCAACAGCGAGGTCATTCATGGCGGCATGTACAACCCACCGGATTCTTTAAAAGCTTCTCTCTGCGTTGAAGGGAACCGGATGCTTTATGAAATTGCCGCGAAAAATCATATCCCGCATAAAAGAACCGGCAAACTGATTGTGGCCGTGAGCAGGGAAGAAGACGACGATATCGAACGGCTTTACTCAAATGGTCGTCAAAATGGTGTGCCGGCACTCGAGCTCATCACCCAAAAGCAGGTTTCCGACATGGAGCCAAATGTACAAGCCCATGCGGCTCTATACTCTCCCGATACCGGCATCATCAGCGTTCACGATCTCATGAATTACTTTTTAGCCAGCGCTCAAAATAAGAAAGCGCAAATGGTCTGCAATACCAACGTCACAGGCATAGAAAAGGAAGCCGGACATTATCGGATTTATTCACAAAACACCAAAGGAGAGAGCTTTGAATTTTCCTCCGCCGTCGTCATCAATGCCGCCGGTCTGGAATCCGACACCATCGCCAATATGGCAGGCGGCAACTATCAACTGCATTACTGCAAGGGTGATTACTGCAGTATTTCCGGAGTCAAACCGGGAATCGTACAAAGACTTATTTATCCGGTCCCGGCAAGAAAACATACCGGCCTGGGCGTTCATTTAACCATGGATTTGAATGGAAGGTATAAACTCGGCCCCGATACAACTTATATAGAGCGCAAAGAAGACTATCATGTGGAGCCCGAAAAAGCGGATCTATTCTTTCAAAGCACCAATAAATTTCTGCCTTTTCTGAAACAAGAAAACATTCATCCCGACATGGCCGGCATCCGCCCCAAACTTCAGGGTCCCGATGATGATTTTTGCGATTTTGTTATAAGGGAAGATGCTCCCGGATTCATCAATCTGGTCGGCATCGAATCCCCCGGCATGACCGCCTCACCCGCCATCGCCCGGTATGTCCGGAAAATGCTATAAGATTCCCCCTTTTTCTAAAGGGGGATTTAGGGGGATTTGAGAAATAAAATCCTCCCTAACCCTCCTTTAAAAAAGGAGGGAATTATACCTCTTTTTGATTGACACCATATCATCCTTCCCTTATAAACTATGGCCAAACTTTAACCTGAACAGGAGACTTTCTATGAAAAAATCTTCATTAATGATCGCCCTTTTAATCATTTTCTCGCTGGGCATTTTCGGCTGCAGCGATGATTCATCTAAAATCAAGATAGGCGTCATTGCGGAGCTGACCGGCGACGTTCCGGCTGTCGGCGCGTCCTGCAAAAATGCCGCTGAAATGGCTGTGCAGGAGATCAACGATGCGGGCGGCATTCAGCTCGGCGACAAAAAGTATCCTGTAAAATTAATGATCGAAGACAACGCCGGAAAGGCGGATCAGTCGGCTGCCGCGGCGCAAAAGCTCATCACTCAGCAGAAAGTCACGGCGATTGTCGGGCCCAATGCCAGCCGCTATGCGCTGCCGGCCGCGGAAATTGCCGAATCAAGCAAGACCGTTTTGATTACGCCCTGGTCCACCGCGCCCAAAGCCACCCTGGATTCCAAGACCAATGCGCCCAAGAAATATGTTTTCCGTGCCTGCTTTATCGATCCGTTCCAGGGAGGCGTGCTGGCAAAGTTCGCGCTCAACGATCTCAAACTGAAAAAAGCGGCGGTGCTTTATGATGTTGCGTCCGAATACAACAAGGGCATCGCTGAAATTTTTAAGGATGTCTATGAGAAAAACGGCGGCCAGATTGTCGCCTTCGAAACCTACACCACCAACGACAAGGATTTTTCTTCGCAGCTCACCAAAATCAAACAGGCGGCGCCGGACGTTATCTTCCTGCCCAACTATTACAGTGAAGTGCCCCTGCAGATTCAGCAGGCCAAACGCCTGGGCATTACTGTGCCGTTTATCGGATCGGATTCCTGGGGCTCTGAAGAGTTGGTGAAACTCTGCGGTAAGGACTGCAACGACTATTATTTCAGCACGCATTACGCGGCCGACTCGGCCAGCGACACAACCAAAAAATTTATTGCCAACTACAAGGCCAAATACGGAACGACACCGGACGACGTTGCCGCGCTGACGTATGACTCTTTCGGTCTTTTGTGGCAGTCATTCAAAACAGCCGGCAAGAACGACCGCCAGGGCATTCGCGACGCGCTGGCCAAGATTCCGCAGTATGAAGGCGTGACCGGAAATATGCAATTTCAGGAAGGCTCCGGCGACCCGATCAAGAGTGCCGTCATTTTAAAAATAAAGGATGGGAAGTTTACTTGGTTTGCGAATGCCAAACCATGACGTAACGGCTTGTTAAAATCCTCCCTAACCCTCCTTTAGAAAAGGAGGGAACAATGAGGTGAGAATTCTATTTCTTTGCTTCCCCCTTTTCTAAAGGGGGAATGAGGGGGATTTGAATGCTACCTTTTGAAAGGAAGCTTAAACCTCTTGCACGAAATCTCAGAAGTAACATGACTGATGCCGAGCATTTTATCTGGTCGAAGATCAGGCGAAAACAGATAAACAATGCGCAATTCTATCGGCAGAAAAATATAGGTCATTACATAGTTGATTTTTACTGTCCGAGAGGAAAACTGGTTATAGAGATAGATGGCGGACAGCATTATGATAAAGAAGGGTTTGAGAAAGATCAGATTAGAGATAGAAATTTACAGGAACTTGGATTAACCGTTCTGCGTTTTTCTGATACGGAGGTTCTTAAAAACATAAATGGTGTTCTTGAAAAAGTACATGAACATTTGAAAAATCTCCCCTAACCCCCTCTTTATGAAAGAGGGGGACTAGAGCCTCCTTTAAAAAAGGAGGGGATAACAGGAATTTTTTCACCAATAATCTATGGCCTATATTTTCCAGCAAATTCTTAATGCTCTGCAGCTCGGCAGCATCTACGCGCTGATTGCTCTGGGATACACGATGGTTTATGGCATCCTGACCATGATCAACTTCGCGCACGGCGATTTGTTTATGGTCGGCGCTTTCTTCTGCTTTTTGCTGGCCGCTTATCTTCATCTTTCTTTTGTTCCAACGCTTCTTTTGTCCATGATTGGCGTAGCCTTCTTAGGCGTCATCATCGAACGGCTGGCCTACAAACCGCTGCGCCGCGCGCCGCGCGTCTCCGCCATCATCACCGCTCTGGGCGTCGGCCTCTTTCTGGAAAACTTCACGCTCGCGCTTTCGCCCTATCCCAAACATATTCCTCAGCTCCTGGAAAACGTCACCTGGACGGTCGGTTCGATTTCCATTTCTTCGCTGCAGGTGCTGATCATTGTCCTTTCCTTAATCCTGATGCTGATTCTGGATTTCATCGTCCAGCGCACCAAAGCAGGCATGGCGATGCGCGCCATTTCCTGGGATAAAACCATCGTCCCTTTGATGGGCGTGCCGGTCAATAAAATCATCTCGTTGACATTTGCCATCGGCACAGGCCTCGGCGGCGCGGCCGGTGTGATGTACGGGCTGGCTTATCCGGTGATTGATCCCTACATGGGCATCATGGTCGGCTGGAAAGCCTTTATCTGCGCCGTGGTCGGCGGCATCGGCAACATCCGCGGCGCCATGATCGGCGGTTTTATTTTGGGCACGGTGGAAATCATGGTGGGCGCTTTCTTCCCGTCAACGTATCGTGATTTTGTTGCCTTCACGCTGCTCTTGATTCTTTTAATTGTCCGGCCTTACGGCATTCTGGGCAAGCCCCAGCCGCAGAAGGTGTAGCCATGGCCAAAATAAAATCCATATACGAAAACGTCATGAGCCGCTGGCAAGCGCTCACGGATTTCAAATTTTTCTGGCCGCTCTTTATGATAACGGGTATTGCCTTTTGCATGGCTGCATCCACTTACGAGTTCATAGACTTATATGTGCAACTGATTTTAATTTACGTGGGCATCAATATCATTCTCACCGTCAGCCTGAATTTAATCAACGGCTACATGGGCGAATTTTCCGTGGGACACGCCGGTTTCATGGCCGTGGGCGCTTATGTGGCTTCGCTTTTGACCGTTCATGTTTTTCCGCCCGGCGCCCAGAACCTCTTTTTTCCGCTGGCAATCCTGGCGGGAGGACTCGCTGCCGCATTGATCGGTTTTCTCGTGGCGATTCCCTCTTTTAAAACGCGCGGCGATTATCTGGCCATTGTCACTCTGGCCTTTTGCATGATTGTTAAATCCGTTCTGGAGAACATCGACGCCATCGGCGGCCCGCGCGGGCTGCTGGGTATGGAGAAACTCACCACGCTGCCCTGGGTCTTTTTCTGGACAGCGCTTTCCGTCTGGGTCATACGCAATCTCGTTTATTCCAATTTCGGGCGCGGCGTTTTGTCCATCCGCGAAGACGAAATCGCCAGCGATCTGATGAGCGTCAACACGCGTCAGGTCAAAATCATCGCTTTTGTCGTTTCGTCTTTCTTCGCGGGGATTGCCGGGGGATTGTTCGCCCATGCCCTGCAGTTCATCAACCCGCGCATGTTTGACATTATCAAATCCACCGATATTCTGATCATGGTGTATCTGGGCGGCATCGCTTCCATTGCCGGTTCAATTATCGGCGCGGTCATTTACACCATCCTGCTGGAAATCCTCCGTCCGCTGGGTGTCTGGCGCATGGTCTTCATGCCGCTGATGCTCGTTCTCCTGATGATTTACCGTCCGCGCGGCATCATGGGCCTCAAGGAAGCCCGCATGTTTACGCCGCTACGCGATCTGGTCACGGAGAAGCTCTGGCGGCAGAAGAAAAAGGAGGCCGGCGATGCCTCTCCTTAAAATAGAAAAAGTCACGCACCGCTTTGCCGGGCTTTGCGCCGTCTCCGATTTCAACCTGGCTGTTGAGCCGCATGAACTCATCGGCGTCATCGGACCCAACGGCGCGGGAAAAACCACCGTCTTCAATCTGATTACCGGCGTCTATCGTGCCAGCGAGGGCAGCATCAAACTCGAAGGTCAGGAACTGGTCGGTAAAACACCGCATCAGATTACCAAACTCGGCATTGCCCGCACATTTCAAAACATTCGCCTGTTCAAGGAACTGAGTGTTCTGGATAATGTCCGCACTGCGCATTACGGACGGATTCACTACACGCCGGCGGAAGCACTTTTGCAAATTGGACGTTTCCGCGCGGAAGAGAAACGCATCACCCATCAGGCGCTGGACCTGCTTGCGATTTTCAAGCTCGATGAAATGGCCGGTGAAAAAGCGAAAAATCTGCCTTACGGGTTGCAGCGTCGCCTGGAAATTGCGCGCGCGCTCGCCACCGAACCCAAACTTTTGCTGCTGGATGAACCGGCCGCCGGAATGAATCCCAATGAAATCATCCAGCTTATGGATTTCATCAGATGGATTCGCAAGACATTTTCGGTTACGATCATTCTTATCGAGCATCAGATGCGGCTGGTGATGGGCATCTGTGAACGCCTCGTTGTGCTGGATTTCGGCGCGACCATCGCCACCGGCCTGCCCGTTGAGATTCAAAATAACCCGAAAGTGCTTGAAGCCTATCTGGGTGAGGAGGTGGCCGTATGACAACCTCCGAAAAAATTCTGGCCGTCTCCCATTTAAAAGTTTCCTACGACAGCATCCACGCGGTGGACGATATAACCTTCGATGTGGGCAGGGGAGAAATCGTCACGCTCATCGGCGCCAACGGCGCGGGAAAATCATCCATCCTGCGCGCGATTTCCGGCGTCATTCCCTACAGCGGCAGCATCACCTACTCCGGAAAGGATTTAAAAAACATTGACGCCGATAAGATTGTCGCCGCGGGCATCGCGCATGTGCCGGAGGGCCGGGGCATCTTCGGCAATCTGACCGTCATGGAAAATTTAAAGCTCGCCACCTGGCAGCGCAAAGACAAAGAAAAGATGAAGAAGGATTTTGAAAATGTTTTTTCGCTTTTTCCGCGCCTGAAGGAGCGAAGAAAACAGCAGAGCGGCATGCTCTCCGGCGGCGAACAGCAGATGCTGGCGGTCGGCCGCGCGCTGATGAGCGACGCGCAGATGCTGCTGCTCGACGAACCCTCGATGGGACTCTCGCCGGTGCTGGTGCGCGATATTTTCAAAATCATTCAGGACATCAACGCGGCGGGGAAAACCATTCTGCTGGTCGAACAAAACGCCAATATGTCCCTGCACATTGCATCACGTGGCTACGTTCTGGAAACCGGCCGCATTGTTCTTTCGGGTACCGGCAGGGAGCTCACAGGTAATCCGCGCATCAAGGAAGCCTATCTGGGCGGATAAAGATTGAACGACAAATCTCTTTTGACGCCAACCTGCCGCTGTGCTACAAAGCAAAGAAACTGAACTTATCCGAAACAAAATATACATCCATCGGGAAATTTGCTCATGGCCAATCAGGATACTTTGATTGAAGAGAGAAGCATAATGGTGTCGCTGCAAACGTGGTGGACAGCATTCCGCTATCATTTTGTGCCATCCAGTTTCCTTCCGGCTATTCTGGGCGGCGTCCTGGCCTGGGCGCAAACCGGACTTTTGAATCAATGGTTTTTCTTTCTGACGGTGCTGGGCGTAACGCTCAACCACATCGCCCTGAATATGACCGACGACTACTTCGATTATCACGCCGCCGTTGACCGCTTCGATCAAAGGGAGAACAATCCTTACGCGGGCGGCAGCGGCACTCTGACGAGCGGGAAAATTCAGCACCAGCACATGCGGCTGGTTTTCACCTGGCTCTATCTGCTGACCATCACCATCGGTCTTTACCTTTGCGTCGTTCAGAGTTGGTGGATCCTTGCTTTCGGGCTATTCGGCATGGCCAGCTCTTATTTTTACACGGCGCCGCCTGTTCGCTATGGCTATCGCGGCTTCGGCGAAGTTTCTCAACTGATCAATTTCAGCCTCACCATCGGTCTGGGCGCCTACGTCGTCCAAACGGTTTCTTTTTCCTGGGAGGCGGTCCGGGTTTTGCTGCCTCTGGGTCTGATGATGTTTGCCATGATCATCATCAATGAGATATCCGACAGCAAAGATGATGCTGCCGCCGGTAAATACACCCTGGTGGCGCGGTTCGGCGCGGCAAACGCAGTCTGGCTATATGGTCTGGCAATGATTCTGGCCTATGCGTTTATTGTATTGGCGCCCCTCTGGAATATGGCGACGCCATGGATTTATCTGGCAGGGCTGACTTTGCCTTGGGCGATTCAGGCATTCTTTATCCTGAAAAGAAACTTCGGCGAGCCGGACAGGCTGATCCCGGCCAATCTGCTGACGATCCGCGTCCATCATTTGACCGGAATTTTATTAATTATCGCCTATCTGATTCAAGGGTTGCAAAACGGGCGGGATTTAGCGCAGGCTTTTTTTGCCGTGTTGATTCTTGCCGCTTTTTATCTTCCGGCTGCCGTGCGGGTACTCTTCAAAAATCATGACAAGAAAGGATAAGGCGGTTCATCAAACCAGTCGGTGACGGTTTTTAAATATCTATAATAAAAAAGGGAGGGCCATCACATGGAATTTGACCGCGAAAGTTTATCGAAACACGATGGCAAGGAAGGCCGCGAGGCATTGGTCGCGGTGGACGGCAAGGTCTATGACGTCACGGGCAACCGCTTGTGGAAAAATGGCGCGCACATGAACCGTCATCAGGCGGGAACCGATCTCACCGAAGCCATTGCCGCGTCGCCGCACGGCAGGGATGTTCTGGTCAAAATCAAAGAGAAGGGAACGCTGGCCAAAGAAAAAGCGGAGAAGCCGCCGTTTCTTCCGGATTGGCTGGTCCAGTTTATGGAGGACTATCCGTTCTTCAAACGGCATCCGCATCCCATGGTCGTTCATTTCCCCATGGCCATCTTTATTATTGCTCCGCTTTTTCTGGCCTGGTATTACCTCATCACGCCGTCTCAGGGACTCCTCGATGCCGTTTTCTACCTCTACATTCTGGGAACCCTTTCTTTGCCGGCAGCCATTGGAACGGGAATTCTGGCGTGGCTGGTTAATTATTCAGGCAAACCCAATCCACTTATCATCAGGAAAACTATTTTTTCCATTTTGCTGTTAATTTTTGATATCGTCATCATGACGGCATTGATTGTCGAACCGGATATACTGCAAAATCCTTCCGGGATGAATTTGATTGTGCCGGCGCTGGTTTTCTTCTGCCTGCCTGTGGTATTGCTGATCGGGGAACACGGCGGCAAACTGGTTTTCCCCGTGCTGAAAAGCAAATAGCCGATATTTCAATGACGAAGATGTGAGTATAAAATGATTGATGAAAAATTACTGGAAATCCGCAGCTATGATGGGACAGGTTATCGGCCGCTGATTGATTATGACAAATGGCGGGTGGCCATTCTGCGATATAACGATGAACTTCTGCCCGAACGCATCTTCGCCATGCAGCGGCACGACGAAACGGATGAAGTTTTTGTTCTGCTGGAGGGACGGTGCATTCTCTTTCTGGGGGAGGGCAAAAATACCATTAACGCGATTACCGCGATTGACATGGTGCCGCGTAAACTCTACAACGTCAAACGCGGCGCTTGGCACAGCCACACCCTGAGCCGTGACGCCTCCGTGCTGATTGTGGAAAACCGCGACACCACCGTTCATAACTCGCCGAAGATGCTGTTGAATGAAGCGCAGCGCAAACGCATTGCGGAGATTACGCACGAAATATGGACAGATTAGGAATCGCCGTCTCGTGGTCCGCCTTTTCCATTCGACTGGCAGCAATGAGGCTGTTAATTTATTCTTTTTTTAACAAATGAATAATGGTATTATGCAACAAAATAACAGATATAGAGAAACGCTGACAACATAGTTGAAGAGGACCTTTAAAAAGCTGTCAAAATGTTGAAGTAAAGAACATTTGAAGAAAGGAACCGCAAAATGACTTACCAGGAACTTTTAAAAAAGCAGATCGGGAAAGAATGTACCTTTAACGCCAACCACACGCAATGTACGATTAATTTTGGAGCGGCAGAACCTTTTGCAGCGGAGGGAACCATTGAGGACGTTACCGATGACTATGTGGTTATAAAAAGTCAGAGCTCAACAGCGATTTATCTGCTCACCAATACATCCATATCTTATTGATAAGAAGAATTCATACCCACTCAATGTCGCTGCGTCATTAAAAGCAGCATCTATTAAGATTCGCTTTCCACAAAACTCTTCTTGTGCAGCTTGACCGGCTTCATCTTTTTTTTGCGCATGCGCAGATTGAGCATTTCCACGCCCACCGAAAACGCCATGGCGAAATAGATGTATCCTTTGGGCACGTGCACGTCGAACCCTTCGGCGACCAGCGTCACACCGACCAGCAGCAGGAAGGACAGAGCCAGAATTTTGATGGTCGGATGCGCATCCACAAAATTGCTGATGGGTTTGGCGGCAAACAGCATGACGCCCACGGCACAGATGATGGCAATGGCCATAATCGAAATTTCCTGGGCCAGACCGACAGCCGTGATGACGGAATCCAGAGAAAAGACGATATCCAGGAGAGCAATCTGAATCAGGACGGCCGCCATACTCGATGATATGAGCTTCGGTGTTTCCTCCTGATCGCCTTCCAGACTGCCGTGAATTTCATGTGTGGCCTTCGCCAGCAGGAAAAGTCCTCCACCGATCAGGATAATATCGCGTCCCGAAATTTCCTGGCCGAAGATGGTAAACCATGGCGCGGTCAGTTTAATGACCCAGAAGATGGAGAATAAGAGGGCGAGCCGTGTCAGCATCGCCAGGATTAAGCCGGTACTGCGGGCAAAGTTTTGTTTATGCTTGGGCAGTTTGCTGACGAGGATGGATATGAAAATGATGTTATCAATGCCCAAAACGATTTCCAGAGCGGTGAGGGTTGCCAGAGCAATCCATGCTTCCGGATTGGTGAACCATGTGAACATAATTTTTCTCCGTGAATTTAATAAATAATGGATTAATATTCGATGCCCGCGCGGTCTTTGATGCCGGCGTTGTAATGATGTTTTACTTCTTGGATTTCACTTACGGTATCGGCCAGCTTGATGATTTCTTTCGGCGCGTACCGTCCGGTCAGAATCAGATCAAGCCCGGCAGGTTTGTTTTTAATCATAGTCACGACGTCCTTCAGTTTGATCAGTTTGAAATCCAGAGCGACGTTGATTTCATCCAGAATGATCATGTTGTACTTGCCGCTTTCAATGGCCTTGCGGGCGGTATCCAGACCCTTTTGCGCCATTTCAATATCAATGGCGGCAGGATGGTTGCGCATCACAAAGCTGTCCAGCCCGGACATGGCGATGTTCAGGTTGGGCAGATATTTTTCCGCGGCAAGAAATTCGCCGTATTTTCTGCCCTTCATGAACTGCAGAACAAAAACCTTATATCCCTGTCCGATGGCCCGCAGCGCCTGACCGAAAGCGGCGGTCGTTTTCCCCTTGCCGTTGCCGGTGATGACGATGACCAGCCCCTGTTTTTTCTGCGCGGCATTTTTTCCCGCTTTTTTTGAAGCCGGCGTTTTCTTTTTACTTGCTTTATAGACGGGGACGTCTTCACTTTTTATCATGGTCATTTTCCTGCCTGCTTTCGAAAAAACTTTTCCGTGATTTCTTCCGCTGCCGTGTAGGGATCGGATTTTCTGTTTCTTATTTTTTCAGCGATTTTTTCCAGGTCGCCGTCCGTCACCAGGGAATGCATAACCGGTTCCATCAGGCAGGCGCTGAGCGCGTCTTTGATTTCCGTCATGGCCTTGCGGTGCATCCTTTCCGTGAGCATTCCGCTTTGTTGTAAATATAAATGGTGCTCCTCGATTTTTTTCGCGAGTTCGGCGGTATTTTCGTCAAAAGTGGCCGGATCAAAAGCGTTGCCCACCATGACGATCGGCGGCTTCCAGCCGTCGGCGGTCTTGGGGGAGAGGTTGAGCATGGAAGAAAGCTCCGTCTGCAACTGCCTGGCGCCGGCACGGTCGGCTTTATTGATAACGAACACATCTGCGATTTCCATCAGGCCGGCCTTCATGGTTTGAATTTCGTCGCCCATTCCCGGAACCAGGACGACCAGCACAGTGTGGGCGTGATTGATGATATCAATTTCCTGCTGGCCGATGCCGACGGTTTCCACAATAATAATATCCTTGCCCATCGCTTCCATCACGTGGATCGAGTTGCCGGCGGCCTGAGAAAGCCCTCCCAGCGCGCCGCGCGTCGCCAGCGAGCGGACAAAAACTCCAGCATCCTCGGCATGACGCTGCATGCGGATCCGGTCTCCCAGAATAGCGCCGCCGGTGAAGGGGCTGGTCGGATCAACGGCCAGGACGCCGACCGTTTTGTTCAGTTTCCTGAATTCTGAGATCAGGGCGTCGGTCAGCGTGCTTTTCCCCGCGCCCGGCGCTCCAGTGATGCCGATAATAAAGGATTTGCCGGTATGGGCGTAGAGTTTTTTGATTTTCGCTTTGGCGTCGGGAAGTTTATCTTCGATGTCTCTGATCAGACGGGAGGCGGTCCGAATATCACCGGCACATATTTTTTTGATGGTCGTATCCATGGGGTCTGCTGCTGCCAGGGTTTAGTGGGGCTTGATGTTTGTTTTGATCCATTCCACTATGGAATCGAGCGAAGCCCCCGGTGTAAAGATGGCTTTGATGCCGGACTCGTAAAGCGTGGAAAAATCCTGTTCGGGAATGATGCCGCCGCCGATGACGGCAATGTCCTCCGCGCCTTTCTCGCGCAACAGCTCGACCACCCGTGGAAACAAAACACGGTGAGCACCGGAAAGACAACTGAGTCCGACCGCATCAACATCTTCCTGAATGGCGGATGCGGCGATTTGTTCCGGTGTCTGATGACAGCCGGTGTAAACCACCTCAAACCCGGCGTCGCGGAAACAGCGGGCGAGAATACGCGCGCCGCGGTCGTGACCGTCCAGTCCCGGTTTGGCGACCATCACACGAATTTTTCTTTCCGGCATATAAATGTCTCCTTAAATTATCTTTAAGACCAAGTCGGATTCATCAGGATACCGCGGCGGCGAGGAGGAGGCGCCGGAGACGTATTAAGTATACGTTGAGGACGCCGACGACGCTGCCAACAAAGGTAGCCGTATGAAGGCGGCTTGGTTTCAGTAAAGTCCCGGATCCCTATACTCCCCATAAACTTCGCGGTAAACATCGCATATTTCCTGCAGGGTGGCCAGGTTTTTCACGGCGTCGATGCAGTGCGGCATCACGTTATCGCCCTTTTTGCAGGCGCTTCTGATATTGTCCAGAGACGTTTTGACGGACTTGCCGTCGCGCTTACGCCGAACTTCCTGGAGCCGTTTAATCTGCTCTTCACCGACTTTTTCTTCAATTTCAACCAGCGGAATAGGATACTGCTGGTTGCTTAAATATTTATTGACGCCGACCATGATCTTATCGCCCTTTTCCAGTTGTGCCTGGAATTTATAAGCGGATTCGGCAATTTCCATTTGCGGAAATCCTTTATCAATGGCGGCAATCATCCCGCCCATGGCATCTATTTTGTTGATGTAGTCCCAGGTTTCTTCCTCAATTTTATTCGTCAGAGATTCAATAAAATAAGAACCGGCCAGAGGATCAATGGTGCTGGCCACGCCGGTTTCTTCCGCCAGAATTTGCTGGGTGCGCAGAGCAATTTCCGCAGCGTGCTCCGAAGGCAGACAGAAAACTTCATCCAGCGAGTTGGTATGCAGCGACTGGGTTCCGCCCAGGACAGCCGCCAGCGCCTCCACCGTTGTGCGCACAACGTTGTTGTAGGGCTGCTGAGCCGCCAGGGAGCATCCCGCCGTCTGGGTGTGGAAGCGCAGCCACATCGAGCGGGGATTCTTCGCCTGAAAACGGTCCCGCATGATTTTCGCCCAGATGCGGCGCGCCGCCCGCAGTTTGCAGATTTCTTCGAAGAAATCGATGTGCGAATTAAAGAAGAAGGAAAGGCGCGGCGCGAAATCGTCAACATTCATTTGCTTGCGGCGGACGACATCCTCCACATATTCGATGCCGTCACGGATCGTGAAAGCCAACTCCTGAACAGCCGTAGCGCCCGCTTCACGGATGTGATAACCGCTGATGCTGATGGTATTCCAGCGCTGAACATATTTTGTGCCGAATTCCACGGTATCGCTGATCAATTTTACGGAAGGCTCCGGCGGGCACATGAAAGTCTTTTGCGCGATGAATTCCTTGAGCATGTCATTTTGAATGGTGCCGCCGATTCTGGAAAGCGGCACGCCTTTAATGTCCGCTGCCGCGCAGTACATGGCCCACAGAACCGTGGCCGGGGGATTGATGGTCATCGACGTCGTAACCTCCGCCAGCGGGATGCCTTCCATCAGCACCAGAAAATCTTCCAGCGTGTCTATCGCCACGCCGCATTTGCCCACTTCGCCCAGCGCTTTGGGCGAGTCGCTGTCGTAGCCCATCAGCGTCGGGAAATCGAAAGCCGTGCTCAGGCCGGTCTGGCCTTCGCGCAGCAGCATTTTCCAGCGCTGATTGGTGTCGTGAGCGCTGCCCATACCCGAAAACATGCGAAACGTCCAGTAGCGCCCCCGGTATCCGGTTACCTGATTCCCTCTGAGATAAGGAAATTCGCCAGGCGCGCCGATGTCTTCGGCAAAATTCATGTCTTGAATATCTTCCGGAGTGTAGAGCCTTTTTATTTCTTCGTCCGATACCGTCGAAAAACGCTCTTTCTGGTCCGGGTTATTTTTTAGCGACTTCTGAACTTCGTCTTCCCATTTTCGGGTAAGTTTCAAAGACGCCTCTTGCATTTCTTTGGAGAAATACACGGTCAAGTCCCCCCGTATTATTCGGAATAATTAAGAATATCCGTAAAATCTAAAAGGCACTAACTCAAATCTTTTGATTTTGTCAAGAGATATTGAACTTTCGGCGCCTTATCCCTGAGGTTGTCTTATGGCCATAATTAAAAAGCACCTCTGTCATAGCGACAGAAGTGCTTTGATTGTTGAATGCTTTATTTATAAATATTATAAAGGCTTTACGTTTTCCGCTTCCTGGCCTTTTTTGCCCTGCTGGATATCAAAGGACACGCGCTGGCCTTCATTCAGCGATTTGAAACCGTCGGCCTTGATGGCGCTGAAATGAACGAAGACATCACCGCCGTCATCCTGCTTGATAAAGCCGAATCCTTTTTTGGCGTTAAACCATTTTACAATTCCTTCCGGCATCGTTGTGCAAACTCCTTTCATAGATTTTACCGGTCGAATTAAACGATGACAGATTTAAAACCGAAAGTCTTTAAAGAATGAAGATGGTCCGGTAAGGATGAATATCTGCGAACCCCTAAAGCTTATTACGGATTAACCTTTTACCTCAAAACGTTTAAATTCAACTTGTTTCACCGCTACAAAGCGCGATGACGGATGTACTTAAGCATAAGACTTGATAAAGTCAAGCTATAATTTATTGTTCAGCGCGCTTACACTTTTTAAAGAAATATGCTATTTATAGCACAAATCAGGAGGGATGATTCATCACCCATAACGACCAATAAACTTTGATAGAAAGGATTTATTATGAAAAGAAAAATAGCCGTTTCAATTTTGTCTATGGCCGTATTGCTTATGGCGGCCGTTTGTTATGCGGAAGTCAATCCCCCTCAGGTGGGGGGGACCTTTCCGGAAATAGAACTGGCGAAGCCGACCGCCCCCGCCGAACTTCAGTATCTGGGATTGTCGGGCAGCGGGTTTTTTAAAGTCAATCAGATCAAGTCGGATGTCGTGATTGTGGAAATATTCAGCATGTATTGTCCCTACTGCCAGGGCGAAGCCCCCAATGTCAACAGTCTTTATTCACTGATTGAAGGCAATCCCCGGCTCAAGGGCAAAATCAAAATCATCGGCATTGGAATCAACAACTCACTTTATGAAACGAATATTTTTAAGAATAAATACAAAGTTCAGTTTCCTTTGATACCGGATGGAGACTTTAAACTGCACAAAACCATCGGGCAGGTGAGAACACCGTATTTTATTGTCGTCAAACTGAAGGGAGGAAAGACCGAAGTTATTTATTCCAAACTCGGAGCCCTGGGTGACAACAAAACGTTTCTCGACCAAATCGTTAAATCAACCGGATTAAAATAGGAGCGGGCTATGAAAAAAATATTACTATCCTCTTTGCTGATTTGTTTATTTGCCGTCAACGCTTACGCGCTTTCCGAGGCGTATAAAAATAATATTTATAACCCGGGCGCGTTAAAGCCCCGAGACAGCGTTTTAAAGGTCAAGGTGGGAGACGCCGCTCCGGATTTTACGCTGAAAGCCGTCAGCGGCAAAACGATTTCTCTAAAAGACTATCAGGGGAAGAAGAATGTCGTGATTTCCTTTGTTCCGGCGGCGTGGACACCGGTATGCTCCGATCAGTGGCCGGGCTACAACATCGTTCAGGATCTATTTGAAAGCCATGATGCCGTCATGCTGGGCATTACCGTTGATAGTATTCCCACGCTATTTTCCTGGACAAATCAAATGGGAAAACTCTGGTTTGAGGTTTTATCCGATTTCTGGCCGCACGGCGCCGTTGCCGAGAAATTCGGCGTTTTGCGTTCCGACGGCGTTTCCGAAAGGGCCCTGTTTGTTATCGATAAAAAAGGCATCATCTGTTACATTGACGTGCATGATATCAATCAGCGACCGCCACTGGAGGCGCTGGTCAGAGAACTGGAAAAAATGCAGCCATAAAATAAATTTAAGATATTGATATTAATGATATTTATGCTTTTTCCTTGACACAGCCCCGATATTCATCTATGCACCTTCCAGAAGTTTCTGAACGCCGGTCATTTTTTTGTCCGTACCATCAGAGGATAAAGGTTATCGGGGTGAACGTGGAAGAAAAAAGAAGAAAAAAGAAAGAGCGGGAACGGGAAAACAGACGAAACACTATTCTCAAAGCGGCAAGAAAGCTTTTTTTTGATCGTGGTTTCAAGTCTGTAACAGTTGACAATATCGCCGAAAAATCGGAAGTCAGCAAGGGATCCATTTATCTTTGTTTCGAAAGCAAAGAAGAAATATACACGCAGATTCTGATCGCCGAAAATATCGCTCTCTACGATAGAGTCAAGAACTTCACGGCAATTGAAGCGTCCGCTTCACAGCTAATGCAGGAATTCGCCCGCATTTACGTCGATTATTTCCTCAACGATAAAGAGCTCTTCAGAATTCTGATGACTTTTATGATGCAGACGGGGCATATGCATCTGACGCAGCAGCAAAGCGCCGAACTGATCAGATCAACGAATCAGAACATCACCATTCTTTCTCAAATCATTCAGAAGGGTGTGGATTCCGGTGAATTTACGCCGGTGGACAATATCCGGCAGATGCAAAATGCTATCTGGGGAATGTTAAACGGCATCATCTCCCTTTATCTTTTTATAGGAAATCCCATAAAAAGAATGGAGAGAATCCATTCCACCGTTCAGGAAAGTCTGAATATCATGATTAAAGGTTTAAAAGCGTAAGTCTTTTCCGGGCGTACTTACTTCCCGTTCTCTTTCAATATTTCTTCAAAATCCTGCTCGGCTTGCCGCAGTGTTTTCTCTACCTCTTTTTCCAGTTTTTCAAATCTTTCGATAATAATTCGCGCCTGATCGGTCAGTTGAAGAGATTTTTCCTTATCGCTGGTTGACACCAGTTTCTTATCCATCCGCTCTTCCGAAGCTTTCAGTCGCCCCCAGGCGGCGCGGTAGGACATCCCCAACTCTTTGGCCGCGGCGTTTAAACTGTGGCGCTCTTCAATGGATTTGAGAATTTCATCACGGCCTTTGCCGAAAATGACCTTTCCGTTGTGCTCAATCCAGATTTTATATTTTATTTCCATCAGGCGCCTCCTGACCTTTTCCTTTAAATGATTTATAGGGAAGAAATAGCTAAAATGTCAATATAATTCATCATGGGTCACTTCATAGGAAGAACTTCGTTGAGGCTACCGGTGCGGTAGCCTCTCAGATCCAGCGCAACATAGGTAAAACCGATTTCCCGCAATGCTGCGTTGACGCCATTCATCAGCTTCACATTAAAAAATTTACGCCTTTCCGCTTCTGCCACTTCTATTCTGGCTGTATCGCCATGATAGCGCACCCGCAAATTCTTAAATCCCAGATCGAGCAGATACTGTTCGGCCTTCTCCACCATCGCCAGCCTCTCAATGGTTATTTTTATGCCGTAAGGAAAGCGTGACGCCAGACAGGCAAAGGCCGGTTTATCCCAGGTGGGCAGGCCCATTTTTTTTGATAATTTCCGAATGTCTTCTTTGTGGAAACCGGCATCCTGAAGCGGACTGATGATTCCCAGCTCATGAATCGCCCGCATGCCGGGGCGATAATCGCCAAGATCATCGATGTTCGAGCCCTCGGCAATCGTTTTGATATGATGCTTTTTGGCTTCCTTTTTTATCCGGGAAAATAACGCGTGTTTGCACAGATAGCACCTGTCCGGCGGATTATCCGTAAACGCTTTGCTCTCCAATTCCCTGGATTGAATAATGATGTGCCGGATGCCGGCGCTGCGTACGAATTCAATGGCTTCCCGGAATTCTCTTTCAGGGTGTATGGACGATTGAGCCGTGAAAGCCGTGACCTGATCTTTTAATACATCATGCGCGACTTTCAGAAGAAAAGTACTGTCCACACCGCCCGAATACGCCACAGCCAGGGGCGCTGATTCCTTTATCATACGCTGAAGACGATTCAATGAATTCTGAAGTTCCATATGGACGCTTATATAGCATAAACGGCTCTACAATGCCGTTGTTTTCTTGTTTCAGACGGTTATCCGTTGACGCTTCCAATATATCTTGACCTTTTTTCTTTTCTTGTCATATTTTACAGTCATAAATCAGCAGGAGGGAAAACCTATGTCCAAATTGGTTCGTTTCGGTGTTTCGCTGGAGGAAGATTTACTGGTTAAATTCGACCGTCATATCAAACAAAAGAAATACACCAACCGTTCCGAAGCGCTTCGGGATATGATTCGCGACGAACTGGTCAAAAAGGAATGGACGGAAAATAAGGAAGTAACCGGGGCGATTACACTGGTTTATGACCATCATACGAGAGAACTGGTCACCAAGGTATTAGATGTCCAGCATGATTATCATGAATGTATTCTATCTACCCAGCACATTCACCTGGATCATCGCAATTGCTTTGAAATTGTCGTAACCAAGGGCAAGTCGAAAGATATTGAAGAGCTTTATCAGAAACTGAAGTCCATCAAGAGCGTGAAGCACGCCGGATTTATGATGGCGACGCAGGGCAAAGACCTGCCTTAACAGGCACATCGTCAGCGTTTTTGCAGCGACAGGGGAAGTTCCAGATTATTTTCTTCCAGCAATTTTTTGTCAGTCAGTATTTCCGAAACAGGGCCGTCGGCAACCACGGTGCCTTCTTTAATCACAATGCAGCGCTGACAGACATCCATAATCAGATCGAGATCGTGCGAGGCGATGATTTTCGAGTGCTGGAAGGTTTTGAGCAGATTGATGAGCAACCGCCGTGATCTTGGATCAAGATTCGCCGCCGGTTCGTCCATGGCCAGAATATCCGGCTCCACCGCCATGACTGCCGCGATGGCCACAGCGCTTTTCTGACCGCAGGAAAGATGATGCGGCGGTTTATTTTTCAGTTCAAGGCCGTTGACCAACGTTAATGCATATTCTACTCTGTCCCGCACGGCAGTGTCATCCAAACCGAGATTGAGCGGTCCGAAAGCAACATCTTCATAAACGGTCGGCATGAAGAGCTGATCATCGGGATTCTGAAAAACAATGCCGACTTTGCGGCGGATTTCCTGCCGGGTCTGTCTGGTGAGATAAAGATCACCGATATTAACAGATCCCGATGTCGGCATAAGATAGCCGTTCATATGCAATAAAAGCGTGGATTTGCCCGCGCCATTGGCGCCGATGATGCCCACAGATTCCCCGTGCGTGATACGGAAAGAAATATAGCGCAGGGCATGAGTCCCGTCCGGATAGCGGAAGGAAACATTCTTAAACTCGACAATATGATGGCTCATGAAAGAACTCCTTGAACGAATCTACCGATTATTTCCGTTGCCGGATAAAACCGGAAAACATAGAGAAAAATTATCATGGATAAGGTAAAAATAATATCTTCAGTTCTGATATGAAACCGTTTGAGAGAAGGCATATCCCCCTGAAATCCTCTGGACAGCATGGCAAAGTAAACTCGCTCGGCTCTCTCTATGGTGCGGATGAAAAGGGTTCCTGTTATGCGGACAAATATTTTGATACCCTTGCCGCTCTTTCCGTAAGACCGCATATTTCTGGCGCGGACAATTCGCATCGTTTCTTCCATGAGGACAAAAATATAACGGTAAAGAAAAAGAAGCTGTGAAACAAAAATCGATGGTAGCCCCAACTGCCGCAGGCCGTGGCAAACACCCGGAAAAGATGTCGTGGCGATCAGCAGAAGCGCCGTACTGACCGTCAGAACAAACTTCAACAGAATTGAAAAGAAGGAAAGCCAGCCCGCCGAAATGGTCAGTCCGCTGAAAATTACAACATGCGTTGAGTCCAGCAGGGGATTGAATACTCCAATAAATAAGGCAAAAGGCGAAACCAGAATCACTTTTCTGAGGATAAACATCAAAGGAATTTCGCCGATGCTCATCAATAGAACCGGATAAAGAAAAAAAGGCAACAGGGCGTTTATTTCATATTTGGAAAAAGAAATAACTGTAAAAAGAAACAGTAGTGTAGCAATTAATTTTGCCCTCGGGTCCAGCCGATGAACGAACGTGTCCTTGTAGGATAGCTGATCGATGAATCCGATATTGTAATATTGTTCATCAAAAGTCATTATTCCATCCAATGGCTGGATAAAGGTAGTCATAAATAGCATACGCCCCGACAAGAACTCCAGTTGTTTTTGCCGGGGCGTATGACGTATTTTCCCTTACAGACTATTGTTTTTTGAACAGCCGGATTCCGAATCCGATCAGTAGAATAAACATCAGCACAATGGATCCACCGACAATGCCGGAAACCGACGTGCCGGCTTCAATGCCCGGCCAGTGGGGAGTTTCATTTTCGTTTGATGGTTCATTGGCCGCGGATTTGAATCCATAATCAGGGAGAAAAGCAGTCCTTTCCTGAATTTCCTTGAGAGCCGGGGCAACACCCTGGGTGGCTTCAGCCAGCTCACCCTTGCCGGTAACTTTTTCAATCGACCATTCCAGGCCATCCGGATGTGTTGAGGCAAACCAGGAAAGAGCGCCGCCGGTTACAACGGCCAGAATCACAAAAACAACCAAAACGTTTTTTAACGAAATTCCGCTGTCGAGAGGTTGAAATGACAGGTTGGCTTCGAGAAGTTCCGGTCTGGCATTTTTTACATAGATAATGATGCCTGCTGTGGCAATTCCCTCTACAAGACCGATGGCCAGATGAATTGGCTGCATCAACAGGACAAAGGTGCTGAAAGGTAGTTCGCTTTTACCGGATAACAGTGTCTCCAGGACAACCGAAAAAGCGCCCAGTTGCAGCGCAATAATGACACTGACAATGGCGGCAATGGATATCCTCTTCGCGCTTGTTCCGTCTCCGACAATCGGTCTGTAAATCAAAGGATAGACGAGAAAACAGGGGTAAATTCCCAGATTCCAAATATTGCAGCCCAGGGCAAGCAGCCCGCCATCGGCGAAAAAAAGAGCCTGCACCGTCAGGATGGAGGCCATGGCCAGAAACGCCGCATACGGCCCCAGTATGATAGCTAGAAGCATGCCACCGCCGATATGGCCGCTGGAGCCGGTGACGGGAATGGTGAAGTTGATCATCTGCGCCGCGAAAACAAAAGCTCCCATGACGCCCATCAAGGGGATTGTTTTGTTATCAATATTTTCTTTCAGTTTTTTTGATGAATATCCGATGGCTGCCACGGAACCGGCCCACATCGTCGCTCCCACTGCAGGGGAGAGTAAAGCATCTGCCATATGCATAATAATTTCTCCTTTAGAGGCTTAATTTATCTCTAAAATCTTAGAGCAACTCCTGCCAGTGCGGAAACATCTGTCTCTGAATCTGTCAGACCGACTTTGACTCCACAATCAACATCAAAATTCTCATTAATCGAATAAATGATTCCACCGATGAGAAATACAGGGTCGTCATCGGCGTCGCTGTCGGGGTTTCGTTCTATGCCAATATTTGCAACGAGCTGCAGATCTTTAACAACTTCCCAGGTGCCGGCTAATGAGGCATGCCAGATATCTTCCCGTTCATCGGCATCGTTTTCATTTCTGACGTAACCCAGATTCGCATGAAACGCAAAAGGCTCCACTTCCTGAGAAGCAATTAAAAACGCCTGCCCGCCGATTTTTCCGGTACCCAGCCCCTTGTCCTCATCACCCGTGGGGAAACTGATTCCCGGTTTTAGCGCGAGACTGAATCCATCGTTCTCCAAAAGTCGCCATTTAACCTCAAAGGACGCATCACCGATTCCATTTTCATTATAAACCGTAACATCATCGTCCTTTTCTTTTCCCCAGAGATAAGGCAGGCTCAGAACCAGATCAACATTGTCAACAATCCCGTAGGATAATGTCGCCGCAGCTTCGCCACCTGCATATTTCACCGACACGCCGCTAACATCATCATCGTCCCAGTCATACTGCCCGTTGAGCTCCAGTTGAAATTTCCCCTTTCCCTGAGTGCCGGTGTCATCAGTAATTAGGGGATGAGCCGCCCAAGATGGGCAGGCTATTAACAGCACCACAGCAAATATCAGTCCCTTTGGCAGCCATTTCCACGTCATTTTGAATCCTCCCTGTTGTGTTACTTTTATTAATTTAGTGGCACGATTGCTCGGGCGTGTCAAGTATTTTTAAACGTATAAATCCAAGAACAGATCAACAATGGACTGCTGAACAGGAAGCTGCAGAAGCATAACCCCGGCAGCTCGCCTGTCTTGGCGAAGATGAATAAAGAGTATCGCTCCTGGATGGATTCAGAGTCGGGAGCATAAGGTATTGTATAAATTGATAAAAATAATATTATGTTTATGCCATTTCCATAAGCGGCAATCTCATTGATTATGCTATACATAACATATTGACTTTCTTGTGACTTTCAGTCAGTGTATGCCAGTTTTGACATATACCAAAAATGACAGAGGTATTTGGGGAGGATTTTTATGAAAATTACAAGAAGAGGGTTTTTAACTCTTTCCAGTGCCGTCGGAGGCGGAATTGCTCTATCCGGTTTAGGGCTCAACCTGAATCCGACACGGGCCTATGCGGAAGAGTTAGACAAGATGAATCGAGTCAAAGCCGCCAAACAGACGACGACGATTTGCTGTTACTGCTCCGTCGGTTGCGGTCTGGTTTGCAGTACAGACAAGACGACCGGAAAAATCATTAACATTGAAGGCGATGCCGATCATCCCATCAACGAAGGATCGCTGTGTGCCAAAGGCGCCGGTTTCTTCGATCTGACGGAAGCCAACAAGCACCGTCTCACCAAGGTTCTCTACCGCGCTCCGGGTGGAACGAAATGGGAAGAGAAAGACTGGGATTGGGCGCTGCCCCGCATGGCCCGCCTGATCAAGGACACCCGTGACAAAAATTTCATGAAGACAAACGCCAAGGGTGAGCTGGTCAACCGCTGCGAAGCCATCGGCCACTATGGCAGTTCTAACATCGACAATGAGGAATGCTGGATTGTTAGCGTCAAGTCCAGAGCGCTGGGTCTTGTTTATATAGATCACCAGGCCCGTGTCTGACACAGTCCATCTGTAGCGGCTCTGGGAGAGTCGTTCGGACGCGGTTCGATGACGAACCATTATTGCGATTTAAAAAATGCAGACGTTATTCTGATCATGGGCAGCAATGCTGCCGAGCATCACCCGATCGCTTTCAAGTGGATCATGAGAGCAAAGGAAAAGGGAGCAACCGTTATTCATGTCGATCCCCGTTATACAAGAACATCCGCCCGCTGTGATTTCCATGTACCGCTTCGCTCCGGTACAGATATCGCTTTTCTGGGCGGAATGATCAATTACATCATTGAGCATAATAAATATTTCAAAGACTATGTGCTCAACTACACCAACGCTTCATTTATCGTGAACAAAGACTACACTTTTAATGATGGTCTTTTCTCCGGTTATGATGCTGCAAAAAGAAAATACGATAAAGCAACCTGGACGCTGGACAAAGATGAAGCAACAGGAATTCCCAAGCGGGATATGAGCCTTTCGAATCCACGCTGTGTTTTCCAAATGCTGAAGCAGCATTATTCCCGTTACACGATGGATAAGGTTTCCAGCATTACCGGCGTCTCCAAGGAAAACCTACTCAAGGTTTATAAAGCCTACAGTGCCACCGGTGTTCCGGACAAGGCGGGAACGGAGTGCTACGCTCTGGGCTGGACACACCATACCGTCGGCAGCCAGAACATCCGGGCCATGTCCATCATTCAGTTGCTTTTGGGCAATATGGGTATCGCGGGCGGCGGCATCAACGCGCTGCGTGGCGAACCTAACGTTCAGGGTTCCACGGATCACTGCATTTTATACGGAAATTTACCCGGCTATCTGAAGATGATCTCTGCTTCATGCGACACGCTGGAACATTATCTGAAGAAATATACGCCGGAATCCAAGGATCCGCAGTCGGCCAATTACTATCAGAATTATCCGAAGTTTTTTGTCAGCTTCCTGAAATCGTTATGGGACAACAAAGCAACGAAGGACAATGACTTTGGTTATGACTGGCTGCCCAAGATAGACGATGGGAAACACTATTCCACGATGCACATGTTTGATGCGATGTATGCGGGCAAGGTGAAAGGATTCTTCTGCATTGGCGCTGATCCGGCCGTCAGCACGCCGAACAGCAACAAGGTCCGCAAAGCCCTTCAGAATCTCGACTGGTTGATCGGTGAAAATATTTTCGACAACGAAACTTATCAGTTCTGGAGAGGTCCCGGCGTCGATCCTAAAAAGATCAAGACGGAATGCTTCCTGCTGCCTGCTTCCGCCACCATGGAAAAGGAAGGTTCGCAGAGCAATTCCGGCCGCTGGGTGCAGTGGAAATACAAGGCTGCCGAAGCTCCCGGCGATGCCATTCCCGTCGGTGAAATAGAGATCAAGATCATGAATGCGGTCAAAAAACTCTATGCCAAAGAAGGCGGCGTATGTCCCGAGCCGATTCTGAATCTCAAGTGGGATTATCTGAATGACAAAGGACATTATGACGTTATTAAAGTTGCTCATCAGATCAACGGTGTCTTTCTGGAAGATACCGTTATAGAAGACAAGGCCAAGAAGACGACGACCCTGTACAAAAAAGGCCAACTGGTTCCCGGCTTCGGCAATCTTCAGTTGGACGGTAAAACGGCATGCGGTAACTGGTGCATATCCGGCAGCTACACGGCCGAAGGCATGAACAGAATGGCGTCGCGGGGCAAGGAAGATCCGACAGGTCTGGGTCTCTTCCCCAACTGGGCGTTTGCCTGGCCGGTTAACCGCCGCATTCTTTACAACCGCGCTTCCTGTGATTTAAACGGCAAGCCCTACAATCCCAATCGCAAACTTCTGGAATGGAAGGGCGATAAATGGGAAGGCGATGTGCCGGATGGTCCCTGGCCGCCACAGGCAAACAAGGAAAAAGGGAAATACCCCTTTATTATGAAGACCGACGGTGTTGGCGCATTGTTTGGCCCCGGCATGGTCGAAGGTCCTTTCCCCGAGCATTACGAACCGCTCGAAGGACCACTGGCGAAGAACCCGATGTCGGGACAGCTGATCAACCCGGCTGCTGAAATCTTCGATAAGCATAGCGATGTGGACAAGATAGCCCGGGCCAGCGAAAAATTCCCGTATGTCTGCACAACCTATTCCTGCACGGAGCATTGGTGCACCGGCGCGTTAACCCGGTGGCAGGCTTGGCTTCTCGAAATGCAGCCGGAACTCTATGTGGAGATTGGCGACAAACTGGCTGCGGAAAAAGGTATTAAAAACGGCGACCGGGTTAAGGTTTCCTCCATTCGTGGTGAAGCACCCTGTGTGGCAATGGTGACCAAACGCTTCAAGCCTTTTACGGTTGAAGGAAAAACGGTGCATCAGGTCGGCATGCCCTTCAATTACGGCTGGCTCTTCCCGAAGGACAGCACCAGTGACAGCACGAATGTATTAACTCCAACCGTTGGCGACGCGAACACCTTCTGCCCCGAGTACAAGGCGTTCATGGTCAACGTGGAAAAGGCTTAAGGAGGATAAACCATGGGAAACGAACTTGTAAAATTGATTGATACCACCCTGTGCACCGCCTGCCGCGGCTGTCAGGTCGCCTGCAAGCAGTGGAATGAAATGCCGGGCTTGAGGACAAAACAAACCGGCACGTATCAGAATCCTCCGGATTTGCAGTGGAATACCTGGACGCTGATCCGCTTCCAGGAATATGAAGATAAAGACAAAAACTTTACGTGGATCTTCCGCAAGGACGGCTGCATGCACTGCACCGAAGCTTCCTGCGTGAAGGTTTGCCCAAGCGGCTCTCTTTATTATACCGACATTAAAACGGTAGGTGTTCATCATGAAAAATGCATCGGATGCAAGGAATGCATTTCGGCCTGTCCGTTTGATATTCCCCGCTATAACAAAGAGACGGAAAAGGTTACTAAATGCGATTTGTGCTATTCGCGCATTAAGGAAAACCTTCCGCCCGCCTGTGTCAAATCCTGTCCGACCGGCGCTCTGACGATTGGTCCCAAGGACGAGATGATTAAAAAAGCCTACGCAAGGGTGGAAAAACTGGGCGGCGATGCCAATGTTTATGGCGACAAATTTGTCGGCGGCACGCATGTGATTTATGTCCTCCAGTTCAAGCCGGAAGTTTATGACGAACTGGCAAAGGATCCGAAAGTTCCGCAGACGATCGCATTATGGAAGAGCATCCTGAAACCGCTGAGCCTGTTGGGCGCAGGCGGTGTAATCGGCGGATCCATCCTCCATTACTTTATCCATGGACCGCACAAACCCCATCCGGAACACTATGACGAACCAAAGAAGCAGGGAGGTGCATAAAATGAAAAACAAAATGGTAGTTGTGACATCAGGATATGAAAGATTTGTGCACTGGGCGCTGGCCATCTCCTGCCTGACGCTGTGCTACACCGGACTGGGAATTCTGTTCAAAGAACTGAACTTTCTGGGCGTCATTTTCGGCGGACTGAAAGGATTGGTGACCGTTCACGATTTTATGGCCGTGATTTTTGCCATCTCCCTGGTATTGGCCATCGCCATGTGGTGGAAAGAAGCGGGTATATTTGTTTTCCCGGAAGATTGGGAATGGATCAAGGCCGCGGGCGGATACCTGTGGCATCTGGATCACGTACCGGAGACCGGCAAATACAATCCCGGCCAGAAGGCGTTCTTCCTGACCGTAGCCTTATGCGGACTGCTGATGGTCGTCACAGGCTTCTTTATGTGGTATCCCGAGAAACTGGGTGGAGATCTGATGGACTGGGTTTATGTCCTGCATGTTCTGGGCTTTGTGGTGATTTTCGCGTTCTTCTTCGTTCACCTGTATCTGGGCACCATCGGTAATCCCGGTTCCGTTTCCGCGATGATCAGCGGGAAGATGGAACTGCCCGTATTGAGAATGCTTCATCCGAAGTGGGTCAAAGAGATGGAGCACGAAGGCAAACTGATGATTGCCAATGATAAGAAGTAGAAAGTACGTTAACAAAGTTGACATTTAGAACGATAACGATGTAATTGACGCGGTGGCGCACATCTGATAGAAGGTGTGCGCCACTTTTGTTAAGAAGGAAAAAATTATGACCACGACTTATGAATCATCCGAAATTAAAAATATCATCGCCCGGGCTCTGGAACAGAATCCTGAAAACAGCGAAGTGATCAAAGCCTTCGCGCCGATTATCGCCAGGCAGAGGCAGTTGGTGGAGGAAATCTCTCTGAAGGTCCCGGATTGCACCCTGATCGATAAAAATAAACTCAAAGCCGGTGTGCCGGTCAGCAGTCAGATGGATTTGATCGAGCCGGAAGATCCGCTGAAAGAGGTGGCCTTATCGCTGGCCGCCGCCGTCAAGGAAGGCATGCCCAATATTTCAGAAAATATAGATAAAATATCGGACCTCATTCGGGATGGAAAACTCAACCCGTTTGATTTCTTCAAAGCTCCCGCTGACGGCAAAGGAGATGCCATCGGGGGCCTGTCCAAAAAATTGCAGGTGTCGCCCTCCAATGCTTCATTTCTAATGAGTCTGGTCAGCCGTGTTGTCCTCGAAAGGCGGGCAAAAGAAATCATGGCGGCGCTGGGGCCGTTTGACTGGGAAAAAGGCTATTGTCCCATTTGCGGCGAGTTCCCTTCCATCGCGCTGATTGAAGAAGAAGGCGGCAAACGTTTTCTGCACTGCTCCTCCTGCGGACAGGACTGGCGCTTCACACGGATCTGTTGTCCTTATTGTGAAAAAGAGGAACGTAAGGAAATGGAATATTTTTATGTTGAAAACAAAAAGCAGGAAGCGGCTTTTGTCTGCGACCAGTGCAAAAAATATCTGGTGACCCTTTACCGCGCCGGAAAAGTTTTCGCGCGCGACATGGATATTTCCGCGATCAGCCTCATTCATATGGATGTGCTCATGCAGAATAAAGGCTATGAACCCATGACCGCCTGCGTCTGGAATGTCCTGAGCTGATATCCCTCGACAGCCTGAAACATCAGCAACCTAAAAGAGCTGAACTTTCTCCTGATTTGTGGTAAACAGAAGATAAAGAAGGTTGCCGTATGATTCAAGAAGTCACCATAAGCGCCCTGGGCTGGGGCGTCATCACCTGTCCTGAATGTGGTGGAAAAACTCATGCCACCCCCGGCGCGGAATCGCAGCACAGAGTGCTGGACATCAAATGCCGATGCGGAGCGAAACATCAAATCGTATTTAATACGAGGGCCAAGCAGCGCAGAGAATGTTCTTTGTCAGGCATTATTCTATTAAAAAACGATCTTGCCGTAACAGTAAAAAACATCTCTGCAACAGGCGCTTATTTTGAAGGGGATGAATTGAATCTCTTCGTCGGCAGCACCTACCCTATGAAAATCAAGATTGATGAGCAGTGGATTGAAGTCCTGGTCAAAATCATCCGGGCCAATCATAAAGAAGCGGGGCTTGAGTTTGTCAATCCCGGCTACAATGAAAGCAAAATCATCGAATCTTTTGTTCTGTCTGCCTGATTTTTCAAAGCTGAATTTGTCGTGAGGCGAAAACGACAAAAGGGGGCAACCATGAAAAAAGTGCAAATTGATAAAGTCTTTACGCTCATGGAGTCCGGCCCCGTCGTTCTGGTTACAACCGGCGACGGAAAGAAAAACAATGTGATGACGATCTCGTGGACCATGGTCGTGGACTTCACCCCAAGATTTGCGATCACAACGGGCCCATGGAATTATTCTTTTGCCGCATTAAGCAAAACGAAGGAATGTGTTATCGCCATTCCGACCGTTGACCTGATGGATACGGTTGTGGGCATCGGAACCTGTTCGGGGGCTGATACGGATAAGTTCGAAAAGTTCAGGCTCACGGCAGTGAAAGGAAAGATCGTTAAAGCACCGCTGATCAAAGAGTGTCTCGCCAATATTGAGTGCCAGGTAATCGATATCGTCAAAAAGCACAACATCATTGTTCTGGACGGTGTCGCCGCCTGCATCGATGATCAGCGGAAAGAAAAGCGAATGTTGCACGCTGTCGGTGACGGAACGTTCATTGTCGATGGACGCAGGATCAACCGCAGGGAAATGATGCAGTCAAAGCTTCCCCCCGGCGTCTAGCTTGCGCCGTTCGCCTCGCCCGTCGCTTCAGTCAATATTTAATAACCCGGGCGGGGGATCGATATGAGTCTTTTTACCTCATCTTTGGAGGCTTTGTCTAAGTTATCAGAGGCTGCCGGCCGATCCTCGCCATCTTTTTTCTGCCGGTCCGCGTCTTCCTGATCCGCGTCATTGGACTTGCATTTCACATCCTGCGGAGGGTTGTCGGTAATGAATGTATTGCCGTCCCGGTCCACACACTCGTAGAACTCTGCCGGGAAAGCGGTCGCGATCAGAGTTAAAAATATAGAAAGAATAAAGAATATCTTTTTCATGGTCATCCTCCCGGCGATGAACGCTATGAATTAATTAATGGTTTTGGAAACCGTTGACGCTTTATCAATTTTATTGATGGCGATTTCGCTGCAGGCAATCGCCTCGCCGTCTTTAACAAGACTGACTTTCAGGATTCCCGCCACCGGAATAATCAGCCCGGAGACCTCCAGCACCACCCGTGTTTTTTGTTTGCTCTGAAAATTGATCGCTGTATTGGTTTTCAAAATGACGTTTTTGTCCAGTTTGAATTCAAAATACCCTTCCGTCGCATCCTCGTCATTCACTTCCCGGTGAATCAGACAGATCGCGAAGAGCTTGTTAATGAGAAGAGGAAATCCCACGGAATTGACCTCTTCGATGATGTTGAATAAAGAGATGTGATTGGTTCTTCGATCAATGACCAACCCGTCGGCGCATAGCATATAAATCGACTTCATTTGTATTTCCTCTCCGCCGTCCGGCTGGCCGGCTTATCCGCTCCTGATTATTTATCGGATTGCGCCCAGCAGTCGCTCCATTCCGAAGACGTTTTGCCTTCCGATTTGCAGCAGGCAATGCATTCATCCAGCAGGGCCTCGGCCAATCTTGAATCCTGATTGATATTTAAAAAGATCTCCTTTTTACCGGCGCAGCAGCTTGAGCAATTCCGCACGCGCATTCTAAGCCTTTCTTCAGCATAGGCAGGATTGACCTGTTCGTTCTCATTTTCCCGGATTCTGCTGCCTCCTGCATCCGGGAGCGCTTCCCGCTCGACCGGCCCTGATGGGGTGATTTCAATGCCGGTTGATTCGCATTTGACGCCCCGGGGGGGATTATTGGTTAAAAAAGTATTCCCGTTCTGATCAACGCACTTTTTAAATTCCGCCGCGTGCGCGAGGCTGGTCAGCGCCATCACAAAGCATAAGACAAAAAATAATTTTTTCATCAACTGGCGACCTCTCTTTCCATTCATCGGATGAGCCGTTTGAATTTTGAAAAATTTTACTTTAAAGGGGCGCAACAATCAATATAAATATTTTCAGTTTTCTGTTTCCAGTTGAGCTTTGGCGCGAGCCAGCTTTTCCTTATTCAGATAATATTTTCCGCTGCTTGTTTTGATGACCAGACCGTCGGCAATCAGCAGGTTCAGCGCTCGGGGACGAAGGTTTTTTGTGCCCAGACGGAAGAAGTTTTTCCGTTCATCCTGAATTTCCACCGCCCTGTTTTCCTTGAAGGCTCTGGCTTCTTCCATTTCGGCGACGATTTTCAAGCAGGTCCGTCGGACAGCTACACCGCCGATGTAAAGAAAAAAGATAACAATGGCTATAAAAACAGCAGCCAGAAGAAGGATTTGCAGATAAACAGGCATACTAAATCTCACTGGAATATATTTTCTATAAATTCATACAATTGAAAACCGTGTTTGTCAATCGGCCGTATTGATGATGCACATCGGCAACGCAGACCATGAAAAATGTTTAGCGATAACAAATAATTGCTTTTTAAAATAGCGCCACCGTCAGGGCTGACACCGGGCTGAAATTGTCTTGACAGCCCGCGGCCTTATTTCTATACTCTTTCAAAATATTTCGTATTTCGTTTTATAATTTTTTTCGCATTTAAACCTCCTCAATGGAGATGAAAGGAGAAAGACCATGCGCTGGAAAGGAGCAAGACAGAGTGACAATGTGGAAGACCGCCGGGGAATGTCGATTTCCCGGGGCGCGAAAGTCGGCGGAATCGGCGGTCTCGGTTTGGTGGCGATTGTCGTCATCAGCATGTTTATGGGCGTTGACCCGTCGACCTTGCTGCAGGTTGTCGGACAAAACACGCAATCACCTTCCGTGTCGCAGGAGCAGACCGTTAATCCGCCGGCTCATGATGAAAAGAGTGACTTTGTCCGGGTGGTTCTGGCGGACACGGAAGATGTCTGGAAAGATATTTTTCAAAAATCAGGCAAAACGTATGAAGAGCCGAAACTGGTTCTGTTTTCCGGCGCCGTCGACTCCGCGTGTGGAATGGCCGGATCGGCAACAGGACCTTTTTATTGCCCCGGAGATCATAAGGTTTATCTTGATCTGACTTTTTTTGAAGAGCTGGGATCGCGATTCGGTGCGTCCGGAGACTTTGCCCAGGCCTATGTGATCGCTCATGAAGTCGGTCACCACGTGCAGAATCAATTAGGGATCATCCCGAAGGTTCATGAACTGCAATCAAGGATGGGCCAGACCGAAAGAAATAAATTAAATGTGATGCTGGAATTGCAGGCGGATTGCCTCGCGGGCATCTGGGCTCATCAGACAGAAAAGAACAGACAGTTTTTAGAGGAAGGCGACGTTGAGGAAGGGCTGAACGCCGCCAGCTCGGTTGGGGATGACCGCATCCAGAAGCAGACGCAGGGTTATGTGGTCCCGGACGGATTCACCCACGGCAGCTCCGAACAACGCGTCCGCTGGTTTAAGCGAGGGCTGGAAGAGGGCAATTTCAATTCCTGCGATACGTTCAAGGCCGGCCGCCTCTAGTGTCGTGTTACAATGAAACCTTGTCATATCGACCAACGGGAGATATCTTGTATCCTCTTATGATCATTAAGATTTCTCGCTACGCTTCGAAATGACATACTATAAAGATATTTATGTAACACTACACTATCACAAACAACCATAGTATCCGTGAAAGGATGAAGGACATGGCAAAAATCGTCTTTTCACTGGCGCCTCTGCCGCCCGAAATTGTGGAACTGCTGATACGCCAGTCGCCCGATATGCCGGATTTTCAGGTGATTGCCGGCCATGATATGCCGGAGGAAGCGGTCAAAAAGAATTTTGCGCGGGCTGACGTCGTCCTGGGCGATTTCACCTTTCAACATAAAATAACGGCGGACACCGTTTCAGCAGCGAAAAATCTGAAGCTCATTCAGCAGCCAAGCGTGGGCTATCAGCACATCGATGTGGAAGCCTGCACGGTTCGGGGCATCAAAGTGGCCAACACCGCGGGCGCGAATGCCGTCAGCGTCGCGGAACATACGATCGCCTGGGGCCTTTGTCTTCTCAAGAATATGTTTCATGCCCACACCAGCACCCGGTCAGGCCAATGGGAACAGATGAATATCAAGCCGGCGGAGCTTCAGGGCAAGGTGTGGGGCATCGTCGGGCTGGGATACATCGGCCGGATGGTTGCCGAGCGTCTCCAGCCGTTTAGGCTAAACCGGATTCTCTACTACGACATTCTTCGTCAGGAGCCGTCCGTCGAACGGAAACTGGGCGTTGAATACGCCGGCATGGCCGAGCTCTTGAGCCAGGCCGATGTCATCAGTCTGCACGCGCCGCTCACGGAATCCAACCGCGCCATCATCAATCAAAGCGCTCTCAATGCCATGAAACCGAGCGCGTATCTGATCAATGTCGCGCGGGCCGAACTTGTGGATGAACAGGCCCTGGCTGAGGCCATCCGGCGGGGTACGATTGCCGGCGCCGGCATCGATGTCTTTTCGGAAGAGCCGATCTCGTCGAATAATCCGCTGCTGGGAGTGGAAAGCGAAAAGCTCCTGTTTTCGCCGCATGTGGCGGGCGTGACGGATGAAGGCGCGGGCCGAATCATCAACATGGCCGCGGCCAATATCGCCCGGCAGCTCAAAAGAGAAAAACTGGTATCCCTGGTCAATTGAATCATTCCTGATAAGTTTTCATAACAAATTGAGGTATGCATGAAAAAACCGCAAAGCTCACCCATCTTCGATGACAGCGACTTCCCGATCAGTATCGTGCGCAAGTCGATCTTTCAGGGAACAGGAGCAGACCTGACCGAAGCCGGCAAAAAACCGCTGATTGCCATCGCCAATTCGCTGACGGAAATTAATCCCGGCCACATGCATCTGGGCCCGATCGCCCAGCGGGTCAAAGACGGCGTGAATATGGCCGGAGGCCTGCCCTTTGAATTCAATATTCCCGCGCCCTGCGACGGCATGACGGAAGGGCATCCCGGCATGCGCTTCGTGCTGGCCCAGCGCGATTTGATTGCCGACATCATCGAAACCCATATCCGCAGCATGCGCTATGACGGTATCGTCTTCATCGCGAGCTGCGACAAGATCATTCCCGGTATGATCATGGCCGCCGCCCGTCTGGACCTGCCCGCCATCTTTGTCACCGGCGGGCCGAACGCCTGGGATATCCGCTTCAAAGCGAGTATGCGCGGCGGCGTGGACCACAAATGCTACACCGATCTTCTGGACAAACTGGCCACCGCCACCGCCGCCACCTGCGGCTCGTGCGAAGTGATGGGCACCGCCAACACCATGCAATCGCTCACGGAAGCGCTGGGCATCAGCCTCGCCGGATCGGCCACCGTGCCGGCCTTTCATTCCGCGAAACTGCTCTACGCCCGCCATGCCGGCCAGCGCATCGTCGGGCTGATTGAAGAAGGATTATCGATTAAAAAAATTTTGACGCAACAGTCTCTGGAAAACGCCCTGATGGTCAGTCTGGCGATCGGCGGCTCCACGAATGTCGCCCTGCATCTGCCGGCGATCGCTTACGAGCTGAGTCTGGAACTCCCGCTGTCACGCTTCAATGATTACAGCCGCATTATTCCGACGCTATGCGGCATTTCTCCCAATGGCCCCCACGGCATGATTGATCTCTTTGTGGCCGGCGGCATTCCGGCGGTGATGAAAAGGCTTGGCGATCATCTTCATCGCGATCCCCTGACCGTCTCCGGGATGCGCATCGGCGATATTGTCGATCAGGCCGAAGTGAAAAATCCCGACGTGATCCGGGACAAAGAGCACGCTTTCCACCCCGAAGGAGGCATGGCCGCACTCTTCGGCAATCTGGCGCCGGAAGGTGCGGTCGTCAAGCAGTCTGCCGTGGCTGAAAATATGCGCGTGTTCACCGGCCCGGCAAGAGTCTTTGACGCCGAATCCGATGTTCTGAAGGCCATCCGGCAGAAAACGTTGCGGGAAGGCGAAGTCATTGTCATCCGCTACGAAGGCCCCCGAGGCGGACCCGGCATGCCCGAGACGCTGGCGGTTACGATGGGGCTTGATCTGGCCGGATTCACGAACCTGGCCCTGATTACCGATGGACGCTTTTCCGGCGCGACGGCCGGTCCCTGCATCGGGCACGTTTCTCCGGAAGCGGCCTGCGGCGGCCCGATTGCCATTATTCAAAACGGCGACGTTATCAAGATTGACATAACCGCGCGCACACTGGATGTGGATCTGACGCCGGAAGAAATCCAGCGGCGGCTCGCCGACTGGAAGCCGGTTATTAAACCCGTTCCACCGGGGTATATGCGGCGCTATGTCAACGCGGTGAGTTCAGCGGCGCTGGGTGCGGTTTTAAAATAGCCTCAACAGAAATTATGAAAAAAGCCTACGTTCACGGATATAATCAACGGGAAAACATCCGGCTGCAGGATCAGGCCTCCACGCTGGTCGAGCTGCTGCATGCCGACACACACTATCCAGCGGGAAGCCGCGTTCTGGAAGCCGGCTGCGGCGTCGGGGCGCAGACCGTCACCCTCGCGAAGAACAACCCCAAGGCTTTCATCACATCGATCGACATCTCCGAAGCCTCCATTCATCAAGCCGCTGAAAATGTGAAAGCGGCGGGTTTGACCAATGTTACATTCGAACAGGCGGATATCTTTCATCTGTCTTATCCGCCGGGATCCTTCGATCACATCTTTGTCTGTTTTGTTCTGGAGCATCTTCACAGCCCGGTCGAAGCCATGCAAACGCTGAAAAAATATTTAAAGCCCGGCGGCACGATAACCGTCATCGAGGGGGATCACGGCTCAGCTTATTTTTATCCGGACAGCGAGGCGGCGCGTCAGGCGATTCAGTGCCAGGTGGAGCTGCAAAGGCGAGCGGGCGGCGACGCTATGATCGGCCGTGCGCTCTACCCCCTTTTGACGCGGGCCGGCTTTCAATCGGTTCATGTCTCCCCGCGCATGGTTTACGCGGATTCCAGCAAACCGCAACTCGTCGAGGGCTTCACCAAAAAGACTTTCACCGCGATGATTGAAGGCGTGCGCGACCAGGCCATTCAAGCGGGAATCATCGAAGAAAAGGTTTTTGATCAGGGCATTAAAGATTTATACCGGACGGCAGAGGTGGACGGTGTCTTTTGTTATACCTTCTTCAAAGCCGTCGGCAGCAACTAATGGCCGGGTGAAAGAAATGAGGAATCTGTCGCATCGAAAAGAGATGAAAAGAAACAAAGAAAACATGGACATCATTTGCAGGCGGGATACTTCATACGAAAACCGAAGTCTTTCTTAACAGGGGGTGTTTATGAAAAGCATTAAATGGATCGTGATGATGTTACCGGTTATGTTTCTTCTTTCTCTCACGGCAATGATGGGCTATGCCGGAAAAGACGCTGCGCCTGATAAAGGCATCTGCCCCGTCCACGGCATTAAAATGAAGAGCGTGAATCTGCGTGTGGTTTACGGCATGCCGTCCCAGCGGGAATTCGAGGAGATGCGCGTCGGCAAGTCGCTTTTTCCCTACGGCCGGGATTATATGCTGGCCGGCTGTGTCGTGAAGCCGGAAAAATCCCGTCGAGGCTACATCTGCTCCGAGTGTGTCAAAGCCCGCCAGACCTGGATCACATCAAAAGACCGCTGGAATGAAATTTCCAAGGCCAGTCAGGCCAGCCTGGAAGAATTCTTTGCCGTCGTCAACAGCCGGGATGTTGATGAAGCAATGAAGTCGATGGCGTCGGCGATGATCAATACACCGGCGAAACGCAGAGAGTGGCGCAAACATCTGAACGCCATACGCTCGATTCATGTTCTCCGCGTCGAGCCCGCCAACACCGACCAATGGAGAAACAACCGACATATCTTCAAGGTTACGCTCGAAGCCCATGTAGCCAATGCGCCCGATGCGCCTATCCCATTTTACGGCTGGCAGGATAACCCAAATGTGCGCTGGATAACCATGGAACTCAACAGCAACCGACGGTGGGTTGTCGCCAATATCGCCACCGGACCGTAGATATATGTTTTGCCGGTTAAAAATATTTCAGAAGATAGCGTTCCAGCCGATCCAAACCCTCTCTGATATTTTCCAGGGAGTTGGCGTAGGAGAAGCGCAGGAAGCCCTCTCCGCCGCTGCCGAAATCAATGCCCGGTGTTACCCCGACCTTGACTTCTTCGGTAATGCGAAAAGCTTCCCGGTAAGAATCTTTGCAGAATCGCTGCGCGTCGGCAAAAACATAGAACGCGCCGGTGGGTTCGACGTGGATGACAAATCCCATTTCTTTTAGCCGCATCAGCATGTAGCGGCGGCGCTCATCGTAAATCTTGACCATTTTGGCCACGTCTTTCTGCGCTTTGGTCAGGGCGGCAATGCCCGCCCACTGCACAAAACCGGCCGCGGAAATCATGAAATTCTGATGGATGCGCTGCATCACCCGGGAGAATTCTTTGGGAAAGATGCAGTAGCCCAGACGCCAGCCGGTCATCGCGTATAACTTGGAAAAACCGTTGATGACAAAGGCCCTGTCGGTGAATTCCAGAATGGAGTGGGCGCGGTCTTTGTAAACGAGTCCATGATAAATCTCGTCGGAAATAATGTATTGTTTGTCGAACTGCGCGACAGTCTGCAGCTGCTCTTCCGTCATCACAATGCCCGTCGGATTGGAAGGCGAGTTAATCATGATCGCTTTGGTGCGGGGCGAAAGTTTCTTTTTGATATCGCGCGGGCGATACTGAAACCCGTCTTCGGGATAAGTTCTTACTTCTTTGAGTTTGCCGCCGGCGGCGAGAATGAAATTCTGGTAGCAGGGATAGCGCGGATTGGAAATGATCACTTCATCGCCGTGATCCAGGATCGCCAGCATCGCGAAAAGCAGAGCGGGGGACGTGCCGGTGGACACCATGACCTGATCGGGTGTAATGTTTACTCCGTATTCCTTGAAATAGAAATCGCAGATAGCCTGCCTCAGCTCCAGGAGTCCAAGGGCATGGGTGTAGCGGGTTTTGTTTTTCATGAGCGCATCGTTGGCCGCTTTGGTAATCACTTTCGGCGTGGAAAAGTCCGGTTCGCCGACTTCCATGTGGATGACGTTTTCGCCTTTGCGTTCCAGTTCTTCGGCTTTGGCCATGACATCCATGACGATAAAGGATGTGAATTTTGACGCTCTCTTGGAAATCATAAATACCCCTTGCTTTTTGATAGGTTACCTTTATTGCCATTACGCGATTTTTTCAACAACTTTATTGTTCCATCCCCAATGTCATTAAAGGCTTCACTTTTTTATTTGCGACATTTTTGTATCCATTCCCACAAAATATATGCTTGCGGAAGCAGATGAACAGTTGCTAATTTTATGAATATTAGTATATGAGAAATCAAAGAATTTTTGTGCATCCCCAAAACAGAATTTAATCATTGAAGGATAAAAAAAATGATTCTCATCATCGATTTCGGTTCTCAGTATAATCAGTTGATCGCCCGGCGGGTAAGGGAAAATCACGTTTACTGTCAGATTGAGCCGCCCGATATTTCAATGGACGCCATCCGAGAGCTCCGGCCGGAAGGCATTATCCTGTCCGGCGGTCCGGCCAGCATCTACAGCAAAGGCGCGCCGCGCGTGGACAAAGATATTTTCAAACTGGGCATCCCGATTCTGGGCATCTGCTACGGCCTGCAATACATGGTAGATTCGCTGGGCGGAAAAGTCATCGGCTCGCAAAAGCGCGAATACGGATTTGCCGAACTGCTGGTACAAAAGCAGAAAGGTATTTTAAAAGGCATAACAAAGAAGACGCAGTGCTGGATGAGCCACGGCGATTCCATCGGCGCCCTGCCCCCCGGATTTGTCGTCACCGCCGTCACCGCCAACACGCCGGTGGCCGCAACGGAAGACACAAAACGAGGATTTTACGGACTGCAGTTTCATCCGGAAGTGGTTCACACACGGGAAGGCAAAAAGATGCTCGCCAATTTCCTTTTTGATATTTGCCGCTGCCAGAAATCTTGGTCGATGAAATCCTTTATCCATCACGCCGTGGAAGAAATCCGCCAGCAGGTGGGCGACGAAAAAGTAATTCTGGGGCTGTCCGGCGGCGTGGATTCCTCGGTTGCCGCTGTTTTGCTCAATAAGGCTATAGGCAAACAGCTCATCTGCGTTTTCGTGGACAATGGTGTTTTGCGGGAAGGCGAAGCCGGGCGCGTGATTGAGATGTTCAAGAAAAATCTGCACATCAATCTGCGTTTTGCCCGCGCGGGAAAAATCTTTTTAAGAAAATTAAAAGGTGTTACCGATCCGGAAAAGAAAAGAAAAATCATCGGCCGCACTTTTATCGAAGTCTTTGACCAGGAAGCGCTCAAGATCAAAGGCGTTAAATTTCTGGCGCAGGGAACCCTGTATCCCGATTTGATTGAATCCCGCTCTGCGTTCGGCGGCCCCAGCGCCGTGATCAAGTCGCACCATAATGTCGGCGGCCTGCCGAAAAAGATGAATCTGAAACTGGTTGAGCCGCTCAAACATTTGTTTAAGGATGAAGTCCGCCTTTTGGGGAAAGAACTTGGTTTGGCCGATGACGTGGTCTGGCGGCAGCCTTTCCCCGGGCCCGGACTGGCCATTCGCATCATCGGGGAGATCACGCCGGAGCGTTTGTCCATATTGCGCAAAGCCGATACCATTCTCTGGGAAGAAATCCGCGCGAAAAAACTCTATTACAAACTGTGGCAGTCTTTTGCCGTGCTGTTGCCCATTAAAAGCGTCGGCATTATGGGCGACCAGCGCACCTATGAAAACATTCTGGCGATCCGGGCCGTCACCAGCGACGACGCCATGACGGCGGACTGGGCGCCGCTTCCCCACGATGTTCTGGCGCGCCTCTCCAACCGGATTATCAATGAGGTGCGCGGGGTAAACCGCGTGGTTTATGACATCAGCTCCAAACCGCCCAGCACGATTGAATGGGAATAAAACGGCAATCTCCGAACTGAACGCGCGTGGTACCTTTTCTACCCTGTGCCGGTAAGAATATTTTTATTATTTATCCAAATGACCGGTAAATTAAGAATAATTTTACTTAGTCTCGCGACGCTTATTTCCCTGGGAGGATGCAATATGCAAAACAGGTTTCTTTATTTTCCCGAGCCACACTGGCCGACGGAGCAGATGCTCAAATATGAAAATCTAAAGCTCTGGCAGGCAAAGGCTGATGATTATCAGGGTCTGGTCGCGACGGTTGATGCGCCCGCGCCGAATGGAACCATTGTTCTCTTTCACGGCAACGGCGGCACCGCGGTCGATAGGGGATTTTATCTGAAGCCTTTTGCGGAGCTGGGATTCCGCGTCGTTCTGGCCGAATATCCGAAGTACGGCGGACGCCCCGGCAAAGTCGGTGAGAAGCCGTTTGTCGCGGCCGGTCTGGAAACCGTTCGCCTGGCGTATGAACAATACAAAGAGCCGCTTTATCTTGTGGGAGAATCGCTGGGATGCGGTGTGGCCGCCGCGATCGCCAGACAGACACCCGTTCCCATCGCCGGCATCATCCTGATTACGCCGTGGGACACGCTGGCCGCCGTCGCCAAATCCCTGTTTCCCTTCTTTCCTGTTCAACTGGTTTTAACCGACAAATACGACAGCATCGAAAATCTCAAGACGTTTCAGCAAAAGATCGCGGTTGTCGGCGCCGAACGCGATGAAATCCTGCCGATTAAACACGCCGTCAATTTATATCAACGTCTTCCTGAAGGCGGGAAAAAAATGTGGATCATCAAGGGCGCGGGGCACAATGACTGGCCGATGCACACCGACATGTCTTTATTCCGCGAGGTTACCGATTTTATAAAAATTGATGTAAATCAATGAAGCGGGAATCTGTTTCGAGTATCATCTTTCCATAAAGATTGAACGGAGGTGTCTAATGAAAAAGGCAAAGGACCTGGCAATAGGCCGCCGCGCTTTTTTGAAAATAACAGCCGGTGCCGCAGCCGCTTCGACCGTCGGCCTTCCCCAAAAAGCTTCGGCGGAAACAGACCATCAATTATCCACGCTGATCGACCTGAGCCTCTGCGACGGTTGCCCGGATAAAAAGGTTCCATCCTGTGTCAGCGCCTGCAAGGAAATCAATCAGGATAGGATTCCGCAGGTGACTGATCCGATTCCTGAGCCATGGCCGCGCAAGACCATTGAAGACTGGTCGAAGAAACAGGACGCTTTCCATCGGCTCACCCCTTATAATTTTATTTATGTGCACAAAGCTGAAGTCAGCGTAGACGGCCAGCCAAAAACTGTTTTTGTGCCGCGCCGCTGCATGCACTGCGACAATCCGGCGTGCGCGACCATCTGCCCGTTTTCCGCAAATCATAAAAATAAAAACGGCGCGGTCGTGATTGATCAGGATCTGTGTTTCGGCGGCGCGAAATGCCGCGATGTCTGCCCGTGGGAAATTCCCCAGCGGCAATCCGGCGTCGGCATTTATCTCAAAGTCCTGCCCGGCCTGATGGGCAACGGCGTCATGTATAAATGCGATCTGTGCTTTGAACGCACAGTGGCCGGTCAACTGCCCGGATGTGTCGAGGCCTGTCCGCGGGAAGCCATGCTGATCGGAACCAGAAAAGCGATCGAACAGATGGCGGAAGCGCGCGCGAAACGTATGAACGGCTCGATTTACGGGAAAACGCAAAACGGCGGCACGGCGACGCTTTACGTCTCGCCCGTTCCCTTTGAAGAAATTAATAAAACCATGGCCAGAAAACCGGGGCAGCCTGACATGAAAACGGACGTGAAACGGAGAATGAAGGGGACGGATCCCCTGGCCAGGGCTGTTCTGGCTTCTCCCGCGCTGGGCATCGCCGCGGCCGGAGCGGCCTGGGTCCTCAACCGGAAAAACAGGACGGCAGGGGAGGAATAAGACCATGACGAGAAAAATTCTGACTGAAAAAAATCTGGTCGTCCGCCACAGCGCTCTGGAGCTACTCGAACACTGGGCGATTGCCCTTTCCGGACTGGTTCTGCTTTTAACCGGCATCTTCGAACTTCCGGTGGGCAAGCGATATTACATTATCAACGTTCCGGGACTGGGCTGGTCCGCGGACTTCATTACCTCTCTGTATCTGCATTACGCTGCAGCGGTTGTTTTTACCGGCGCGGCGATGTTTCATGTGTTTTACCACGGCCTGCGCGGCGAGCAGGGGTTGATGCCGCGGAAGGGTGATGCTTCGGAGTCGGTAACCGTCATCAAAAGCCTTTTCGGCTTCGGCGAAGAGCCTCCGATGCACAAATACCTGCCGGAACAGCGCCTGGCCTACGCGGGCATGGCGTTCATTATTCTGATGCTGATTGTTTCCGGGCTGGTGAAAACCTACAAGAATATCTACGCGCCGGATATGTCGCATGCCGTTTTGCTCTGGGCGACGTGGATTCATAACATCGCCTTTATCTTATTTTTTCTCGCCTTTTTGGCGCATATGGCGGCGATTCTGCTGAAACCCAACTGGCCGATGGTTCGCGGCATCTTTACGGGCCGGGTTCGTCTCGACTACGCAAGGCATCGTCATACTCTGTGGCTGGCCGAAATGGAGCCTGCCCCGAAGCAGCCGGCCCCCGCGGTTGAAGGCGCTTTGCCCGTGAAAGAAGCGGAGGCGTTCGCGGACGATACGGAAGAAGACGATCTGCCGCCGGAACTGGAAAAGCCCGAGGAAATGCCAAAGGACAAGCCGGAAATTGATAAAGGCGCGTAGCCGTTTTCCTGCCTGATCCGCCGCGCCGGGACTTTTTATGGTGGAAAAGGCGTCCAAGAAACGATATAAGCCTCCTCAGACCACCGAAGACCAACGAAGGAGGAAGACGCCCATTTACCGCCGAGTCACTTTATCCAGAGTTCTGAAAATCAGCGCCCTGATGATTTTCATTTTACTGGCGCTTTGCTTGATTTCTCTTTCTGTTGGCGCTGTCCGCATTCATCCCGGACACTTTCTGGACTATCTCTTTAATGCGGTGTCCGGCAGGTTCTCCTCCTCCGAAGAAGAATTGATTTTATTTTCCGTGCGCCTGCCGCGGATAATTTTCGCGGGCATTGTGGGCGCGGCGCTTGCTCTGGGCGGCGTAGTCTTTCAGGCCCTCCTGCGCAATCCCCTGGCCGATCCCTATATTCTGGGCATATCCGGTGGCGCGGCGCTGGGCGCCATTATCGGCATTGTTGCCGGCGCGGGCGCTTTTTATCTGGGTGTCCCTCTGCTTGCCTTTATCGGCGCGCTGGCCACGGTCTTTCTGGTATTCGCTGTCGCCGGCGGCGCCAGAAAAACGCTTCAGGACAATTCGCTGCTGCTCTCCGGCGTCGTGGTCAATGCTTTCTTCTCCGCCGCCATTCTTTTTTTTCTGTCTATTGTCAACAGCATGGAGCTGCACAGCATCACCTTCTGGCTGATGGGCGATCTCTCCCGGGCGTCAGCCGGAGAAATCTCCGTGGCGGCATTCTGCCTGATGATCGGTTTTGTATTGCTTTACGCGCAGGCGCGTCATCTGAATCTGATGGTTCAGGGAGAGGACACGGCGGAGCATCTGGGCGTTGATGTGGGACGGACCAGGTGTATCCTGCTGATCGTAACGTCGCTGATCATTGCGGTGGCGGTGTCGATGGCCGGCATCATCGGTTTTGTCGGGATCATGGTACCTCATTTTATGCGGCTGATTTTCGGGTCCGATCACCGTCTGCTTTTGCCCGTCTCGGCCCTGTTCGGCGCGTCATTTCTCATCGCGGCCGATACGATCGCGCGGATTATTCTCGCGCCGGCGGAATTGCCGGTCGGCGTCATCACGGCGCTCTGCGGCGCGCCCTACTTTATCTTTCTGCTCAAAAGGAAGGCGTATTAACCATGTCCCTGATCAGCGCCAGAAATATCCAGTTCTGTTATGATGCCCGTCCGGTGATGAATGATGTTTCCTTCACGGTGGAGGAATCCCAGATCGTGGCGGTCATCGGGCCGAACGGTTCCGGGAAAACCACGCTTTTAAAAATGATCAACGGAACGCTCCTCCCCGATGCGGGGCAGATGCTCATCGACGATATGGAAACGGGGCGGTGGGCGCGCCGGGACATCGCGAAAAAAGTGGCGATTGTGCCGCAGGAGACGGCCGATGTTTTTCCCTTCTACGCGGAGGAAATCGTGCTGATGGGGCGATTCCCCCACCTGGGCAGATACCGCTTCGAGGATCAAAAAGATTATCGCATCGTCCGGGAAGCCATGGAGAAAACCGATACCATCGCTTTCGCGTCCCGGCGCTTCCATGAGCTCAGCGCCGGAGAGCGCCAGCGGGTTTTAATCGCCCGCGCCCTGGCTCAGGAGCCGAAAATCTTATTGCTTGATGAGAGCACGGTTTTTCTGGATTTGAAGCATCAGTCTCAGTTTTTAACTTTGCTGCGCCAGTTAAACGAAACGCAAAAGCTGACGGTTATGTTTGTCACGCACGATATCAATCTGGCCGCGCAAAATGCGAACCGCATCATTTTGCTTGATTCCGGAAAAATTTATGCTATAGGAAATCCCGCGGATGTTATTACCGCGACAAACATAGAAGAGGTTTACGATGTAAAAGCTGGGATAGATTCCAATCCGTATGATGGATCTCCCCGCGTAACGTTGTTAAACCATTGAGACTGCCAATATAAGGAAGCCGGTGTAAGTCCGGCGCTGCCCCGCAACTGTAAGCGGAACGAAATCCACATAATCCACTGATGCTGCAAGCATTGGGAAGGGTGGAAAGTAGGTCGCCGCGAGCCAGGAAACTTTATGGTAGGTCTAACTTACTTTAATCCCGAGGGGGAAAGGAGAAGCTCCATGAAGAAAGTCTTGCCTTTTGTTCTGTTGTTTTCATTAGTTGTTTGTTCACCTGTCAAAGCCGAAGAGAAGAAATCACCCGAAACGATTGTCACCATGCAGGAAGTCGTGGTCACCGCAACGAAAGTCCCGGAAAAGCGGAACGATATTCCCAATGCTGTCATCATCATAGATCAAAATGACATTCAAATGTCCGGCGCTAAGAGCCTCGGAGAATTACTGGCGAATGAGCCGGGTATCGACTGGCAGACCTACGGCAATTACGGCGGTGCATCACAAGAGATCCATATCCGTGGCATGCGCGGCAATGCCTCTCAAGTGCTTGTCAATGGTATGAATATAGGTTCCCCGTCTTTGGGTGTTGCGGACATGGGAAAGCTTGCCCTCGACAACATCGAACGGATCGAAGTAGTCAAGGGATCCGGTTCCGTGCTTTATGGATCAGGCGCCATGGCGGGGACTGTCAATATTATTACGAAGGCACCACAGAGAGATAAAATGGACCTGAAAATAGGCGCTGGTTACGGTTCGCAAAACACGTATCGCATCGCGGCGGAAAACGGCATGTTTGTGGCTGGAGATTTTGGATATTACCTGACTGCCGGAAGAACCGAAACAGACGGGTTCCGGGATAACAGCTGGCTAAGGCAAAACGATGTGTCCATAAAAATGGTTCTGGACAAGAGAGATACTTTGAATGTCAGCCTCTACGGGGATTATATAGATCGAGATTACGGCATGCCGGGTGTCAAACCGCCTGAAGGAACTCATGATTATTATATCGACGGTGAGAAATTCTACAATAGCGAGTCAGCAGCACTTTTGGATAACAGTACCGATAAAGACGGTCATATCGTTCTGAATGTGAAAGGCGAACCGTTGTCTTGGTTCGGTTATAATCTCAAAGGCTTTTACACGAACATGGAAAATAACAATTACGTGCGTTATGCATTCGATGGTACAGGAGCAGAAAACTGGGTCACCAACAAAGTGCTGGGCGCGGATGGCCATATGGATATTTATCCTTTTGAAGGCATCAAAGTGTTGCTGGGCGGAGAATACAAAGACTTTGACTGGGAAAATCGGAATGACAGTCTGGACAAAACCGGCTCAAGCACCGGTGCCGAATCAACGACAAAAGCCAATGTATTTACAAAGGGCGTTTTTGCGGAGATTGAATACAGACCCTCATTGTACGGAAAGGTTTTGGCCGGTATCAGGCATGAAAACCACTCCGCCTTTGGATCGGAAAACCTGCCCCTCTTCGGTATCGTCATCAATCCGGTTGAAACAACGGCACTGAAGATCAGTCACGGGAAGCACTTCCTGGCGCCGACGCTCAATGATCTTTACTGGCCCGCCGATCCATATACCAAAGGCAACTCCGCTCTGAAACCGGAAATTGGCTGGCATACGGACGTTACCATCGAACAGTCCTTGCTGAAGGACAAGTTGTTCATGACGTTATCTTATTTCCACTGGAATGTAGATGATAAAATCCAGTGGGAGCCGGATTCCCAGGGGGTATGGTGTCCCATCAATCTTGCCGGCTATGAAGCGAACGGTATCGAAGCGGGCATCAAAATCGGTCCCTTGTACGATTTGTTGTTGGCTTTGAGTTATACCTACACGGATGCGGAAGAAGAAAACCGTGCATACACTAAACAGGATTACGGATGGCCGCCGGATGTCCCTCCGGATTTTCAGTACACCATGGTCAAACGGCGTGCGACCATGACACCGGAAAACCAGTTTAGAGGCGATCTTACATACCAAAACAAATCGGGACTGACCGCAACAGCAACGGTGCGGTACGTCGGTGATCAGCTTGTTTACAATACGGAATCCACGACCTACCCGGAAACGAAAACAGTTACCTATACCATCGACGCCTACTGGACGGCGGATTTAAAGATAAAACAGCGTCTTTACAAGCATTGGACTCTTTCGCTGTCCTGCGATAACCTGTTTGATCAGGAGTATGACACTCATTTGTCATCCTTCACCGACCAGACGACATTCAAAACCACGATGAGCGCGTATCCGGGAGCAGGCCGATCGGTTTTTGCCGGTGTGACGTATGAATTTTAGACATAACAGCCTTGAAGCTTACCGATATGAAATTGGTTGACGGTATTGCAGCAGGAGAAAGATTTTCTGTATTTTCTCCTGCTGCGTTTCATTTGAATCATCAGCAACATTGAAGATACGCATGAGCAAACCATTAACAGGACCGCAGCATTCTTCCATAGTTATTCTAACCGTTGTCCTTGCGTTGATTTGCGTGGATATCTCCTGGGCCCGTGTGGTTACGGACGAAATCGGCCGTTCCGTTAACATAGCTTCCGCTCCGCAAAGGATTATTTCCCTTGCCCCCGGTATTACGGAAACGCTTTACTTTCTCGGTCTTGACGATTACATAGCGGGTGTCACCACCTTTTGTGATTGGCCTGCCGCGGCACGCAAAAAACCGCGCATCGGCGGATTCAGCAATCCTTCCCTGGAGAAGATCGTTGGCCTGAAACCGGATTTAATCATTGCCACTGCCGACGGCAACAGAAAAGATACCGTTCGGCAGCTCGAAAGATTGGGCCTTTCCGTCTATGTGATCAATCCTTCCGGCATCACGGGCTTTCTGAACAGCATTGTAAATATCGGGGGGATAACAGACAGAGAAAAGGAAGCAGGCAAACTGGTTGAAGGATTGCGGAAGCGATTAAGCCATATTACTCGCCGGATACGGAACAAGCATAGACCGCGCGTATTTTTTCAGCTCGGGATGGAACCGGTGTTTACCGTAGGAAGAGGAACATTGATCCATGAAATGATTGAGCAAGCGGGAGGCATCAATGTTGCGGGTCAAGATATTGCCCGTTATCCCGTCTACAGCGCGGAGGGAATCATCGCGGCCTCGCCGGAAATTATTGTTTTCGCGCCGATGGTGAATGACCGTAATTTCGCGGCTGTCAATAAATTCTGGCAGACTATCGGCGACATTCCGGCAGTGAAAAACAAAAAAATTTATCCGATTGATGCCGACTTGATTAACAGGGCCTCGCCGCGCATTTTTGATGCTATTGAAATCATGGCACGGATTTTCCATCCGGATGTAAAATTTACTCGATAATTATTTTATGCTGTGTTATCGCCACAGACGATTGAACAGAACACGCGAAAAACGAAAGAAAACCCTATGAATTATCCGACGATTCCCCCGATTGACAATGCTGCCGCGCAGCAGGCTGGGATACGGCAAAACAACCTCACCAAACCTCCCGGTAGCCTCGGCAGGCTGGAAAAAATTTCCATTCAACTGGCCGGAATGAAGGCTGATCCCCTGCCCGGTGTTTCCCGCAAGGCGGTGATCGTCATGGCGGCCGACCACGGAGTTGCCCTTGAAGGCATCAGCGCCTTTCCTGCCGAGGTCACGCCGCAAATGGTCCTGAATTTTCTTCACGGTGGAGCCGCCATCAATGTTCTGGCGCGTCAGGCTGGCGCCGACGTAATCGTTGTGGATATTGGCGTTGCTGCCGATTTTGATCCGTCTCTGCCGGGGCTTCTACATCGTAAGGTTGCCCGCGGAACGCAAAATATGATGAAAGGACCGGCCATGACCCGTGCCGAAGCTGAAAAAGCAATTGCTGAAGGAATGGCTGTTTTGTCGAGTGTTGCCGACAATGGTATTGATTTGATCGCCACAGGCGATATGGGCATCGGTAACACGACACCGTCATCGGCCATTGTCGCCGTGATGACCGGATTGCCGGTGGCCAAAGTAACCGGGCACGGCACCGGAATCGATAGTGCTGGTTTAGCGCATAAGATTCAGGTAATCGAAAAGGCCATAGCACTGAACCGGCCTGAGCCGAATGATGCCCTGGATGTGCTTTGCAAAGTCGGCGGGCTGGAAATTGCCGGCTTAGCCGGGGTGATAATCGCTGCTGCATCATGCCGTATACCGGTCGTGGTAGACGGTTTTATTTCAACAGCTGCCGCCATGATTGCAGAGGGTCTTGTGCCCGATGTGCGACATTACATGTTTGCTTCGCATCAATCAGTGGAAATCGGTCATCAGGCAATGCATAAATATCTCGGTTTGAATCCGTTGATAAATATGAATTTACGTCTTGGCGAAGGGACAGGGGCGGTATTGGCATTTCATTTGATTGAAGCCGCCTCCCGCATACTGAGGGAAATGGCAACATTTGCCGAAGCAGGCGTCAGCGATAAAGAAAAGGGATCTGTGCTGACAGCAAGCTAATGGAATTGAGGAAACTATGCGGAACTTACGGATTGCCTTTGGTTTATTAACAACACTGCCGCTAGGAATGCCGGAAGACTGGCATCACGGCGATAGCGGTCGCGCTGCCGCCTGGTTCCCGCTGGTGGGAATTGTTGTCGGCGGATTCACCTGGATTTGCTGGCTGGCGTTTACGCCGCTTTTTACGCCGCTGATAGCAGGTTTGCTGACGCTAATCGTGTGGATTGCCCTAACCGGGGGACTTCATATTGACGGCCTGGCCGATTGTTGTGATGGATTGTTTGCTTCGGCCACGCCTGAGCGGCGGCTGGAAATCATGAAAGACCCTCATCTGGGAACATTCGGCTGCGTCGGTTTGCTGCTGTTGTTGTTCTCCAAAGCTGCAGCACTGAGTGCACTTACAGCTTTTTCCGGCTTGAGCATTATTCTTGCGGCAACAATCAGTCGCTGGCTCATTCTATCTGCGGCTATGCTGCCGCCGGTGCATCCCGGCGGCATGGGCGCCGATTTTGCAGCCGGCCTCAAACGCGGCGTTATTGTCGGCACGGCTATTTTCCCTCTGGCCATGGCCGCACTTCTCGGCGTGCGGGGTGTTTATGCCGTGGTGTTTGCTGTATTGGCCGCAACAGCTGTTTTGGCGCTGGCAAAAAGTCGTATTCACGGCGTCAGCGGTGATGTATTCGGCATGCTGGTTGAAGTCACGGAAACCGTTGTCTTGTTGACATTTACTTTGAGAGGTCAATGAACCGATATCCTTTTCGTCTGGGCACAACGTCATATATTATTCCGGATGATATTTTACCCAATGTCCGGTATCTGGCCGGAAACGTACAGGATGTGGAATTGGTGCTGTTTGAGGTTGAAGGTGGCGCAGGTAATTTGCCCGACCGCTTACAGATTGAGGAGTTGCGCAATATCGCCTCTGATCATGATCTGACCTATACCGTGCACCTGCCGCTGGATTTGCGGCTGGCGGATGACGGCTCCGCTCGCCATATCTCTTTGGAAAAAGCCAAGCGCGTCATTGATTGCACTCGCGATCTGGAACCGTATGCTTATGTTTTACATTTGGACGGGAAATCCGTTCGTAATGGTACAACACCCGATGTCATGGAACGCTGGCAGGATCATGCCGTTCAATCTCTGAAAATCGTCGAAGCATGGACGGGAAGCATTGAGAAGCTGGCGGTTGAAAACCTTGAAGGCTATCCGTTGGATTTCTGCGAGCCGATTCTGGAACAAATTGACATCAGCCGCGCCGTGGATGTCGGCCATCTCTGGCTTGATCATCATGATCCTGTGAAGTATTTGCAAAATGCTTTGCCGCGTACTAGGGTTATTCACATTCACGGCATTGCCGGGCGTGATCATCAATCGCTGGCGCATGTACCGGCGGACCAGTTACGAGCCGTATGGAATGCACTTCTGGGCTCCGACTATCGTGGCGTACTCACTATAGAAGTATTTTCTGAAGATGATTTTCGAACTTCATGGGCGGCTATAGAAACCGTAATGAAAGAACAAGGGGTTGCAACCCTTTGTTCTCGGGAGAAACGCATATGAATCATGAAATTCCCACTGATGGAATAACGCTTATTTTGGGCGGTGCCCGCAGCGGTAAAAGCTCCTTTGCCGAAAAGATTGCGCGTGAATCGGGGAAAACGGTTCTTTTTATTGCCACGGCTACCGCCGGCGATGATGAAATGTCCAAACGAATTCGCAATCACCAGGCATCACGGCCTGTTGAATGGCAAACGCTCGAATTGCCCCGTGGCTTCGGCGGCAATTTTACGGCGCCTCTTGCCGACGTGACCATTGTGGATTGCATCAGTTTGCTGGTTAATAACGTTTTGATGTCGTTGCCGGAAAACAGTTCGCTGGAAGTTGTCATGCACGATGTACGTGAAGAAATCGACGGGCTGATCGCCACAAATGCAAGATGCGGCGGTCAGTGGCTGATTATTTCCAACGAGGTCGGGATGGGACTTGTTCCGCCGTATCCGCTAGGCCGGATATACCGTGATGCGTTGGGCTGGGCCAATCAAACCTTGGTCGGTGCTGCCCAACGGGTTATCTTGATGGTCGCCGGAATTCCGATGGTGATTAAATAACCGCTGGGGAATATTTTTAAATGAAGAAATCCATATTCAATTGGAGTGGCGGCAAAGACAGCGCATTGGGCTTGTATCATTCTCTGAATGATAAGGATGTCGAGGTAAAATATCTTCTGACCACATTGAGCGAAAAATACAATAGGGTTTCCATGCACGGGGTCAGGAAAGAGTTGCTTCAAATACAGGCAAAAAATATAGGTGTTGAATTGAAAGAGATTTATCTGCCGGAATCGGCCTCTCTGGAAACTTACAACAACATCATGAAAAAGGCTTTTGAGGGATTTAAAGAAGAGGGCATTGAATATTCCATATTCGGAGATATCTTTCTGGAAGATTTGAAAAAGTACAGGGAAGACCGATTAGCAGAAGTGCGGATGAAAGGGATGTTCCCTTTATGGAAGCGATCGAGTACGGACATATTAAAAGAGTTTATGAATTTGGGTTTTAAAACGGTTATTGTTTGCGTCAATGATCGATATCTTGATTCCTCATTCGCCGGTAGGGTCATTGATGAAGATTTTCTAAACGCGCTGCCGGGAAACGTTGATCCCTGCGGTGAAAATGGAGAGTTTCATTCATTTGTTTTTGACGGACCCATATTTAAAAATAAAATCCATTATGAGCACGGCGAGCTTGAGTGCAGAGCATATAAAGCAAAAACGGTTGATGCGGATAAATCTGGTAGAACTAGAAAAGAGAAAGACGCCGTTTTCTGGTATCGGGACATTCTAATCAAATCATCATAGAGAATCAGTTGACCAGAAAGAAAGCCATCGTTTCCTGGACGGGAGGGAAAGACTGCGCTCTTGCGCTATTCATAGCCGGGCAATCCGGTTTTGAGATTACCGGACTGGTGACTTTCATTCCTGCCGGTTCGGATTTCAGGGCTCATCCTCTGATCATGATTGAAAAACAAGCCGAGGCGTTGAATCTGCCGTGGATTAAAATAGTTATTGAAAAACCCTATCAACGGTTTTATGAAAAGTCCCTGGATAATATAAGACAAATATATGACATAGAATATTTGATCACAGGAGATATTGATTTCATCGGCGGCTTCTTCACCAATTATATGGAAGACCGTTGCCGGGCTGTCGGATTGAATATTTTTAATCCGGTCTGGCAAAAATCGAGAGAGGAGATAATGGAGTTATTATTTGAAAACAAATTTGAATTTATTTTCTCCTTGTCAAACGCAAATGTATTGGATGCCGCATGGATTGGAAAAAACATAACAAGGGAAATGTTTACTGAATTGAGAAAGATTGCCCGGGTCAACGGTATGGATTTATGCGGTGAAAACGGAGAGTTTCATTCCATGGTTATGAATTCTCCGGATTTCCAAAAGAAATTAATTGTGAACTCATCCGGGATAATTTCTGACGATGAATTTCATTATTTGGTTATAGAAAAGATTTCATTACAGTTAAAAATAAATTAGTAGGAAGAAACAAATATGGTTACGGACAAAATATCGACAAGAGGATTGGTTTACGCGGCACTTTTCGGCGCCCTGACGGCGGCGGGAGCCTTTATCGTCATTCCTTTGCCGCCGGTGCCGATGACCGCGCAGACTTTTTTCATGAATGTCGCCGCCCTTCTTCTGGGCGGACCTCTGGGCGCCGCCAGCCAGCTCATTTATGTCATGCTCGGCGTCGTCGGCATGCCGGTTTTTGCCGGTGGGAAAGCGGGATTGGGCGTTCTTTTCGGACCCACCGGCGGTTATCTGCTTGGCTTTATCATCGCGGCTTTTGTCGTCGGCACGGTCAATAAAATAAAAAAAAATGCCGGTACGCTCTGGAATATCTTCTCGATGACTATCGGGATGCTGATTATTTACACGCTGGGAAGTCTCCAGCTTGCTCTGGTGGCCAAGATGAGCTTCACCAAAGCGCTGACGGTCGGCGTCCTGCCTTTTCTTCCGGGCGATGTCATCAAAATTCTGCTGGCCGCCGCTGTGTGTTCGCGATTGAAAGGACGCGTTAAGGTTTAGTCAATTTGTTGATTCACTTAGAAGACGTTTATTACACCTATGAAACGGAGGGCATTGAGGCCCTCCGCGGCGTTTCCCTCCAGATCCAGGAGGGCGAACATCTGGCCATCATCGGACCTAACGGCTGCGGAAAGACAACGCTCATCCGGCATTTAAACGCCCTGCTGCTGCCCGCGCGCGGCAAAGTCACGGTCGATGGACTGAAGACGGATCATCCGAAGCATCAGGCGGAAATTAGGGCGCAGATCGGCATGGTTTTTCAGAATCCCGATCATCAGATTGTCGGCATGACCGTGGAGGAAGATGTCGCGTTCGGTCCGGAAAATCTGCGGCTGCCGTCAGATGAAATAAAAAAACGGGTGACCGAAGCGATGTCCCGGGCGGGTATTGCCAAGCTGGCCGGACGCGGCATCGAGAATCTTTCCGGCGGCGAAAAGAGGCTGGTGGCCATTGCCGGCGTGCTGGCGATGCGGCCGCGGTTTATCGCGCTCGATGAGCCAACTGCCTTCCTGGATCCCGCCGCCGCCGGACGGGTTTTGGATATGATTGACCGGCTGCATGCCGAAGGCGTGGGCATCATCCATATCACGCACAACATGGCGGAAGCCGCCCTGACACAGAGAGTCGTGGTGATGCGAGAAGGCCGCATTCTTCTGGACGGGACACCGCCGGAAATTTTCGGGAAGGCCGCCATGCTGAAACAAAGCGGCATGCAGCTTCCGCAGATCACGGAATTGCTGCTGGAACTCAAAGAAGCGGGATTGCCGGTGCGGACGGATATCGTTCATATGAAAGACGCATTGGATCAGATCATCGCTCTCACTGGCAAAAAGCAGGGTTGAGCATGTATCATACAGGATCCTTCATCAGAGGCAGGTCCCTCGTTCATCGTCTGGACCCGCGCGTCAAATTATCCGCCGCTTTGGTCTTCAGCATTTTCATTCTCTGGGTGAAGCCATCGCTGGCTCTTGCAAGCGGTGTCATCCTGCTTTTTCCGGCGCTGATCAGCGGCATCCGTCCGCGAACCCTGGTGCAGGCCATCAAACCGCTTCTTTTTCTTATCGTGCTGATTTTTATGGTTCATGTTTTTTTCAGCGACGGCAGTGGAGAGGCGCCGGGCGGACAGACGTTTCATGGCCTTTCTTTTTCCCGCACGGGCTTTCAGGAAGCCTTCTGGGTTGTCTGGCGTTTTTTGTGCCTGATGGTGGCCGCGATTTTGCTGACCATGACCACCGCGCCTTCTCAAATGATCGCGGCTGTAAAATATTTTTTAAAACCTTTGAAGAAAGTGCGCGTGCCGGTGGATGAGCTGGCGGTGATGCTGCTGCTGGCCTTAAAGCTGATGCCGATTCTGCTCACGGAAAAGGAAAGAATCGAAACGGCTCAGAAAGCCAGGGGATATGACGCATCGCGTTCGGGCTGGGTGACGAGGCTGAAATCTTTTTCGCATCTGACATCAAAAATCCTGACCGGTGTTTTCCGGCGAGCCGACGAACTGGCGCTGGCCATGGATGCGCGAAACTTCCGGCGTGGAGAGCGTTCGTCGCTGGTCGAACTGAAGCTGACGTCATCCGATTATATCGTCATGGGTCTGTTGATATTTTTCTTTATCATTTTTGTGGCATTAAATTCACATTTCGGATAGGTTGCCGCCTATGACTACCCCATGGATTCTCATTGATACGCAAAAAAAATGGCAGCTCGCCGCTGACGATTTTGAGCGGATAAAAGTTTTAAGCATTGATACGGAATATGATTCGTTCCGCTATTTCCGGGAAAAACTCTGTCTTATTCAAATTTGCGCCGGCCAGACGGTTTATATATTCGATCCGCTGGACAGCCTGAATCTGTCTTTCCTGGGACGCTATTTTGCTGACGCGCGCTGGCTGAAGATTCTGCATGCGGCGGATAACGATATTCGTCTGCTGAAAAGAGATTACCGGTTTCAGTTCCGGAACATCTTCTGCACACACCGCGCGGCGATGATTCTGGGATTTAAGGAATTATCACTGGAAAAGATGATTAAGGAATTTGTCGGTGTGGAACTGAAGAAAAGCAAGAAAATACAGCGCTCGCGCTGGGACAAACGACCGCTGACCGAAGAGCAGTTTCAATATGCCGCTCAGGATGTGATCTATCTGGCCCGGCTGTGTGAAAGGCAGTCCCGGGAACTGACCGCCATGGATTTGCGGGAAACGGCGGCCCGGGCTTTTGTTAGAATCGCCGAAACGGACTGGCAGGAAAAAACCTTCAACCGACACAGCCATAAAAGAATCAAGGGCTACGAAGAGCTGGACCAGGAACAGAAAATTCTGCTTAAAAAACTGGACAACTGGCGTTTCCAGCGGGCCAAAGAGGAGAACCGCGCCATTTTTATGTTTCTCGCGGATAGCCATTTGCTGGGGCTGGCCCAGGATGCCGGACATCCGGAAAAGTATTTGTCGCAAAGAAAAATGAAGGTTTATGGCCGGGAGATAGAGCAGATCATTCATCATCGATAGAGGATATGTGAAATATGTTCAGTCTCTTTCCTGAAAATGATAAAAAACAGACGCTGCGGATCAAACGTTTTCTCATCGCTTTCGCGTCCTATTTCATTTTTTGCGCGCTGGCCGCATTCAGTTACCTGCTGGGTCTGACCGATGTGCCCTTACGTGTTCTGGTCTTTTCGCAGTTGGGAATTCTTGCCGGCAATATTCTGGTTTATGTGCTGTTCAGAACCGGATGGAACAAACGGTTCAAGGATCCAAGCCTGACCTTTCTTCAAATTTCCATCGCCACGTTCTGGGCAATGGAGGTTCTATATTACGCCGGTCCAACCAGGGGGGCGGCGCTTCTGCTCTATCTGGTCATATTTGTTTTCGGCCTTTTCAAACTGAACATCAGGGAATTCCTTCTCTTGTCTTTTTACACGATTGCCGGTTACGCTGCGGTCCTCTTCCTGATTTATAAAAATCATCCCGAAACCATCGCCTTGAAAAATGAAGTTCTGGATCTGGTGGTTCTGGCCATTGTTTTGCCCTGGTTTTCGCTCGTCGGCGGCTACATCACCAGGCTAAAATCCAAGATTTCCAACACGCTCAGTGAGCTTCAAGGAAAAGAGATCAAATTCAGCACCCTGTATAATTCCGCGTCCGATGGGATCATTTTGTTCAATATCCATGAAGAGAATTTCTCGAATGCCAACGAAAAAATATGCGCCATGCTGGGATATACGCCGGACGAAATTGTTCGACTGTCCATTGCTGATATTCATCCGCGTGAAGATCTTCCTTTCGTGATGGATCAGAGTGAAAAATTAATCAACAGACAGATTGATCTGGCCAGGAGCATCCCGGTTGTCCGAAAAGATAAAACGATGTTTTTTGCCGATATCAGCGCTTCCAGAATTTCTCTGGACAAAAAAGACTACGCGCTGGCCGTGTTCCGGGATGTAACCGAACACAAGCAGACGGAAGAAAAGCTGCGGCAAAGCGAAGAAAAATACCGTCTGCTGGCGGAGCATATGGGAGACCCGGTGTGGGTAACGGATCTGAATCTTAAAGCATCTTACATCAGTCCCTCGACGGAAAAATTATTGGGGTATACCGTTGATGAAATCAAAAAGATGCCTCTGGATAAACTGCTCACGCCATTTTCTTTGAAGAGTGCCATGAATTACAAAACCATTGAAATGCCCAAGGCTCAGGCCGTCTCGGATTATATTGCCAACCGCACACTGATTCTAGAATTTATCTGCAAAGACAGCCGGAAGGTCTGGCTGGAATGCAAGTTTACCTTGATGCGGGACCGGGACGGCAGGCTTTCATCCATTCTGGGAGAGGGCAGGGACATTACCGAGCGGAAGCTTGTCGAAGACAAACTGCACGCCGAGCAGCAGCGGTTCCGTTCTCTGGTGGAGTATTCTTCCGATATCATTGTTGTCGTGAATCGAGAGGGTGTTATCACCTATATTAACCCGGCGGTGGAAAAAGTTCTGGGATATAAAGTCGAAGAAAGAATCGGCCGTCGGGGATTGGAGCTCATCCATCCAGATGACGTCCAGTTTATAGCTGAATCATTCATTACCTTAATGAAACACAAAGACCGGCACACGATATCGGGAGAAATGCGTCTCCGTGACAGGCAGGGCGTCTATTATTCCTTTGAGGGGGTGGGGAGCAATCTGATTATCGATGACGTTGTGGAAGGGGTCATCGTCAACTATCGCGACATTACAGAACGCAAAAGGGCGGAAGAAATTCTCAGGCAAAGCGAACAGCGATACCAGGAGTTGAGCATTATCGACGACCTCACGCAGTTATACAATTCCCGACATTTTTATGAACAACTGAAAAAAGAAATAGACCGGGCCAACCGGTATGAACAGCCTTTAACCCTTTTGCTTCTTGATCTTGATAAATTTAAGGAATTCAATGACACCTACGGGCATGTGGAAGGCGATATTGTCTTGTCGCGCCTGGGCCACGTCATCAAAGAATGCCTGCGCGAGACCGACTCCGCCTATCGTTACGGCGGCGAGGAGTTTACGGTCATTCTGCCGATGACGACCCATCAGGAGGGAATCGTGACGGCGGAAAGGATTCAGGTTGAATTAAGGAAAGAGGCCTTTACTCCTGTGGTGAGCCGGAAGATTTATATGACGGTCAGCATCGGCGTGGCTCAGTATCAGAAGCAGGAAGAAATGAGGGCCTTTGTTCACCGCGTAGACCAATACATGTACCAGGCCAAAAACAGCGGCAGAAACAGAATCTGCTCGGAATAATCCTTAAATTTTTTCCTTCATCACATCCTTCAGGGCGTCCAGCAAATCGTGTCGGGTCAGATCATGCTGAATCGGGGTGATGGTGATGAAGCCCGCCGCCAGCGCGCCGACATCCGTGTCTTTCTGTCTGCGGGCGGATTGAGATTCTTTGGCAAACCAGTAATAAATATTTTCCCGGGGATCGACGCGCTTCTCAAACGCTTCCACAATGTTGCTCTGGGCCTGTTTTACCACAACCACGCCTTTGATTTTTTCCCGCGGAACACAGGGAATATTCACATTGATCGCGCTGCCTTTTAGCCGCTCCTGATTGCTTAAGATGACCCGGGTCATCTTGCGGGCGAATCGGGCCGCAAAGGTGAAATCGGCTTCTCGGCGCGTGTCCAAGGAAACAGCCAGCGCCGGGTAACCCAGAATGGCCCCCTCCGTCGCGGCGGAAACGGTTCCCGAATAAAGAACATTAATTCCGGCATTTCCTCCGCGGTTAATGCCCGAGACGACCAGGTCAACTTTTTGATCCGATAATTCGGTAATGCCAATCTTTACGCAATCCGCCGGAGTGCCGCAAACCGCGTATCCCAGAAATTTATCGTTTTTGGTGGCGCGGCGTACCATCAGGGGACGGGCAATGGTAATGGCGTGGCCAACGGCGCTCTGTTCGATTTCCGGCGCGACGATCAGGCAATCCGCTTCTCTGGAAAGCTCCCGGTAAAGCGCGCTTAATCCCTTGGCATAAATTCCATCATCATTGGTCAGTAAAAAACGCATTTTTTTCTCCGTGATTTAATTTTTTTCCTGCATGATTTTCAGGATGTAGTTGCGGGCCTGGCCGGCCAGCTCCGGACTTTTGAGCAAAACAGAAATTTCATTGTTATATTTCAGCGCCGATTGCGTGAAGTTATGGCTGCCCAGCAAAACCAGTTTCCGGTCAATGACAATCAGTTTCGTGTGCGTGGTTCTGCGCGGCGAATCATAAAAGACGGTCATTCCACGGTTCTGCAAAAAATTGCCGGTTTTCCGATTCTGCATGCTCAGCTCTTCCGATAGATTCCCCGATGTTTCCAGAACAATATAGATCTTGACGCCCCGCTTGACCGCCCGCTCCAGGTGCGCGGCGATCCGGTCGGGATAGCTGTCTTTATATTTCCCGGCTTTGAAGGAAAAAAGAGACAGTAAAATCTCTTCGCGCGCGTCATCAATCGCTTTGAGCAGCGCCGGCAGAAAATCCTCATTGGTCAGAATCACCGCCGCACTGTTGTCGCCGGAGCGGCTGCCCGGTCTTTCGGCAGCCCCCACAAAAACAGCGGAAGCGCTCAGAATCGCGACGATCAGCAACATCAAAATACTTTTTCTAAACAAATCAATATTCATTTTTTTCCCTCTGTGGTGGCACGTTGTAATCGTCTAAATTGCATGTCGAAAAAAAGCCCGAAATACCATTCATCATTTCGGGCTTTTCATCAATGTGTTTTCGTCAATTATTTCACTTCTTCAAAATCAGCGTCCACAACGTCATCGCCTTTCTTACCCGCCGACTGCTGCTCTGTGCCGCCCTGAGCGCCTCCGTCCGCTCCGGGCCCTCCCGGGCCGCCGGCCGTCTTGGCATACATGGCTTCCGCGAGTTTATGCGATACATTCATCAAATCATCCTGAGCCTTCTTGATGGCTTCAAGATCATCACCTTCAAGCGCTTTTTTTACTTTGGCAATGGCGTCTTCGATCTTGGATTTTTCGGACGCGTCCACCTTGTCGCCGAATTCCTTGATGTTCTTTTCAACGGAATACACCAGCGCGTCCGCGTGGTTTCTGGCTTCAATCAGTTCCTTGCGCTTCTTGTCTTCTTCCGCGTGCGCCTCCGCATCCTTGACCAGTTTCTCAATTTCGGATTCGGAAAGTCCGCTGGACGCCGTAATCTTGATGCTCTGCTCCTTGCCGGTGCCGAGGTCTTTGGCATTGACATGCACGATGCCGTTGGCGTCAATATCAAAAGCCACTTCAATCTGCGGAATGCCGCGAGGCGCCGGCGGAATGCCGACCAGTTCGAAACGTCCCAGCGTTCTGTTGTCGCCCGCCATCTGCCGCTCGCCCTGCAGAACATGAATGCTCACCGCCGGCTGATTATCCGCCGCCGTTGAAAAAACCTGACTTTTCTTGGTGGGGATGGTCGTGTTCTTTTCAATCAACCGGGTCATCACGCCGCCCAGCGTTTCAATGCCCAGTGAAAGAGGTGTCACATCCAGCAGCAGAACGTCCTTGACGTCACCCGCCAGAACGCCGCCCTGGATGGCCGCGCCGACCGCAACCACTTCATCCGGATTGACGCCCCGATTAGGTTCCTTGCCGAAAATCTCTTTGACCTTCTGCTGAACGCGCGGCATACGGGTCATCCCGCCGACCAGAATCACTTCATCAATATCTTTCGCCGACATGCCGGCGTCTTTAATTGCGGTCTGACAGGGGCCGACCACTTTATTGATTAACTCTTCGACGAGCGATTCCAGTTTCGCGCGGGAGAGTTTCATATTCATGTGTTTGGGGCCGGAAGCATCCGCGGTAATAAACGGCAGATTGATGTCGGTTTCCATCGTTGTGGAAAGTTCCATCTTGGCTTTTTCCGCCGCTTCTTTCAGACGCTGCAGGGCCATTTTATCGTTTCTCAAATCAATGCCCTGATCTTTCTTGAATTCGGCAACGAGAAAATCCATCACGCGCAGATCAAAATCTTCACCGCCCAGATGGGTATCGCCGTTGGTCGATTTGACTTCAAAAACGCCGTCGCCCAGTTCCAGAATCGAGATATCGAATGTTCCACCGCCGAGGTCGAACACGGCGATCTTTTCGTCCTTCTTTTTATCCAGACCGTAGGCCAGCGCGGCGGCCGTCGGTTCGTTGATGATGCGCAGCACATTGAGCCCGGCAACCTTGCCCGCGTCCTTGGTCGCCTGACGCTGCGAGTCGTTGAAGTAGGCCGGAACGGTAATAACTGCATCCTTCACTTTTTCACCGAGATAATCCTCGGCGGTCTGTTTCATTTTGGTGAGAATCATCGCCGAGATTTCCGCCGGAGAATAATTCTTGCCGCGCACGGTCACCTGCGCGTCGCCGTTGGACGCCTCCGTTATTTTATAAGGAATAATTTTAAGATCGTACTGAATTTCTTTCGATGAATATTTCCGGCCGATCAATCGCTTGACGGCGTAAACCGTATTCTCCGAGTTGGTGATCGCCTGTCTTTTGGCCACCTGTCCAACCAGCCGCTCCCCACTGTCCGAAATAGCCACAATCGAAGGTGTGGTGCGGTTTCCCTCCTGATTGGCGATCACGATGGGATCCCCGCCTTCCATAATCGCCACGCAAGAATTTGTGGTTCCCAAATCTATTCCAATAATTTTACCCATTTTGCCCTCCTTATTCTTCTGAATCCTCAGTTATTTCAAATTCATCATTGATGTTATTCGTTTCTGAATGAGTCGTTTTTTTGCAGACGCAGACCCTGGACGGCCGCAACAGCCGACCGTTGAGCAGATATCCTTTTTCCATTTCACTGACAATTTTATTGTTCTCGTGCTCCTTGCTTTCCACCTGCATCAAAGCTTCGTGGAAATTCGGGTCAAAATCCTTTCCGGCCGCCTCGATCTTTTCCACGCCGTATTTTTTCAGACAGCACAAAAGCTGATCCTGAATCAGCGCGACGCCGTCTTTGAAGGCCTGAACATCGCCGGTATCGTGCTCCAGCGCCCTGTCCAGACTGTCCATAAAGGGCAGAATATCTTTGATGATATTTTCATTGCCGTACTTGATGGCATCCGCTTTATCTTTGACCGCCCTTTTTTTATAATTGTCAAATTCAGCCACGGAACGGACATATTTATCGTAATGGGCCGCGGCTTCCTTTTCCTTTTCTTCAACTTTTTTCTTCAGATCTTCAATTTCTTTGTTTTGGTCTTCCGCGACAACTTTTTCCTTCGGGTGCTCGTCGGAATGAGCGTTTTTTGAGTTATGCTCAGTATGCTCTTTTTTAAATTTCACCATTGCCTCTTCACATTATTTAAAATCAGGTTTCTGAAATAATTTAATATCCACCATTTCGCAAATCACATGACAGGCTGTGATATGCGTTTCCTGGATGCGCGCCGTACTGTTCGAAGACACGTTGACTGGATAATCTGCAATTTTGGCGATATCTCCTCCATCCTTGCCGGTAAACGCGATCGTTGTCATTCCCTTTTTCTTGGCCATTTCCAGACCCTTCAAAACATTCGGGGAATTGCCGCTGGTGCTGATCCCCCAGGCAATATCGCCCTGCTGGCCGATTGCCCGGATCTGCTTGCTGAAGATTTCAGAAAAATCATAGTCATTGCCGATGCTGGTAATCACAGACGTATCAGTCGTCAGTGCAATTGCCGGAAGCGGAGGCCGTTCGATGATGAAGCGGTTCACGAATTCCGCAGCAATATGCTGGGCGTCGGCCGCCGACCCGCCGTTGCCGAAAATAAGAATTTTATTGCCGGTCTTCAGAGTGGCGGTGATGACTTCGACCACATTCACCAGCTTGCCCAGATTTTCATTTACGAAAGCGTCCTTGACGCGGCTGCTTTCTTTAAAGATTTTTATTATGTAATCTTCCATACTTACCTTTTCTTGTCCGTTTTAAAATGATCCCTAAAAGCGGACTTAATATATTTACGGGTCTATGGCCTGTCAAGGGAGGCATCCGTAAAAATCTTATTTTTATTCAATAGATATTTTGTTCAGGCACTCCGATTCCGTAAGAGACACGCACGGGGAGAGGAAGTCTTGACAAAAGAAATTTCGTAAATATATTTAGCTTGCAGTAAGCAAAATACGCAATGATAGCAATTGCTTATGTAAATTAAATTTTTTGAAAGGAGGATAGTCTATGTTTGGTCCAGGGATATGGAGAATGAAAAGGTTCGCGGACAGCGTTCCGGAAATCATTGATTTACAGAGAGAAATCAACAAACTTTTTTCCAGCGTCGGTCAGGGTGCGGCATCGGATTATCCGGCGGTCAATGTATGGGAAAAAGAAAACCGGCTGGTTGTGACAACGGAGCTCCCGGGAATGGATCCCGATAATATTAATATTTCGGTGACTGGAGCCGTACTGACCATTTCCGGAACCAGTAAGTCTGATCCGATCAAAGAGGGCGAGACCTATTTGCGCCAGGAAAGAGAGCTCGGAAATTTTCAGCGCAACATTCAGTTGCCCTATCAGGTGGATGCCCAAGCGGTGGAAGCGAAATATGAAAGGGGAATCTTAAAAATTACGCTGCCGAGACAGAAAGAAGATTTGCCCAAAAAAATTAAAATTAATTTATAAAGGAGGTCCATGATTTATGTCCGAGAAAGACCTGCAGAAAACTGAAAATACAGCGGCAACGGAAAGAATCCGTAATGTAAAGACTTTTCTGCCGCGGGTGGATATTTATGAAACCAAAGACGCGCTGTTTCTGATTGCGGATATGCCGGGCGTGGATGAGCAGACGGTTGATGTGGAACTGGAAAAAAATATTCTGACGATTAGCGGACGGGTGGAAAACGGAAGAGTGCAGGATTACAGCCTGGTATTTTCCGAATACGAAGTCGGCGATTACGAAAGATCCTTCACGCTGTCGGATGAAATTGACAAGGATAAAATCAAAGCGACAGTCCGGCAGGGTGTTTTGAGGCTGGAATTGCCGAAAGCGGAGAAGGTCAAGCCGAAAAAAATCGCCATCAATGCGGCGTAAGAAAAAATTAAAATTTAAGAAAGGAGGACATGATGATGAAAGTAAGAAACCTTTTACCGGACATAGCCCGGAAAACGAGAGAGGTTGATCATCCCTTCTATTCTTTGCAAAGAGAGATGAACAGCCTGTTTGACAATTTCTTCCGGGGATTTGACCTGGCACCCCGCGGTCTGGCCGCCGGCGTCTTTTCCCCTTCTATCGATGTCAAGGAAAATGACAAAGAGTATATGATCAAGGCAGAGCTTCCCGGCGTCGAAGAAAAAGACATTGATGTGACCGTGACCAGCGACTCGGTCACCATCAGGGGCGAGAAAAAGGAAGAAAAAGAAGATAAGGACAAGAATTACTATTATATGGAAAGATCCTACGGATCGTTCAGCCGCGTGATTCCGCTGGAAGGAGAAATAGAGGCAGCGAAAGCGGAAGCGAAATTCAAAAACGGCATTCTGGACATCAAGATTCCCAAGAATCAGAGCGCCAAAGCCAAGGGAACCAAAGTGCCCATTAAAGCCGCTTAACAGCAAGCCCGCCTCTCGCAACAAAACGAGAGGCGGGCTTTTTCTTTCTGTGATATCATTATCAAAAGATTTCTACCGGAGTCTATCCCGCGTGTACGGGTGGCGAAATGACAAATGGATAATCGTGCAAAGGCTCTTTAGAAAATACCTTGCACGCGATCGATATCCTCTTTGGCGTCCGCAACCAGTCTTTCCATCAGCTCTTTACATGTGGGAATATCCCGGATCAGTCCGACGGATTGTCCCATCATCATGGGCGCGTCATCCACATTGCCGGATTCCCACGCGGCCTTGACTCGGTTGCCGGCGATGAGCGGGATGAGCTTCTCCAGCCCGCCTCCCGTCGCTTCGACAGCCAAAACGTCTTCCACAAGCTTGTTTTTGATCGCCCGTCCCTGCAGGCCGATGGATTTGCAGATGAGCGCTGTCTCAAATTCCTGCCGCCGAATAATTTCCTGTTTGATATTGTCGTGGACTTCGCACTCTTTCGTGGCGACAAAGCGGGTTGCCATCATGACGCCCTGAGCGCCCAGCGCCAGCGCCGCCGCCAGTGTTCGCCCGTCGGCGATCCCTCCGACCGTTACCACGGGAATCTTCACGGTTTCGGCAATGCGCGGCGTGAGAACCATGGTGGTCACATCGTCGTCGAGCGGATGGCCGCCTTCCTCGATGCCGGCGGCGTAGATGCCGTCGTAGCCGGCTTTTTCCGCGTGCACGGCGTGGCGGACCGAGCCGACCTTGTGGAATAATTTTACACCGGCCTTTTTCAGAATGTCGATGAATTCCCTGCCCACGGCCTTGTCGAGGGGGGTGCCGGATATTTCCAGTCCGGCAACCTTTTCCTCGGCGCAGACCTTCAGATACATTTTGTGATGCTCGGCCGTAATATGCACCGACGGCAGAATGGTGACGTTCACCATAAACGGCCTGTCGGTCAATTGTCGGGTCTGCCGGATGGCTTCTCGGAACTCTTCCTCGGTGGCGTAGTTGCCCGCCGTCAGATTTCCGAGCCCGCCGGCATTCGAGACGGCCGCGCAGAGCGTCGGTTTGCAAAGCCACATCATCGCTCCGCAGATAATGGGATATTGAACTCCGAACATTTCAGTAATGGCTGTTTTCATGCGTTCTTTACCTTTCCGTGGCTTCAAAAAACTTTTCTGGATCGCTATTCCATCATCACCAGAGCAGAAATCTTCGATGTCGGCGGCATAAAGTCGTCATCCAGGACTTTGATAATGTCGGCATAAAGCCGTTTTTTTAGTTCGCCGAAAATGGCGCGTTTTTTCTGGAAGGTCTTGGCAAATGCTATCGCAGTCGCCATCAGCTCTTCCTGATTGGCGCAGGCTTTGACGATAATGTTGTTCTTTTCCAGCTCGGCCGCCGTGAAACGATTCCCGGTGAGCTGCATCTGCGACAGGAGATGCATGGGAATGGCCTTTTTCACGAAAGCGTTCATGCCCCAGCGGAAAGGAATGCTGATGTTGACTTCGGGGAAGCAGAAGAAGCCTTTGTCTGAGCGCATGAAGCGGAAATCGCAGGCGCACGTTAATATGGATCCGTTGCCGAAGGCGTGGCCGTTGATGGCCGCGATGACCGGTATGGGATAAAGCAGCAGTTTTTTAAAGACGACATCCATTTCATTGATGAAGTCGGTCACCGGCTGATGCTCATTTTTCTGCATCTGCCCCATGATCCATTCCACGTCGATGCCCTGCGAAAAATTCTTCGCGTCATTGGATGTGATAATCAGGGCGGTGATGGTTTTATCCGCGATGATCTCATCCAGCATCGCGTTTAAGGCCGAGGAAAATACAAGATTCTGCCTGTTCTCGCCATTGGTCAGCGTGAGAATGGCAACGGTTTCATCTTTTACCCAATTCATAATCGACATAAGCTTACCTCTCTTTTTTCAAAATGTATTCCGGCAGCCGGATGGCCGCATTTCCAAATATTTCAGCACGATAAACTGATAGCTCCTGTATCCTGAGCGTAATCAGGTTCTGGAGTATAAGAAGTCCCCTCTTTTATGTCAAGAATATAATAACCCTCGAATTGCCTCAAATAAAATGTTACCGAAGGGATGAATAAAAAGGATACGTTGACTCATAAACCGATGTTACCGAGAAAGATTCGGAAACGGAGGTTAAATTATGAGTCCCAAGTCGAAGGAAGAAT
>Ga0209202_1000090_pt1 | contig 105393 bp, 71 predicted proteins | sample AD_UKC032_MetaG_FD_184416 | JGI IMG/M metagenome (GOLD analysis project Ga0209202, IMG submission 184416) | Active sludge microbial communities of municipal wastewater-treating anaerobic digesters from USA - AD_UKC032_MetaG (SPAdes) (version 2) | ecosystem: Engineered > Bioreactor > Anaerobic >... | reverse complement strand
CCGCATGGAAGGGCCATCGCTCAACGGATAAAAGGTACGCCGGGGATAACAGGCTTATCACGCCCAAGAGTTCACATCGACGGCGTGGTTTGGCACCTCGATGTCGGCTCATCGCATCCTGGGGCTGAATAAGGTCCCAAGGGTTTGGCTGTTCGCCAATTAAAGCGGTACGTGAGCTGGGTTCAGAACGTCGTGAGACAGTTCGGTCCCTATCTGTTGTGGGCGGAGGATATTTGCGAGGAGCTGTCCCTAGTACGAGAGGACCGGGATGGACGAACCGATGGTGTTCCAGTTGTCACGCCAGTGGCATCGCTGGGTAGCTAAGTTCGGAAGGGATAACCGCTGAAAGCATCTAAGTGGGAAGCCCACCTCAAGATAAGATATCCCTCTTGGTGGAGACACCAAGACTAAAGATTCCTTGTAGACGACGAGGTTGATAGGTCAGGTGTGTAAGCACAGTAATGTGTTCAGCTAACTGATACTAATCGATCGTGAGGCTTGACCATAATAATTATTTATATATTCATGGTCTTATAATTAACTTTGAAGCTCAATTTTCAGCTCATTTCTAAGAAAGCGATATGCATTGTCACGCAATGATAGAGATATTTCGGTGGCTATCGCGGGGAGGTCACACCCGTTCCCATCCCGAACACGGAAGTTAAGCTCTTTCGCGCCGATGGTACTGCATGGGAGACTGTGTGGGAGAGTAGGTGCCGCCGGATTTAAAACCTAAAGCCCCTTTGATGAAAAATCAAAGGGGCTTTTTTCTTTAGGGTTCATATTTAAGAAGAAAAAGTAATGAAAGAATTAGTAGAGTATTATGAGGAAGACAGATCAAAATTGTTGAAAAGATCTCTCTTTGAATTGTATGAAAATATTATTGACGGAAAAGAGATAGAGAAATTTGAAAAAAGGAATCCGTTAATACGGTTAATATCCATTCCGCAGAAGAAATATTAAAACTCATCTAGCTTATCGGTTGGAGAGCAGGGACTTCATTAATATTTTTTCTAATCCAGTTTAAGTGTTTTGGTAAAAGATCTTTCAGGTTATATTTTTCCAAAATCGTTTTGCGGGCATTGATTCTCAACTTTTCAGTCCGATCAGGATTATCAATCGTGTTCTCTATTTTTTCAACAATATCCTGAGGTGAAAAGAAATCGACAAGAATGCCATTTACACCGTCCTGAATAACCTCTTGAACAGGTTGCGTAGCAGAAGCAATAATCAGGCATCCGGTGGACATCGCCTCGAGCATGGACCACGATAATACAAAGGGTCTGGTTAGATAAACGTGAACCGATGATACTCTCAACACCTGAAGATATTGTTGATAAGGAAGCCTGCCCGTAAAGTGCAGACGGGATAAGTCAAAATCAAATTTGCTCAGCATTAATTTTTGATAAGTTTTTCCGGATGGAAGTTGACGACCATAGGCAACTCTGTCTTCACCAACTACCACCACATGACATTTTTTCCGTCTTTTTTGTAACAAAGAAACTGCTTCCATGAATTGAGGGAACCCCCGATAGGGTTCCATCCCGCGGCTGACATAAGTCACTATTTCCCGGGCATTTGATAAGTCAAGGCCGGTAGACGGCAAAATTAATTTTTCATTTTTTTGTGGGCTGAAATATTCCGTATCAATCCCATCGTGCAATAATTTCAGCTTCTGGTGATATTCTTTCGGAAATTGACTCAACTGCCAGGAGGTCGGACACAGACCGGCATCGCAGCTGTATAAATCAGTCAGAATTGGGGTATTCTTAATACGAAGGCGCAGCCTTTCATCTGCCGTTAGAAGCTCGGAAGGATCAAAGTCGACATCCGAACCTTCGGAATTGTAAAACCATTCAAAATAGCAGAGCATCTTAGCTTTTGGAAAAATATCCTTAATGAACATTGTCGGTCCCCAGCCGGAATGGCCGTAGACCACATCGGGGAAAAAACCACTAGCTTTCAATTTTTCCAACTTGCGATAAACGGCCTGTCCTTGCAAAACGGCACTTTCCAGAGGCTTTACGTAATGATGAATTTCACGATGAGGTTTACGTGAAGGCGTGTAGATAAATTTGTAAACCCCTGGAATTTGACCCTCTTCGCGTGTGGTACCGAATACTATACTATTTTCAGAGTTTTGCGCTAAATTCACAGCCAAGTGTCGAAACTGAGCTGGAAAATTAGAATGCAAAAATAAAATTTTCATGAATTATCAATCAGCCGCAGCACTATTCTTTTACTTACTGAATCGGTTTGTCTTCGCTTTTATCATTCTTTGCTTTTTTTACAGGCGCAATGTCTATCGGGCCATTGATCGTTTCATATCGGCGAATTAAATTGCCCAATGTTAAAGTTATTCTTTTGGCTGTTTTTAAAGAGACAGCAATTTTTGATTCAATGCGCATTACATTAGGATCAATTGAAGGATTGCCAAACATCAGTATAACTTCATCCGGCCCAAGACCGACATTGAAAATTCCCGAGTACTGTGTTTTAACGCCTTCTTCCGTGAAACGAAAGTTTTTCTTCCTTTGAACGCCTTGAACGATTTCATCATCAATTTTGTCACCCTTTGCCATGTCAACCTCCTTTAAATAAAATATTTATATTTTGCTTTCGATTATCGTACTTTGAGACCTTCATCCAGATAACGAACGATCGGGAAAAGGAAAAATTCAATGACTCTGCGTGTGCCGACGTTTACCTCTGCCGTGACCGACATCCCCGGTTTGACCGGATAGACGTCGCCGTTCTTTGTTTTCAGTGTTTCCGTGAGCATCTTGATTCTCACGGGATAGCCGCCGGATTCATTCTCCGCTTCTTTGGATTTTCCCTGACTGTCTTTTTCTTCTACACTGTAGGGATTAATAATTTCGACTCTTCCTTGGATTGTTCCGTATTTTTGAAAGTCATAAGTATCGACTTTCACAACGCAGTCCTGCCCCCCCTTTACATAGCCGATATCTTTGTTTATCACGATAGCGTTAACTTCTAATGGTGTGCCTTCCGGAACAATGCCCACAACGGGTTGAGCGGTCGTCACAACGCCGCCGATTGTTTTCACGGGGAGCAGATGAATGTATCCCGATACCGGTGCGACGATCAATCGCTTGCCCTGTTTGAATTTCAGACTGCTGACTTCTGCCTCCAGGATGTTTCGATCCTGCATGCTGTTGGAATAATCGGAAAGCAGTTTCTCCCGGAAGCTGCTTCTAAATGTTTGGACTCCATCGCTGATTCTTGATAATTTTGCTTCCAGTTGTCTGATCTGACCTTCCTTGGCATCACGTTCACGCTCCAGATTCATTCTTTCTTTAACTTTTTCCCGGTAGCGGTTATCGGCGAGTGTGCCGATTTCCACCAGGGATTTTTGTCTTTTTTCATCTTCCAGCGTGAGAGATAAAACTTTATTAATGGTTTCAATTTCCTTTTTGAGAGATTCCAGCGCACTTTGATTTTCCAGAAATTCTTTTTCTTTCTCTTTCAAGGTCGAATGATAAACATCTCTCTGCGCCTGATAGTGTGTCATCTGCATTCTGGGGATTTCCGATGTCTGGCCCTTTTTCCCCGGTGAAAAATCTTTTTCGGCAAGAACGGACTTAATGCGATCCATGGATAACCGTGAATATTCGAGATTTCTTTCCTTGCCTTCCAGGCCGGCGATGTCCACCGAGGGATCTATTTCAACCAGAATATCCCCTTTCTTTACATAATCCCCTTCCTTCACATGAATCTTGGTGATGACACCTGTTTCCAGCGGCTGAATCACCTTCACATCACCGATCGGAATGATTTTCCCACGGGCGGAAACGACCACATCAATTTTAACGAGAAATAGACCCAGCAGAACAACGATCATCAGTGCAATAATTGTCCAGAGAAAATATGTTCCGAGTGGGTTTGTCGGACGTTCTTCGATTTCCGCCAGAATAGGTTTGAAATCATGATAATCAGAAGTGCTCATCTCAATCTGTGCTCCTCCTGTTGTTTGTAGAGATAAGCGTAAAGGCCATCTTTCTGCATCAAAGATTGGTGATTGCCGGTTTCCACAATTTTTCCGCGATCGATGACGACGATCATGTCGCAGTCACGCATGACGGAAAGCCTGTGCGCGATGAATATGACCGTTCTTCCCTGTCTGATCAGATTCAGGTTCTGCTGAATGACCTTTTCCGATTCATAGTCCAGAGAACTTGTCGCTTCGTCAAAAATCAGAATATTGGGATTCATAATCAGTGCCCGGGCGATGGCAATGCGTTGCTTTTGTCCGCCCGACAATGATGAACCTCTCTCTTCGACATACGTATCGTAGCCCATGGGCATTTCGGAAATAAAATCGTGAGCGCCGGCGATGCGGGCCACCTGAATGATTCTGTCCATACTGGCGTTTGGTGCCGCGACAGCGATATTTTCTCTAATGGTGCCGCTGAATAGAAAACATTCCTGCAGGACGATACCGGTGCGGTAACGGAGAAACAACGGATCCATATGGCGGATGTCCACGCCATCGAGCATAATAGTTCCTTCAAGCGGCAAATAAAGACGTTGGATCAGTTTGGCAATGGTGCTTTTGCCTGATCCGCTCCTGCCGACTATGCCCACCATCATGCCGGCTTTAATATTAAAGCTGACGCCATCGAGCACGAGCGGCCCTTCCGGTGTATAACGGAAATTAACATCTTTCGCTGTAATTTCACCTTTGAGTTCCTTAACCGTGATGGCACCGCCGACAACTTCCGGAGGCGTATTAATGATGTCGCCGATTCTGTCCAGGGAAAGCTTGGCTTGCTGAAAGTCCTGCCACATGCGCACCAGACGCAGAATGGGTCCGCTTAATTGCGAAGCGAACATTTGAAAAGCGATAAGCTGGCCCACGCTCATGCTTTTGTCAAAGACCAGACTGACGCCGAAGTAAATCACAGCCAGCGACATTGTTTTTTGCAAAGTCTGCGAAGATGTGACCGCGACATTGCCGAGGTTGGAAAGTCTGAACGCCGACATGATATATTCGCCCAGGTTTTTTTCCCAGTCTTTGATCATCTTGCCTTCAATGGCCAGCGATTTAACGGTTTGAATGCCCGTAATCGATTCCACAAGAAAGGACTGATTGGCGGCCCCCTTCTGAAATTTATCATTCAATCGCTCTTTGATCATCGGTGTGGCGATAAAAGAAATCAAAGCGATCAGAAAAACAATGCCCAGCACGATGAGTGTCAGATAACCGCTGTAAACCCACATGATGGCGATGAACACGACCGAAAAAACCGTATCCAGCAAAACGGTTAACGATATATTGGTCATGAACTGTCTTAAATTTTCCAGTTCCCGTACACGGGCGATGATGTTGCCCACTTTTCTGGTTTCGAAATAACGGAAGGGAAGCGAAAGCAGGTGCCGATAGACCTTGGCTCCCAAACCGGCATCAATCTTATTGGCGGTGTGGTAAAGCAGGTAATTGCGCATAAGATTCATGATCGTATCAAAAACCAGTACAATCAGAAACGCACCCGAGACAACCTGCAGCGTGGTCATCGCGTGATGGGCAAGAACCTTGTCAATGATGACCTGGATAAATAAAGGAGTAACCAGACCGAACAGTTGAATGAAAAACGAAGCCGCAATGACAGCAGCAAATACCGGACGGTGTTTGAAGAATTCTTTAAAGAGCCATTTCATGTTCAGAAAGAATTCTGTCTTTGTAAAACGCGGATATACGGCGATAGCCTCGTTACCCCAGAATTTAAGAAATTCGCCTTTCGCCATTTCTCTGGGTTTCTTCTCGTTACAGTCAAAGACAAAAATTTTGTCTTCCTTTCTGCCAAGGAGGATATGGAATTCGTTATTCGGAGAAATAACAATTAACGGGCATGGATATTTCAGAAGTTCATCAAGCGATTTCATTTTTTTGAGGCGCGAACGTATGCCGTGATCCTTTAAAATACGCAAAACTTCTTCACGGCTCAGTTCGGCGTCAATGAAGTAGCGCCGTTTGATGGCCTGCATGTCTATATTTACAGTGTGGATCTTTGAGATAACCTCAATACTGACAAGTCCCGTTTCCGCCATAATCCCCAACAAAATTCTTAAAATTTATTTCCAGCGCCAACTGTTGTTCATAAACCGCCAATGTATGTTCGATAATTTTCAAATCACGTTCCGCGAGCAAAACATCTTTCTCCAGTTCGATGATATCAATTTTGCTTCTTTCTCCGAGATATTGCGATTTTCTATTAATCTCCAGTATCTTTTCATATTGTTCGTAAATCTTTTTATAATGAGAATACGATTTTGTCAGTTCGGCATACCCGATCTGAAGCGTTCTAATCTCTTTATTTTTTTCATTGAAAGCAAGACGCGCATTTTCTTCCGCTTTTTTCAGTTCGTGCAAAGTTTTGTCCCGTTCCCATTTGCGGACCCCTCCGTCAAATAATGGGAATTTGATATAAAGCCCTACGCTGTAATCTGTGGGACGGACATCACTAAAAGAATCATGCATGCTATCAGGGCTGCTATTGTATAAATCGTAACGGCCGTAAAGAGAAATATCCGGGAGAAAATTGTTACCCACCGATTTACCCTTAAATGCAAAAGCTTCCATTTCCTTTTGACGTGCTTTATATTCCGGCGACTGCAGAATCACGTCTGCCTCATCAGGGATGGACAGCGGTATTATGCGCGGCAACAGGTTGACTTCCGTGTTCACAGAATAGGCTTTTCCATTGTAATTGCTCAACTTCTCGAAATTCTCGCCAAGCTCCTTATTGATGTTGGTAATATCTTTTTCCATATTGATAGCATCTGCCTGCGCTTTCAGAACATCCTCATAGGAAAATTGTCCTTTGGCAGATGCTTCTTTTTTTAATCTGGATATCGTATTGAATCGCGACATGATTTCATTGGCATATTTCAGTTTGATTTTACCTTCTGCGATGGAGCGGAAAATATCCGTCACTTCCCGGATGATTTTTTTCAATTCCGTTTCACATTCATAAATACTTGTATCCCGAAGCTTTTCAAAATAATCTGTTTCAAATCTTTTCTTGTACCAGTTGGAAAGATAATACTGACCCGATACAGAGAGAGATGATCTCCATGCGCTTTCGTCGCCACCGACAACCTCGTTGCCTATTGTACTGATATTGGTGCTGTCGCGATTATCGATATTCTCATACCTTTCCGCCCGCCCGCTGAGCGTGATTTCCGGATAAAGACCGGCAAAATTGCTTTTGTATTGCGCGTGGGAAATAAAGATATCCTGTCGCTTAACACGCACGGCTCCGGAATAACTGATGCTGCTGGTGACAACATTCCGATAATCCAGAGTATCTGCCCGGCAGGGAATTCCTGTGAAAATAATCAATGATAATAAATAAAGGCGCGCAAAGCCATTGCTCAACTTTGACAATCTATTACACGGGCTTCCAATTTTTATTTTTGAAACTGTAAATGAAAATATGTTGCGACTGCAACATTGCCGTTGCGTATATCAATTTGTGTATGGAGATGCAAATGAAATTTTTTTTTGACACTGAGAAAGTTTTATCCGCCGGATAATAATGATTTTAATGTTAACATTGAAATATAATGTTGTAGCGTCAATGATTGTTAATTTTGTGAGCGGTATTTTAGCTTGATCAAAATTAGTTCTTGATATGGAAAATTATTTGATAAAGAATTATAAAACCTTTCACAAATAATATGACTTCACGTACTTATGCTGAATTAAATTTGACAAATAAACTGCTTTAAAATAAACTTAGTTCAAAACATTCAAAAGATGCAAAGGTTAAATTTGGACAAATCCGGAAAGATAGAATATTGGCTGGACATAGCCCAATATGATATGGACACTGCTCGTACAATGTATGAAAACGGACGTTATCTTTATGCCGTATTTATGTGTCAGCAAGCTACAGAAAAGATTTTAAAAGCAAATTACATTCAATTATTTAATAAAGAAGCGCCGATGACTCATAATATTATTTATCTGGCAAGTTTATTGGATCTGAATTTATCACCTGAACAGACTGAAACAGCAGCAACCTTAACAACGTATTATATTGAAGGTCGTTATCCATCTTACAAGAAAAAACTCTCTATGTTGGTGGACAACAATAAAAGTTACACATTATTGAAACAAACAGAGGCTTTTTTTCTATGGCTAAAATCCCTACTGCAGTCATAAAGACGCTCAATGATTATTTACGTGATATTGAAAAAATATGCCACATCGATAAGGCCATATTATTTGGCTCGTATGTGCATGGAAGTGTCAAAAAACACAGTGACATTGATATAGCAATCTTTTCCAAACAGATTACGGAAGATAACAGACTGGAAATTATGGCAAAGCTAATCGCGTCCGGAGGTAAATTTAAACGCGACATACAGCCTATAGCTTTCTCCTGGGAAGATTACTTGTCTCAAGACAATGATTTTATTGTTAATGAAATAATTAGCAAAGGCATTGAAATATAGAAGACATCTTATACGATAGTTTATCCTTTTAATCTTGGCTACCAGACTAAAAATGCTGTAACTTATCCCTCCTTATCCGGTTATCATCGAAAATATGTTGCGGGGATAACGGCGCTGTTACCGGGACATCCTTCAATTTCCAATCAAAGATATGTTTGATGAAAATGTCCGCTATGTGACTAAATTATAGTTATGTGTAAAAAAGTCAAAGCCCTCCATTCCGCCATTTCCCGAGTAGACGGGCCATGGTGCCCGATAGTGTAAATCCGGGAGCTTCTTTTCTTTAAGCCATTTTATAAACTATTATTGTGTTCAAAATAACTGCTTTGTTGTGATTTTTGAAGTAATATTTTAATTTATCTTATTGACAATAAAACAAAATTTATTTATTAAAAATCGTCCCATAGAATCAAAAAATTGCATCAAAAGCTTCACAAGTTTATCACAAATTAAGTTTTAATGAGACTCTCTGAAAACGAATCCCGACAAGTCGGGATGAAGTTTAAAGAGTTAGTCGAATTATCCCCGAAGCGAAGCGGATGGGGATAAAAATTACTGGTTCGTAAAGAGCAAGTCTTTGCCTCCAGTATGCGAAGATTTTTATAACCAGAAATATTTTAGAGGGCGGCATGAGAAGAGAAAGCGAACAAAATATTAGATACGGCATAGGCATGATTACTTTGATGGTTTTTATATTAATAAGTATTTCAGGTTGTGCAGTTGGTTTCTTAGGAATTGGCAACACGGCCAGATGGAAGGAGGAAGTGTTGTTACATGACGGGACAACAATAATAATAGAACGTTTGTGCCATCTTGGTAGCAAACCGACACTTGATCGCCATGAGCAGCAAGATTTAGATGAGACTGTTAGTTTCATGCTTCCGGGATCAAATAAGAAGATAACGTGGAAGACGGATTTCAGAGATTCTGAACCGGAGCCAAACAGCCTCAATTTACTTCTGTTAGATATAGTTAAAGGGATACCTTACATAGCAGCATATCCGGCTGGTTGTATCGCCTATAATAAATGGAATAGGCCGAACCCGCCATACATCTTTTTCAAATACGAAAATAAAAATTGGAGACAGATAACTTTGGAAGAATTTCCGGTCCTACTAAGGAAGGGAAATGTTATTATAGGAAGATCGCCTGCAAAACTTCAAAAGCCTTTCTATACTGTTGAGCAAGTCAAAGAAGAAAATCGTTATGTTGATGAAAAATACAAAACCATCGCCCGCACGCCGTTGAAGGGCGTGGGGTGTCGAGAATTAGTTACAGATGGAAATGGCACGTGGTTGTCAATTTTTAAGTTTAAAGATCAGCCTTCATATGAAGCGTGTTTAAACATATGCAACAGAGAAAAATTCGACGCTGAACATTGTCCATGTAACAAACTATTCAAAACTAACTCTAAGGAGAAATAACAATGGCGACTGACTTTGAAATTCAATGTGCATTAATGGCGGGTGCTGCCTATGTATCCAACAGGCCTGATAAAAACACATTTCCTTCTCCTATTGTCTATGGTTGGGCTGAAATCAAAAGCGAGTACGTTACAAAACCTAGCGGATTCGAAGCCATTTCTTTTATCAACGGAGATGAAATCGTCATTTCCTTTGCGGGCACCAACGGTAGCGGTGACTGGCCAACTAACTTTGCCTTGGCTGGTGGCAATTATTGTGAACAGCTCCTTGATGCCGCCAGATATTATCTGAATATTAAAAATGATCCTCTTTATGCTGGGAAAACAATTACTTTAACCGGCCATTCGCTGGGCGGCGGTTTGGCTGCATTGATGGCGGTATTCTTCGATGTAAATGCAGTTACTTTTGATCAGGCGCCGTTTGAAGCTGCGGCAACCAGAGATCCAAATAATCCGGCGGGCTTAAAAACGGTTGCGCAAATGTTGTACGACTACTTGAAAGATGATGTGAACTATAAGGATTATCTTGCTCCACTGAAAAGCTATGTCGATTCCTTTAAAGAATCAGGTAGTATTTATGCAGCAAGAGAAAGCAAGGTAACCGGCTTTTACGTCGAAGGCGAAGTTCTTACAGATGAACTACCGTACACTATTTATAACGTTATCGGCACTCAAAATAACCTGAAGAAATTGGAATTAACGCCTGAATCAAGAACAAATGTTGAAGGATGGGACTTGCATTCCATTGCGCTACTCAATGCTTTTCTCCTGAACCCTGATTTTGAAGAAGTAACCAAAAAATTGACAAATTTGCTGAGCATGATTTTTGACGAAAAATTATACTACCGTGACCCAAATAACAAAAGAAACGCTCAAGAAAACTTCCTCGAACGCTTGATACGGCATCAGCAAGGTGTAGCTGCCAATCCAGCGATGGACATTGAAGCAGTTCCAGCCGACGACATGCTGACGCGTTTTACCGACGATCTGAAGAAACTCTCTGGACTGGGCGATTTGACCTTGGCCGATCAAACGATTGTAAAATCGCTGACGGCATTTGCCATGCAAATGTATTACGAAAATCCCAACGCCAGTGGCGAAACAAACAAAACAAAAGAACTGTTTGACACACTAACTGGCGGCATCCATTTTGACCGCAGAGATGTGGCTGCTACGCTGAATGACGCCAAAGGCTATGATTCCAATTTTCGTGAACTTGAATTTCTGCCAGGCGCCGAAAATAGCCTGGAATCGTGGAAAATTATTAAGGAGCAGTTGCCCAACATGCTCCAATGGTATGTTCAATTGGGCGACAACCCTCTGACCGCAACAGCCGTTAATGAAGCTGCCTTCATGCTGGGAGGTACAGGTTCAGACAATCTGACGGGTGGCACTGCCAATGATCTCCTGGTCGGCGGCAAAGGTGATGATCTTCTCGACGGCAGTGGTGGAAATGATACACTCGTTGGCAACAGCGGTGTTGATCATATAAAGGGTGGCGCTGGAAACGATGTAATCTATGGCGATTGGGGTAATGATATTCTTGAAGGCGGTGCAGATAAGGATACCTACATTTATACAATAGGCGACGGCAATGATACAATTATTGATATTGGCGATAACGAAATTAAAATATATGGTGACCACAACCATCTAATTGATTCGTTGAATACTCTATACAGAAAGCCGGGGGAAACCATCTGGGAAAATGTATCCGGGTCTGTAACACTGAGCCACAATTCACCTTGGACAATAACACTTCAAGACGGCTCTACAATCAACTTGGGCGAGGCAAACATCGAAGGCGGCGACTTCGGCATCAACCTCATCAATACACCCACCAATCCCATGGAATTCAATACGATCGATTTAGGTACGGTAGACTCCGGCAATACCGACCATCGGGATAGCTCCCTGGACTATCTTGGCACATCAGCCAGCGACAAAATCATCGGCGGCAGCGGCAATGACGTCATCGTCAATGGCGGCACAGACGGCGGTAACGACTTACTCGTTGGCGCTGCGGGCAATGATTTTATCCAATCCTTTTCCGGCAACAATGCCATACTGGAAGGCGATGCTGGCCTGGATGCCTTAATGGGCGCGGGCGGCAGCGATCAAATCTTCTGCGGAACGTCCGATTCCAATAATGACGGACAAATCGACACCATGGAACAGGCGATTGCGTATGGAGAGACGGCAACAAGCCTGGTGGCAACAGGCGATCTGGCCGAAGGCGGTACCGGCGGCAATGATTTCATCTACGGCAGCGATGCCAAAGACGCGCTTTTCGGCGAGGCGGGCACGGATCTGCTGGCTGGCGGTGGCGGCGACGACATCATCTATGGCGACGGAAAAAGCTTTTACATTCCCAATAATGGCCGCAGCATGGATTACTGGAACTGGTCATACACCATACAATATGACGCGGAACATCAGACCTACGAGCCCCAATTCAGCAACATCAATTTTCTTACGACGACGTATGAAGGCGGAGACGATGTCATCTACGGAGGAAGCGGGAACGATTACGTGGACGGCGGCGCCGGGGATGATGAAATCTACGGCGGCATCGGCAACGATACCGTCTTTGGCGATATCGGTTATGATTTCATCGAAGGCGGCGCAGGCGATGATGTTTTAGTCGGAGACAACGGCGGTTCACTGGTGGCCTCACTGCATGGCGGCGACTATATCGACGGCGGAGCGGGAAACGATTACATTCAGGGCGACGGCGGCAACGATGAACTCTTTGGCGGTGAGGACAACGATACCATTTACGGCGGAGAAGGCGACGATTACGTGGACGGCGAAGCCGGATTAAATTTGCTTTACGGAGAGGGCGGCAACGATGAGATAGCCGCCGGAAAAGGCAACGATGTACAGATCGGCTGCATGGAATACTTTTACAAAAAGTATTCATCGAAATCGATCGAACGAGGGATTGACAGGAGAACATTTATTAGTTAAAAAATTGTCACATAGCATCATAGCATCAAAAGCATCAAATAAGTTTTCTCAAAAATAAGTTTTATAGAAGTACAGATATTCGCTGTTTCGTGAAGTGGGGAAATCTTTGTTTAAATATGCGAAGGATTGAAGGGCAGGAAAATTCAAGGAGGTTGGCGGCATGAGGAAAACAAACATCAAAAAAATGAAAAGATTCATTTTTTGCAAAGTGAATTTTCAAAAAGTAATCAGCAACGTAGTTTTATACAGTATAACCACATTCATTTTAATAAACTTGATGACATATACAGGAGGTTGTTTTGCCATGCGAGATTCAGAAGACACCATCAGTAATTTAAGCTTTTCCCATGACGGCAAGAGTGTTGTATTCGACCGCTGCCAAAATGATGGTTGCCAGATACAGGTCTATAATCTGGAAACAGGGGAACTTGCCGCCTATCAATCTCCTAGAAACGAACGCTGGACCATGGGAAAATACTCCTACGATGGCAAACGAATTACCTTTTCCGTAATTCCTATCAAGCAAAATGACGACCTTGATCTGGGCGGAATGCAGATAGCCGTCATGGATGCCGATGGAAAGAACTACAAAAAAGTTACCACCGGCCCCGGTGTCAAGCTATATCCCGCCTTTTCTCATAACGGAAAGAAGATACTCTATGCCCGCGCGGCGCGTATAAGAGAGAAAGGCTCAACCCCAGCCGCGCAGTATGATGCCTGGGAAGTAGATCTAACAACCGGAAAGCAGACACAACTCACCTTTTTCCAATATTATTACATGAGCAATCTGACCTATTTCCCGGATGATGAGCGATTTATTTATTATGGGGAGAATCCGAGCGTATTCGAGGGGGCATATGCAGACCAGTCGGCTTTTCGCGACAAACTGGGCGAAATAGGGCAACAGGGAAAGGGTATTCATTACATTGTCGTGATGAAAGGGAAGGAACTGATTCCCAATCCTTATAAATTTCCGGCGAACGTCCAACCGAAGAGGCCTCTGTTGAGCAAGGACGGCTCCATGTTGATTTATGAAAAATCCCTTTCAGCAGGGAAATTTTTTCTCTATTCCCAAGAAGGAAATCACAGGCTTGTAGGTAGTGGTGGTTCAGTCGATGCCGCAGCTATAGCGCCGGATGGCGGATTACTCGGAGTGATAGCGTACAGTTTACATATTTTTACAGTTCGGGACGGTAAGCAAAAACAAATTCTGTACTTACCTTCTACACCTAAGATTATTGAAAATTGGCCAAAAAATTTAAGGCATGAAGAAGAACGCTTGCATGTTGAATTTAAAATGATACCAGAGAAACCGTCTCGAATTGTTAACAAGTAGTATAACAAAGGATACTTTTGCCAAATTTAATTAGAATAAAAATACAGATGATGTTTCAAATAAGAAATAATTAATTCCGATAGAAGGAGTTTAAAAATATGTCAATATCCCCATATTTTCGTGATGGAATAGAATACAAAATCGGCACTGAAGGCTGGGTATTCAATGATAGTGGCAGGCGTAATAATATATTGGATGACGTACGTGACGGTATCCTTTCGGCCATTCGCACCCTTTTCCCCGGCATAGGTTACATACCTTCCATACTTGTCGGGTGGATGGCGGGCGACGACGCTTATTGTCCTACCTACGGTTTATGGGCCGGCCCCGGCTGGGCTAGCGGAAGGGAAAAGGGGTCAAGTCTTTGCTTGGCTCTTGGCTCATAATAGCTCATGCCGATGCTCGGCTTAGTTCAGGCGATACATAAGATGCATCATACTCAAAGGAATTAAAGGATGAGAAACCAATAAATGACCCGACCGTTAAGAATCCAATATCCCAATGCATGGTATCACGTCATGAACCGGGGCAGAAGCAGAACGAAAATCTTCCATACACCCGAAGACCATCTTGCCTTCATTGAGCTATTAAGAGAAGCCTCCTTTTTGTGGAAAGTTAAGATAGCGGCCTATTGCTTAATGTCGAATCATTATCATCTTTTAATACAGACACCGGGTGCCAACCTGTCGCGCTGCATGCGGCATATCAATGGGCTACATACCCAATATTACAACAGAACCTACAAAAGCGACGGGCCGATATTCCGTGGCCGCTATAAAAGCATTGTTGTTGAACAGGACAGATATCTTTTAGAACTGGTTCGTTACATTCACCGTAATCCGATACAAGCGGGACTGGTAAAACGCCTGGAAGACTATCGCTGGACATCCCACAAAGCCTATCTATCCGAAAGCAACCAATGGCACTGGCTGCACAAGGCATTTGTCCTCTCCATGCTGGAAGAGAACACGGATAAACAAAGACAAGCTTACCTGGCATTCATCAAACAGGAAGAATCGGAAACCTTGAAGACCATCTATGAAAAAAGCAACCTGCCGTTATTTCTGGGCGCTAAGGATTTCATAGACGACATTAAAAATAAGTATAGCGGAAAGACGATCAAGAAAGAGATGCCGCAGTCAAAAGAACTGGCAATAGACAAAACCGAAATAGAACGAGCCGTGACTAAATACTACAACCTGAAGAAGGAAGACCTTTTAAAAACCAAGCGGGGCCAATATAACGAGGCGCGGAATGTAGCCATCTATATAATGAGGAGACATACCGGCATAGCACTGCAAGATATCGGGCAACATTTCGGCATGAACAATTACAGTAGTGTAGGCAGCGTTATTACAAGAACGAAGCAGGAAATGGTCAGGAACAGAAATTTGCGGCAAAGGGTAGAAGAAGTCGAGAAACTGTTGGCATGAGCCAAGAGCCAAGCAAAGACTTGACCCCTTTTCTCTTTCCGATTACATTCAGGGCGACGGCGGCAACGATGAACTCTTTGGCGGTGAGGACAACGATACCATTTACGGCGGAGAAGGTAATAACGAAATCTTCGGCAGAAAGATCGTTTTATTTAGAAAGAAATTAAAAAATAAAAAAACTTGGCGGCTGATTGAAAGACAGGAAAATATCAGGAGGGCGGCATGAAGGTAAAAAAGCAAAAGTTCAAAAGTGATAAAAAATTACTGAGCAATATTCTAAAAGTATTCTTTGTTTTTGTCTTTACGATTTTAATATCAACATCAATCGGAGGATGTGCAACGATGGGAACAGAAAAGGGGAAGAGTGATTTCATAAGAGAAATAAGTTTTTCGCCTGATGGCAAAAAGCTTCTTCTTGATCGTAGGCATACTGGCGAGTCATATAAAATTCATGTGTATGATCTGGAAACGGGTGAACTTTCCGCCTATCAATCCCCGGAGGATGAGACGTGGATGCATGCAAAATATTCCTTCGATGGTAAGCGTATCGTATTCATAAAAATACCGTTGATTGAATTTAAAGAGGATCTCGATAATGCACAAGTTGCAATCATGGATGTGGATGGCAAGAATGTAAGAAAAATCACCAACACACCTGGATTGAAGATTTACCCTTCTTTTTCACACTCCGGCAAGAAGATTATCTTTGCCCGTCCTGAAGTAATCAGGACAAGCGGAAAAACGCCGGCGGCGGATTATGACCTATATGAAGTGGATGTGGAAACCGGCAAGGAAATCCGCCTGACGTATTTCAAATTTTTCGAAATTTCAGAGCCATACTATTTCCCGGATGACAAAACATTTGTTTTTTATGGAGATTTCCCTCGCGCGTATCCGGCAATTCCTGGTAGCGATAAAAGCATCGATGTTATGAAAAAGGTACGTAAAGAACTTGCATCGAAGTACAGACGTAATTTTATCTACGTCATGCAGGCCAACGCAAGGGAACTTAAACCGTATCTCGTTATGCCGGAATACCAGAAGAAGTTTAAATCCTATATCGGTGATTCTGAATTTTCCAGACGGCCATCATTAAGCGGTGACGGGTCTGTTCTTGTCTTTCTAGCTCAAGGTTACAAGCCGGATGGCTCGGGAGATTTTGGACATCTGTATCAGTATTCACCAGATGGTAATCATCGAAGCATTACACCTTGTGGAACAGTTTGGGATGTAGCTGTTTCTTACAACGGTGAATTTATGGCAGTTATTCAAGAACCCAAAAAACATGTAAATAATATTGTGATTTATAAGGTTAAAGACGGAACAAGCAGGGAAATAACTTTGCCCGATCAACCGTCGCTGATTATCAACAATCAATAATTGAGCAGAATGAAAAATATACGAGGATATTTTAATCAATATAAAAATTCTGGTGTTTTAAAGGAGAGTATATATGCCATACTATACTGATGCAAATGGTAAACCAGTTGCAACGATGGGCTGGGTAGTTGCACCCTTTTCCGGGAGTTGGTGGAAACGCTTTATTTCAACAGATATTATCGCAGCAGTAGAAGATGTCATAATACCAGATTTTGGCCTATTTGGCGGTCCCGGTTATTGCGGTGATCATCTTTTTGATAGTAGCAATCAATGCATAGACGGTTCAGGCACAAAAATTGGAGATGCGCTTGCAGTTGATGCAGCTTATAATTCATCAGGTGTAACAAGTAAAAGCGATGAAGCCTTTAAGATACATGATCAAGCCTATTATGATGCATGGAAAGCAAATCAAGACGACTCAACGATAAACAAATCATGGCGTGAACTTCAGGCTGATGCCGCGCTACTGCAATCTTTATATAATGTTTTTACAGACTCAAATTATAAGATGGATAAACAGGAAATAGCATATGACCTGCTTGCGGCCAAAGCTTTTGCGGCGAAAATTTTGGCTTTTGATCTGGCAGCGACCGGTGTGGAAGGGTTCACGGATACCGCTGTACAAGCTCTCAAAAACACAACAAAATCTTTGTTTGGATCTATTACAACCAGTTCTGAAGCATACACCGTCGGTCATCTTACACTACCCGCTAATTTCTCTACCAGTAACCCCATCACCGGCGATCTGGCGCCTATTGATTTCGAGCCCTATACAGAAGGTATTCAAACCCAAACGGATGAGTGGGGTAACATCAAAACCGAGCCCAGCCAGCCTTCTCCGGGTCGGGCTGATACGCTTTACGATACATCCGGCAATGACAGCATCACCGGCGGTGGGGGAGACGATAACATTTATACCGTCCACGGCGGTTCCGACCGGATACAGGGGGGAGCCGGCAATGATAATATCACGCAATACAGCGGCGCGGTCGGCACCCGGCAAACACTTTACAACACCATCATCGAAGGCGGCCCGGGCAGCGACATCATCCTGGGTCATTATACCGTCAGCAACCAGTTATTCGGTGATACTTACGGCGATATGGCCACATTGATTGCCGCCGGAAAAGAAGCGCCGAACACCGAAGGACGCGGCGATTTCATATCCGATTACTATCTACCCGAATACGGTCAGACGTCATCCGTCGGCTATCTGTATGGTTCCAACAGCCGGGACATCTTGATCAACAACACCGGAATGGGGGTTATTGTGGGCGGCGGGGGCGACGATCTCATTTACGGCGACTTTACCGGCACCATCAGCGCAAACAACAATAACAACTGGGGCTACACCGTAGAAACCACTACCGGTGAAGACGGAGATGAGTCCTACACAACGCAGATTACCGGCATCAGCATAACGGACAACACGGCCGTGGGCGCAGGCCAGGACGATGTTATCTATGCCGGAACGGGCAACGACTTTGTTTATGGTGGCGGAGGTGATGATGAGGTTTACGGGGGTGCGGGCAACGATTCCATCTTCGGCGAAGCCGGGAGCGATTTCATCGAAGGCGGGGACGGGAATGACATTCTGACCGGTGACAACGGCGATGCGCTTCCGGCCTCCCTCTGCGGCGCAGACTACATAGACGGCGGCGCGGGCAATGACGAGATCGAAGGGAATGCCGGCAATGATGAACTCTTCGGCGGCGCGGATAACGATACCATTTATGGCGGTGACGGCGATGACTATCTGGACGGCATGGCCGGACAGGACAGCCTTTACGGTGGTGAGGGCGCTGACGTCATGTTTGGTGGGGATGACAATGATTACCTGGATGGCTATGTCGGCGATGATTACCTGGACGGCGAGGCGGGTGACGACACGCTCATCGGTGCAGCTGGCGCGGATTTGATATTTGGCGGAGATGGCAATGATACATTAATTGGAGATGCCTCCAATGTTGCCCCGGCCGATCAGGGTGACGACTACATCGATGGAGAAGGCGGCAACAATTTGATTGCAGGTTACGGCGGCAACGACACGCTTTACGGCGGTAGTGGCAATGATACAATCTATGGCGGTGCAGGCGATGATTACATTGATGCGGGCGACGGTATTAATGAGATTTATGATGATGAAGGCAATAATGAGTTCTATACCGGCGCCGGCGATGACACTATCCAGGGCGGAAGTGGAAACGATTATATCAATGCAGGCGAGGGAGATAACTGGCTTAGCGGCGGCAACGGGAATAATACGATTTTTGCCCTCATCGGCAATGATCATATCCAGGTAGGCGTTGATTTTGATCCGGACGGAGCCAGTATTAATTATGTAGATGCTGGAGATGGAGATAATATTATCTATACTGTCTTCGGGAGTTTAAGTAATGAAATATATACCGGTGCAGGCAATGACACGATTAGCGGCCTCGGAAGCGATGAATATATTAACGCGGGTGATGGCGACAATGTTATTAGCGGCGGTACCGGAAGTAGTGAAATTTATACCGGTACCGGCGATGACACGATTACAGGTGGAACAGGTTATAATTATATCAGCGCGGGCGATGGAAATAATATTATTTATGGCGGCAGCGGAAGTTTGGGTAATGAAATATATGCCGGTGCCGGCAACGATCAAATCCTCGGTGATGCGGGTAATGACGGTATTCGTGCCGGTGGAGGAAATGACACGATATATGGTGCAACGGGTCATGATTGGATTCAGGGCGGGGCAGGCAATGATACAATAGGCGGCGATTCCGGTAACGATTATCTTGAGGGTGGCACGGGCAGTGACTCTTCCATTTTTGATAGCGGCGACGGTGCGGATACAATCGCCAGTTATGCGGATGATTATGCAACGGCGACAGACATTGTGCAATTCGGCGCAGGGATAACGATAGAGAATCTCGTATTTACGAAAGAAGCTAATAATTTGATGATCACTATCGCAGGCACCTCTGATTCGATAGTTGTCCAGGATTGGTTTAGCGGAGATGCTTACAAAACAGATCAGTTCATTTTTTCCGATACAACAGTTTTGACTGCCGCACAAATAGATGCATTAGGTTTGAGTAATGATACGGCCCCTACTGGAGGCTACGGCAACGATACCCTTGCCGGCACTGACACAGAGGATATTTTGTATGGCTACGATGGCAATGATATTCTTAATGGCTACGAAGGTGATGATATTATTGATGGCGGCAGTGGGAATGACACCATTCATGGTGGTGCCGGTAATGATACGCTTAATGGCGGTTATGGTTCTAATTTAATGGATGGTGGTGCCGGTGATGATTATCTGGACGGCAGGGAGGGTGCAAATCAATATATTATAAATCGCGGCAGTGGTTTTGATACAATTGACGTATCATCCTACGGTGCATATGACGGCAGTAGTACTGTCGTGTTTGGCGAAGGCATAACACCTGATGATATTAGTGTTCAAATGCATGAAGGTATTCCCGGCGGCAGCGGGGATAGCCGCAGTAGTTTGCTTGCTATCGGCATCGGTAATAATGAAGGTCTGCTGTTGCGTGCGTTAGGTGGTACAGGTGAATGTGGTGATTATTCAATTGCCCTTGCGGATCTCGATGTGCGCAGTTTTGTCTTTGCCAATGGTCAGACATTAACACTGGATGAGATCATAGCAAGAGCATCTGAGGGAAATGTTGGTGAGCAATGGGGTACTTCCGGAGATGATTCTCTTATTGGCAGCATGGCAAATGATATCATTTATGGAGATGCAGGAAACGATATAATCCTTGGCGGTGCGGGTAATGATACATTGGATGGTGGCGTGGGATCGGATACCATGACGGGCGGAACAGGGAATGACTACCTGAGTGCCGAAGACGGCCATGACCAGTTAGAAGGCGGCGAGGGTAATGATACCCTGATCGGCGGAACCGGTAATGACACCTATGTGTTCAATAGCGATGACGGCGTTGATACGATTGACGATATCGCCACTCCTGCTGAAGGCAATAAAATTGTCTTTGGCGCGGGGATTGCAGAAGATGATCTCGTATTTTTACAAGAGGGTAGCACCTTGACGATCAGTATCGGTAATAATGGTGATGCCATTAATTTGCTTAATTTTGATCAGGATGAAGAAGACGGTTCGCTTGTGGTCAGCACATTGCAGTTTGCCGATGGCAGTCAAATGAATCTTGCCGATGCTATCATTCTGGTAAATATTATAGGGACTGAAGAAGATGATTTTCTTGCCGGAACTGACCAGAATGACTTTATACAGGGACTTGGCGGTAATGATTATATGGCAGGCTCACAAGGTAATGACATCTACGTTTTTGGTGTCGGATATGGTCAGGATGTAATTGATGATTGGGATGATACCCCCGAAAATCTGGATACCATTTTATTGAAATCCGACATTTCTCCTGACAATGTTAAAATTGCCAGCAATTGGTTTGGCGATCTAATATTATCTGTAAATAGCACCACCGATACACTGAAAGTCCAAAACTTTTTTTATGATTCCGCTTATCAGATAGAGCAAATTCAATTTGCTGATGGCACGGTATGGGACATTAATGAAATATATCGTCGACAACGTATACCGACTGAAGACGGTGACTTGATATGGGGTACTTGTCATGATGACTATATACAGGGGTTTGGCGGTGATGATTGTATCGGAGGCAACGAAGGTAATGATACGCTTGATGGCGGTACCGGCTATGATTGTCTTTGGGGTGATGACGGCAATGACGTATTGTTTGGTGGCGAAGGTGATGATTATCTTCAGGGTGATATTGGTATGGGAGGGAATGACATACTTTATGGTGAAGCAGGTGATGATGAGTTGGAAGGCCTTCGGGGTAATGACACCATGATTGGCGGATCCGGTAATGACTGGTATTGGTTTGAACTGCATGATGGCGTTGATACTATAGAGGATTTTTCCACAATTCCTGAAGGTAATACAATTGCCTTTTATGAAATGTCACCGAATGACCTCACTTTTACAATCCAAGATAATACTTTGACGATTTATTACGGTAATTACGATGATGCGATTAATTTAGTCAACTTTGATCAAGAAGAGATAAATGGTTCGCTTGTTGTAAGAACGCTTCAATTTCTTCATTGGAATGAGGAAAGTGAAGAAATGAGCATTAGTGAAATGGATCTTGCAGATTTTCTTAATCAATCACAAAACCATGCGCCGATTGTTGCGAATCCGATAGCTAACCAGACAATAAAAGAAGACGAGGCATTCAATTTTACAGTTCCTTCCGATACTTTTAACGATTCTGATATTGTTGACGCTCTGACGTATACTGCTACACTTGCCGACGGAGTAACGGCATTACCCGACTGGTTATATTTTGACGCCAACACACAGACGTTCAATGGTACGCCGACTAACTCCAATGTCGGGACTCTGTCGATTAAAGTAACAGCAACCGATACAGCAGGGCAGAGTGTATCCGATGAATTTAATATAACGGTAAACAATACAAACGATGTGCCGGTTGTTGCCAATCCGATAGCAAGCCAGACCGCAACACAAGGTGTGGCATTTACGTTTACAGTACCAGCTAACACTTTCAGTGATCCTGATGTTGAAGATACCTTGATCTATAACGCTACTAATCTGCCGCCCTGGTTATCATTTAACCCGACGACGATGATCTTCAGCGGCACGCCGGTTGGTGTTGGCTCAGTATCGGTAACGGTATTAGCAACGGATAATTTTAATGCCAGTGTATCAAATACTTTTAATATAAATGTTCAGACCAATGTTATTAACGGGACCGCAAATGCTGATAATCTTATTGGAACAAGCTATAACAATATCATTTACGGATTGGGTGGTAATGACACCCTATCGGGCGAAGGGGGTAATGATTACGTCAATGCCGGTGAGGGGAATGACCAGTTGCAGGGCGGAGACGGGAATGACACGCTGATCGGGGGCGTGGGGTCTGATACGATGACGGGCGGGACGGGGAACGACAGTTATTATGTGGACAATCTTGGCGATGTCGTGAACGAGAATGCGGGCGAAGGGACCGACGCGATCAGCAGTTCGGTGACGTATGTTTTGGGCGACAACATCGAGAATATGACGTTAACCGGCACGGAGGCGATCAACGGGACGGGCAACAGCCAGGCCAATCAGTTGTACGGCAATGCTTCGGCGAATACCCTATCGGGCGAAGGGGGTAATGATTACGTCAATGCCGGTGAGGGGAATGACCAGTTGCAGGGCGGAGACGGGAATGACACGCTGATCGGGGGCGTGGGGTCTGATACGATGACGGGCGGGACGGGGAACGACAGTTATTATGTGGACAATCTTGGCGATGTCGTGAACGAGAATGCGGGCGAAGGGACCGACGCGATCAGCAGTTCGGTGACGTATGTTTTGGGCGACAACATCGAGAATATGACGTTAACCGGCACGGAGGCGATCAACGGGACGGGCAACAGCCAGGCCAATCAGTTGTACGGCAATGCTTCGGCGAATACCCTATCGGGCGAAGGGGGTAATGATTACGTCAATGCCGGTGAGGGGAATGACCAGTTGCAGGGCGGAGACGGGAATGACACGCTGATCGGGGGCGTGGGGTCTGATACTTATCTTTTCGGTGATACCCAAGGTAAGGATACGATAACTGAAACAGCAGGAGTCAGCGGTGATATTGATACCTTGAAACTTACGGAAGCATCAACAGATAATCCGGTGATCGTCAAGAATGGCAATGACCTGTATGTTTTCACCGATGCCAATGACTATGTGAAGATAACAGGCGAATTCCAGGCGACCAACTATGGCATTGAACGATTGGAAGTGTCCGATGGCCATTACATCACCAGAAATGACATTCAAACCATCGTGGATACGATGAGCGCGATCAATAACAATTCCGGCATGGATATTATACAGAAGTACAATGCCATGATGAACAGCGAAGACTACCAGAACATTCTGGCCCAAAGCTGGCAGGGGTAAAATAACTTTTAAAAAAAGAGAAAAATAAATCCTCCGCCTGATAAATAAAAAAACAATTGTTGATACGGAAAAGACTCTGACAAAAAATTATCAAAACTGGGTCAGTTATGCGGGCAAACAAAACTTGCAAACAAACCCTTTTCCTAAAGGCAACTGGCGGGGTGTATACCAACTCAAGCGCAACGGTCGTGTACTGATAAACCTGGAACGAAATTTTATTGTTGATTGAATATGGTTCAACATCCGGCAAAATGATCGCGCGTTCTAAGAACAGAAAACCGTTTTATTTTTCTTTTTTGGGAAAAGACTGAAAAGAATACCCCTTTTTGACAGTTTATTACATGACTGAATTAACCGTTGTCAGCAACTAGTTGCCGGCATCATAAATAACTTTACCGTTTCTGGCGTAATAGAAAAGCAAAGATTTATCGTCTGCAAGTTCTTCCGGAGTCATGGTAACGACATCGAGTGGAATCATGAATTTTTTGATTGTCATGATTTCCGCTTCCTTCGTTAGTTTCGCCCGTTTAAAAATATTTTTATTCGTAAAATCATTAGAAACCACAATGATGTCTATGTCACTGTCGGTCTTATATTTTTCGGTTGCCTGAGAGCCGAAAACAATAATCTTCTGGACATTTAAGCCCGTTCGCTGAAGCCTGTCTTTCATGAATGAAACAGCTTTCAAAGTTGATTTCTTAACCATTTCAAAACCGCTTTGCTGTTATTGATAATTTCCAGGGCATTTTTCTTTTTATACACATTTTTCATTTTTGCTAAATCATCGGGATAGCGGGTTGGTATGCTTACTCTATTTAGCTCAAAAATGGCATCGTATAATTTATCGGCCGGATTTAACCCGCTCCTTTCAGCCAGATAAATTAAATTATGTACTTTGGGAGGGATATCATTCGGCTTGTACTGATAAATTCCTTTCAGTGCTTTTTCAATGGCGAGATTACTCCGGTATCTTGAACTTCTTGATCAATTCTTCCATATTTTTCCGGCTGGCCTGAATTTTTTGGATCATTTCTTTTCCCGATGCTTCAGGAATGGTTTTTTTTTCGATCTTTTGCTCCAGATCCCGGAGTGTCTCAGAAAGTTTATCGTAATCCGTTTTAATCGTGGAAACAAGCGTCCGCATGTTCGCGATCAGGATGTTGATATGTTCGGCCAGATCTTTCAGATCATCGCCTCTTCTCAATCGGATAACAACGCCCAGATCGCCGTGCGCGACTTGAGCAATGGACCTTTTCAAACGATAGACCGGTCCGGCGACTTTGTGCGTGATGAAGATGCTGGCGATGGAAAATACGGCGATGATTAAACCAAGCTTAGGCCAGATTGTGCTGTGTAAAAGCAGCATCGCTCTGGATGCTTCAGCCTTCTCGGCGAGCGGATAATCAAAATATAAGGTAAAGATATAGGGCGCGAAAATGAGGACCACAAATATAAATGTGTAGAACAGTAGCAGTAATATGGTCAGCAGGATATATTTTGCCTGAAACTTCTTTTCGATGAAATAGTTTCTGCGTTTCGGTAGTTTCATTGTGATTCAGCCTATTTCGTAATTTTATTCCTGGTCAGTGTGATCAGTGTTTTGTTGGTGTCTCTGGCGCGAGCTTTCAGAGTATAGATGCCGTTATCCAATGCATAGCTTTCCGGGATTAAATCCTTGGCCATCTGATCGCAAAAAGCCGTGGTGAAAACCGCGTGGCCGTTTTCGTCAACGCAATTGATAAAATTGACGCTTTCCGGATATTTGCCGTTGTCGATATTATATAATTCCAGATTGTCCCTGGCGTGATCCAGCGTGCTTTCCGCGATGGCGATTCTCGCCTTGTTTAGATAATTGCTGTAAACTGAATAGGCAATGGCGATCAGTATTCCCATAAGCATCATTGCCACCAACAATTCGATTAACGTAAAACCTGAAGTATTTCCACTTGTGCTGAAAGAAAACCCAGTTTTTCTCTTAATGATTTTTTTCATTCGCGCTTCATCCCTGTTATGGATAATTTTAATCCGTCGACCGGTCAGTGCTCCGTTCAATGCGAGAGATCCTGCGAAAATTTTTAAAAAGTATGAAAAGTATAGAGAAAGAGGATTTTGATGTCAAGCAATATCATGGGGCCAATGGGTTTTATCATTCCCTGACGCAAATGGTAGGCATTTGATTGATCGTCTCTCAAGCTTCAGAACTCGAAATAAAAATTAATCTGAGGCTCGATGAGGGTGCCGATATTTTCCAATGATTTGATTTTCGCATCATCGTAAATGATGGAGTTTACGGCGTTGAGAAAGTCTGATATCTGCTTTTCTTCAGTGACAGGATTCTTCTCAGGCGCGTTGGCCGTCAGATGTTTTGAGGCTGAAAAATTAATCTTTATAAATTTCCAGAAGGAAGCATCATCTGTTTTCAGTTCAGAGGCATCGTCCTGCCGACCGGCGGATAAAACATGCCGATCAAAATACATATCGTCAAAGCTTGGTTTCGCGTCCGGACGGCTCATGTCAAAAAAAGAAGTTTTTTCTTCCACGAGATCCGCAGCCAGATTCTTTTCCACGACAAAAGGCTTCCAGTTGAAAATGAATCCTGACGCATAACCCGGCGTTGCGAGCGTTAGAAAGATGATCGAGGTTATAGAATATAATATGATCCGGCCTGAATGTTTCATCTAATTTCTGGCATTGTTTAAAGGAATCTTGATGCGACTACCGTATAAAAGCGGATCGTTAATTTCCATTTCATTGATTTTGAGCAATTCGGCCAGGGTGGTTGAATTTTTTTTCGCGATGAGAAAAAGATTCTCGCCTTCTCTGACCGTGTAAAATTTAAAGGCTTTCTTCTGTGTTTTTAATGGATCATCCTTGTCCGCCGGCACGTTGATTTTCTGGCCGACCAAGACGATATCGTCCAGTTTCATATCATTCAGTTCTAGGAGAACTCCGACTTTGGTTTGAAAATCGTTGGCGATGGTAAGCAGGGTATCTCCTCTTTTGATGGTGTATTTTGTGGTTGCGATTTTGTCGTCGCTTTTGCCTGCCGGCACGTTGATTTTCTGGCCTACCCAAACGATATCGTCCAGTTTCATATCATTCAGCTCTAGAAGCACTCCGACTTTGGTCTGAAAATTATTGGCGATGATAAGCAGGGTATCGCCTCTTTTGATGGTGTATTTTGTGGTTGCGATTTTAGTGTTGCTCTGAGGTTCTTTGTCGCTTTCCCCGAAATAATTTTTGATCGAGGAGGCGATGGCCGTGGCCAGATCTTTCTGGAAACTGTGTTTTTTCAGCAGGCGCTCTTCCTGTGAGTTGGATATGAAAGCAGTTTCAATCAACACGGCGGGAATATCCGGCAGTTTCAAAACCCGAAACGGAGCTTCCTGAACTGTTTCAAATTTTAAGCCATTCACCAAATCAAGCTGTTTCATTAAGGCTCCGGCATAAATTTTAGAGACATTCATTGTGTCGGTCTGAAACATGTTCATGAGGATTTGATTGGAATCATTGTTGCCTTCGCTGTCCGGGACGCCGCCCAGGATGTCAGCCAGATTTTCATTTCTGGCCAGTAATTTTGCGGCTTCATTGCTGGCGGCGCCGGTGGAAAGGCAGTAGACAGACGCGCCTCTGGCGCTGCGGCTTCTTTCCGCGTCGGCATGGACGCTGATAAACAGACTGGCGCCCAATTTTTTCGCTTTTTGCAGACGGTTTTTGAAGGATACGTAATAGTCGCCTTCTCTGGTTAAAACAGCGCGATAGCCGGGCATGGCGTTGATGGCTTTCTTGAGTTCCCGGCTGATGGCCAGCACTATATTCTTTTCATAGGTTCCATTTTTGCCTACGGCGCCCGGATCTTCACCCCCGTGGCCAGGGTCGATCACAATAACTTTCTTCTTTCTCAGTTCAGGAATTCTTTCCGTGATTTTTTCTTCCGGAACGATTGGCTCCAGAAAAATATCAATCACCACCCGGTCGGGTTTATCCTGAAATTTCTTTAATTTGAAAACCTCAATTCTCTGGTGTTTGGCGAGCATAAACTTCGCCAGGATGATATCGTCATCGAGGCTGTAAAAATTGATCTTTTTGATACCGGGCTTATTAATCATCATTTGAGAAGGAATGGCGCTGCCGAGAGAGGACCGCCGGAAATTCACAATCAGCAGATGGTCGCCTTCTTTAAAGTCATAATCAGGCTCCCCGTCAACATCCAGAACGATTCGGGTATGATCCGGCGCTGTCCAGTGGCGGACATTCAATATTTCTGTCGCCGCATAGACTTCAGCGGATGCCATGACCGCCGCAAGCAACGTCAATATCAAAATAAGCTGCCGGAAAAAACTTGTCTTTCTGAAAATCATTTTTTTAAATTACCAAATTTACATCATTCCTGCAACTGTTTGGTAGAAAAGCTATTGACAAGCTTTTATTATGATGTCATTTTCTCTAAAAAAAATTCAAGCAGAACCCAAAATATCCATGCGGAAAAATAACTTTAGAGAAGCTTTGCTGAATCCGGATCTGTTTCCGGTGACCTGGGAATTGGTGCCGGGGCGGGGGGCAAGGGAGAAAGCCCAGGAGATGGCCATGACGCTGGCCGGACAGGCCGCCGCGGGAGGGAAGATTGCCGCGCTGACGCTGACCGACAATCCCGGCGGAACGCCGGCGATGTCCGCTGATTACATGGGCGGTGAGATTGTGAAACTGGGCATTGAGCCGCTCGTTCATTTTACCTGCAAGGATAAAAATCGCAATCAGATAGAAAGCCAGCTCTATGCTCTGGATCGCGCAGGCGTCCGGAATATTCTGGTGATGAGCGGGGATTATCCGATGTCCGGTTTTCAGGGCAGGCCGGCGCCGGTCTTTGATCTGGATCCGATTCACGTCCTGCAACTGATTGCGGAGATGAACAAAGGATTGGAGTATCCGGGCGCGAAGGGCGCTGTTCATCACGAGCCGGGCGATTTTTTTGCCGGCGCTGTGGTTTCCCCGTTTAAAGCTACGGAAGCGGAGCAGATGGCTCAGTACTACAAGCTGAAAAAGAAGATTGCCGCCGGAGCTCAATTCATCATCACGCAGCTGGGATACGATGTCCGCAAATTTCATGAACTCCTTTTGTATATGAAGCAAAACGGTTTGAACGTTCCTCTGGTGGGGAATATTTACATCCTTCCATACGGCGCGGCCCGAATGATGAACCGCAATGAGCTGCCCGGCTCCGTTGTCAGCGATAAGCTTCTGGCGGAAATTGATCAGGAAAGAAATGCTCCGGATAAGGGAACGGGGGCAAGAATGCTGCGGGCCGCCCGGCTGTATGCCATTATGAAGGGCATGGGATTCAGCGGCGTCCACATCGGCGGCCACAACATTAAATACGAACAGGTGGAAGAAATTATGGCCAGGGGAGAGGAGCTCGTCGCGCAATGGCCGGAGCTGTTCCGCTACTTCGATTATCCGCTGGAGAATGGCTTCTATTACTATGAACGCGATTCGGCAACCGGTTTGAACAAAGAAAATCCAGTGGAAAGAAAAAACAGGCCGTCTGAAGTTAAGGTGGAAGGCATCTATGGCCTATCAAATTTTGTTCATCACGTGATGTTCGAACCCGGCGAAAAATGCTACGGTTTTATGCAATGGCTGTGTGGCAAAGCGGCCGGCGGCCAAGGGGAAGCGGTGCTGCACAAAATGGAGCACCTGACTAAGGTCATCTTATACGACTGCCGGGACTGCGGCGACTGCGCGCTCATCGATCTGGCCTACGTCTGTCCGATGTCGCAGTGTCCAAAAAATCAGCGCAACGGCGCCTGCGGAGGCAGTTTCCAGGGATGGTGTGAGGTCTATCCCGGCCAAAGGCTGTGCGCGTATGTGCGTGCTTACGCCAGGTTAAAGAGCAAAGGCAAAGAGAGCCAACTGGAAGAGAATATCCTTCCGCCCTGCAACTGGGATCTTTACCGGACATCGTCATGGATAAATTTTTATCTGGGCAAAGACCATCACGCGAAAAAGCAGGAGGTGCAGAAATGAAAGTTCTGGTCATCAACAGCGGAAGTTCTTCGCTGAAGTACGAACTTTTTAATCTGGATACTGAAGCGTCTCTGATGAGCGGCGCTGTTTCCCGCATCGGCCTGGGTGGTGCGCAGCATGCCTACAGTTGCGCCAGTCAGGAAGAATCGCAAACGATTGAGGCGCCGGATCATCTTTCCGCCATAGACTGCATTCTTAAATCATTGACCGGCGTTGAAAAAGCGCCCATCAGTAAACTTTCAGAAATCGGCGCGGTGGCGCATCGAATCGGTCATGGCGGAACGCTTTATCGCGGGCCCGTGGTCATTGATCAGAAGGTTATCGATGAAATCCGCCGGCTCATTCCGCTCATGCCGCTGCACCATCCCGCCATGCTCACCGGGATTGAAGCCTGTCAGAAGATTTTGCCTGATGTCCCGCACGTGGCTGTTTTTGACACGTCCTTTCACAGCATGATTCCCGAAGAAGCCGCCATTTACGGTCTTCCCTACGAAATTTCCGCGCAGGGGATCAGGAAGTTCGGTTTTCACGGCAATTCCCATGAATACGTTGCATTGAAAGCTGCCGAATATCTGGAGCGGCCGCTGAAACGCCTCAACATCATTTCCTGCCATCTGGGCAACGGCGCCAGCATCTGCGCCATCCAGCGGGGACATTCCATTGATACCAGTATGGGCTTCAGCCCGCTGGAGGGATTGATTATGGGAACGCGAGTCGGCGACCTTGACCCCGGAATCATTCCCTACCTGATGCGCGAACAGAAACTGAGTATTGATGAAATCGATAAAATGCTGAACAACAAAAGCGGCCTCTTGGGCATTTCGGGTGTGAGCTCCGACATGCGTGAACTGATTGCAGCCGCCGAAGGCGATCATGCCCGCGCGCTGCTGGCCATCAAGACTTTCTGCTACCGTATCAAAAAATATATCGGCGCCTATCACGGCATTCTGGGAGGAGCGGATGCGCTGATTTTTACCGGCGGCATCGGTGAGAACAATCGGGGCATTCGGGTCCGCTGCATTCAGGGGCTGGAAAAAATCGGCTTTGCGGTGGATATCGTGCGCAATGACCGCTGCAAAGTGAATGACGCCAATGCGGTTTGCGATATCAGCGCACGCTATTCCAATATTCCGATTCTGGTTGTGGCGACGGATGAAGAACTGATGATCGCCAGGCAATGCGCCCTGGCACTGGATTACAAGCGGTCGATCAAACAGGATGTTATGGCCACGGACAAAAGACCGATACGCATTTCTGTCTCCGTGCGCCACGCGCACCTGAGCAAGCCGGATGTCGAAGCACTTTTCGGACCGGGGCATGTGCTGACGGCGAAATCTCCTCTCTACATTGACAGCGAGTTTGCCGCCCATGAAACCGTCAATCTCATTGGCCCGCGCGGCAGGGTCAACAGCGTCCGGATCATCGGTCCGGAGCGCCCGAAGACGCAGGTGGAAATATCCCGCACTGAAGAATTTCAGCTTGGCATCAACGCGCCCATCCGGGAATCGGGAGATCTGCAGGGAACGCCGGGCATCATCCTGGAAGGGCCTGCCGGGCGCGTCGAACTTCCGGAAGGCGTCATTTGCGCGATGCGCCATATTCATATGACGCCGGAAGACGCCGAAAATTACGGTGTGAAGGACAAGGATATTGTGATGGTGAGCATTGAAGGAGAGCGTGAACTGATTTTCGGAGATGTTCTGGTGCGCGTCAAATCGAACTACAAGCTGGAGATGCACATCGACACGGATGAGGCCAATGCCGCCGAGCTGCCGCCTGTTTCCCAGGGTTACCTGGTGCGCATCGAATCGCGCAATGGATAAGCGCGATCCGGTATTAACAAACCTGCCTTAAAAGAAGCAGCCCCGTAACCAGATGAAGTTGCGGGGCTGTCTGTTTCTTTTCAATCAATGAGCCGATTACCTGACGCCTTCCTTTTCCTGGCGCAACCGGACAAAAAGAAGCGCGGACAGAAGAAACACGATTGTAACGAACGGCAGGTAGCCGGAAAGCAGCAGGGCGGAAAATCCAATCAAAGGATACAGCGCCACCTGCACGGCTGCTTTCACCAGCGGTTTGTCCTGAATGTATATTGCGGCAAGGGGACCGTTTTGGTAGTACCAGGCGACAAACTGCCGTCCCCGGTGATTGGTCAGCAAATACCTGTCGCGGAACTGGCGCAGTATTTTCACCTGTCCGGCCAGCGGCGAACCGAAGGCTGCCGTGGCAATAAAGCATGGGCCGTCATCCACGCTTTCATGCACATACCTTGTGGTCACACTGAACGTATCGGATACGCCGGCAATGTCCAGTGTCGCATCTGTTGTTGTTTCGAAATCCTCAGAGGAAAGCAATTGAACCGTGACCGTATCGCCGTTATTCACTTCGCCGTTTTCACTGGTGTAATCCCCGCCATTGATGGCATAAGACCCACCGGTGATGGAGATGGGCGCCGGGGCATGGATGCCCGATACCGTAATCGCATTGGACGTATAGGTTGTATTTAATTTCACTTTGAGCTGGTCTGTAAACGTAAACGGATCGGGAGGCGTGTCGGCCTTTGTGGTGACGCTGAAGGTATCGCTGGCCACGCCGATGGTCAGCGTCGCGCCTGTTGTTGCCAGATAGCCTGATGACGACATCAGTCTGACCGTTATGGTATCGCCGTTGTTCGCCAGACCGTTCTCGCTTATGTAATCTCCTTCATTAATGGAATAGGTGCCGCCCGTAATGGAAACAGGTGTCGGATCGCTGAGACCAGCCACTGTGATGGCATTGGATGTTATTTCCGTGCTTAATTCCACATTCTTCTGGTCGGTAAAAGTGAACATTACGGTGGTGACGCTGAAGGTGTCGGACACATCCCCGATCGTTAAAGTCGCATCCGTTGTCGTGGTGTAGCTGCCTGACGAGGTTTGCCGGACGGTGATGGCATCGCCATCATTGACTGTTCCGTCCGCTCCGGTGTAGTCGCCGCCGTTGATGGAGTAGGTGCCGCCGGTGATCAGGATGGGAGCCGCCGCATCGATGCCCGATACCGTGATGGCGTTGGACGTAACAACGGTGTTTGTAGCCACTCGCGTCTGATCGATGAACGTAAACAGGTCGGGGGTTGTGTCGGCATACAGAGGATTGCAGTTAATCAAGCTATAGAGTAAGGCCATTAAAATCAATATCCCTTTCTTCATCGGTATATTTTCTCCTTTATGATTTTCTCATGGTATGTTTTGCCGGTGGTGCAGTATATGAAGAACGGTTTTCTATGTCAATTAAATACTGACCACGAAATGTTAATAATGTTAATAATGTCGCTTTGGGTAAAATCAGTTCGTTGAATGACAGCGCTTTAATCTAAAAATTGACAGCGGTAAGGTGTTGAGGTAAAAAAGATTAATCCTTTTGAGAGGCGGTTCGGTGGCGGGAAGAAAACGGGTTGTCACAATAGTCTTAATACTTTTGATGTTCCTCAGCGCTCTTTTTGCGTCTGCCTGGTTTTACGTGTCACACAAACTATCCGATCTGGAGGCATTCCGTGAAACCATAACAAAAGTTGCGGCGGAAAAAATAAATCGTGATATTAAATTTGAAAGCGGGAAAGCGAATCTTTCTTTTCATGACGGACTTGCTCTGCACTTTGACAATATCATCATTACAGAAAAGGATCGCTCGGCTATTTTTGTGAGCGCCCGCAAGGCTTCTTTCCGGGTGAACATTCTCCCCCTTCTGATCAATAAATTTATATTTAAAGAGGCTGTTCTGGATGAGCCACGCCTGCTTTTGAATCGTGACCGGCAGGGCGTGCTGAATATCGCCGATTTGCTGGAAAAAGAAAAAAAAGATTCCGGGATCGAGTTTAAAAATTTAACCATCAACAGCGGATTCGTGAGTTTTTTTGATCAGTCGGTGAGCGAGCAGGGTCTGATGATCTCCCTGGCGGATGTTCATTGCGTCATCGATTCCCTTTTCGGAGAAGATATTTCCCGTTTCCGTTTGAATGCTTTTCTTAATGAGGATGGGAATAAGGCTGGCATCCGCCTGAGCGGCAGTTATCAGGCTGCACCGGAGGAAAAACCGTTTTATGAAAGCGTGGTGGATGTCTCTTTTGATCTCCAGGGAATCGATTTGAAACATTATAATGCTTATTTGAAGCATTACACCCCTCTGACAAAATTTGACGGAAAGCTGGATGTGCAAACAAAAGTTTCGGGGAAATTATCCGATTTTACATCACAGGGCGTTGTGACAGTGCAGGACGCCGTCATGGTTTATCCGGAGGTTTTTCGCGGTCCACTTCAACCCAAAAAGGTTGAGGTTCATTACGCTTTGAATCGCTCGGCCGGCCATCTGAAACTGTATCTTTCCCGTCTGAAGATTGATCGTTTTGAGGCAAAAGGAGGATTTGCCGTGAAGGATATGGATCAGGCTGATCCGCTGTTTACAGCCCATGCCGTTACCTCCGTTTTCTCTTTGAAAGAAGTTCAATCCTATATTCCGTGGAAAATTATTCCCCGGGATGTGGGGAATTTTATCGAGACGCATGTCAAAGACGGCAACTTTAGACTGGTGGAAGGAAAATTCAACGGAAGGAAAAGCCAGTTGGCCGATATGAGCAAAAAAGAAAGCGCCTCCGTCGTGTACGTCCGGGCGGAAGTGAACAAGGGCGTTTTCGAAGCTCATCCCGAAGCGCCCGTTTTTCATCAGATCAGCGGCATTATGGAAATGAAAAATAGAGAGTTCACGCTGAAAAAGATGAAAGGCATTTTCGGCTCTTCTCCCTGCACCCTGAATGGTTATATTTCCGATTACGCGATTCCTTCCCCGAATATTTATACGGCCGAGATGACGATGGAGCCCGGAAGGGATGAAATTTTATGGCTGATCGGCAAAGAGAAGTTCAACGCGCTGAGTTTCCGGGGGCGTTCTTCTCTTCATCTTTCCGGCAAAGGTCCGACCGCGCAATACGCTATCAAAGCCAACTGGAATTTAACCGATGTCGCTTACGCCTATCCCGAGATCATGGAAAAACCCGGGGCAAGAAAAAATAATCTGACAGCGGAAATGATATTGAATGAGGATGCCGTCCATGTCAATTCCTTCCGTTATGATCTGCCGCCGGCCCAAATGTCCGGGGCGGCCGGATTTTTCTTCAGCGGAGCAATGCCCGTGTCTCTCCGTGTTCAATCCGGGTCTTTTAATATTAGCGAGGCGGCAACGATCCTGCCGGTTTTAAGGGATTTGAATCCCACAGGGAAGTGTTCGCTTGATTTCGCAGGTCAGGGTGACTTGAATGATCCCGGGTCTATCCAGTGGAAGGGTGACATCGCTCTCGATGATGTTTCGCTGACCCCTCCTTTTGCTGTCCGGAAAATAACCGGACTGACCGGTGAGGCCGTCTTCAACGGCAATAAAATGGAGACCTCGTTGTTGAAAGTTCAAATAGGAGAAAGCGCCGTCGAGGGCAGGCTCCGGATCGATGATTTCCACGATCTGAAATTCGACTGTGAATTGAAGTCAGACTTGCTCAGGACTGCCGATATAGGCCTGAAAAGCCGGGATGGAGAAGTGAATCTCCGGGGGCTGGAGGGCAAAATCGCCGTTGCCGATGAGAAAATAGAGGTGGAGAATCTGTCTTTTGGTCTGGGCGAATCGAAGTTCGATCTGGCCGGGAATATCAGCGGCTGGAAGAATCCGGCGATCCGTATGACGCTGCAGTCGCCTTATATCAATTACGATGATTTTGCCCGACTGCTGGCCCTGGATTACGAAAAGCAGAAAGATGAGCCGTCTTCCGACTGGCGGTTGAAAGCCGATGTGCGGGTGGACGCGGGCAAGTTCAACGGAGCGGACTTCAAAAACCTCAACGCCGCGGTAAAAGCCCAACAGAATATCGTTGACATTGAACGTCTGGAAGCAGGCATTTTTGACGGAAAACTCAACGCCAAAGGCAGCATCAATACCCAACAGGACGGTCAGAATCATTATGCCGTCAATATGGCGATTGATAAACTTTCACTGGAAAAACTCCAGCGCTATCTCGATATGGGTGAGCGGATGGTGACGGGCCGGTTATCGCTCAAGAGCGATTTCACGGCTGCCGGTAAAAATGCCGCTGATTTCAAAAAAACACTGGCCGGAACCGTAAACTTCAAAGCTGAAAAGGGCGTCATGAAAAAGTTCTCTGTCCTGTCCAAGATATTCTCTCTGCTGAATGTTTATCAACTGTTCAAACTGCAGCTGCCGGATATGGCCACAGACGGCATGCCTTATAATACGATTAAGGCCAATTTATCTCTTAAAGACGGTGTTCTCTATTCGGAAGATTTCTTTGTGGACAGCGATGCGATGAAAATTTCAGTTGTGGGTAAAATTGATTATCTGAAGAATAAGGTTGATTACATTGCCGGCATTCATCCGCTGCAGACCATCGATCGCCTCGCGGCAAAAATTCCCATTGCCGGCTGGCTGATCACGGATGAGAAAGGAAATCTGATCACGGTGGACTTTAAGGTGGATGGAAAATGGGACGATCCGAACGTCAGCATGATACCGGCCAGCTCCATTACCAGAGGCACACTGGATATGCTCAATCGTATTTTACAATGGCCGGAAAAGCTTTTAACCGACCCGGGCGAGGTTCTGTTCGGTCACTAGAAAATCTTACGGGGAATCATTCATCTCACAGGTGTCAACGATCATGTCATTGACTGACTTTTTCCGTCCCATCGGTTGCCGCTTGAACACCCACCGAACCGCCTAAGCCCTGCGGATCCGCGATCCGGGCCAGCGCCCGGTCCTCTGGCAACGTGTAATGTTCGTCGATCACACGGTCGAGGAACTGCAGTTGCTGGTGTAATTCCGAATGGCGATGAACCGGCAGGGTTTGGATGAGATTATCCAGCATGGAACGCATCCGCCGCGTGATCTGAATGCTGCCCGAACCGTAATGTCGAATTTCAGTGCAGGCCAGATGGACGAAGTCCTCCCAGTTCGGTGTCCGGAATAAGAGCCTCAATTCACCTGTTTTATCGCAAATCTTCTCATTACCAATATGCCGTAGTCCAACCATTCTGAGCAGGCGGTGAAGCTGGTCGACGGCGAGCACGGCCGTGGTCGGATCATTAATGGCCGGGGACAATGCTTTACTGGCAATATCGACCAGGATGCGGAAGGCAAAAGTAGGATCCTGCTCCAGAGTTCGCTCGGACCCCAGCGCAACAGATGCCCTCAAGTGAAGGTTGTCAATGGAAGTGGCTCCTCCATACAATTGAAACAGGGGTTCATCGACGGCTATGAAATCGCCAACATGAGGTACAAATTCAATCATACCGTTGGCACGTTGTGCTTGCCTGACCAATCCCTTGATATCTAAGGCGAGCACGATTCCCGAGGTGTCTGTGTTCGTTACGATCCGGGCCGGGGATATGCCATTGCCGGAAGATTCGATACGGTGCGGTGATTTACTGGTTTCCGGATAGACGTCCTGGATGACCGCCATGCCGAACTGTCCCACTCGCTGCACGATGCTTACGGGGCGAAGCAATCGGGCTGCATGGTCAATCAAATAAAGAAATACCACAATCGAAATCAATCCCAGTACCCCTGCAACAAAGCAATGGAATTGATAAACAACAACATCGCCCATCATGGTTAACACCCTCAGGGTGAACAATAGGGTAAAAACGAAATAACCGACGGTGAACCGGATGGCGTTGTCGCGCAGCAATGTCGTCGCAATGATACGAGGTGTGTACTGTCCGCCGGCGACTTGAATGGCTACCAGCAGCGAACCGAATGTGAAGACGATGAAAGAAAGGTTTATTGTAACGATCGTTTCGAGCAGCGACCTTGCTCCGGCCATGGAGTAACCAAAGAATGCCGTCGCTTCATTGATTCGTCCGGTTTGCAGAAGCCAGCCGCCCATGAAGCGCGTGAGGCGAATGACGACCATATACACCAGCACAGCGAAAAAAGGCACGAGCCACAGCGATGACTTCACGTAACTCTTGATGACGTACTGTCGATTCCAGACCATTTTTCAGATACCTTTAGTAATTCTGCTTCAGCTAATTCAATAAGTATTCCAAAACGAAAAATACGCGTAAAAAAACTGTAATTATATGATATTATTAGTTAATATAATTGTGAAGATATTTCTAAATAAGATTTAAGAAAACGATGAGCCTCAATATATTGCGGATTCGTAGTATATTAAGATTTTTATGTTGAAAATATTTTGATTCTTTGATGGAATTGAATTCAACGATTCTTAATTCATTATTGATGATGCTATGTATGTAACTTTTCTTGAAAATAAATAATGTTATAATATTTACATCATTGAAAAAGAGAAATTTGAATACTAATGGATGACTAAACAATAATACATTTAAATCATTAGAGATTTAAAAATATGAAAAAAACAGATATCAACGATCATCTTCCATCAGATCATTTGCAGGACGATAAAGCGCTGCTGGATCGTCTGGAATTTGAGCAACTGATATCGGATTTATCGGCCCGCTTTATGAATATATCTCCCGATAAGATGGATGAAGAGATTGAGAGGTCTCTCAAACTGATCTACGAATTCTTCGGGTGTGACCGTTGCGCATTGCTGGAAGGATTTCCGGACAAGACCAAATGGAAGATCGCCCATGTTGCCGCCAGAGAAAATTTGCCGCCGGTTCCTGTAGGGGAAGAACTCCCCATAGCGATCAATCCATGGATTTTTGAAAAGCTGATACAAAAACGTGAGATTCTGGTCATTTCGAATCTGGACGATCTGCCGGCTGAGGCGGATGGAGACAGGCAAATCCTGATGCAATGGGGAATCCGCTCCATTGTCAGTATCCCGATCATCATTGACGAATCCGTCGATTATGTGATCAATATCAACGCGGTAAACAATGAGTGTGCATGGCCGCAGGAGCTAATCTCAAGAGTTCAACTGCTCGGTGAAATGATCGTCAATGCCATCGAGCGTAATAAGAGCAGGCTGCAGATCGATGAGCAACTCCGCTTTGAAGGATTGATTTCCAATCTTTCCTCCGATTTTGTGAATATTCCATCCGATCATGTTGATGATACCATCCGAAAATGGCTCCGCACACTGGTCGAGTTTTTTCAAGTGGACCGATGCACCATCGGCTTGTTCAGCAATGAATCGAATCGTCTGAGCACCACTTATAATTACCAGGTGTCAGGTGCTGATTCACCCCCCCCATCCGCAACCACGGAACAACTTCCCTGGTATTTCGGGCAATTGATTGCAGGGAAAGATGTGATCATCAACCGTGTTGAAGATTTGCCGCCGGATGCTCTTGCTGAACGACGTCTTTGCCTAAATATGAATGTGAAATCGATTCTAGCCGTACCCCTTAGAATGGGAGGCCATACGCTGGGGTCCTGTGTTTTTGTGTCAACGCGTGCAGAACGGATCTGGCCGGAAAGGCTCATTCCCCGGCTGCGACTTGTAGGAGAAGTTTTTGCCAATGCGATCCTCCGAAAGCAGACGGATGTGTTACTGCGTGAACGGGAAGAGCGTATCAGCCTGATTACGGAAGCCGTGGATGCAGGGCTATGGATCATGGATGTCGACACGAAAAAAGTCTGGGTCTCGCCGAAGAGCCGGGAGATATTTCAATTTGCACCCGATGAAGAAATTACTTATGAACGTTACTTCCGTGTGATTCATCCCGAGGATCGGGACCGCGTCCACCGGGAGGTGGCACACACGCTGCAATCCGGAGAGACCCTTCATTGCGATTACCGGATCATCCTTTCCGATGGAACCATTCGCTGGATAGTTGCCCGCGGGCAACGATATCTCCAATCAACCGGTGAGACGATTCGTCTCTTGGGACTGTCTTTGGACATTACCGAACGCAAAGAGACGGAACTTAAATTAAACGAGTCGCAGACACTTCTCTCTTCATTGATCAACAGTACGCCCGACTTGATTTGGTCGGTGGATCCCGAGCGCTTCGGTCTTGTCGTATTCAACCGCGGCCTTTCCGAATACTTCCTGCACGGATCCGGCCTTCATATCGAAATCGGTATGAATCCTGATGATCTCCTCCCTACAGAGGAGTTTGCCCAGAAGTGGTATGCTTTCTACCGTCGCGCACTGAAGGAAGGGTCTTTCATAACGGATTACCAGACTTCCGCTCAAGGCCGGACGCTGCGTTTGAATATCAACACCCTCAAGCACGATGATGTTGTGTTCGGACTATCGGTATTCGCCCAGGACATCACCGAGCGCAGGAAGATGGAAAATCAACTTCAGCAGCAATTGGCGGAAATCAACAACTTGAAGACCCGGCTGGAAGAAGAGAATGTTTATCTCCGCAATGAAATCAAGATGGAACTGGGCTTAGGAACCATTATTGGAGAAAGCGATGCCATCAAGTATGTTCTCTTCCGGTCTCAACAGGTTGCCCCAACCGATGCCACGGTGCTCATCCTTGGCGACACAGGAACCGGCAAAGGAATGGTGGCTCATGCCATTCATGAAATGAGTTCCCGAAAGGACAAGCCCATGGTCACGATCAACTGTGCCGCTCTTCCGGAAAACCTGATCGAGAGCGAGCTTTTCGGACGGGAGAAAGGCGCTTTTACAGGCGCTCATGCGACGCAAGTCGGTCGTTTCGAGGTTGCCCATGGCGGGACGCTCTTCATGGATGAAATCGGAGAAATGCCCCTGGCTCTCCAGACCAAGCTCCTGCGGGTGCTGCAGGACGGGGAATTTGAGAGATTGGGAAGCACAAAGACCATCAAAGTTGATGTGAGGGTGATTACCGCGACCAGCCGGGATTTAAAGGCTGACGTGCGCAACGGGCGTTTTCGGGAAGACCTCTTTTACAGGCTAAACGTTTTTCCCGTTTCGATTCCTCCCTTGAGTATGCGGTTGGAAGACATTCCGTTGCTGGTCAATTATTTTGTCGGAAAGTACAATCAGAAATATGGCCGGCAGATTGAGATTGTGTCCAGGAACACGTTGCAGAAACTTCAAGCCTACCATTGGCCCGGTAATGTAAGAGAGTTGGAACACGTCATCGAAAGGGCCGTCATCATCAGTTCCGGACCGGAGCTTAATATTATAGACAGCCTGGAACGTGAGACAATCGACAAGGGAAAAGTATCGCTTAAAGATATGGAAACAACGGAACGGGAACATATTCTGAAAGTGCTTCAAAAAACCCGCTGGAAGATTGATGGAGAAGGTGGCGCGGCTGTCATTCTTGGACTTAATCCCAGCACCCTTCGATTCCGCATAAAGAAATTGGGTATTACACGTCCTTAAAATTTCTATCAACCCGCATAAATGACTCTCAATATATTACGAATCCACAAAATATTGAGGATTGTTGTTCCTTTTAAGTTTCTTCAGAAAAACGCTACATTCTTAAATAATTAATAATATCAAACTATTATAATTTATTTCCTCTTGTTTTCCATCTTGGAATGATTATTGAAATATCTCAAGAATAAAAAAATTAAGGAGGTTGTTATGAAATCATCAGTAAAGGTTATTTTGGCCAGTGCAATTGTTTTTTTATTCACTGTTTCAACCGTATTTGCAGACAGCAATCCACCCTTTTCCGGATTTCTCGGGGGGCCGGAGGTTTATAAGCAGTTGAAACCGGGACCTGAAGGAGGAGCCAAACTGCGTTGGATCAAACCGGGTGTGGATTTAAAGAAGTATAAAAAATTCATGGTGGACAGCGTCGTTTTCTATGTTTCTGACAAATCGGAGAACAAGGCTGTCGATCCCGAGTTTATGAAAGAAATGGCTGATACCTTCAACAATGAAATGGTGGCGGCATTCAAAGGCAAGTACGAGATGGTCAGCGAGCCAGGCCCGGATGTGGCGAGGATTCGCATTGCTATCACGAATGTCACACAGAGCAAGCCCGTGCTCAGCGCTATCACGACGATCGTTCCGGTCGGTGCGGCTGTGAGTCTGGTCAAGAGGGGCGTAACCGGAGGCTGGACGGGTGGAGGTGAAACCAGCGCTGAGGTGATGTGGCTCGATTCCACAACCAATGACGTGATTGGCATGGCCGTTGATCTGAAGCAGGCGGCCTTTCACGAAAGGTTCTCCAAGTCAAAATCGGCCAAGGATACCTTCTGGTACTGGTCCCGAAGCACTGTTCAATTCATTGATGATGTCAATGGTGTCGTGAGGTAACTGACAAAAAAATATCATAACGTTCATATTAAGATGGAATCTTTTAATTTCCATCTTTGGAATGCTGATTGGACGATCTGAAGCAGGCCTGTAAATACGGGCCTGCCGTCCATACCGTTTGAGCAAATGTAGTCAAAAATAATCAGTAGAAGCAGAACAATCCAAAAGGAGACAACATGGAACTTACAATCGAGGTCAAAGCAAAACGAACAAGTTTTCAGGAGCTCTATCAGACATTGCTGGCCCTTGTTCCCGTGATTCGCAAAAAGAAAGGTCTCCAAAAAATCAGTATCAACAGGGACACGAACGATGATGACGTTTTCCTTGTTTTTTTTGAATGGGAAGATCAGGAGAGCCTGGTGCATTACCTGCGGTCCAATGACGGCAGCGCGCTTCTCGGCGCTATTGAGGTTTTGAGCGAAAAAACGAAAGTGAAGATCGGCGACAACGAACCGATGGTTGGAATATTGCCTCTGCAGAAAATGAGAGAAGGAACTTATCGGCATTAAAAAGTAAATCAATGAAAGGGAGTGTTTTGATGAAAACAACATTGAGCATAAAAAAGATATTACAAATTCTCACGATTATTTTAGCGGTTACCATGATTGTTCCATCATCATGGGCGCAAGACGAAAAAGATGATGCTACGGAACTGGCCAAGAAGTTGGCCAACCCGGTAGCCGCGCTCATCAGCGTGCCGGTGCAGTACAACTATGACAAAAATTACGGTCCGGAAGACGACGGGTACGTCAATCTCGTGAATGTACAGCCGGTCATTCCCTTCAGTATGAATGATGAATGGAACATCATCACCCGCACCATTATTCCGTATAAAGATCAGCATGACATTCCGATGAAGGATATGGAGGAAGCGGGTCTTGGCGATATCACGGCCAGTCAGTTCTTTTCGCCGAAAGCGCCCACCGCAGGCGGATTGATCTGGGGTGTAGGGCCGGTCGAGCTGCTGCCGACGGCATCCCACGATGTCCTCGGAGGCGAACAGTGGGGACTGGGGCCGACAGCCGTTGCTCTGAAGCAGATGGGGGGATGGACTATCGGCTTGCTCACCAGTCACATCTGGTCACTGGGCGGCGAAGATACCCGGTCCAATATTAATCTGACCAGCCTGCAACCGATTTTCAGTTACATTACAAAAACCAAGACGACCCTGGGGGTCACAACCGAGTCCAGCTATGACTGGGAAGAAAATCACTGGTCTGTCCCGGTGATTGCACAGGTGTCACAACTTTTCAAGATTGGTCCCCAGATTCTCCAGTTTTCTCTGGGAGGAAAGTACTGGGCGGCGTCACCGGATAACGGACCGGAGGGCTGGGGCATGCGGGTACAATTGACGTTTTTGTTTCCCAAATAAGGAACTGAAGGAGGATTATTAATGATCAATCGTTATCGTTTTACTTTATGTGTGTTGGTTCTGCTGATCGTCGCAGGATGCGCATCGACAAAAGTCACCAGCCGTGAGCAACTCGTGAAAGAACAACTTCCCCGGCCTGCTCACATTTGGGTGTACGACTTTGCGGCCACCCCCGCAGACGTCCAGGCGGACTCGGAGCTCGCCGGTCAATATACACAGGATGCCACACCCCAGTCCGGAGAGCAGATTGCACTAGGTCGAAAGTTGGGTGCCAAGATCGCGACGGAGCTGGTTAAGAATATCCGTGATATGGGAATGCCCGCAGAGCATGTGATGGAAGGATCCATCATGCAAATCAACGATATCGTCGTTCGGGGCTATCTCCTTTCATTTGATGAGGGAAGTGCCGTCAAGCGTGTGGCGATTGGGTTAGGGGCCGGTGATTCCAACCTGAAGGTGGCGGTTGAAGGTTTTCAGGTCACGGCTCACGGTTTACGAAAATTGGGTTCCGGCTCAACGGATACCGGCAAAAAAAAATCTCCCGGTGCGGCTGTGGGAGCGGCGGTCTTAATTGCCACAAAAAATCCATTGGGGCTCGTCGTCTCCACCGGAGTTAAAGTGTACGGGGAAAAAAGCGGCAGCAGTACACTGGAAGGGCGTGCCGAACAAACCGCAAAGGAAATAGCTGACGTGTATGAAAAGCGTTTCAAAGAACTGGGCTGGATATAGCCCAATTTAAAAATAAATAAATCAAAAAGGAGATTATTATGAAGAAAATGATCAAGATGGTTATGGCAGTGGCTGTTATATTGTGCATGATGGTTCCGGCATTTGCCCAGAGCGCTTCATCAGACAACATGCAGATCCTGCGCGACAAGGTCAAGGCGGACAAGAAACTGGTTGTGGCAGTCAACATGCAGCTTACGGAATCAGAGTCCAAGGCTTTCTGGCCTGTCTATGACGCCTATCAGAAGGACCTCGCCAAGATCAATCAACGCGCGTTAGCGCTGATCAATGCTTACGCCGAGGCATGGAAATCTGAAATGGACAATAAAGCAGCGAAAAAAATAACGAAAGAATTTATCGCGCTTCAGGATGACGAGGTGAAGATGACGAAATCCTATGCAGCTAAGCTGAATAAGATCCTGCCGGCTACCAAGGTCGCCCGTTATCTGCAGATCGAAAACAAGATCCGCTCGGTCATCCGATACGAAGTGGCTTCTCAGATACCGCTGGTTCCGGATAAATAACCGGGTCGTCCGATCGTTAAACAGTATTTAACGATGGCTTGTAAAAAAGTTTTTTGATGTTTTGGGGAAGGAGAAGAAATATGAAGATTATTAAATGCATCATCGCTTCTTTGATATTGGTCCTGTTATCATCGATGGCGAGTATAGCGCAAGATAACGGCTGGCCGCGTCTGCGTAATGAAAACGGGAACACGTTAATCATATACCAGCCCCAGGTTGATAACTGGAAAGATTTCCAGGAACTTGATTGGAGAATGGCCATTTCTATTACGCCCAAAGGCGGGAAACCGGCCGTGGGTATTGTGGAAATGCGCGGTCGGACAACCGTCGATAATGATCGAAAAACGGTATTGATTGATAACCTCAGGATCAAGGAAACCAAATTCCCTTCTCTGGATCCAACAAACGCGGCAAAGATGGATCAACTGGTCAGGAAATTCATGCCTCCCGCCGTCACGATTGGTTTGCATCAGCTTGTGGCCAGCATCCCGAAGCCGGAGTCGATGCCCGGCGTACAACTGAAGAATGATCCGCCGGTTATTTATGTCAGTTATAAGCCTGCCATCCTTCTGGATGTCGATGGACAGCCGGTGCAGGCCTCCATCCTCAACGGACAGCTCCAATACGTCATCAATACGCGCTGGCCGCTGTTTATCGATCCGCAAACGTCGATGTTTTATCTGCTGGCCGGCGAACAGTGGCTGACGGCGGCGGCCCTGCAGGGACCATGGACATTGGCGAAGAAACTGCCCAACGCGATGAACCAGTTGGCCAGGAGTCCGGAATGGTCACACCTGAAGAAATTCATTCCTCCTCCCGTAAAGGCAAATGCCACGGTTCCTGCTGTTTTTTACAGCACCAGTCCGGCCGAGATGATTCTCTTTAACGGACAGCCTGCCTATGCGCAAATTCCGGGAACCAGGCTCAAATACGCGACCAATACGATCAACTATGTTTTTTTTCATACGGCAACAAACACCTATTACTTCCTGACGGCGGGCCGCTGGTTCAGCTCCGGCAGTCTGGCCGGGCCATGGAGATTTGCGACACCCAACCTGCCTGCCGATTTTGCCCATATTCCCCCGTCAAGCCCTGCCGGCCAGGTGCGCGCCTCCGTTCCGGGTACTGAAGAAGCCAAGGATGCCGTTCTCCTGGCGCAGGTTCCGACAACCGTGATTGTCAATCCGGCTGAGGCGGCTAAAACGGTCAAGGTCGTTTACGTCGGTGAACCGCAACTTGTTCGCATAGAAGGGACACAGCTTTATTACATCAAGAATACACAGCAGACCGTGATTAAAGCGGACAATCTCTACTACCTCTGTTATCAGGGGATCTGGTTCGTTTCCTCAAATCCGAATGGGCCCTGGCAGACAGCCCCTTCCGTTCCTCAGGTCATCTATACCATTCCGCCCAGTTCACCGGTTTACAACGTTACCTATGTGACCCAGGTGACGACGTCTGACGGCTATGTTCAGGCTAGCTACACGGCAGGATACACGGGCGCATTCATCATCGGTGTGGCCACCGGCGTCATTATCGCGGGTGGTACAGGATATTATTATCCACCCTACGTTGTTGTTCATCCCGTCTATCATCATCCGGTGTACTATCCGACGCCATACACCTACGGTTATATGGCTCATTACCATTCACCCACGGGGGCCTATGGCGTCTCCCATACGGCGTACGGTCCTTACAGCTCGGCAACGAGAATAGCTTCTTATAATCCTTACACAGGGACGTATGCGCGGACCGCCTCGGTTTCCACGCCCTATGGCAGCGCAGCAGCGGGACGGGCCTACAATCCCTACACAGGGGCGTCAGCAGCCACCAGGCAGCGCTCCAACGAATACGCCTCGTGGGGCAGTTCCGTGGTCAGGAAGGGAGGAGAGAGCGCTTACACGCGGCATTATTCTGATGACCGGGGGACGGTTGGTTCCGTGCGGACGTCCACTGGCGGGAAGGCTGTCGGTGTGTCTACCGATCACGGTACGACCGTCAAGGGCAAGACGGGGAGCGGCGATATGTATGCCGCTCATGACGGCAATGTTTATAAGAACACAGGTTCCGGCTGGCAGAAATATGAAGACGGAAGCTGGAACAGTGTCCAGAAGCCTGCCTCGGCGAGTGAATCGCGGCAATCCGCACAGCAGCAATACCAGTCTAAGGCACAGCAGCGTGAATCATCTCAGGTGCGTGCAGGCGGAAGCGAACAGATGCAGCGGGTTCAGCAGGAGGCGCAAAACCGGCAGCGGGGTCAGCAGACCTACCAGCGTTCGCAGGAGTATCAACGGTCGTTCAGTTCGGGCAGTTCGGGAAGCAGCTCAAGAAGCTTCGGCGGCAGAGGAGGCCGTGGTGGTCGTGGTCGTCGTTAAGGATAATTGAGTTAACGAATCCTGAGTGTAATAACTGATGGTTGATAAAAATAAATTATATTTAAAAAAGGAGAAAGAGACATGAAAAAGATTATGGGGAGTTTCCTCATTGCACTGTTGTTGTTAACCTTTGGCGCAACGAGTTTTGCGGCTGAGCCGAAAGGTTGGAAGTTCGAACTCATGCCGTATCTTTGGTATGTCGGGGTTGAGGGCGATGTGACGGTCAATGGCGAAGAATATGATTTCGACAGGTCGGCCAGCGATGTCTTTGACGCCGCTGAATTTGCGGGATCATTTCTCGGCGTGATTCAGTACAACCGGTTCCTCTTCTGGCATCAGTTTGACTATATGTCGTTGAGCACCGATGAGTTAGACGCTAAAGACCAACCGGCACGTGTGGATTTCGATTCTGATGTCATGATCAATGAGACGGCCGTGGGATACCAGATTGACGGTTTTTACGAAGGTCAGACATTCGACCTGATGGTGGGCGTGCGAATTTTGAATATGGAAAACGATCTGGACGTGCATGGTTTTGGCAAAAGGAGTAAAAGCTATGACTTAGTTGATCCCATGTTCGTTGTCAGGCCCTGCATCCCCATACTTCCTTCGATGATCAAAGGACTGGTGTTTAATCCGACCTTAGCCATCGGTGGCGGCGGCGATTCCGAACTCGTCTATGAACTATTCCCGCAGATTCAATACAAGTTCACGGATACAATAGCTATGCGCTTAGGCTATCGCACAGTGGGATATAAGTTCGAAGGGGATAACAATGAGGACAACGAACTGAATGTAAGATTTTCCGGATTGACGGTCGGTGTCGGCGTTCTCTTTTAGAATTATTGGCCTTGAGCGGGTACCATTGGTATGATCTGTTATTGTTGCAGCGAAGGCCTTGACAGGAATGTTGATGTCAGACGAAATTCATATGAACACCGTCTTAGGGTAGGAAGGCAGCCAAACATCAGGGAAGAGAGGTGTAATGATGACATTATGGAGATTAAGGGAGTCGGCTCTCATGTGGGCAACGCTTTTCTCGGTCATTATATTCTTCAGTGTTTCATCACATTCTGCTGCACAGAACACCAGTGGAACCGGGAAAGTTACGCTGTCGGACTTTAAGCTTCTGAAAGGGAAGTGGCAACGGCCCGACGGAGACTATCTTCTCGAATTGAAGCAGTTAGAGAAAGGCGGCGCTCTGAAGGCGGCTTATTTCAACCCGAGGCCGATTAACGTCTCCAGGGCTGAACTTAAGCGCAGGGGTAATGAGTTGACGGTGTTTGTAGAACTTCGCGACGTTAACTATCCGGGATCAACATACAGCCTGCAGTATGACTCAAGGCGGGACAAGCTGACAGGGACATACTTTCAGGCGATGCAGGGGGAAACTTATAACGTTGAATTTTTACGTGTCAAATGAAATGAATCTGGACATTTTTTGACTGAACAAAAGGATACGCATAATGACATTGGTATGAATATTTCCAGAAAATGGATGACTCGGCTCAGTGAGTCCCTGCGCCGTAAAGGTCGGCGAAGAGGTTGTCCTGAAGATTACCAAGGCTAGGATAAAACATTGTATACAATAGGAGGAATACTATGAAGAAGAAAATGGCATATAGCGTGTTAGGTCTGGCACTGGGCACGGCCTGCATCGCCACAGCCGCAGCGCAGACGGAACAGGATCGGAACTCACTTCCGATTCCGGAGCCTCAGACTAAGAAAATTAATGTGTCTGATGTCAGGAACGCCGCACCGCCGGAGCGGTTTGAGGGAAAGTCGCCCGCAAGACGTCCGAACATCGTCATCATTCTCGCTGATGACATGGGATTTTCCGACATGGGCTCGTTCGGCAGCGAAATCAAAACGCCGAACCTTGACTCGCTGGCCAAGGATGGCGTGCGCTTCACAAACTTCTACACGCACGCGAGCTCTTCACCCACGCGATCTATGCTGCTTTCCGGTGTTGATACCCACCTCAATGGCCTGGGTAACATGAACGAGATGATCGCGCCCAACCAGCGCGGCGTGGACGGCTACGAGGGCAACCTCAACAACCGTGTCGTCACGCTACCCCAGCTCCTCAAGGATGCCGGCTATCACACCTACATGGCGGGCAAGTGGCACATGGGCAAGAAACCTGACCAGATAGCGCGCGCACGCGGCTTCGAGCGTGACTTCTCGCTGCTCGACGGCGGCGGCAGCTACTGGGACATGAAGAGCGCCAGCGCCGTGTCGCCGAATTCGCTCTTCACCGAGGATGGCCGCTACCTGACGAAGCTTCCCAAGGACTATTACGCAACAAAGACTTATACCGACAAGCTGATCGGATACATTGACGCCAACCGCGGCGACGGCAAGCCCTTCTTTGCCTACGTGGCGCATCAGGCGCCGCACGACCCGTACCACCTGCCGAGGGACTGGCGCAACCGGCACCCTAGAGAATATGACAAGGGCTGGGATGCGGTAAGGGCCGAGAGGCTTAAGCGCCAGAAGGAAATGGGCATCATGCCGCCGGACACGGAACTTGCTGAACGGATGTGGTTTATTCCCGATCCGATCGTGCTTGCCCCCGCACCCCTCTACATACTCGGCAAGAAGATGGAACTCTACGCCGGCATGGTGGAGAACATGGACTTCCACGTCGGCAGGCTTATCGACCACCTCAAGGAAATCGGTGAATACGAGAACACGATCTTCATCTGCTTCGGCGACAATGGCGCCGAGGGCACCGACCTTTTCGGGATGATCGCGGGTGCCCAGGGTTCGCGCGACAACCTCTTCGCGGCGATCCACTGGTCTTGGACCCATCCCAATGCGTGGGGCGAGCCGGGCACCTGGGTCGGCTATGGCCCGATGTGGGCGCAGGTCTCGATGACCCCCTTCAGCCAGTACAAGGGCTGGCTGGCCGAGGGCGGCATCCACAACGCTCTCCTAGTCAGTGGCCCGGTCGTCAAACGGACCAAGGGGAGCATCAACCACGGGGTGATGCATGTGGCCGATCTGATGCCGACGCTGCTTGAAGTCGCCGGTACCAGCTATCCTAAGACGTACCAGGGTCACGAGGTGCCCCCGCTCTACGGCAAATCCTGGGTTCCGATGCTGGCCGGCCAGACGGATTCTCCTCGAACCAAGGATGATCACCTCGCCTGGGAGGTCTTCGGCAACCGCGCGGTGCGGCAGGGCGACTGGAAGCTGCGCTGGCAGATCAAGCCGTTCGGCAAGAGCGACTGGGAGCTCTTCAATCTCGCGGCGGATCCCACCGAGCGAAAGGACCTCGCCCAAGAACGCCCCGACAAGCTTAAGGAGCTGGTCGTTCTCTGGGATCAATATGTCCGGACGAACAACGTGATCCTGCCCAATCGTACCCTATTCGATACCATGGAAAAGGACATGCCGCAACGGGTTACGGTTTATCCGGGCTTCCCGCCGCTGATCTACAATAAGCAGTTCGAGCCGCCGAAGGATATGATGGCTGATCCCAAACCTTGAGCGCTGCAGATGCAAGAATAAAACATAAATCTATATGGAAGGATGGACACATTATGAAAAATAAAAGAATTCTGATGAAATCGGTAGTCCGGTTGTGGTTGGTTGTCATCGCGGTGCTGGCCGTGGAAGCATTCTGCCCGCCGCAGTCTCTGGCCCAACTCCCGCCGCGTTTTTACTGGAAGAGTCTGTCGGGTGGAAATGGGGTACCGCTTATCTTCGAATCTATAAGCGGCAATACGAATCCATTTGATCCTGCTGATACCGTGACAGCGAATGCGGACTTTGAAGCGACGATGGCCCTAATGGGTTATGCGAAGACCTTTCCTCTGTTCAATCGTGCGGCCTTTGCTGCGGTCATCGTTCCCATGGGGCGAATCTCAGGCGAGGTTACCGTGAACGGCAAGACCTCCAAACAATCGGCCGAAGGATTCGGCGACCCGATGCTCGAGTTTGACATTAATCTTATCGGTCCGCCGGCGCAGATGAACATCCCTGACATTCTGCTTTATCAACCGGGGTTTTCTGTCGACTTACTCGTCGACCTCACTCTGCCCATCGGAGAGTACGATAGCGATAAGCAACTAAATATCGGGATGAATCGCTGGTATGGACGTATAGGCATGCCCATCATCTGGCAGCTAGGCCTATGGGTGCCGGGACAGCGCACAACCCTGGAATTGCTGCCCTCTTTGTGGCTCTACGGAGACAACAACGATTTTGTCGGGCAGACAATGAAGACTGATCCGAAGTTCCAGATGGACGCGCACTTGACGCGCGATTTCACCAAGAGCTTCTGGGGGTCGCTTGATGGCACCTGGTTTTATGGCGGCAAGACGAGTATCAACGGCGTCGAGGGAGAGGAACTCAATAGTGTCGGCTTAGGACTCACGCTGGGGTACCAGATCAACGACAACCTTGGGTTAACCTTCGGCTATAAATCGACCGTTAATGACAGTGATCCCGAGGACCTTCGCATGAACATGTTTATGGTCTCACTTGTGTTCGGTTGGCACCCGATTATTGAAGGCATGAACCGGCTGAAAGGCGAGTTTTAAGGTAATCATGGCGAGGGAAACCATAAACGCTGAGAACGTCACGGCTGATGCCTGCACGGACAATCCCGTGCAAGGCATCCATGTCGTGGCCAAGCCCATGGGGCCTGTGTGCAACCTTGTCTGTGAATACTGCTTCTACCTCGAGAAAAAGATGTTGTTTGGACCGAACGAGAACTTCCGCATGTCTGACGAAGTTCTTTCCGCCTTTGTAAAAGACTATGTTAAATCCCAACCCACGCCGGTGGTGGAATTCGTCTGGCAGGGCGGCGAACCCACTCTCGCGGGGCTTGATTTTTTCAAACAGGTCGTCAGGCAACAGAAACCATACACCAAAGAGAAAACCATCAAAAACGCTTTGCAGACGAACGGTACACTCCTCACCGATGAATGGTGCGCCTTTCTCAAGAAGAACAACTTTATGGTGGGCATCAGCCTTGACGGGCCAAAAGACATCCACGATACCTATCGCCGCGACCGGGCGGGTCACGGAACATTCGATGCCGTGATGCGGGGGCTGAAACTGCTGCAGAAGCACGGGGTGGAATACAATGTGCTGGCCTGCGTTGCCAGGGAAACGGCCAAAAGACCCCTCGATGTGTATAGCTTCTTTAAAAGCGAGGGGATCGAGTTCATTCAGTTTGCCCCGGTGATCGAGCGCCTTCCCGATGAGACAAGCATTCGCAGCGGCCTGCGTCTAGCCGGGCCTGCCGCACTCAAAGAGGAAGAACAGCAGGTGCAGGTCACTGATTGGACCGTGCTGCCGGAGGAATACGGAGACTTTCTCATCAGTGTTTATGAAGACTGGGTGCGCCATGACGTGGGCAGCATTTTTGTCATGAATTTCGAGTGGGCGCTCAATGCCTGGATCGGCAATCCCTCGCCCGTCTGCATTCATGCACAGCAGTGTGGCCGTGCCGTGGTAATCGAGCACAACGGCGATGTCTATGCCTGCGACCACTTTGTCTATCAGCCTTATAAACTCGGGAACATCGTTAATGATACGCTGACCGGCATGGTAAAGAAGTCCCTGCACACCGGCTTCGGCATTATGAAAGAGACCGCACTGCCGCAGTGGTGCCGGGATTGCGAGGTCCTGAAGGCCTGCCGTGGAGGATGTCCTAAACACCGTTTTCTGAAAAGCCCTCCCGGCGAGCCGGGGTTGCATTACTTGTGCGAAGGGTATCGAAAGTTTTTTCTGCACATCAGGAAGTATCTGAAGGCCATAACCACGCTGCTGGAGAACGGTCTGCCGGCGTCACACGTGATGGAGGCTGTAAAGGGTCCGCTGGTCATACAGCTCCCAGAGTTGAAGTAGCAGATAACAAACTTTTACGAGGTGATATATGTCCAGATTTTTTGGAAAAGCCATAAAACGAGTATCATTCAAATGGATGCTGTTCACGCTTGCTGCGTTGGTTTTGGCCGGATGTTCGCATGTCGGCAATTACATGGATTTCTGGAAGGGCAAACGCGAAACAAAAGCGGCATTTCAGGAAGATCCGACGGCTAAACTGTTGAGAGAACTCAAGGTTGGCGATGATTATCTGCTCGCGGGGCCGGTTAAGATGGGAACGGTCTATGAAAAACCCCTGCTGGTTGTGGCCGTGACCGACATGTTCAAGAAACGGGAAATTGTTGCGGAGAGGATTCTTCTTCCCCCGGTCCTTTATTATCAGGTCTTTCTTCCCGAAGGTAATTACGACCTCAATTTTTTTGCGGATCTGGACGGCAACGGGTATTTCGACGCCTATGAGATGATCGGACAGACATCGGGATCATCTATCCAGGTGAGTAAAGAAGGAGTCAAAGACGGCCTGACCTTCTACGGACCAACCTTCAGCCTGGATGTTCAGAAGCCTTCGAAAACGGATCTTCCCGTCAGGGTTCAGGTAAGACAGCAGGACTACGTCTTTGCTTCTCTGGATGATGAATTCTTTGATCCCCGTTACGGAGAGATGGGCATGTACGATACCAAGAAATTTTTTGCCCATACGCAACGCTTTATGTTTTCCCTGGATAAATTCGATCCCGATAAAACAACCGTTGTTTTTGTTCACGGCGTATCGGGCACTCCGCGGGATTTCAAATATCTTGTTGACGGCCTTGATAAGACCCGCTATCAGCCGTTGTTCTACTATTATCCATCAGGGATGCCTCTGCAAAAGCTGGGCTCATTCCTTTCCGACATCATAACCATTTTGCGGGAGAATCAATATTTCCGTGCAAAGCGCTTTATCGTCGTGGCGCACAGCATGGGCGGTCTGGTCAGTCTTTCCGCGCTCAATGAATTATGTCGTAATGGCGTGCCTGATTATTTGAAAGGATACGTTTCCTTTAATTCACCTTACGGAGGTGTGGAATCGGCGCAGAAAGCGATTGAAAAAGCACCCGCCGTGTTGGACGCCTGGCGTGATGTAGCACCGGGCAGTCCTTTTCTGGAAAAACTCTATCGGGAATCGGCTGCCGGGAAAATTCCTTTTTATCTTTTCTTCGGCTACGAAACCGGCCAGAGCAGCGACGGCACCATTACCCTGCAAAGTCAGTTGGAGCATAAAATCCAGTTTGCGGCCACCAGGACTTACGGATTCAATAAGTCTCACGTAGGTATCCTGAATGATGAACAGGCAAGACAAACATTCTACAGAGTCCTTGATGATATGGACAGCGGACAATCATCCATTCAAGGAAAAACAGGGCAGAAACAGCGCAGGGGTAAAGCAGAATAAGGGAGGTCTCGTTATGATGAAAAGATTCTCAGTTTTGATGCTCGGAGTAGCCGGCATCTGCATGCTGGTCAGCGGCTGTGCGAGTATCGGGCCTGGTATGGTCAACAAAGACCGCTTCGACTATACAAAAGCCGTGGCTGATTCGTGGAAACGGCAGATGCTCCTTAACATTGTCAAGATTCGCTATGGCGACGCGCCGATTTTTCTTGATGTTTCCTCGATTACCAACCAGTATTCCCTGGAGGCCGAGTTGCGCGGCACTTTTGGTTGGTCCTTCCCGCCTCAAAGCAACAATCAGGAAGTTGGCGGCACGGGCCGCTATTACGACCGTCCGACGATCACTTATTCGCCGCTGACCGGCGAGAAATTTGCCCGCAGTCTTATGACCCCCGTCGCGCCGACAACCATCATGAGTCTGGTCGAGGGAGGATACCCCATCGACCTGGTTTTCCGGTTGCTCGTTCATTCGGTCAATGGCGTCAGTAACCAGTTCGGCGGTTCGGCCAGGAGGCACCGGGCTGATCCGAAATTTTATGTTCTTCTGGAGAAACTACGGGATATGCAGACTGAGGGCGCCGCTGCCATCAGAATAAAAAAAACACAAAACCAGACCGCTCTTGTTATGGTCTTCCATAAGCAGAAGAATAATGAGGAAGCACAGAGCCGGGAAATTCGGCAGATCCTCGGACTGAATGATAAGGCCGACGAGTTTACAGTCGTCTACGGGGCGATACCGGTTGACGACAAAGAAATTGCCCTGCTGACTCGCTCGATGCTTGAACTGCTCAACGATATTGCTTCGACCATTGAAGTACCTGCCGGGCACGTTGATGAAAAGCGGGTTCTGCCGACCATGAAACCGGAAGGCGAGGGGATCAAAGGAGTGATGATACGTATTCGCTATGCGGAAGACGAGCCGAAAGATGCCTTTGCCGCCATTCCGTATCGGGGGGGCTGGTTCTGGATCGATGATAAGGACTACTCGTCGAAAGGACTCTTCTCCTTCCTGCTGTTTGTGATGACGCTGATGGAGACAGGCGGGAAAGATGCGGCACCGGTTCTGACGATTTCGGCGGGAGGATAAGGATTAAGGTTTTTTGAGTGTGTGAAGTTATAAAACAAGTTAACCTGTAGCGGAGGAGAAAAGGAATTGAATCAGAGTAGAGGAAAACAATTCAGAAACTTTTTTGGAGTAGTGATCATCAACTTGGTCTTTTTTATGGTTTTGCTTCCGGGCGCAGCTTCAGCGGGACCGGGCTTTTCGGGGATTACTGCCACGGCGGACTCCGCGGAAACGGTCGTGAATAATCCGGCCGGCATGACCAGACTCAAGCAGCCCAGTATTTATGGAAATCCGATGATCGTCTATTTGAAGAGTGAAGACCAATCGAAGGTTAAAAACACGGGATACACGCAAACAATGGATGACGACATGCTGGCCGCCATGCCGGGATTATACTATGCCCGGCCTATTGGCGATCATTGGGCCGTGGGAATTGGCCCTAACTCGGCTCTGGGATTTGGGGCCAGCGGCGACGACGACTGGATGGGCCGCTATCTGATGAAGGAATGGTCACTGATGTTTGTGGGCATCGCACCGTCTGTTGCCTATCGTGTCAACGACAAGCTTTCCATCGGGGCATCCCTGCCCATCGTGTATTCACAATTCACGCTGGAGAAGGCCGTTTACAATATGTCGCCCGGATCTTCTGACGGGACCTTTGAATTGACGGCTGATGGCTGGGGGGCAGGCGTCAATGTCGGGATTCTCTATGAGCTGACGGAGCACACCCGCTTCGGTCTGACCTATCGTTCCAAGGTTTCAGTGACGGAAGAGGGCAAGCCCGAGCTCTCCGGTCTCACGGAAGAACGACGGGAACTGCTCAATAAGTTCGGAGTTCTTAAACAGGATATCTCCGTCGATACAAGCACGCCCCAGGGCGTGAATGCAGGCGTTTTTCATGAGTTTGAAAACGGCTGGTCGATGTCAGTCGATGTTGCCTGGGTGAACTTTTCCGATTGGGGATTGGAAGAAGTTACCATCGGAGAGTCTTCCATCGATACGCAACCGGGTCATTACAATGATATCTGGGCCACGACGCTGGGCGTCAATTATGCGTTAACACCACAGTGGGAAATCAAGAGCGGCGCATTCTACGTCACGTCGCCGCAGGATAAGGAGTACCGCACGGCGACCATGCGTCTTGACCGGATGTGGGGTGTCGGTCTCGGATGCGAATATAAATACCAGCAGAATCGCAGCGTAGCTTTTGACGTGACCTATATACAGTATGGTGAAGCGCTGTTTACCGCGGATGACGTTCCGGTTGCCGGGGATATCGAGGTGAAATATACAACCAATTACGGCCTCGTCTTCGGTCTGGCAACGAAGTGGTAATGAGATGAACATCATCAGAAAAATATTGAAAATAGGTAGCTGGACATTGCTTGCTCTGACCGTCTTTCTGATGATCGGTTGGGCATCGCTGGCCATTTATTACTCAAATTTACCGGACCCCATTCGTCTGGTTACGACTATTCTGTATGGCCTTATTTCCTTTTTTGTTCTCTTTGTAGTCCGGCCCCGACGGAGAGCTTTTATGGTCTTTATCGGAATCTTTGTCGTTGTTTTAGTCTGGTGGTTCACTATTCCACCCAGCAATAACAGGGCCTGGCAACCTGATGTGGCGGTTTTGCCGTACGCAACGATCAACGGAAACATGGTGACGATTCATAACATCCGCAACTGTGATTATCGAACGGAGACCGATTATACCGTTCGCCATTACGACAAAACCTTCGACCTGTCAAAACTGCAAAGTGCCGATCTTTTTCTGGTGTATTGGGGGTCTCCGTATATCGCCCACACGATGTTCAGCTTTGGCTTCGGCGACGGAAATTTCGTGTGCATTTCCATCGAGACCCGTAAAGAGAAAGGGGAAGACTATTCCGCAATCAAAGGATTTTTCAGACAGTACGAGATTACTTATGTCGTCGCCGACGAACGCGATCTGGTGCGTCTGCGCACCAACTACCGCAATGAGGATGTCTATCTTTATCGCCTGAAGGCACAGCCGGAGATTATCCGGAAAGTATTTCTCGACTATCTCCGGGAGGTGAACCGGTTGAAGGACGCGCCCGAATGGTACAACGCCCTGACCGATAATTGCACGACCGCACTGAGGGGCCACACAGCTCCCTATAATCCTCACGCGAAGCTCGACTGGCGAATCATCGTGAACGGCTTTGGTGATCAGTTTATCTATGAAGAAAAGATTCTGGATCAGAGCCTGCCTTTTGAAAAACTCAAGGCCGTAAGCCATGTGAATGCCCGCGGCCGGGCCGCGGATAAGGATCCCAATTTCTCGCAAAAGATCCGTGAGGGATTACCCGGGATATAAATTCAGAATTGTTCCAGGAGAATCGGAGAAAGGAGTCCGGTGATGATCAATCAAACTAAAGGATATGATTGTTTGGCAGTAAAAATCAGTCGTGAAATTATTTCACGTATATTTCGAGTCGTTCTCATCTTTATTCTGATTATGTCGCTCTGTGCCTGTGCCACACCGATTGGTGTTAAGAAGGTGGAACTGAGGGATTCATACAAGTCCATTAATGCCAATGCCCTCTCTGCGGATGAGATCAGTTCCTACACAAAGGTTCTGCTGAAGCGTTTCAATCTGCTTGACCGTTTGGACAAGGACACGGCCGGCGTGATTGCCTTGCTCCACGAGAAGGCTCTAAAGGACGCGAGACGGGATATCCTTTTTGCTCTGGCGGAATTGAGCTTTTTTCATGGAGAACGATTAAGGAACGCAATTTCTCCTGATCAGACGGGATTGGATAAAGATTACTTCCTGATGTCTTCCATCTATGCCTATTATTATCTTTATGGACGGGCAAACGAAAATTCTCCCCGACCCTATGATCGCAGATTTATAACTGCCAGTGAACTTTATAATCGCGCATTGGGCCGAGGTCTGGCGCTCGGCGAAAATGGCGACTGGAAATTCAAAAAACAGGTCCACCGTCTGCCTGTCGGTGATATCACTCTCGTCCCCATCAAAAACTCCCTCGGTATTCCGCTGGAAGACTTTCAGTCCTTCCTGGCGGCAGATGATTATGAAGTGCGCGGACTGACAACACGCAACCGGACTGCGGGTATCGGGTTACCCCTGGTAGCCATTAAGAAAAAAACGAAGCAGTCGCCTCGCGGTATGGCGATACCGGTCACGGCGCTGCTGAAGATCGAAGGGGATATCAACGCCCTGAGCAACAACGCCGCCCGCGCTTCCCTGGAGCTCTATTCGGGATATGACGAAGTTGAAACCATGATCAATGACCATAAAGTCCCCCTGGAAACTGATTCCACAACACCGATTGCTTACCAGCTCAATGATGCTCCGATCTGGGATCTGGGAATTCAGTCGTTTTTAACTCCGGGAAAAAAGAAATCGGAGCTGTTGATGATTCAACCCTACCAAAGGGGAAAGATACCGCTCGTGTTTGTTCACGGCACGGCCAGCAGTCCTGTCTGGTGGGGGGAGATGTGGAATACGCTCAGCGCCGATCCGGTGCTGCGTAAACGCTTTCAGTTCTGGTTTTTTTTCTACAACAGCAGTCTGCCTTTTGTAGCCTCGGCCAGTGATTTGCGCAGTATCCTGTCCGATACGATCGCCAGGATTGATCCCAAAGGAGATGACACGGCGCTGCAGCAGATGGTTGTTATCGGCCACAGCCAGGGAGGGCTTCTGACAAAATTGACTGCGGTTAAATCCGGAGATGCGCTCTGGAGGTCGGTCAGCGATAAAAACTTCGAAGACCTGGACACGCCACCGGAAATGAAAGCGCTACTGCGCAAATGGGCCTTTGTTGAACCTCTTCCTTTTGTCAAGCGGACGGTGTACATTTCCGCGCCGTTTCGCGGCAGTTTTCAGGCCAAGAACTGGGTCCGTGGCATCATTAAGAGAATTGTATCCCTGCCCATGGACGTTCTGACGCTTCCCTATAATGTTGTGGCCGGGAATCCCAATATTCTGAGTAATTTGTTTCGTCAGTTGAAGTTGCCCATCGATATCGGCAACAAACTCCCCACCAGTGTTGATGGCATGTCACCCGATAATCCGATTCTGCAGACGCTGGCGGAACTGCCGGTAGCTTCCGGCGTAAAGACCCACTCCATCATTGCCATCGATGGAGACGACATACCGCCGCAAGGGAATGATGGAGTTGTAGAGTACAAAAGCGCTCATCAGGAAGGTGTGGAGTCCGAGTATATCGTACGGTCCGGCCATTCCTGCCAGGGACACCCCCTGACGATAGAAGAAGTGCGGAGGATCCTTCTGGAACATCTCAAGTCAGTTTCAGTACTGCCTTCAGTATCGCCACCATAGTCAGCAGTCAACGGGCAATGTGAGGTTAAAAGATGAAGCTTGGCAAATCCTGTATAAAGATTTAAAATACATTTAAAACAAAGGAAAGGAGAAGAGATATGAAAAAAGCAGCCAGTTTTATTTTTATCTTAACAGTCGCTGTATTGTTTGCTGCTTACCCACTGAAATCAGCGTCGGCTCAAAGTGGAGGATATTATAGCAGCGCTTACCAGGTCGGAGGATATTTTGGCATATGGGGAGGCTATACCATCGCTCCCGATTTAAGTTATGAGTATTGTGATGATTGGGATTGTGACGAATATGACATCAATTTAGATATTGATGAAGCCGCCGTATTCGGGGCCAAGCTTGGTTTTTCTCCTCCGCAATTCAGAGTGCTGGCTCTGGAGCTGGAATATCTCTATCTGAATCCGGATATGACTTATTATGACGAGACCGTGGGAGACATCGAGTTCAACAATTTCATGTTCAATATCATCTGGAAAATTCCCTTCGGCGTCGTTCATCCCTACGGCGGTGGAGGGATTGGATTTTCCCATCATGAAATGTCCGCTGAAGACGGAGAATGGATCAGCCGGGGAGATGACACGGGATATGCCTGGCAACTGATGGCGGGAGTGGAATTTGACCTGGCCTACAACCTGTCGTTGGATCTCGGCTATCGTTATTTTGTAACAGAAATGGAATTAGATGATGATGATGACGACTATGATCATGAACATGAAGATTCCCGCGACATTGAATTTTCAACCAGCATGGTGACCCTGGGATTCAAGTTCCGTTTCTAGGCTTCTTCGATTGTCGGCGAGCCATGCGTTGATGACATAAATTAAAATATTATCGTAAAAAAGGAGGATGGCCATGAGATCTCTGCTCAATACCCTTGCAATGATTTTATTATCATTGTTCTTGAGTTCCTGTGTTCACTACGTTCCCTTTACGTCGAACTTAAAAGAAAAGTACGCGTTGACGAATGACGATATCAAGAATGTCCAGTTTTACTTATCCCATCCTCTCCGGTTATACAGAGAGGTGACGACGCTCGACAGCAAAAAAATTGCGGAAGGTCATACGCTGAAGTCTGTCAAAGGGAAACTTATAGAAGAAATCAACTTCAGCGACAAGCTGCCCGGGATCGCCATGAACAGCACAGAAGATACGGTGGATGTCAGCTTTGAAGCGGGGAAATGGCTGACCTTTGTATGTGAGAAGGGCGACTGGACGCATCGGTATGATCCGTTTTGTTTTCTTAAAGAACAGCAGACGGTGCCATCCGGTGTTTATACGGAGGTGTTCTATGACGGCGCTGTTTTCCAGAGATGGGTCTATGATAGCAGACCCTTTTTGATTGTAATCGAGGACGATTTTTCCAGCGTGGACAGAAAAAAACGCGATGTGCAGGGGATAAGGCTCCAGGATCGTAATCCAGCGGATCCGGCGAAATAATTGTTGCCGGCGGCACAGGTTCTATCATTCAGGGAGCAGGTGATCAAATCCTTTGATTATTTTTTAAGCGACGGCCGGGAAGCAAATTTAATAATCAGATCCGAAGGCACACGCGTCAGCAATCCGTTGCTGATGCGGTGCCAGAATAGCATTGATTTGGCCATGACGCCCGGCACCACCAGGAATTTTCGTCCTTTGATGCTCTGGACAATGGCCTTTGCCGCCTCTTCCGGTGTTAACAGACCTGCAAGATTCTTGACAACCCGTGCCTCGGGCGGCAGCGTCTTCGCTTCTTCATGGATAAAAGGCGTTTTGACTTCCGGGGGGCAGATCAGCGTCACTTTAATATTAAATCGCTTGAGTTCGCTACGCAGGCATTCCGTAAAACCCACGATGGCGTATTTGGTGGTGCTGTAAGTCGTGTAGCCGAACATGCCGATCAATCCGGCCACGGAAGCAATATTGACAATATGTCCGCCGCCTTTCTGTTTCATATAGGGAAGCGTGGCGCTGATGACGTTTCTCGTGCCGTACACATTTATTTTCATGGCCTTGTCAAACTGTTCGTAAGAAATATTTTCAAAATAATCACCGGTGCCAATCCCCGCGCTATTGATCAGTATGTCGGGGATGCCGAAGGTTTCGACGGCGGTTTTGATTTTCTGCCGGACGTCATCGTTATTGGCGACATCCATGCATATGAAGTTGATGGCTTGCGCGGTTTGATCTGTTTGACTCGCGATGGTTTTGCAGGCCTTGTCGAGAAGCGGTTCTCCTCTCGCGATCAGAACGAGACGGCAACCTTCCGCTGCCAGCAAATTTGCCGCTGCCAGCCCGATGCCGCTGGAGCCGCCGGTGATATAAACGAGTTTGCCGGAAAAGTAAGCCATAAAAAAATCCTTCGGATTATTTTGAAAAATCTCTTAATAAATATTCTCTGGTGCGCTGCAGACCTTCCGAATAAGAAATTCGTGGATGATATTGCAATTCCTTCCGGACTCTGTCATTGGGAATGCGATTGTTTGATCCGATCAGATTCAGCGCTTCACGGGTGATCAGAGGGCGTTTTTGAATGCCGAGCAGTTTCCATATGCCTTCCAGGGCGCTGGCGCCGACGGCAGCTAAAGGCCGGGGGATTGACTTAGGTTTGTTTGCTCCGATCATATCAGCGATATCCGTAAAATACTGTTTCCATGTAACGTCTGTGCAATCGGAGGCATTATAAGCTCTGCCGATTGCTTTTTCCGTTGATCCCGCGAGGATAAGAATATCGGCAACGTTGTCCACATACGCAAGTCCCGCGTTCATATTTCCTCCGGAGATCAGACCGGGCGAACCGCTGCGAAGAACGTTAATGATATCATGAAGCCAGGGGCCTGAACGCGGGCCGTAGACATTAGCCGGACGAACCACGGTGAGCTTCATTCCTTTTTCTTTATGATAATTCCAGGCGAGATTTTCCTGTGCCTGTTTGGTCCGGCTGTAGGGGCCAAATGTTTTTCCGTATGGAGTTTCTTCAGGGCAGGGCTGGCTGTAAATTTTGTCTCCATAAACCACAATGCTGGAAGCCAGCACGACGCGGGCATTATTTCTGACGGCTTGGTCAAAAATCTTCCGACTTCCTTCGACCGTAAAGTCCCAGTACTTTTTCTCGTCCCCCCAGTCGGTAACAATGGCAACCAGATGAATGATCGTTTTGGCGTCTTTGGCCGCTTTTTCCACCGCCTGAGGATCGGATATGCTGCCGCGGACAATCTCGACTTTTTCGGCCCATTCGTCCGGTATTGCTTCACCGGGGAGCGCCAGTACTTTCACCGCGACTCCGTTTTGTAAAAGCTTATGCACGACTCTGCTGCCGATGAATCCGGTGGCTCCCGTGACCAGAACCGGTTGGACTATTTTTGATATCATCATTTACCTCACTGGTTTTGATAGCGCATTGCCCGAATGCGCCGCAACGGATTGTTCGGGGAACAATCCCTACAAAATATTATTTATTCCTGATGCAGCAAAAATATTTTCGCATCTTTCCATGATGCTATTCTTACGAAAGGAATTCATTACTTTATTGTTTTTATAGGGATCGTCAACACCGACTTTATCGCTTTTTTCGTGCCATAAAGGATTATACGCCAGAAGAGCGGCTTCTGTAATATTCAGGTTTTTAAGAAAAGCCGCAATTCCCTGAATATTACTTTCGATATCTGTCATATCGGGAATGAGCGGTGTCCGCGGCAAAAGAGTCTTGCCGTCTTTTTTTGCCGTTTTGGCAAGCCTGATGAAATTATCCAGTATTTTTTCATTGGTCACGCCGCAATATTTTTTATGCGCAGCGCTATCGATAATTTTTATGTCAAAATAAATAGCGTCCAGATACGGATAGAGCATGTCCATAAATTTATGGATGTCGAATAAACCGCACGTTTCCATAAGGGTATGAATATTGTTTTGCCTGAGCGACTTTAAAAGCCCAGATGTGAAATCCATGAAGAGAGTCGGTTCGCCTCCGGAAAGGGTTACACCGCCGCCTGATGTATCGAAGAAGGGTTTGTCCGGAAGAATCTTCTTCATGATTTCCTCAGCGGACATGTTTTTTCCGACGCTGTCCAACGCGCCCGAAGGGCAGACATCAACGCATAAAAAACAAAGGTCGCATTTGCTTCGGTCGATGTAAAAACGATTATCACGGGAAAGGGCTTTCTTCGGACAAAGCTCGCGGCAGGTACCGCAGTCGATACAGACTTTCGGGTCAAAGGATATTTCCACAGAGGGTTTTTTACTTTCCGGATTGTGACACCAGACGCAGGAAAGAGGGCATCCTTTGTAAAACACTACGGAGCGGATGCCCGGCCCGTCATCGAGACTGTTGCCTTTGATTTCCAGAATCAAAGGGGTTTTTATTTCATTTTGTACCATAAATAAATATTCCAGACTTTTTTAATTATATTAAGTTGCGCTTAAAATTTTTGTCACTTCGAATCCCGATGTGTCGGGATGAGAAGTCTTAAAACGTTCATTAAAAAAGATTTCTCGTCGTCTCGACTCGTCGGGACTTCTCGAAATGACACGAATGATTAATCTATCTCTGATCTAGATTCCGAACTCTGCCCTTTCAATCAATTCAATCTGCATCTCCCTGTTCAACGTTACGAAGTACGCGTTGTAGCCGGAAATGCGGACAAGAAGATTCTGATAATTCTCTGGATGTTCCATGGCATCACGAAGCGTTTTGGAAGACACGACATTGAGTTGCATCTGCATGCCGCCGAGATCGCTGTATGTTTTTACATACGAATAAATATTCTCCACGGTTTTCTGATGCGATTCATGTGCGCCGGGTACAACCTTCACGTTAAAAGCAATATTATTGTTCATATTTTCCGGCTTTAATCGGGCGACATCGCGAATGTTGTCCAGAATGCTCTTGGAAGCGTGCGGTTCCGGTGTAAGGCCCGGTGTAAAGGCTTTACCGGCCAGTCTTCCTGATGGAAGCGCGCCAGTTAGAGTGCCGAAAGCGACATGGTTGGACATCGACCAGAAGCCTGCGGTATATTTGCCGCCGCGGTAATTTTCGTGCTCGATAAAAATGTCGTGAGCCAGTTTGGTCACGCGGTTGGCTGTCGCCAGAGCTTCTTCACTGCCCGAGCCGAAAAGCGCGGTCTTATTTTTTATCAGTGCATGCAGTGCGGGATCATTTTTAAAGTTGGTGTTGATTGCATCCAGTAGTTGGCCAAACGTTATTTTTTTATCTTCAAAGACCAGCTTTTTGATCACCATCAGGGAGTCGGTAATGTCGGCAAGGCCGATGCAGGCGGTTCCCGATGAGTTATAGAGAGCACCGCCCCTGGTGACGTCTTTCCCTTTTTTCAACGGTCCCTCAATCAGAGCCGAGATGAAAGGGGTCGGACGAATCGCCTGATGGGCTTCACCCAGCAGATTGTTGTATTCACAGGTTTGATCGGCCAGAAAACGAAGCTGTGTTGCAAAAGCGTTAAAGAAGGATTCATAATCGGGAAACGCTCCCGCCTTGATATCACCGGTTTTTGGCCCCAGATCCCAGCGCATCAACGGATGCCGGCCGTTGTTGAGTGCCATCTCCAGCGCCGCCACCATGTTGAACATCATACAGTTGGTGTGGCCAATGTGCCGTCCGGAAAGCGTCGGCTCCACGCAGCCGGTTGCCGACCAGTCACGCAGATGTTCCGGCGGATAGTTGAATTCCGCGAGCGATTCCATCACCACCTCGTCATTGTGAATGGATGGGGTGGCCGTGGTATTTAAATTGACTTCGCAAAGTCTCTTCAGATAGGTGACGCTGTTTTTGCTCTTGTTGTAACGGGCGTTGACGTTGGGATCACGGATGGAGAGCATCTCCGTCACCTTCAGGAAAATATACGTCATGTCATTGACGGCATCTTCTCCAGAAGGTGTTACGCCGCCCAGCGTGATGGCCTGGTCGGAGGAGCTTCCGCCGAATAAATAATTTCCGATATCCGGGATCAAAGGCAGATGATCCGTACAGCGCATGTAGAAACAGCCGATCATTTCAATCGCGTGCTTGATGTAGTCTTGTTTTTCCTTTTCATCCTTAATTTTTTCCATATCGGCAATAAAATAAGGTTGCAGCCATTGATCCAGCCGTCCCAGGGAAAATCCGGCATTGGTGTTTTCCATATGCACACCGATCCAGATGATCCACATGGCATTGACGGCTTCATCCAGCGTTGTGCAGGGATTGGCCGGGACACGTTTGCAGATCTCAGCCAGATGAAGCAATTCGTTTTTGCGGACAGGTTGAGTTTCCTGAGACGCGAGACGCCAAGCCTCCTGCGCCAGATTCTTCGCGTAGGCGTTGATTCCTTCCATGCTGATCTTCATCGACTGCAATGTATCGCGTTTTTGCTTTTCGTTTTCCGGTGTGGCGCTCAGTTCCCGGTCGATGTTTTCGATGATGCCGTTGGCGCCCTTGCTGAGTATTTCGGGATAATTTAAAATCGTGTGCGACAGCGCGACGGTTTTCCACAAGAAGCAGGCAGCAAAACGCTCATCCAGCTTCTGACAGAGAGGATATCCTTTATTGTATCTCACCCACTCGCGGAAATTACGCCGGATCCAGAAAGGGAATACCTTGTTATGCAGAACGTCAATGGTGTCGAGATCGACATCGTAAGGATTCAACGGCCGGTGGGGAACGGTAAGCAATTCTCCCCAGATCATGGTGCCGTGCGCTTCCGGATAAATGATGACGCCGATCTCTTTGGTCGTATTGGTTCCGGCAATCAAATCATTTTGACGAATGATGGGTTGTCTGTTTTCCATCAAATATTTAAAAGCGTTGGCCTGGCGCAGTTCGACAACCCAGGGCTTGCCGTTCTTATCTTTTTCAAATCCATTTTCTTTGTACCATTGCGTGATCAGCTCCGCCCGTTCATGACAGATGGCCGGTTTTGTTTTCAGATGAATATCCAGAAAATCTTTGACTCTTGGAAAATCATCCAGCGAATATTCTGCCAGATAGGGGTCTTTCAGGAATCTGACGCACGGATCGACAGACTCTGCTTTGAGCTGTCGCGGTTTTCTGGTCTCAATACTGTGTTTCGATGCTTTGCCGGCATCGTATTTCCGGTTTTCCGCTTTGGCTTCGTTCTTCAGTTTCGCAATCTGAATTTGTTTCAATAGCAGCGATAGATACAAATTGATTAATTGCAGATAACCGAGGTTGCCGACGGGAATCATTCTGTTTTCCATGAGCGCGATCATCAGCTTGTTGGGGGGCTGTGTGGCGGCTTCCTTAAGCGCGTCTTCATCCCTGAAGATCAGTTGGGCATCAAATTTGTCCGGCATTTGTTTTAATACGCGAATCTTGCCGTTTTCAATGCTCAAGGCCTGTTCCACGCTGCCGTTTTCCGTTTTGATACCGAAGGTGAAGTTCAACCAGCCGTCATCGCTTTTCAGATATTTATTTAATGAAGGACGGTTGTTGAAATTAAAGGCGACAAATTTAAGAAACAAATTGGCCAGCTTATCATTCAACCTTTTTTCATTTGTCCTTGCGGCTTGCATAGCCTACCTCCAATATTCCCAGGGTTATTTTTGTTTAAAATAGCTTCTTGCCCCCATCGAGACTTTGTTTAAGTCTCAAAACCTCATCAGTCATTTCGGCGGTGCGTTTTTCGATAAAGTCTTCCACCTTATCTGTGACTTCATGAAATAAGCGGCTGTTATTCAGGGTGACAAGACCGTGTAGATCAGACCAGAATTTGATCACCTGATATAAAACATATTGATCTTTTCTTTTTCCCTTCACCGTGATGTAGCTACTGATCGGTTCCACAAAAAGGGAAAGGCATTTTAAAGCATTCTGTTTTTCCTTAAAGGCGAGAGGTTCTATGTCTGTTCCCACATAGTCGAGATATTTGGGTGTGTGGAGGTTGAACATGATATCATAGTAGCCGGGATAGGTCAGGCCGAACTCAACATACGCGCGGATCATGGCCTTTAGCCGATCTTCCATTTTTTTCAAAGGAGCCGAGCGTTTCACCAGGAGGTCATAAAGCTTCTCAAATCCTCTGATCCGGATCATCAGGTTGATTTCATCTTTATTGGTGTAATAATTATAAATGGTCGTGGCCGTCACATTTAATCGCGATGCGATTTTCCGCAGACTGAGATTCTGAAAACCGTCCCTGATAATGATGTCGAGAGCAGTATCCAGAATCAACTCGCGGGTATTCTCCACATCTTGTTTGGTCATGGGCTTTTTAGGCATGATGTCCACCTTTTTAAATAGCGGTGTTAAGATAACAGCGTTATTTAATTATGTCAAGATTTTTTATGTGTTTATCAAAAATTGTTATTGATAAATAATAATATATTACAATAACTTATAATTTATTATGTCGAATGATGTTTATTATCAAATCCGTTAAATAATTATTGACGATTTTTCAAATTTGTAATAATTACAAACTAGTAATGTTTTCAAATTTTGAATAAAATGTTAGAAATTATGGAGGTTTAAAGTGAAACAGAAAGAACCGCAAAAAACCGCACAGAGATTAGCCATCTATAATTATATCAAGGACAACAAATCTCATCCGAGCATTAAAGAAGTTTATCAACACGTTTCCAAGCAACTATCCAATATTTCCTTAACGACAGTTTACAACACGATGGAACTGTTTAAAAAGAGAGGACATATCGTGGAACTGCCTGTGATGGTGCAAACAGATTCAAAGAGGTATGATTCAACAGTCACACCTCACGATCACCTGATTTGCACTTCCTGCGGAAAGGTTGTTGATATTAACATTGATGTAGACCGTCAGTTATTGATTTCTGAAGATCAGAAACATGATTATGACATTCAAAAAATAGCAGTCAATGTTTACGGCGTTTGTTCTGAATGTCAAACGGCTGCCGGTAAACTTTTCAATTCATAAGGAGAGATCGCCACAAAACCTTCGACAAATGATTTGAAATGTTCAGGAAATTGGGAATAGCGTAATAAATTGATGCCAAATGAATAGTACTGATTTTCGAGAAGCCCAACCAGAAAGCGGTGAAAAATGAATCGTAAAAGAGTGATGGCCATTTTCAAGCATAGAAATCCATTAAATAAGCATATATACTCTGCGCTGGTTTTCCTTACATTAACTTACATTTTCTGCCAACTGATATTCACCGGAAAATCATTTGCTGACTGTGCCACGCCCGGAAATGACGGTACCGGGCCTCCTTCCGGTGTTATCAATACCTACTATCCCGGCACGGCATCGGTCTCTGCAGGCGCAACATCCATTCCGGTTGGTTCTCCGTTGGGCAGCGGTCCGGCGATTGCCGCCGGAGATCTGCTATTAATCATTCAGATGCAGGATGCCGACATAAACTACAGTAACAACAGCAGTTATGGTAGTGGTTCAGGCACCGGAAGAGGTTCTACAAATCTCAATCAGACCGGCTATTATGAGTTTGCAAGGGCGTCTGGTGCCGTTGCCGGAGGGTTTGTCGGTATTACCAGCGGCCTGACCTACAGTTACCGCAATCGCGCGGCTTCGGGAACCAATGGCCAGAGTCGCTATCAGGTCATTCGTGTTCCCCAATACTCCTCGGCTACAGTGTCCGGAACGGTGTCGGCGCTCAACTGGAACGGCAGCGTCGGCGGTGTTGTGGCCATGGATGTGGCCGGAACCCTGACGATCAATGGAACCGTCACCGCCGATGGCGCCGGTTTCCGTGGCGGATATGGACGTTCGATTAACGGCGGAACCGGCGCGAATACTGACTATCGCACCTCCTACACAAACGGCGCCAACGGATCCAAGGGCGAAGGAATAGCAGGCACCCCGTATTACATGAACAGGCCGGCAACTTTTGACGGCGCGCCGGTACAGGTGACAGGTGGCAGCGGCTATCCGGACGGAACAAATTCAAACGCTTCCTATGCCCGCGGCGCGCCCGGAAATGCGGGTGGCGGCGGCACAGACGCGGATGCGGCAAACAATGATGAGAACACCGGCGGCGGAGGAGGAGGCAACTACGCAGCCGGCGCGAAAGGCGGAAATTCCTGGAGCACCAATCTCACTACCGGTGGTGAAGGCGGTGACGGTGTTACCGGACTCGCTTTTAATCGCATCGTTATGGGCGGCGGCGGCGGCGCCGGTACCAGCAATAACGGCACTGCGGACAATTCAACATACCTGCCCCCCACGCCTCCAGGTATTGCCTGCAATTCTGGAGCCGGAGCTTGCAGCAGCGGCGCTCCCGGAGGCGGCATTGTCATCATCAGGGCAAATTATATTACCGGTTCGGGAACAATCACGGCCAATGGCGGTTCGGCATATAATGTTCTAAACGACAGTTCCGGCGGCGGCGGCGCCGGAGGGTCCATTGTTATCTACTCCTATACCGGAGGTTCCGCCTCCGCTTCTGTCAACGGCGGGGATGGAGGCAACGCCTGGCGATCTCAGGCACCCGGGGCCACATATCCGGGTGAACGTCATGGACCCGGCGGCGGCGGCAGCGGCGGGTTTATTGCCTACTCTCCCTCAACTCTCGGGATTGCCATGTCCTATGCCGCTGGTGTCAGCGGAAGGACAACAACCGCGAATGATACTTATGGTTCTACCAGTTCGTCCGGCGGTTATGCCGCGTTTGATTCATCCGCGCCCCCCGGCATTGAACCCGGCGCCGAGTGCGTGCCGGATTTATCCACCTCCGCCAAAACGCTGGTTGATATCAACGGCGGCGAGTATGAAGCAGGCGATACACTGCAATATACCATCACCATTGCGGAAACCAAAGGCAATGAGGCAACCGACGTTTCGATTTCCGATATTATTGATACGGATTTAACAAACGTAACCATAACCAGTTGCCCGACCGGCGCTACCTGCACCTACAGCGCTCCAACCTTGAGTGCTACCGGAATTACCGTTCCCGCAAACGGTTCCGTGACAATTGTTTATTCTGCGGATATTTCCAGCTCGTCAGCGGCGGGAACAACGATTACCAATACGGCAATCATTACACACACGCCCAGCGGGACGGGTTCAACAGCGACGGCGCCGGTGGTCACGGTTGCCGGTACGACGACCGGCACGGGAACCAAGAGACTTTATCTGTATGACAACACTTCAAGCCCGTCGTGGAAACTTTCCCGTACACCCAATACAACAACTTCCGGATATACAGTGGTCAATACCACGACTTCCCGGACATGGGTTATGGACCCGGCCGCGGCGGCGGCAATAGCGATTAACTCGTCGGTTAGTGCGACATTCCCGGTTGTTTTAAATATGAGAAGAGACACCAATACCAACAGCACAAGAACCATCCAGGTTGATCTCAAGTGCTCATCAGATCCCACGATTATGACAGCGTCACGAAATATCACCATGAACAATAATACACAGACTGCGTACACCTTCACCCTCAATACAGCCAACGTGACCTGTCCGCAGGGGAGTACCTGGAATCTTACGGTTTCTCAAACTGCAGGCGCCGTTGCCACACGCGTATATCCGTATTCGGCCACCGTCGGCGCTGCTTCCCGTGTTGACCTCCCGGCAACGACGGTTGTTCATGTTGATTCCATCAATTATTACGATGCCGCCTATTCGGGAGGCACTCTCCTTTCCTACGTGACGACCGGAAGTACCGTTTATATTCGGGCGGTGGTGAGCGACCCGTTCGGCAGTTATGATATTGTCAACGCCCCGAAAATCACCATAAAAAATCCCGGTGGAACAACCATAGTCAATGCTGCCTCCATGACGCTTGTCGCTACAGGGACGGAGACTCCAAGTTTGACAAAAACCTATGAATACCAATATACCGTGCCAACTTCTCCCACCGGCAACTGGTCGGTCAGCGTCACAGCAACTGAAGGTACGGAAGGAACTGTGACCAATACCGCTTATGCGACAATGAGGGTAATAGTTCCTCAACCGAATCTCACCATTGTCAAGTCCGCCAGCGCCAATCCGGTAAGTTCCGGACAAACCGTAACCTATAGCATTGTTGTTACCAATACCGGTACCGGCAACGCGATTAATGCAAGAGTCACGGACCCCCTGCCGCAATATACGACGTATGTGGCCAATTCCACCCGTCTTAACGGCATTACCGTTGCCGGGGACGGCGCCACCCTGCCGCTGATCGCGGGAATTCTGATTGACGACAATTCAAGCCGCAGCGCGGGAGCGGCGGCAACCGGCATTCTGCCGCCCTACAGCGCCGGGCCGCCGGTCGTCGGACGCGCAACCATAACGTTTCAGGTGACGATTAATTAAGCGTGCAAAATAAAATGATATGGAGGTGAAAAAAATAATGGGCAAGAAGAGCATGAGTAGAAGCTTACTCTACTGATTTATCAAAAATATTTTAACAGGTGTCTGAAAGGAGGATGTTATGAAGAAAATTTTTACGTTATTAGCGGCAATGAGCTTGCTCATGTTTGCGATGGAGGCGATGGCCAAACCCCTTCTGTCGGTAAACATGAAGGCGGAAACAGAGGTAACAGTCAATAATGCGACCAAAAGGGTGCCCGTGACTAAAATCAGTTCCGGTGACGTGGTTATTTATACCATCAGCTACGTCAATACCGGTAATGAAGCGGCAACCAACGCTGTTCTGGATGATCCGATTCCCAAAGGCACGGTCTATATTAACGGCAGCGCCTTCGGTAGCGATGCGGATGTCACGTTTTCCATTGACGGCGGCAAGACGTTTAAAAAACCTTCCCTGCTGACTTACGAAATTACGCTTCCGGGCGGAAAGGTGGAAAAGAAAGTCGCGTCACCCGAGCAATACACCAATATCCGCTGGACCATTGCCAAAGTTCCCGAGGGCGGCAAAGGTCAGGTTGGCTTCAAGGTGAAAGTGAAATGACAGGAACGTCCTGTCTCAGGAATATAACAACAAAAGGAGAAATCAAGGAGGCGCTTATGGACGGGTGAGGGAATGCAAAATGAAGATAATGGTAGTGAGTAAAAAATAAGTCATTAATGAAAATAAAAAAAAGATAAAAAAACGAAATTAATTTTTAAGGAGGAATGAATATGAAAACAAGATTTATCAACATCAGGAGGGCCGCGTCAAAGGCTTTTGTCTGCAGTCTGACACTGCTGGCGTTGCTGGCCTTTGTCCTGCCACAGGCGGCTCAGGCTTCAACAGCGGCCTACACCACGATCCGCAACACGGCGACGGTCAATTACAATGATACGGCGGGTACAGCCATGCCGGCGGTATCCGACAGTGTCGATGTCACGGTTGAGTTTGTTTGCGTTGCACCGTTATTAAGTTCGCCTGGTGACGGCACCACGGATCCGGCGACCAATGAGGTTTACACCTATACCTTGACATCACAGTCCAATGGTCCCGACACGTATGCCATCAGCGCTGCTGTCACGGCGGAGTCTGCCGGTATCAGCGGTTCGACGGCCACTCCCTCAACCGCAAGCATCACGCTGGGCGCTACCACGGTGGCGGGGGCTGCGGCAATAGGCGCCACTTCCATTACGGTGCCTAATGATGCAGGGTCCAACAGTTCAGTCAACGGCATTGAAAACGGAGACCTCATTGTTATCGGTAGCTATGTTTACAAAGTCAGCACCGTTACTGATAATGGTGGTACAGTCGGCGGTACGTCGACCATTAATTTAGATACCACAGCGCCTTATACTGCGCTCCAGGCAGCTATTAATCCAGGCGATCCCATTTATGAGCAGCAGACCTTTACGGTAGCGGTTGATCCCGGTGCGTTAACAGCGGCATCTAATCAAACCATTACGGTTGTGACCACAGCGGACGGATCGTGCGATGCCGATACGGATGAGACGGTAACCACAGTAACACCGGCAAACCTTACGATTGAGAAGACCGCGAGTACTGCCTCTGCGGCTCCCGGTGACACGATAACCTATACCATCGTTGTGACCAATACCGGCAGCAGCGATGCTAATGTTGTTACCATAACAGACCCGTTGCCGCCTTACACAACTTATGTACATCAATCGACGAGGCTCAACGGCAAGACCGTTGCCAACGACGGGGTTGCCGATCCTTCGCCATTAATTGCGGGGTTACTGGTTGACGACGATGATCCAGCCCGTGCAGCCGGAGCGGTTTCCAGCGGTATTTTAAGTCCTGCAGGAGTGGCTACAATAACATTCCAGGTCACGGTAAATTAACTCTTTAGAGTATGAGCAGAAGCGGCCATACCACCGCTTCTGCTCATCAAAAACTTTATAAAAGGAGAACATTAAAGGAGAAACATATGAAAATTCACAAAAAAATATGTGCCTGCTTGATGATTATCATGCTGTTTGCCGTTATGTCAGCCGCTTCAGCCTGGGCGAACATTGCGGCCAACACGCAGATTATCAACCAGGCGCAACTGTCTTACTTTGATGGTTCCGGTACCCGAACGGCCACGGCCAGCGTCACGGTGACCGTCAGCCTGGTGCCGGCGGCATTGACCATCGTACCGGGACCGAACCAGAGCACATCATACAGCTCTGGCGCCACGCTGACGGACAGCTTTACCGTTACGGCCGGTGCCAATGGCCCGGATACCTATAACATTGCCACGACGGTAACGGGGTCCACCAATACCACCGGCGCCACGGCTACTCCGACCACAGCCACAGTAACACTGGGCGCGTCGGTGACCACCACCGGATCGACTGCCACGGTCATCGTGGTTCCCGCGGATGGCAACCTGCCCGGCGAGGTGCCCGGTGTTAACGGCATTGCTGTAGGCGATACAGTCGTCATCAATGGTGAAGCCAGAATAGTTACCGGTATCGTGGATAATGCTACCGGTACGTCCACTATCACACTTGCTTCGGCACTATCCGCAGCGCCTGCTGCCGGTGTTCTGGTTGCTGAACGGCAGGTGATCCAGGCCACGGTTACGCCGGGCACGATCACTACCCCCGGCACCGATGTCACGGTTTCTGTCACGGCGACCGTTACATCAGCCACGGATGCGTCGGCCACGGCTACCTCGACTCCGGCGATTCTCAACACCTTTACCAGCGGTGTGGCCAATCTGAGCAAGTATGTGCGCAACATCACCAGGCCCGGTAGCGGAACGGGAGTGGCTTATGTCTATAATTCCACCAATTATTATCCGGCCGGTGTGACGGCGGAACCCGGAGATACGCTGGAGTACATCCTGGTTGCGGCCAATACCAGCACATCGGGAGGCGTTTCCGCGTCTGTGATCTCCGATGCGTTGCCGACAACGTTTGTGACATTCAAAACGGATTCCTATAGCGGAAAAGCAGTGACGTATGTCAACGAGGCCAATGTGCCGACAACGCTGTCCGCAACATCGGGTGATGACCAGGCCACGTATGCCGCTCCCACATTGACGGTGTATATCGGCCAGGGAGCAACGAGTTCGGCCGGTGGAACGATTCCGGCGAGCAGCAGGGTGCTTGTGCTCTATCAGGCGACAGTTAACCCCTAAGAGATGGGATCAGTGTTTCGTTTATGCTTTTAAACCGGTTACATAGACTTCACCGACGGTTTTCCGGCCGAAAGGCCGGAAAACCGACCCGTTTGCCTTGTATGGCAAGCGGGGTCGGTGGTGTTTTGTTCAATTCCGGTTGGAAACGGCGCTGGTCCTGTCAGAGTCATTTTACGATTGTCTTGTCCGTTTTAGCGGTTTTATCTGCTCTTCTGGTTCTTCCCGCTTTTACTTTTGCCGCTCCCGTCCAGGCTGATAAGGTTGTGAACAACGCAAAGATTAACAGTAATGCTTTTATCGGACAGGGATCGTCGTCGGTGACGGTGACGATTGTTATCCGGACACCCTCAACGATTGAAACGTTAGCGTATGCTCCGGAACTTACCGGAGCCGATCAAGTTAATGTTTTCCAATCCGCGTATCTTTCCGGAGGCTCCGCCGGTCAGTTCGTGAATATGACGTCGCCTGTTCCCGTGGGGACAACGACGCCTCTGGATTTGAGCAATCCGCTGCCCTTGACGGACAGCCGGTTGCTGCATCAGGGCGAACCGCTTTTCATCCGGGTGACGGATCTGGATCAGAATCTGGATAATACGGTGAGGGAAACAGTTTTTGTAACCGTCAAAAATCAGGTCAACGGGGATGTCGAAGTCATCCGGCTGACCGAAACCGGACCCAATACGGGCGTGTTTGTCGGCTATGTGTTTACCGCCAATACGACGGTGACCACGTATAACGGCACCATCTCCGTCAAAGATGGGGAGATGCTTTATATCAATTATGTGGATGTGGCGGATGGCACGGATACTTCGGTTACCGCGGTTATGGTGGATCCTCTCGGTATTGTTTTTGATACCACCACAGGTCTGCCGGTTGATGGCGCGAAGGTGACCATCATTGACACCGCTACCGGGCAGCCGGCTGTCGTTTTCGGCGATGACGGCGTCAGCGCTTATCCGTCAACGATAACCAGCGGCGGCACTGTTACCGACAGCAGCGGGCGGGTTTATACGTTTCCGGAAGGCGGTTTCCGTTTCCCGTATGTTTTCCCGGGCAGTTATCAGTTTGTTGTGGAGCCGCCGCCCGGTTATGCCTTCCCGAGTATTGTGGCGACGGAAATTATCCAGACATTACCCGGCGCACCGTTTAATATTGTTGACGGTTCCCGGGGAGAGACCTTTACACTCAATCCCGGTCCGGCGGTACGGATTGATATTCCGCTTGATCAGGCCCCCGTAGAACTCTGGCTGCAAAAAACCGTCGGCAAGGACACGGCCGGTTATGGCGATTTTATTCCCTATCAACTGACCGTGGCCAATCGAAGCACAAGAGTGGGCGCCAACGGCGTTCAAATTACCGATGTCATGCCGGTGGGTTTCCGGTACCGCAAAGGATCGGCAAAATTCAACAGCGCCTCCATGGATAATCCGACCATTTCCAAAGACGGCCGGACGCTGACGTTTAATGTCGGGTTCCTGGCGAAGGAAGGTTCGGCGATCATTGATTATATGACGGAAGTGACCGCGGGAACAAAACTCGGTGACGCGATCAACAATGCCATTGCCTTCGCGGCGACCGGTGAAAAATCGAACCGGGCGCGCGTTACGGTCAAGATCAGGGACGATTTGATGAAAACCCGATCCGTCCTGATGGGACGTGTGAGCACCGGTGACTGCAATGACAAGTCCGGCGAGGGTGCTACCGGCGTTGAAGGCGTTCGCATTTATCTGGAGGACGGCACATTCGCCATCACTGATAAACGGGGTCTGTATCATTTCGAGGGTGTCCGTCCCGGCCTGCATGTCGTGCAGATGGATCTGGATTCGCTGCCCGAAGGTTCTACGCCTTTTGCCTGTACGGAAAACAGCCGTTTTGCCGGCCGTTCATTTTCGCAGTTTGTTGAAACGCAGGGCGGCACCATCTGGCGCGCGGATTTCCATGTCCGTTCCAAAGCCAAACCGCCGGAAAAGACGGCTCCCGTCAAAGGCGAGATTGTTCTGGATCTGACCAATACGCTGGACAAAGAAACCATCATTTACAAAGTGTCGGTGAAGAGCAGCGCCCTGCCTGTGGCCGCGCCGAAGATCAATATTGCTCTCCCGGAAGGTGTGATTTACAAAAAAGGCAGCTCTCAGGTGGATGGCGCTGAAATGGCTGATCCTTCGGAAAAAGAAAAAACAGGTCTGGTCTTCCAGCTCAATGATTTGCCGGCCGGGCAGCGCCGCGAGATCACCTTTATGGCTGTGCCATCCGGTGAAGCCAGGATGGGCACGCTGGTAACGCAGGCCTATCTGACTGCCGCGGGCGAGGCAAAAACGGAAATTGTCACACCGCCGGCGGAAACCATTCTGCAGGTGGATAAAAAAGAAACACCATCCCAACTGCCGGATATCGTCCTGCGGCCGCATTTTCCTGTCCGGAGCGCCGCCCTGAATGATGAAGACCGGGCGAAACTGGATAAACTGGCTCAATCCCTGGCCGGCGTTCGCATCGAAAAAATCGAGGTGACCGGCTATACGGACAATATGCCGATCGCGCCGAAGAACCGGAAAGAGTTTGCTGATAACCGGGCGCTGTCGCTGGCTCGCGCCTCCAGCGTCGGACGTTACCTGATGGATAAACTCAAACTGCCTCCGGAAAAAATGGTTATGGCAGGCAGAGGGAGCGAAAAGCCGGTTGCTGATAACCGCACCAGTGAGGGACGGGCACTGAACCGGCGGGTGGAACTCCACATCGTTTCCAGCAGCGTCAGCGACAGCGCTGTCTGGCGGGTCGTCAAGGAACAAAGCGGCGAGCAGCGCGCGGAAACGACCGCGGTGAAAGATGCCGCGCCGAAACGTGACGAGAAAGCCGCGGCGGATGTTCCATCAAAGGATGCGCCGGCGGATGCCAGCGCGGAGACGCCGGAAAAAACGATTACCGAACCGGAAGGAATTATTTCTCCGGCGGACAAAGATATTCTGGTCAATAAAATCCAGAGCGTCCGCGTCTGTCTGAATTCTCTGTTAACCCCGCGTCTGCTGGTGGACGGCCAGGAGGTGTCCAAAGATCGCATCGGTTTCACGATGAAGGATAAAGTATCCGGCAAGGCGATTTACAGCTATATCGGCGTTGATTTCGGAAAAGCCGGTCCGCACACCGTGGAGATTCAAGGGCTGGATCCGTTCGGCAACGCCCGCGTCAAGAAAACGCACACGGTCACGCGCAGCGGCGAAATTGCATCGATCCGCGTGAAGTCGGAAGACGGCAATGTGGCCGACGGCAAAACGCCGGTCAAAATCATCTTGGAATTATATGACGCCAGTGGCGTTGTCATGCCGGCGAGCGCGGACCTGGAGATTCGGGAAGGAACGCTTGTCCCGTTGAAAAAGCCGGATATTTTTGCGCTGCCACCCAAATCGGGAAGCCATCCCGTCGTTCAGATGAGCAAAGAGGGAGAAATTTTATTTCAACCGGTGACCAACAGCGGTCTGTACAGGGCTGTTCTGGGTTACAACAATGTCACCGCGGAAGTGGAAACGTATGTTCAGCCGATTATGCGCGACTGGATTCTGGTCGGTCTGGGTGAGGGGACCGTCGGCTATAATACCGTTTCCGGCAACATGGAAAATCTCAAGCATGCCGATCTCGAAGAAAAGCTCTATCAGGACGGCCGTCTGGCGTTTTTTGCCAAGGGGCAGATCAAAGGCAAATGGCTTCTGACGATGGCGTATGACACCGCCAAGACAAAAGCGGACACCAATAACGCCTTGTTCCAGACCATCAATCCGGAAAGCTATTTCACGCTTTACGGTGATGCGTCGCAACAGCAGTACGACGCGGCCAGCGCGAAAAAACTGTATCTGAAAATCGAACGGAAGCAGTTTTACGCGCTCTTCGGCGATTTTGATACGGGACTGACCATTACGGAACTTTCCCGCTACGGGCGACGCATGACGGGCGTGAAAACCGAAATGCAGGGCCGGTATTATGAGGTCAATGCTTTTGTCAGCGAGACGGATCAGATTTATACCCGGGATGAAATTCCCGGTGACGGCACCTCGGGAATGTATAGGCTTTCCCGCAAGCAAATACTGGCCGGGTCGGAAAAAATTACTATTGAGGTGCGCGATCGTTTCCGCAGCGAAGTGCTGGTTTCCTCGAGGACTCTGAACCGCTTTACGGATTATTCGATTGACTATGACGCCGGTTCAGTCATCTTCAAGGAGCCTGTTTTCAGCAGAGATGAGAACATGAATCCGATAACGATTGTTGCGGAATATGAAACCAGGTCTCAGGAAGGAAAAGACTACACGTACGGCGGACGCGCCGGTGTCAAGCTGCCGGGCAATAAAATGAAGGCGGGCGGAACATATATTCACGAAGGGCAGGGCGATCGCAGCAGCGATCTTTACGGCGCGGATGTTTCCGTCAATGTAGACAGTAATACAAAGGTCCGCGCCGAGTACGCAAAAAGCAAGTACGATGCCGGCGCGGAAAGCCGCGATGGCAACGCTTATCTGGTGGAAGCGTCGCGCAACACAAAGAAACTGGAGATCAAGACCTATTACCGCGAACAGGATGAAGGATTCGGCATGGGACAGCAGCCGAGCAGCGAAGAGGGAACGCGCAAATACGGCATCGAGGGCAAATACCGCTTCACCGATACGATCAGCGCAAGCACCAATATCTATCGTCAGGACAATCTTATGACCGATGCCACACGTGATCTGATGGAAGGAAAGTTTGATTATAATGCGAAGAAATACACAGCGTCTCTGGGCTTCTTGCGTGCTTCCGACAAGCTTCAGGACGGCAGCGACAATAAGTCCAATCAGATTACGATGGGCGGGAAGGTTGTGACGTTGAATGATCGCTTGACGCTGGGACTCAACCATGCCCAGTCCGTGGGCAGCAATGAAAACGTGGATTTTCCGACGCGGACCACCCTCAGCGCCGAACTCGCCGTGACCAAGCAGTTCACGCTGCTGGCCGCCCAGGAATTTACCTGGGGTTCGGAAAGCGACACCAAAAACACCCGGGTTGGCCTGCGTTCATCGCCCTGGAAAGGCGGCGAAGTCAACAGCAGCGTGGAGCGGCAGTTTAATGAAAACGATGAGCGTGTTTTTGCCAATGTCGGCATGAAGCAGAACTGGCAGATCAACAAGGAATGGAAAGTCGATGGCGGACTGGAGCGCAGCCAGACCATATCGGAAAGCTACCGGTTCAATGATAACGTTCAGCCTGCTTCCGGCAACGTGGTTTCCGTATCCGGCAACAGTGACGATTTTACCGCTGTATCCGGCGGAGCGACCTATCAGGTCAAAGGTCTGACGTGGGACAACCGCCTGGAATACCGGACATCGGAATCGGAAGATAAATGGGGTCTGATGAGCGGTCTGGTCAAAGAAGTGGATCAAAACTGGGCATGGTCAGGACGTTTGCAGTTATTCCAGGTCAATTCATCCGCGGGCGCGGATACCGCCAGCGCCGATCTGCGCTACGGCCTGGTCTACCGTCCGCCGGAAACCAAATTGATGGCGTTGAACCGGTTTGATTTAATCATTAACAGACAGGATAATGACGGAAATGACGATACGGATTCCTGGAGAATTGTCAACAATTTGATGTTGAACTACCGGCCGGTTAAACATCATCAGCTCTCTCTCCATTACGGCGCAAAATACGGGCGGGAAACAAAGTATGGCGATGATTACAGCGGTTATACGGATCTCTGGGGTGTGGAACACCGTTACGATATTAATAAAGACTGGGATATCGGTTTACAGGGCAGCATCCTGCATTCGTGGTCCGCATCGGTGTTTGATTACAGCGGCGGTTTATCAGTCGGATATAACATTGCTCAAAATGCATGGCTGAGTCTGGGATATAATTTCTTCGGCTTTGAAGATAAGGATTTTTCTGACGCAAGTTATACCGCTCAGGGGCCTTTTGTCCGCTTCCGCTTCAAGTTTGACCAGAATTCGGTTCGTGACGGGGCGCAGTGGATTAATGAAAAATCATTTTAGCATGCCGCTGAATGAAAGAATGCTGATGACAGGAACGATGAACGGCAACAGCGCCAACTTTACCCTGAATGAAAAAATAAAGGTAAGGTAAAACAAAAATCAAAGTTTGTTGATCTGATGGCCTTTTAAGGTGATGCCCACTGATCGCTGCATCAGATCGATGGTGACAACAAAGAGCTCTTTTTCAACATTTCTGCTGACGACGATGCCTTCCACGCCCGCAAAAGGCCCGTCCATGATGCGCGCCGGCTCACCCACCTGGGGAAACTGAAACGTAAAGATTTCTTCTTTGCTGCCGACAAAACGGCGGATCGCGTCAATTTTTTCATCCGGAACAGGAATCGGTTCGGCGTTTTCCTTCCTGCCCAGCATGCGCACCACGCCGATCGTTTTGAGAATTTTCAGTTTGGTTTCATTATCCAGAGTAGCCGTTTCAACAAAAATATAGCCGGGGAAAAGAGGTGTGGAAATTTTCTTTTTCCGGTCTTTGCGTTTGCTCCACGATTCTATCTCCGGCAGAAAAGCGGTCAGATTCTTTTGCATCAGACCCGTGTGGGCCTTGTATTCGTGGCGGCTTCTTGTATGAACGACGTACCAGGACATCCGTAATCCTCGGGGGAAATAAGCTGGTCTTTTATACAGGAATTCAGCGCGATAATTCAATGAATATTTTGTGGACGACAAAGCGGCAGACGTCCGGTTTGGTCAACCGGCGAAAACAGAAAATCGTATAGTCATAAAGGCCAATCTCGTGTATGATAAAACCATGAAAAGAGGAAGCGGCATATTGCTGAGCATATCGTCACTGCCCGGGCGCTTTGGCATCGGAACGCTGGGGGCGGGCGCGCGTGAGTTTGTGGATCGGCTGCGGATGAGCGGTCAGTCCTACTGGCAGATTCTGCCGATTTCGCCCACCGGCTTCGGCGATTCGCCCTATCAGGCTTTCAGCACCTTTGCGGGCAATCCCTATTTTATTGATTTTGACGATTTGCACAGAGAGGATTTGCTGCCCAAAGACGCGCTGGATCTGTGTGAAAATTTTTTCGGCCGGGATCCGTGCGCGGTGGATTACCACGCGCAGTATATCGGCAAAACGAAAATACTGCATCTGGCCTACCAGTACAGTCTATCGCGCCTGTGGGATGAATTAGAAGAATTTAAACAGCAGCATGCCGGCTGGATTCAGGATTATGCCCTCTACATGGTGATCAAAAGCAATCAGGAGATGAAGTCTTTTCATCAATGGCCGGAAGAGCTTCGCACACGCCGGAAGGATGCCTTGAAAAAAGCCGCCAGGCCTCTAGAAAGCGAAATGGATTACCACATCTTCGTTCAGTATCTATTCTTCCGGCAGTGGCATGCTTTGCGGAAATATGCCAACGACCGCGGCGTGAGAATCATCGGTGACATGCCCATCTATATGGCGCCGGACGGCGCCGATGCCTGGACGGATCAGGATATCCTGGACAAGGGGGGACGGGTTGCCGGATGTCCGCCGGACTATTTCTCCGCAACGGGACAGCTCTGGGGCAATCCGCTTTATGACTGGGAGGCGCTCAAAAAAACCGGTTATGAATGGTGGATTAAGCGCATCGCTCATCATATCTCGTTTTTTGATTTTCTGCGGATTGATCATTTCCGCGCGTTTGAAGCCTACTACGCGATTCCCGCGGACGCGGACAATGCCATCGACGGCCAATGGATTCCGGGGCCGGGAATGGATTTTTTCCGCGCGATAAAAAACGAGCTGGGCGAACTGCCGCTCATTGCCGAAGACCTGGGCTACCTGACGCCGGCGGTCTTTGAACTGCTCGCGGAAACGGGCTTTCCCGGGCTGAAGGTGCTTCATTTCGCGTTTACGCCGGACGGCGGCAGCATTTATCTTCCTCATCGATACGAGAGAAACTGCGTTGTTTACACGGGGACGCATGACAATGATACGACCGTCGGCTGGTTTGGTGAACTGGGCGGGGCCGAACGGAAATTTTTAAATGACTATAGCGGCGGCGTGGATGAGCGTGGCGTCCATTGGCAGTTGATCAGACTGGCGATGAGTTCTGTCGCGGATGTCTGCATCATTCCGATGCAGGATGTGCTGGGACTGCCCTCGTCCGCGCGGATGAACAGGCCGCAGACAGCGCAGGGCAACTGGCGCTGGCGGCTCGGTCCCGGTCAGTATGATGACGCGACCGCTCAGAGACTGGCGTATAAGACATGGTTGTATGGACGTTCTTCATAACACCGGTAATCGAGACTGTGGCACGATGACGAAAAGTACCAGTAATATTGTTATACCGAAAGAGACTTGTCACAATTAAAACAAATGTCATTCCGAAGCAAAGCGAGGAATCTTATGGCTTTAACGAAAAATTATTACGTATATTTACTAACCAACTGGAACAACAAAGTGATTTACGTTGGCGTAACTAACGATATAAACAGACGTATTTATGAACATAAGAACAAGTTAATAGACGGCTTTTCAAAAAATATAATGTAACTAAATTAGTTTATGTCGAGGAAACAACCGATATAAATGCTGCGATAGCAAGAGAAAAAGAAATCAAAAAGTGGCGCAGAGAGAAAAAAGATAGGTTGGTGAATCAAATAAATCCAATGTGGAATGATTTAAGTAAAGAATTCTAAGATTTCTCCCTTCGGTCGAAATGACAAAATGATGAGTCGAATTAACATAAAAAGGCATTGTGGCACAGCCTCGAAAGCCGGTATCCAGAAGCTGTTGGAATTACCGTGTTCTCACGTGTCAACCACAGGGTCGTGCTTCGCTTGCACGGAATAACAAAACAATAATTGTGACACCGTCTCAATCGCCATACGAATAGAAAGTTTGAAAATGAATGATGTTGATCAATACATAAACAAAGACGAGATTTTTCTGTTCAATACCGGTGAGGCGCAGCAGGCCTACGCCACGTTCGGCTGCCATTTTATTGATGAAATCAAAATGCACCGCTTTCTGTTGTGGGCGCCCAACGCCAGGCAGGTCAGTGTTGTGGGGGATTTTAACGGCTGGGACGCGGCGCGGCATCCGATGAAGCGTCTCGACGCCGGCGTCTTTGCCGCCTTTATTCCCGGCCTGCGGGACGGCGACTGCTACAAGTATCATATTGAAGGATTTTACGGTCGGACGGTGCTCAAGGCCGACCCGTTTGCCTTTCACGCCGAAGTGCGTCCGAAAACCGCCTCGAAAGTCTGGGACCTTGGCGGCTATCAGTGGCACGACACGGATTTCCTGCGGTGTCGCCCGGAACAAAACATCCTGAAAAAACCCATGACGATTTACGAAATGCACATCGGGTCATGGCGCAAGCGCGAAAATTACGAATTCGCGAATCTGCGGGAAGTGGCCGACGAACTCTCCGATTATCTGGTGGAGACGGGTTTCACGCACGTGGAAATCATGCCCGTGACCGAATACCCGCTGGACGATTCTTGGGGCTATCAGGTGACCGGTTTTTACGCGGTCACCAGCCGCTTCGGCACACCGCAGGATTTCATGTATTTTGTCGATACGATGCACCAAAAGGGCATCGGCGTCATCATGGACTGGGTGCCTGCCCATTTCCCGCGGGATGATCACGGGCTGGCGAGCTTCGACGGCACTTGTCTGTACGAGCATGAAAACCCGCTGCAGGGCCATCATCCGCAGTGGGGCACGCTGATTTTTAATTACGCTCGCCCGGAAGTGGTCAGTTTCCTGATCTCCAGCGCCATGCTGTTCTTTGATGTCTATCATATTGACGGAATCCGCGTCGATGCTGTTTCCTCGATGATTTATCTGGATTACGCGCGCAACCATGGCGAGTACGTGCCCAACGAAGAAGGCGGCAATATCGATATATCCGCTCTGGAATTTATGCGGAAGCTCAATTCCGTGATTCTGACCAGACATCCCGGTACGATCACGATCGCGGAAGAATCCACGGCGTATCCGCTGATTACGAAACCGCCGTATGTTGGTGGCCTTGGCTTTATGTTCAAGTGGAATATGGGCTTTATGCACGACACCCTCAAATATATGTCCATGGATCCGCTGTTCCGGCAGCATCATCACGACAAAATAACCTTTTCGATGTGCTACGCGTTTTCTGAAAATTATATTCTGCCTTACTCCCACGACGAGGTAGTGCACGGGAAAAAATCCCTGCTTGATAAGATGTACGGCTCCTATGATGAAAAGTTTGCCTCTTTGAGAGCGCTGCTGGGCTTTATGTACGCGCATCCCGGCAAAAAACTGCTGTTTATGGGTGGCGAGTTCGGTCAGTTCATTGAATGGGATTACCACAAGCCGCTCGACTGGTTTCTGCTGGATTATGAAAAACACCGGCAGATGCGGGACTATGTGAAGGCGCTCAATCATTTTTACAGGGGATGTCCCGCCTTTTATGAAATTGAAGATACCTGGGACGGATTTACCTGGCTGAATGTGGAGAACTATATGCAAAGCTCGCTTTGCTTTTTGCGTCGGGGCAGCCGGAAGGGGGAGGGCGTTGTTTGCGCCTTCAACTTCACACCGGTGCCGGTGAATGGTTTTGTCATCGGTCTGCCGGAAAACGGCACCCTGCGGGAAGTTTTCTCGAGCGACGATGCGCTGTTTGGCGGCGGCGGACGTCAGCACACGTACGCCATTGGCCCTCTGCCGGAAGAGTTTGCCGGACAGCCTTATCGGGCGGCCATTGATCTGCCGCCGCTTTCCGCCGTCTATTTTAATTATAAGGAAGGGGAATCCCCGTGAACACAAACGCGGAGCTTCAGAAAATCATGGCGGCAACCGGCCGAGAAACAATGCCGGGCGTTCTGATGACCGGATCGGAATGCGCGCCGTTTGCCAAAACCGGAGGCCTGGCGGATGTCATCGGCACGCTGGCCAGGGAGCTGAAGAACATGGGCTGCGATATCCGTCTGGCCCTGCCGTTTCACCGGGTCATCAAGGAGAAATACCGCGCACAGGTCAAGCACCTGGTCAGCTTCAGCGTCGATATCGGCTGGCGTTCACAGTATGTGGGCGTCGAGCTCTATGACTGGGAGGGCATCCCGGTTTACTTCATCGACAACGAACATTACTTCGGTCACGCCATCTACTGCGGCGGCAATTTCGAGGGAGAGCAGTACGCCTTCTTTTCGCGGGCGCTGCTGGAGGCGCTGCCGGTGATCGGCCTGGATCCGGACATCATTCACGCCAACGACTGGCACACGGCCATCATTCCCATGCTGATGAAAATTCAGTACGGCCTGCTCCCGCAGGGAAGATCCAAAACCGTGCTGACCATTCATAACCTCGGCTATCAGGGGCGCTTCAATTTCGGCTACGCGGCGCATCTGCTGGGCATCGATGACAAGTATTTTCATCAGGACTACATCGAGTTTCACGGGGACGCCAATTTCCTCAAAGCCGGCATTGTTTTCGCGGATAAACTGACGACGGTCAGTCCCACCTACGCCCGGGAAATCCGTATGCCCTACTATGGAGAGGGGCTCGACGGCATCCTTGAGACCAGGGCGGACGATCTGGTCGGGATTCTCAACGGCATTGACACGAATGTTTTTAATCCCGCCGCCGACCCGCTGATTCCCTATCCTTATGACGCGTCTTCGCTTGCGGAAAAAAAGAAAAACAAAAAGGCGCTGATGGAAGAAATGGGTCTGGAGATCAGTTTGGAGACGCCCGTCATCGGGATGGTCACGCGGCTGGCCAGACAGAAGGGGATTGATCTGGTGATGCGCGTTTTCGATGAGATGATGCATGCCGGAATCGGTTTTGTGATGATTGGAACCGGCGACCATCATTATGAACATTTCTTCCGCGGGGTCGCTCACCGCACGAGCAACCGGGCCAAAGGCGTGACCATGTTCGATGACCGGCTGGCGCACCGGATTTACGCCGGCAGCGACTTTTTCCTGATGCCGTCAATGTTTGAGCCGTGCGGCCTCGCGCAGATGATCGCGCTGCGCTACGGGACGCTGCCCATTGTCCGCGCGACCGGCGGGCTGCGGGACACGGTCTGGCCGTATAACGAACACACGGGAGAGGGCAACGGATTTTCTTTTGACCATTATAACGCGCATGACATGCTCCATACGGTTCGCTACGCGCTCAATATTTACCGAAAGAAAGCCATCATGGATTTGCTGCGGAAACGGGCCATGGAACAGGACTGGAGTTTCACGAAGAGCTCCCTGGCCTACGCCAAACTTTACCTTTTGACCGCGCCGGGGAACCCCTCTGATTTTTGATTGACAGACTTTCAATCTCGGCATAAAAAAGCTATAATATTTAACAATTGCTAACGGAGGCTGCCGGTCTTTCACAATCGGCAATGAAAAATATCATGGCGCAAAACAGGATTCAGGAAATCAAGGCAACCATTGAAGGGAAATTAAAAAGGCATTACGGGCGGACGCTGCATAATGCCTCAGATGAGGAGATGTTCCAGACGGTGGCGCTGAGCATCCGCGATATGATTCTCGAACAGTGGGTGAAGGGCAATGAAGAAATCAATGCCCGGGGCCGCAAAAAGCTCTGCTACCTTTCAGTGGAGTTTCTCATGGGACGGGCGCTCGTGAACAATATGATCAATCTGGGCGTTCTGGACGATTACAAGGCGGTGCTGGCTGAAATCGGCTACCCCTTTGAAAAGCTGGAAGAGCAGGAAAATGAAGCGGCGCTCGGCAGCGGCGGTCTGGGGCGGCTGGCGGCCTGTTTTCTGGATTCCCTCTCGACGCTGAATCTGCCCGTGACCGGCTACGGCATCCGCTACGAATACGGCATGTTCTGTCAGCGCATTGTGGACGGCGAACAGACGGAGGTGCCGGATGACTGGATGTGCAAAGGCGACGTCTGGGAAATCGAGCGGCGCGAGGAACAGGTGGAAGTCCGCTTCGAAGGCATGGCGGAGGAGCTCTGGACGGAAGAGGGGCTGACGGTCGTGCATAAAAACTTCCAAAAGGTCACGGCCGTGCCTTACGATATGATTGTGACCGGCTACGGCAGCCAGCTGCCGGCCACGCTGCGTCTCTGGCGCGCGGAATATCCCGCCGGCTTTGATTTTCACGCGTTTAACAAGGGCGACTTCGTCTATATGGTGCAGCAGAAGGAAATCGCCGAATCGATCTCCAAAGTCCTCTACCCGAAAGATGACCATATCGGTGGCAGAATGCTGCGCTTGCGGCAGTATTATTTTCTGGCCTCAGCGACGATGCAGAGCATCGTACGGGAGCACAAAAAGCTCTACGGCGATGTGCGCACCCTGCCTGAAAAGATCGTCATTCAGATTAATGATATTCATCCGGCCCTGGCGATTCCGGAGCTGATGCGCATTCTGCTGGATGATGAAGGCATGGGATGGGACGAAGCCTACGATATCACCAGCCGCGTTTTTAACTATACCAACCACACGGTCATGCATGAAGCGCTGGAATCCTGGCCGGCGCAGCTCTTCAAATCCATGCTGCCGCGCATTTACGCAATTATCTCAGAAATCAACGAGCGTTTCCAGCAGCAGTTATTAAAACGGTTTCCGGATGACCGGGACAAAATATCGCACATGGCCGTTATCGCCTACGACGAGATCCGCATGGCCCATATGTGCCTGGTGGTGTGCGCCGCCGTGAACGGCGTCTCACAGCTTCATGGCCGCATCCTGAAAACCCGCACATTCCGCGATTTTTATGTGATGTTTCCGAAAAAGTTTACGGCCATTACCAACGGGATCACGCCCCGGCGCTGGCTGGTGTCGGCGAACCCCGGCCTGTGTGAGCTGATTGCCGGCCATATCGGCAGCCGGTTCATCCGGGATTACCGGGAGCTGGAGCGTCTCAAACCGCTGGCCGATGACCGGCGCTTTCTGAAAGACTTCGCGCTTGTCAAGCAGCGCAATAAACAGCGCCTCGCGGATTATATGTTCAAAAAAAAGGGCATCGCCCTGAATGTCGATTCGATCTTTGACGTGCAGGCCAAACGTCTGCACGAATACAAACGCCAGCTTCTGAAGGTGCTGCATATCCTGCATCTCTATAACCGCTTTACCGGCGATGAGTGCTTCGCTCTGCCCCGGCCGGTCACGTTTCTTTTCGCGGCCAAGGCGTCTCCCGTTTATTGGCGTGCCAAAGATATCATCAACCTCATTCATGCCGTTGCCTCCCTGATCGAGGCGAATCCGCGCACCCGGGACTGCATGAAGGTTGTTTTTCTGGAGAACTACAACGTGTCGCTGGCGGAACTGCTGATTCCCGCGGCGGACATCAGCGAACAGATATCGACAGCAGGATGCGAGGCCTCCGGCACCGGCAATATGAAATTTATGCTCAACGGCGCCGTGACGCTGGGCACGATGGACGGCGCCAATGTGGAAATATTCGAGAAGGTGGGCCAAGACAACATCTTCATTTTCGGCGCCCTGGCCGAGGAAATTGCCCGGATGGAGCGGGACAACAGCTACAACCCGAAGGGTTTGTTCGACGGCAATGCGGATATCCGCAACGCGGTATCGCGTCTGATGGACGGTTCGCTCGCCGGCGGTTCCGACAGATTCCATGACCTCTATCAGTCTCTTCTTTACGGCTGCTTCGACCGCGCGGACAAATATTTTGTGCTGCATGATTTTGATGCCTACCGGGCCATGTATGAGAACGTGCTGAACGCCTACACCGACGCGAATGCCTGGATGAGAAAAGCCGCGTTCAACACCGCCTGCGCCGGCTATTTCAGCGTCGACCGGACCATTGAAGAGTACAACAGGACCCTCTGGGGCCTGGACGCGATTTGAGCCTCCGGGGAGGGAGGGGACCATGCTGATCAATTACCGCAATGAGCTGCTGCATGACTCATCACTGGATTTATTCCGCGATCCGGTCGGCGCCGTCACGGCCGGTACGCCGGTCAGGCTGCGTTTCAGGGCGCGTCTGGAGAATGTGGACAGCGTTTATCTTTGCCTGTACAGAAAAGAGTTTCACGCTCAGCACCTCATGCGGCAATCGGAAGACTACTGGGAAGTTGACATCACGACACCGTCCGTGCCCGCGGTTTACTGGTATTATTTCACCGTCAATATCGGCGGCAAAATCTGCTATTACGGCGCGCAGGGCAGCCGCACCGAGGGTGTCGGCTGTGTGTACAGCGCCCAGCCGCCATCCTATCAACTGACCGCTTATGATCCGGCATTCGCCGTACCCCGCTGGTTTCAAAAAAGCGTCATGTACCAGATCTTTCCCGATCGCTTCCGCCGGAGCAAAGACCGGACGGCTCAAAAGGGCATCGCTTATCACCGTTCCCGGGGAAGAAACGTGATTTATCACGAAAAGTGGGAGGAGACGCCGCTTTATACAGCGCTGCCGGGCGAAAAGGATTACAGCCCATGTGATTACTTCGGCGGCACGCTCAAAGGCATCGAAGATTCCCTTGAGTATCTGCAAGGCCTGGGCATCACCGTCCTTTACCTGAATCCGGTGTTTGAAGCCGCGTCCAATCACCGCTACAACACCGCCGACTATTTCAAAATCGATCCGGTGCTGGGCACGGACGAAGATTTTAAGTCGCTCTGCCGCAAGGCCGCCGAGAGGGGCATCCGCGTCATGCTGGACGGCGTGTTTTCACACACCGGTTCCGACAGCATTTATTTCAACCGCGAAGGCCGCTATGACGTCGTCGGCGCCGCCAACAGCAAAGATTCGCCGTATTACCCGTGGTATGATTTCAAGGATTATCCTGATCACTACCGGTGCTGGTGGGGATTTCAATCGCTGCCCGAGGTCAACGAAGGCGAACCGGCCTGGCAGCAGTATATCATCACCGGCGAGAACAGCGTTATCCGGCACTGGCTGAAAGCCGGCGCCGGAGGCTACCGTCTGGATGTGGCTGATGAACTGCCGGACGATGTGCTGGCCATGATCTATCAGGCCGCGCGCGAAACGAATCCGGAAGCGGTGGTGCTGGGCGAGGTCTGGGAAGACGCGACCACGAAATACAGCTACGGCGCCAAGCGACAGTATGCGCTAGGGCGGATGCTCGATTCGGTCACCAACTATCCGCTGCGCAACGCCCTGGTCGGGTTCCTCAACGGGAAAGCGGATGCCGACGATTTGAAGCATCTGCTAGTGGATCAGGCCGCCAGCTATCCCCCGCCGATGTACTACGCGCTGACCAATCTGCTTTCCTCGCATGACATCGAGCGGGTGCGCACCGCCCTGAGCACACGCATTGATCCGCACGAACTTTCCCGGGAACAGCAAGCTTCATTTGTTATTACCGCCGCCCAGAATCAAAAAGGCGCCCGGCGGCATTGCCTGGCCGCGACGCTGCAATTCTGTCTGCCGGGCGTTCCCTGCGTTTATTACGGGGATGAACGGGGGATGCAAGGTTTTCTGGATCCCTTCAACAGGGAAACGTTCCGTGAAGCGCCGCACGATTTGACTTCGTATTACCGGACGCTGGCCCGTCTCCGCCGCGAGGCGGATGCCATGCAGACCGGTTACGGCGTGTTCTTCGCCCCCGATCCCGACTGTCTGGGCGTTTTGCGCTATGTAACGGACGGGACGGACGCTCTGGGGCAGACGGCCCAGGACGGCGTCTATTTCGCGGCGGTGAACCGCGCGGAGACATCACGGCTGGTGGTGTTCGATTTCCTGAGCCGCAATCAGCTTTTTGCCGGAGCGCACCAGAAAAAACTGCGCCACGCGTTTAACGGAACGGTCACCTGTCTGTTATCCGGCAGGACCTACACCATCGTTGACGGCCTGCTGGAAATTACCCTGGAGGGGATGGATGCCATCTGGCTGAAGATTGCCTGATGCTGCACGCGGATCGAACGGACAAAATATAGTGAGAGGTTGATGATGGGCTATCGGGAAACATATTTATACTGGAAGAAATCCGTTCAGGAAGAAAATCTTCTGCGCGAACTGGAATCCATCCGGGATGATGATTTACAGATCAAAGAAAGATTTATGGACGATCTGATTTTCGGCACGGCCGGACTGCGCGGCATTCTTGGCGCGGGAACCATGCGCATGAACCGCTATGTCATCGGACGGGCGACGCAGGGCATGGCGGATTACCTGCTTTCACAAAACAAGCCGGATGTGAGGATGGTCATCGCGTATGATTCCCGGCAGTTTTCCCGTGAGTTTGCCGAAGAGACGGCCTGCGTGTTTGCCGCCAACGGCATCAAAGCCTTTCTCTTCAAGGAACTGACCAGCGTGCCGGAACTCTCTTTCGCGGTGCGCCATCTGAAAGCGGATGGCGGCGTGGTCATCACGGCCAGCCACAATCCCCGGGAATACAACGGCTATAAAGCCTACGCCGCCTACGGCGGTCAGCTCGGGCCCGACGCAAGCCGGGCGGTGATGAATTTCATCCGGAAACTGGATCCGTTCGCTGATGTCCGCAGAATCGATTATCAGGAGGGATTGGCCGGGGGCCTGATTATCGAAATCGGCGAAGAGATGGACCGGATTTATTACGAGCGAATGATTTCCCTGTGCCCGCCGGAAAGCGGCGGTGATCTGAAGGTGGTCTATACGCCGCTGCACGGTTCGGGGTTGCGCACCGCGGTTAATGTTTTTCCGGCAGCCGGCATCAATAATTTTACGGTGGTGGAAGCGCAGAAAAATCCGGATGGACTTTTCCCCACGGTGAGCTCTCCCAATCCCGAGGATCCGGGCGCGATGAAAATGGCCATTGAACTGGCCGGTCAAACAGGCGCGGATCTGGCGATCGGCACCGATCCCGATGCCGACCGGATGGGCGCAGCCGTGCGCCGGTCGGACGGCGCCTACACCATGTTGACCGGCAATCAGATCGGATGCCTGCTCATCCATTATCTGCTGGAGGGGCGCCGGGCATCCGGTATCCTGAAGCCGTCGGATTATGTGGTCAAGTCCTTTGTGACCACCGATATGGCCGATACCATCGCGCGGCACTACGGCATTACGTCCTACACCGTGATGACGGGTTTTCGTTTTATTGCCGAACTCATCATCAAAAATGAAAAGACGGCTGCCGGGTTTGTCTTCGGTTTCGAGGAAAGCTACGGATTTTTGGCCGGCACGTTTGCCCTCGATAAAGATGGGGTGCTGGCGGCGCTGCTTTTATGCAAAGCGGCGCAGCACTACAAACATCAGGGGCAGACGCTTCTGGATGTCCTGGAAGCATTGTACGGACAGCATGGTTACTACCTGGAAGGCGTGAAAAATTTAAGCTTTAAAGGGCTTGACGGCATGGAGAAGATGAAACAGATCATGTCCGGACTGCGCTCCAGACCGATTGAAAAGGTTGGCTCCCTGGCCGTGCGCCATCAGGAGGATTATCTGACGCGAAAGCGCACCGCCGCCGACGGTTCAATTTCGGAGATTGATTTGCCGGCCGGCGATGCCGTTAAGCTGCTTCTGGAAAATTCCGCCTGGATTTGCATCCGTCCGTCCGGAACCGAACCGAAAATCAAAATCTACTACGCGGTGCGGGAGGCGACACGGGAAGCGGCGGAAAACAGGCTCAAAGAAATTGCCGCGAGCTTTGAGCAGATGATCTGATATAGCTTTAAGTTGATCCGCCGCAGCACTCCTTCAGGCAGCGCTTTCAATACGTGCCTGAGCCTTCCATGAGGAGATCCTGCCCCATCATGTTCGGCGTCACGAGAACGACCCCTTCCTCGCTAATATGGAAACGCGCCTCGTCCGCGGCGCGATCCGCCCCGATGACGGTATTGTCGGGAATATGGGTGCCCTTGTCGATAATGGCGTTGATGATGCGGCAGTTCTTTCCGATATAAACCCTGGGCAGCACCACGCTGTCAATCACCACGCTGTGGGTCTCTATGCGTGTCGCGTAAAAGATTACCGAGTTCTTCACCAGCGCTCCGGAGATGATGCAGCCGCCACTGACCAGTGAATTCATTGCCGCGCCGCGTTTCCCTTCATCATCAAAGACAAATTTAGCCGGCGGCAACTGCTCCTGATAGGTCCAGATCGGCCAGTTTTTGTCGTAAAGGTTTAACTCCGGCTTAATGGAACACAGTTCCATGTTGGCCTTCCAGAAGGCGTCGATGGTTCCCACATCGCGCCAGTAAGCGACTTCTCCCTTTTCATCGCGATAAGGATAGGCAATGGCTTTGCTGTTGTTGATCACGCGGGGAATGATGCTTTTGCCGAAATCGTGAACGGAGGCATCGTCTCTGGCATCGGCAATCAGCGTGTCGTAAAGGAAACTGGTCGAAAAAACGTAAATGCCCATCGAGGCCAGCGCCGTATCCGGCTTGCCGGGCATGGATTCGGGATCAGGCGGCTTTTCGGTAAAGCGGGAGATGTGCATATTTTCATCGACCGACATCACACCGAATTCCCGCGCCTCCATACGCGGAACCTCGATGCAGGCCACCGTCATATCCGCTTTGGAATTGACATGATGCATCAGCATCTTTGAGTAGTCCATGGTGTAAATGTGATCGCCACCAAGCACCAGCACATATTGCGGTGCGTGGCGGTGGATGATGTCGATGTTCTGGTACAGGGCGTCGGCTGTTCCGCGATACCAGTCCTTGCTCATACGCTGCTGCGCCGGAATGATTTCCACAAACTCGCCGATCTCGGCGCGCATGAAATTCCAGGCCTGCTGGAGATGACGGATCAGCGAATGGGATTTATACTGCGTCAGGACGCCGATGCGGCGCAGGCCGGAATTGACGCAGTTGGAAAGTGTAAAATCAATCATCCGGTATTTGCCGCCGAAAGGAACGGCCGGCTTGGCGCGCCATTTTGTCAGCTCTCCGAGACGTGAACCCTCCCCGCCGGCCAGAACCAGCACCAGCGTTTTGCGGGTTATCTCGGTCGCGATTTTTGTTTCAACGTAATCGTACTGAACTAGGAAATCCGAACTATTATTGCCGGCCATTATGATTTACCTCGCGAAAAGATTTGATAACAGCATGAGACTATAAATCATATTTGGTCTTGATTTCCTTTTCGGCCTGGAACCAGTCGGCGATATCATCGCAGGGAGCTCCTGAATTCATCCTCTCTTCATAGAGTTCATAAGCCTTTTTTTCGACTTCCGCCAGAAAATCTTTTAAATCCGGCTTTACGGTTTTCTTCGCTGCGGACGTTGTTTTCCTGGCCGCTGTTTTTTTGGGCGCTGCTTTTTTGACCGGCATGATACCCTCCTTATTTATATATTTATTTGTTGGTAATCTTGAAAAATATACCCATTTAATGAAAAAATCCTCACGCTCCGGATATCGAAAAATTATATCCGCGCTTATTTTTTTCATTCGTGTAAAAAGTTTAAATATAATAACATTTTTGCCGTCAAATCGTCAATGTTTTTTAATTCTTGTCATTATTCTCTCTAATATAGTATAAAAAATTCAACTGATCATATGTAGCATTAAAGATATTGATTGGAAAGTGGATCGAGAAGCATCCGGGGGAGTAAGGAAGAGGCAAGAAAAATGATTGATGCTGTAGTGGGAATTGATATTGGCGGGACAACCACCGAGTTCGGTGTGGTGGACAGAAAAGGGAAATGTCTGAAAGCGAATTCTATCAATACAAGACAATATACTGATTTAGAAGAGTATTTGAAATGTATGCACCTGGAAATTCAAAATATAATTAATTCAATATATAAAGATATAAATATAAAAGGAATCGGTGTCGGCGCACCCAACGCCAATCATTTCCGCGGCACGATAGAGAACGCGCCCAACCTGAATTGGAAAGGGAGTGTTCCGTTTGTTAAAAAGCTCAAGAGGTACTTTCCGGGCTGGCCGGTCGCGCTGACCAATGATGCCAACGCGGCCGCGCTCGGTGAAATGTTTTATGGCGGGGCGAAGAACATGAAAGACTTCGTTGTCATTACTTTAGGAACGGGTCTGGGGAGCGCTTTTGTCGTCAATGGTCAACTGGTTTACGGACACAATGGACTGGCCGGTGAATTGGGACACGTGAATGTAAAACACAATGGCCGCTTATGCCGCTGCGGGAATAGGGGCTGCCTGGAGACTTATGTTTCCGCGACCGGCATCAGGCGCACCTTTTTCAACCTGCTTCGGACAGGATCCGCAAAAAGCTCATTGAGCGGCGTCGGGTTTCAAAAAATCACTTCCGAAATGATCTATGAGGCGGCTGTAAAAAAGGACAGGTTGGCGCTGGAGGCCTTCAACATCACCGGCGAGATCCTGGGCCGGAAGCTGGCCGATGTGACGGCCATCACCGATCCGGAAGCGATATTTCTTCTGGGCGGCCTGGCGCAGGCCGGTAACCTGATTTTTAATCCAACCCGAAACGCGATGGAAAAGAATCTCTTCCCGATCTTCCGGGGAAAAATCAAGATTCTGCCTTCAAAATTAAAAAGAGACAGCGCGGCTGTTCTGGGTGCCGCCGCCCTGGCCTGGCAAAATAGGGATTAAATCTTTATGGGCTGTTGCCCAAATCAAATCTATTTGAGCGGTCGTTGTAAGTGTTTTGATACATAAATCTTGGCGAAGCGAAAGATCAGCAATGACAAGTGTTTGAGCCGAGGGCGAGTTTTTGTCATTGCCTGAAGCGAGCCTTAGATTTATTCAAAATACTTTCCGGCAAGCGAAAAAGATATTTGGGCAACAGGCCGTTTACTCTTGACAATTCGGCTTGAGGAAAAGAATTATTTATTTTCTTCTCATCTTGACCAACTGGACCTTGGCGTCTGTATATCCCTGGTCCGCCGCTTTGCGGAACCAGTTGACAGCTTCATCTTCATCCTTGGGCGTGCCGATGCCTTTATAGTGCATCATTCCCAGAGCGTACTGCGCTTCCTTGTGTCCCTGTTCGGCCGCCTCGCCATACCACACCATGGCCGATTCAAAGTCCCGTTTGACGCCTCTGCCTTCTTCCAGGATCACAGCGATATTGTACTGCGCGTCAGCAATTCCCTGTTCGGCCGCTTTTATAAACCATCTTGCCGCCTCAACATAATCCTGAAGTCCACTGCTGAAAGTCAAACCGAGATGATACTGCGCCTCGGCATGTCCCTGTTCGGCCGCCTGGCGATACCATCGGGTCGCCTTGGCCTCGTCCAGTGTGACGCCTCTTCCTTCGTAGTATATCTGACCCAGCAGGAACTGTGCCGACGCGATGCCCTTTTCAGCGGCCTTGGTGCACCATTTGAACGTCTCGATTTTATCTTTCAGGATACCTTTGCCGCTTTTGTACATCATCTCCAGATTATTTCTGGCTTCATCATTGCCCTGTTCGACAGCCATGAGATACCATTTAATAGCCTCGGTCTCGTCCTGCGGAAGCCCCTTGCCATTCCGGTAGAGCATAGCCAGATCATTCTGTGCCGACGCGACTCCCTGCTCCGCGGCAATTCTGATCGCTTCAATATCGGATCTTTCCAGCTCCAAATTCATTCTAATCGGTTTGATATCGACTTTCGGTTCTTCTTTGCGCTCTTCCAGTTTCAGTGCAGCAACCACAGGTTCAGCTTCTTTCTTCGGGGCTTCTGATTCCGGCGCGCTGACAGGTTCAGCTTCTTTCTTTGGGACCTCTTTGGGCTCTTCCAGCTCCAGTGTGGCGGCGATCTCTTCATCTTCTTCCTTTTGGAATTCTTCAGGCTTTTTCGGTTCTTCTGATTCCGGAGGGCTGACAGATTCAGCTTCTACTTTAGGAATTTCTTTGGTCTCCTCCAGCTCGAGGGTAGCGGTGATCTCTTTGGTTTCTTTCTTCTGGATTTCTTCAGGCTTCTTCGGTTCTTCTGATTCCGGAGGGCTGAAAGGTTCAGCCTCTTCTTTCAGGACTTCTTTGAGCTCTTCCAGTTCGGGGGCAGCGGCGATCTCTTCATCTTCTTCCTTCTCGATTTCTTCCGCTTCTTCCAATCCCAGTGCAACCGCTACAGACTCAGCTTCTTCTTTCGGGATTTGTTTACGTTCTTCCAGTTCCAGTGCGCCGATAATCTCTTCAGCTTTTTCCTTTGAAACTTCCTTAGGCTCTTCAGGCTTTTTGGGCTCTTCCTGCTCTTTATCGGCATGAATAGCCGCAGTCTTGTCGTGCGGCCCTTCGTACATTAACTCCAGATTGAATTTCGCACCGTCGTGACCCTGCTCAGCCGCTTTGATATACCATTTGATCGCTTCATCCTGGTAAATCATTCCCAAGTTATTCTGCGCATCGGCGTGCCCCTGTTCGGCGGCCTTGAGGTACCACTTGATGGCTTCTTCCTTATTTTTGGAAACACCTTTGCCGCTCTGATACATCAAACCCAGATTATTCTGCGCGTCGGCGTGTCCCTGCTCGGCGGCATTAAGATACCACTTGAATGCTTCGGCCTTATCTTTAGGAATGCCTTTTCCGCTCTGGTAGATCATGCCCAGATTATTTTTTGCCTCGGCGTGTCCCCGCTCAGCCGCTTTGAGATACCATTTGATGGCTTCATCCTTATCTTTAGAGACACCTTTGCCGTTCTGATACATCAATCCCAGATTATTCTGCGCGTCGGCGTGCCCCTGCTCGGCGGCCTGGAGATACCATTTGACGGCTTCAGCATCGTTTTGCGGCACACCTTTGCCGTTGCGGTGCATCAATCCCAGATTATTCTGCGCGTCGGCGTGGCCCTGCCCGGCGGCCTTGAGATACCACGTGACGGCTTCGGCGTCGCTTTGCGGAACACCTTTACCATTCTGATACATCAGCCCCAGCAAATTCTGCGCGTCGGCGTCACTTGCCTCTGTCAGAGCTTTGTACAAATTCAAATCTTCTTTATCACTCATAGTCGTATGATGACCTCGCGAGCCTAAAATACCATATCGCAAGTCGGATTTCATTCATTATTTCATTAAAATGCCATCTAAATTATGCATCACAAAATAGTATCATGATGAGAAATTATAAAATTCGGCCGTACCTTGCAAGTCAATTTATGTTCGGCGCAATGGACGGCTCTCTCAATGCTACTCCCCGAATACGACCTCCAGTTTGACGGTCAAGAAACCGTTCAGATCATAGTCGTCTGCCTGCGGAAATTCAATGCCCGGAGCGATCTGTAGAAACAGCCAGGGACGGTAGATTTGCTGTCGATAGGTCAGTGTGACGCTATAGTTTGCAGAATCTGTATGAGGGACCTCCGGCCATTTTCCTGACAGAGCGAGGTTATAGCCGCTGCGGGGGCTTAATTTCTTATACATGATGAACGACTGCGATGGCGCTATTCCCTCGCTTTTGTCTTCCCATGTGACGCGGCTGAGCGATCGAAACAGGAAATTATTCTCCAGGGGGCGATCCCAGCGCATTTCTGTGGTTTCCGTCCAGCTATCCTCGGTATAATAGGCAATTGTCTGGCTGAAGATGCTTTTCCATTGGCCAAACGGGACGGTTATGCGGCCGCGTACGCGACCGTATAGTTGGACCGGTTGGCCGAAACGTGCGCCGAAATCCGTGCTCACCGATTTCTTTTCATCCTGCGATAGAATGACGCGAAGCCCGGCGCCGGGCTTGGATTCATCCACAGCGTCAGCAATATCGTCGGGATCATCGGGATCTACTGCCTCAATCGCTTCATCGACCAGTAGCTGCAATCGATTCTGCAGTCTCGGAAAGGCAAGTCGTAGTTTGAACTCAGACAGCAATGCCAGTCCGTCTTCCTGATCGTATATAAGTCCAAGGCTGGTGCGCAAACGCGTTTGCCGGTTTTCTTCATCAAGAATTTCATCGGCGAAGAAACGGTCGGCCCAGTTTGCCGGGGCAACAACAACTCGGGATATTTCAGCATGCCAGCGGTCTAATCGGTTCGGGGAGCCTGGTATGCCTTTTTTCGTGTCTTCCGCGGCTTGCTCAGATTCCCCGGTTTGAGCGGTTTCTGCGGTTGTCCCAATTTCCACACTATTTTGGGGAGCATCTTCCACCGCCGCTTCCGCTTTCAGATTCCAGACAAGGAGAACACAGATTATCACGATGCATAACTGGTATGGTTTCATTTGATTACCCGCTATTTGCTTTATGGGTTTCTATCGCGATTCCCCGTTTCGAGACGGTGACGATGCTGTAGGTCGCAACAAATGAGCTGGATGTTTTCTGGTAGGGATTGCCCCAGAGGCCGAACATCGGCCAGCCGCCAAAAGCGCCCGCGTTCAGATACACAATGCCATTCTTCCCGCTCTCTTCATAGAGATGGCAATGTGCCGACAATACGGCAATCATAGGCAGGCCGTGATCTGCGCCGTTTGCTTCACGTTTGAATTTTTTCTGCTGCTCTTCCAGGATCGGAATCAGATTTTCCCTTAAACGCTTTCCTTCAATCTTATTAATCCGGAAAATGTTGGAGCCCAGCAGCGAATGATGCGATACAACGATGATCGGTTTTTTCTCCGCCGCGGCAGCGGCCGTTTCTCTTTTAATAAACGTCCATGGATTCCCGCCGTCTTTTTCGCCCAATTGGTTGCTGTTGATGACGATTAAAACCGCCTGCGGATAATGAACGGTATAATACCCTGCCGGATTGTAGCCGCGAGCCACATCATTTTTACCGCTCAGAAAATATTTCTTAAAAATTCGGGGAGTGTCCGCTTTTCTTTGTTCCGTCGGCTGTTGTTCCCGATATTCGTCCGATGACCGCTTCTTTTGCAGCTTTTCCCAGGCGGTGTATCCGTGATATTCGTGATTTCCGATGGCGGAAAGGATGGGATGGCCGCCGTCGGCTTCTCCCGCCGCGCGTGCCATTGCCTTCCAGGCTGCAAGGTCAGCTCCATCATTGAGCCAATCGCCGCCATGAATGATGGAAATAATATTTTTATCCGAATGCCGCTTTAAAATCATCGGCACTTCTCTTTTGAAAAAAGACGCGTTGCCATGCGTATCGGCGATAAATAGAAAGGAAATTGCCCTGTCTGCGGAACAGGCGAAAGAAGGGATGCTGTAGCGCGAGACCGTCTTTTGCGGTGGCGTATCATCAGCGGAGGTCAGGGTTACCTCCATTTTCTGATCGCACGGAACCGCTTCAAGATCCACTTCCACCAATCCGCTGACGGCGTCTTGCTGATAATGATAGGGATGAATATTGCCATTGACTTTAATCAGCGGCGTCGTTCGGGGCGGATCACCCGCCAGGGCAAACTTCATTAAAATATGATGATCCGGCGTATGAATAAAATAAGGGGCAATTTTAAAGCCGCCGGAATGTTCCATTTTATCCGAGAAGGAATACGCGGACAAGGCCAGCAAACAAAGGCAGGTAAGAACCGGAATTCCAATTCGCAGGTGTGCCTTAAATTTTCCCTTTATCATTACTGCGGTATCTTTTTTTGTCATCATACGCTGTTCATTTCTTAATAATCCCAGATTACGCAATAGAAGAAATTATAATATTCTGAATTTATTTTTGTCATTTCGACCGGAGGGAGAAATCTTTAATAAACCAGAATGATTAAGATTTCTCTTCGTCCCGATCAATCGGGACTCATCGAAATGACAGTTGTTATTTTTTATATCACTATTGCGTAATCTGGGATAATACATTTCCACGCCACTTTCCGCGGGCTCTGCTTAAATTCCTCCCCCTTGATGGGGGAGGTTAGGTGGGGGTGAGTCCCTTGTTCCTATGAGGATTATAACAAAAAACCCGAGCCAAAAGGAATCGGGTTTTTTGTTGAAGATTTGCCGTTTTTATGGTGCGATTTTCGTTGCCATTCGACTTGTCGCGATTAAAGGTTAACAGACTCTCAGAAAAAATCAAGACATATTTGCAAAAATTTTATCAGGCTGGTTCAGGCTTGTAGCCTGAATCTAAACATTTTGAAGCCGGCAGCATGCCCGCTCCAGCAACGAGGCTTGTAGCCTGAATCTAAATATTTCGGAGCATGCGAAATCCATTATTCTTTTTTCCTGGATTCCAGGTCGTACAGTGCTTGCCCGGAATGATAGTGGAAGTGGATTCCGGCTAGCCCTTGCGAATGACAACAGCGGTGTTCTTAACTTTGAACTTTGAACGTTGAACATAGAACCTTCAACGGTTTTACAGGCCATACTGCTGCGCCTGAATATTAAACATATGGGCGTACTGGCCGCCGAGCTTCATTAATTGTTCGTGGCTTCCGCTCTCCACGATTCTTCCGCCTTCCAGAACGCAGATCGTATCCGCCATCCGCACCGTGGAAAAGCGGTGGCTGATGAGCAGGGCGGAACGGTTCTTCAAGAGCTTCCGGAAAGACTGAAAAATTTCATGCTCCATTCTCGCGCTCATTGAACTGGTGGGCTCATCCAGAATGATCAGTTGCGCGTCGCGCAGAAAAGCCCGCGCCAGCGCCACTTTCTGCCACTCACCGATGCTCAGCTCCGCGCCGCCCTCATATTTATTTCCCAGGAGGGTTTCGTAGCCATGCGGCAGACCGCTGATGAATTCATCCGTTCCCGCCTGTCTGGCCGCCTCGCGGATGCGTTCATCTTCGGGAGATAAACTCACATCGCCGATCCGGATGTTTTCCCGCGCCGTGAGCAGGTAGTGGTTGTAGTCTTGGAAGATCACGGTGATTTCCCGGCGCAGCGCTTCAATGTCAAAATCGCGGAAATCAGTTCCGTCCATTGTGATGCGTCCGCCCGCGGGATCATACAACCGGCAAAGCAGCTTGGCCAGCGTGGTTTTGCCCGCGCCGTTGTCGCCTACCAGCGCCACAACTTCGCCCGGCCGAATGCTTAAATTGATGTCCTTGAGAATATCGTGCTCGACCGAAGTATACCGGAAGGAAACGTTTTCCATTCTGATGCCCTCGCTCATCGGACGGGGCATCGCGGCGCTTTTTGCTGGCGCCGGCGTTTGAGGCTTCAGATCCATGAATTCGTAAAAATGATTCATGAACATGCTGTCTTCGTAAAGACCGGCCAACCCGCCCATAATATCCTGCAGAACAGACTGCGCGCGCTGGAACGCCCCGTAATACATTACCATATCGCCCAGAGTCATCGCGCCCTGAACGGTGCGCACAGCGATGAAAATCAGCATGCCGAAAAGTGTGATCACGGCGGCGGCCTGCGCGACCAGTTCGGAAGCCGAGCGCGTTTTGGCCAACTTGAGCTTTTCCTCACGCAGCGTCTTTAACAGATCCCGGTGCCGCTGCCGGAACAGATCTCCCAAACCGAACAGACGCAGCTCCTTGGCGTAGTGGGAACCGGTCAGCATGTGGTGATAATCGTAGACGTGCCGCTCCGTCGCCGTGTGTCGCATCTGCCAGGCGTAGAGCCGGTCGGCGTGGCGGATTTTCACCGCGACAGCCGGCAGCACAGTCAGAAAGAGGATCAGCGCGATTGCCCAGTGCAGGTAAATCAAAAGCCCCGCGAGAGCCAAAAGGGAAATCGCGTTTTGACCGAGCTGTGTCAGCGATTGCACAATGTGGTTGGGGCGGTAGGGCGCTTCCTGCTGGGCGCGGTGCAGCGTGTCATAATAAGAAGGATTCTCGTAATAGGCGAGATCCACCGCCGCCGACTGCCGGTGAATGACATCCGTAACGTAATCCGTCATCAACTGGCTTTGCTGCTCGCGGACAATCTCGGCAACCGCCCGGAAAGCGTAGGTCAGAAGCGCCGTCAGCGCCGCGAACACAATCCAGAACAGAACATCGCTGAGCGCCGCGGTTTTGTCCGGCGCTCCCGCGGACGCGGTGACGCCATCCACGATAAGCTTGATCAGATACAGCGTCAAGAGAGGCAGACAGGCCTGAATCGCCATCAGGGCAAATCCGGCTATCGTCCAGCCTCTGGCGCTATCCCACACCAGCTTCACCGCGCGATCCAGCCGCATCAGCCCGCGTATTTTTTCAGCAATTGAAATTGGGGTCAAATCTTTACTCTTGACATTTGGGTTATTTTTTCTTGCATGTATTTAAATCTTTCTGCCGTTTCATGGTCATTTTGTATTTTTAAATAGAAACGTTTTCTGGCCTGACTCACCGCGCTGTAGTCGATATCACCAAGAAGCTTTCCAATTTCGGGTTGCGTGATGTTGCATAAACGGTAAAGCAGTTCCATCAGCATGATCCGCTCAGTCGATTGTTTCCCTTTTGTGGTTAATTCATTCCTGCTCAGTTTAGTGAGTTGTGAATATCGATCAATGATTTCGTCCGGTGTCGCGATTTTATCTAACTTTCTGAGCGCCGGCTGTTCCCGGTAAGATTTCTTATCTTGATTACCCCTGCCATATGATTGACTGAACTGCTCGATAAAATCCTTTTCCCCGATAATACCTGTCCCTTTGCCTTTTTCCAGAGGGCTGGGCATATCTTTGTCAATGCCTTCAGCAACAAATGTTTTGTAGTCTTTGCTCCTCTTGCGGCTGTCATCTCCGAAATAATCCAGAACAGTCGCATAATGAATCATAGGTTTCCGGCGCTGCAAATCTATATAGCCAGGCAGGCTGGTCGAATCATTGATTAACAGATCCTGCCATCGCTTTGCCGGTGGGATTTTTGATTTGATCTTTAAAGGATTTAAGTGGATATAGCGGCTGACCTCCAGGAGATAATTATCCGCGTCAATCAGGAAAGCCTTATAGCGACCCTGATATAGATGTCCCGATCGTTTATATTTCCGGTTAAAATAGCCTGTATAGCTGATATTAAAGTGGCGCATGAATGAGGAAAGATTTCCTTTTGGCGTGCAAACCAGAAAATGAAAATGATTGGGCATTAATGCGTAAGCCAAGAGTTGAACTTCGAATAATTCTATTGATCGAGACAGCAGTTCAAGAAATTCTTTCCGGTCTTCGACGCCGCGAAATATTTCATTTCCCTCATTACCACGACAGGTGACGTGATAATAGGCATATGGATATTCGATTCGCAGCGGGCGGCTCATGCCAAACTACTTATTTTAGCCAGGATGAAATGTCAAGAGTAAACGGTCTGTTGCCCAAATAAGTTTTGCAAAGCTTATAAAGAGCGGATATAAAATTAGCAACACAATTTAGGAGAGCAACCGTTATGATGGGCTATCAACCGGATGCACAGCCGAAACTCTTTTATCATTCATTTAATCTTGATGATCGTATTCCAGCCACTTCCGTTTTGAGGAAGATTCGGAAGCACATTGA